>Ga0209053_1001055_pt1 | contig 14705 bp, 8 predicted proteins | sample EBPBio152010_DNA_FD_185864 | JGI IMG/M metagenome (GOLD analysis project Ga0209053, IMG submission 185864) | Wastewater treatment Type I Accumulibacter community from EBPR Bioreactor in Madison, WI, USA - Reactor 1_7/15/2010_ DNA (SPAdes)... | ecosystem: Engineered > Bioreactor > EBPR >... | reverse complement strand
GAGAAGAACCTCAACACGTGGGCGATCTGCAAGATGTCGCTCTTCCTCCACGACATCGACGACGCATTCATCGAGCGGGGCGACACGCTGCTCGACCCGAAGCACACGACCGCCGCCGACACGCTCCGGCGGTTCGACCTCGTGCTCGCGAACCCGCCGTTCAGCCTCAAGGGCTGGGGGCACTCGGTCTGGTCGAAGGGCGACGCCTACGGGCGCGACGCCTACGGCTGCCCGCCCCAGTCGTACGGCGACCTCGCGTTCATCCAGCACATGGTGGCCTCGCTGGCCGCGAAAGGGCGGATGGCCGTCGTGGTGCCGCACGGCGTGCTCTTCCGGGGCGGCGCCGAGGGCACGATCCGGAAGGGGCTGCTGGAGGACGACCTCGTCGAGGCCGTGGTCGGGCTCGGAGAGAACCTGTTCTACGGGACAGGCATCCCGGCCTCGATTCTGATTCTCAACCGCGATAAGCCCGCCGAGCGCCGGGGCCGGGTGCTCGTCGTCAACGGCGACCGGGAGTTCGTGCCGGGCAAGAACCAGAACGACCTCTCGGACGCGAACGTGGAGCGGCTGGCGGGCGCCGTCCGCCGGTTCGAGGACGAGGACCTGTTCTGCCGCGTCGTGGGCCTGGACGAGATCCGGGACAATGACCACAACCTCAACCTGACGCGCTACGTCCAGACGGACCCGCCGCCGCCCTCCATCGACGTGGCCGCCGAGGTGGCGACGCTGACGGCGTTGATGGCGAAGCGGGACGAGGCGGAGAGCCGGATGCTGGGGTTCCTGAAGGAGGTGGGCTATGCTGAATGATCTGCCACAGGGCTGGTCTCAGCCTCGCTTCGGCGAGTTGTACAAGCGTGTCAAACGGACGCAAGGCGACCAAGACCTCCCAGTTCTGTCCGTCACGGTCGATGGGATCGTGCTGCAGGCTGATCACTTCAACAAGAAGGTCGCCTCGGCCGACACCAGCGACTACCTGCGAGTTCGGCGAGGCGAGGTCGCGATGAGCGGCCTGAACCTGTGGAAGGGGGGCATCGACACGCAGCGGATCGTTCCGGAGGGGGTGGTTTCGCCCGCGTACAAGGTCTACTCACTGCGCGCCGATGCTGCAGACGCGGACTTCATGGCGCACTACCTCCGCAGCCCACCGCTGTTCGACATCTACAAGGAGGTGTCGCAGCAGGGGGCGAGCATCGTCCGCCGAAACGTGGATTTTGACGCCCTCCACGCGTCGAGACTCCCGCTCCCGCCGCTCCCCGAGCAGAAGAAGATCGCCGCCATCCTCGCCTCGGTGGACCAGACGATCGAGGCGACCGAGGCGGTCATCGAGCAGACCCGGCGGGTGAAGGACGGGCTGCTCCAAGACCTGCTGACCCGAGGCATCGGGCACACGCGGTTCAAGCAGACGGAGATCGGGGAGATCCCCGAGTCGTGGGAGACTCCCCTGTTAGACGCCGTTGCGGAGCGAGGCAGCGGGCATACTCCAAGCAAGCAGTTCCCGGAGTACTGGGACGGAGGGATCAAGTGGGTGTCGCTCGCAGACTCTCACGCGCTTGACCAAGTCTACCTGTCCGAGACGGACAAGGAGATCTCCTCCAAAGGGATAGCCAACTCCAGCGCCGTTCTCCATCCTGCGGGTACTGTATTCGTTTCGAGGGACGCTTCGGTCGGACGTAGCGCCATTGCTGGATGTGATTTGGCCGTCAGTCAGCACTTCATTGCTTGGCGATGCGGGGCGAGGCTGAGCAACCTGTTCTTGTACTACTTCCTCCAAGGCCACAAGTCGCAGTTTGAGCAGATTGCCGTTGGTAGCACCATCAAAACCATCGGCCTGGGATACTTCAAGAGGCTCCGAATCCCACTGCCTTCGAGGTCGGAGCAAGACGCCATTGCGGAACGGCTCCTCTCCCACGACGAGTGCATTGCAGTAGAGCAACGCCATCTAGATCAGCTCAGACTGCTTAAATCGGGCCTTCTCCAAGACCTCCTCACCGGCGCGGTCCGCGTGGCGGCATGAGCACGCCCACCGAGTACACGCTGGTCGAGAAGCCCCTCCTCGACGCCCTCACCGGCCAGTACGGCTACCGGTACATCCATCCCAGCGATCACGCCAGTCTGCGCGCCCGCGAGAACGAGGTGCTGTTCACGCCGCTCCTCGTCGCGGCTCTCGTCCGCATCAACGGCATCCCCGAGGCCACCGCCGAGGCGGTCGCGGCCGACCTCGCGCGGCTGACAGACAACGAGCGCTGGCTCGCCGTCCTGCGCGGCGACCTCTCCCGCAAGGTCCCCGGCGAGGCCACGCACCGGACCATCCGGCTCATCGACTTCGACGACCTCGCGAACAACGACTTCGCCGTCACGAGCCAGCTCCGCGTCAAGGGCGCCGTCGTCCGCAAGCCCGACGTGGTGGTCTACGTCAACGGCGTCCCGCTCGTCGTCGTCGAGGCCAAGAGCCCGACGAACAAGGGTCAGAGCATCTTCGACACCATCGACCAGGTGCGGTCGGCCGAGCGCGAGGTGCCGCGCCTCTTCCACAGCAACCTGTTCAACGTCGCCACCAATGACCTCACGCTGAAGTACGGCGCGACGGGCGCCCCGAAGGAGTACTGGAGCGAGTGGCGCGACCCGTGGCCCCGCCAGGCGAGCGAGTTCGCCGACGAGACCGCCAAGGGCCTCTACGCGCTCCTGGAGCCGTCGCGGCTGCTCGACATCCTGGCCCACTTCGTCGTCTTCGAGACGCGCGACGGCAAGACGGTCAAGAAGATCTGCCGCTACCAGCAGTACCGGGCCGTCAACAAGATGGTCCAGCGGGTCGTCGACGGCGAGCACCGCGCCGGGCTGATCTGGCACACCCAGGGCTCGGGCAAGAGCCTGACGATGGTGTTCGCGGCGCTGAAGCTCAAGACCCACCGGGGCATCACGAGCGAGCGGTTGCAGAACCCGAACCTGCTCGTCGTCACCGACCGGATCGACCTCAACACGCAGATCACGAAGACGTTCGAGGCCGTCGGCATCCAGAACGTCGTCTCGGTCGACAGCATCCGCGCGCTGCGCGAGGTGGTCACGCCCGGCTCGAAGGGCAAAGTCGTGCTCTCGACCATCTTCAAGTTCCACTGGGACGACCCGCGCCTCGCCTCGGCCGTCCACGCCCAGCGGCTCGCGGCGCTGAAGGAGCTCGCCGTCGAGGGGTCCGAGAACTGGATTCTTATGGTGGACGAGGCGCACCGGACGCAGGAGAAGGACCTCGGCGCCTACGTCCGCGCCGTGCTCCCGCACGCCACGCGGTTCGGCTTCACCGGCACGCCCGTCAAGAAGGGCGACACGGACACGTTCAAGAACTTCGGCGCCCCCGGCGAGGCCTACCTCGACAAGTACGGCATCGACGACGCGGTCGCGGACAAGGCCACGGTCCCGATCTACTACCAGAGCCGGATGACCGAGTGGCACCTCCACGACCGCGAGCTCGACGTGCTCTTCGACCAGTGGTTCTCGGGCGAGCCGCCGGAGCGCGTAGAGGAGCTGAAGCACCGCGGCGTGACCAAGGGCGACCTCGCGCGCTTCCAGCCGCGGATCGACCTCATCGCCGTCGACATCTGGGCGCACTACCGCGCCCACGTGATGCCCGACGGCTTCAAGGCCCAGATCTGCGCCATCGACCGCCGGGCGTGCGTCGCCTACAAGAAGGCGCTCGACCGGACGATCGCCAGGCACCTCCGCAAGTCGAAGGGCTACTCGAAGCAGAAGGCGAAGCGGAAGGCGGCCGAGATGTCGGTCTGTGTCTACAGCCCCGGCCAGCACGACGGCGAGCAGTACCCCGACCTCGTCACGTACCAGATCCCGCCCGAGGACGTGACGCCCAAGGTGGTGCCCCGCTTCCTGGACCCCGCCGACCCGCTCCGCTTCGTCATCGTCTGCAACAAGCTCCTGACCGGGTTCGACGCGCCGATCGAGCAGGCGATGTACCTCGACAACCCGCTCACGGACCACAACCTGCTCCAGGCCATCGCCCGCACCAACCGGGTCTACACCGGCAAGGACCACGGCCTGATCGTCGACTACATCGGCGTCTCAAAGAAGCTGGACGAGGCGCTCGCGGCTTACCGGCGCGAGGACGTGGCCTCGGCGATGCACGACCAGGAGGAGCTGCACGACCGGCTCCGCGTCGCGCACCGCGCCGTGACCTCCTTGATGGCCCCCGTCCCGCGCTCGGCGAACGTCAAGGAGGACGTCCAGGCCGTCATCGCCCACCTCGGCACCGAGGACGAGTGGTTCGTCTTCCGCGGCGCCGCCGACGCGTTCGTCAAGGCGTACGCGGCGCTCTCCCCGGACCCGCGCGTGCTCCCCTACCAGGCCGACCTGAAGTTCGTCGGCGCCGTCCTGCCCTACGGCACGCTGCACTTCGAGCACGTCGAGGCGACCGACTGGAAGGCCTACAGCGAGAAGGTCCGCGCCATGCTCGACGAGCACCTGGAGGTGACCGGGCTCAAGATGGTCTGCAAGCTCCGCAGCCTCACCGACCCCGGCTTCTGGGACGACTTCGGCGGGGCCGTCGACCTGAAGACGGCCGCGGTCCGCAAGCTGGCCGAGCTCAAGAAGGAGACGACGGAGCGGGCGGCCCGGAATCCGGCCCGCTACGAGAAGTTCAGCGACCGCGTCAAGGAGCTGATCGAGCAGTTCAACGCGGGCCTGCTCGACGCCCGGGACGCCCTCGACGCGTCGAAGGCCGTAGCCGAGGGCGTGGTGGCCGAGGACGACGCGCACAAAGCGTCCGGCCTCCACAGGACCGCGTTCGACCTGTACGCCATCCTGGAGACGTTCAGGCCGGTGACGACCACGGGCTCAGCCGAACCCGCCTCCCCGCCCTACGAAGCCAACGGTAGCCCGGGTGGAAAGTCCGATGACGGCTCGGGCGAGTCGAAGCTGTCGCCGCTGGAGCACGCCGCCCTCGCCATCGACGCCCTCTACGCGTCGGACGTGACCGCGCCGCCGCACTGGCAGGACAAACCCCAACTGAAGAAGGGACTGCGAGGTCAGGTGCGGCGGCTGGTGAAGGACCTCGGGCTGGAGGGCTGGGCGATGCAGGTCCCGCAGGCCGTCGAGCACTACGCTGTCCTGCACTTCAGAAAGCCATGACGCCGGTCCTCACCGTCGGCCACACGGACATCCCCTACGAGGTCCGCTACTCCGCCCAGGCGACGCGCAGGCGCATCGTGGTCACGCCGGGGCGAGTCGAGGTCGTCGCGCCTGTTGGCACGCCTCTGGAAGGCTCTGACGGCCTCCTGAGCTTCCTGCACCGCAAGCGGCGGTGGGTGTTCGACGCCGTCCGCGAGATCGAGGGGAAGCACGGGCGACTTCTGGCCCAGCGGTACGCCTCGGGTGCCAAGCTCCAGTACCGCGGCCGGTGGCTGATGCTCGACGTGCGGACAGGCGACGTCGACGCGGCCGAGGTCGCCTGCCGCAGCAAGTTCCACGTCACCGTCCCCCAGGGCCTGGACGGGGCCGACCGGTTGGAGGCCACCCGCACGGCCCTCACCGGCTGGCTTCAAGACCGGGCCGAACGTGATGTCGGCCGGTTCGGGCGGCGGCACGAGGCCGCGCTCGGAGTCGAGGCCGCAGGGTTCCGGCTCTCGGAGTCCAAGAGCCGCTGGGGGTCGCTGGGGCGGGACGGGGTGGTCCGGGTCCACTGGCGCCTCGTGCAGGCGCCGGTGGCCGCCCTGGAGTACGTCGTCGCCCACGAGGTCGCCCACCTCCTTCACCGCCACCACGGCCCGGCCTTCTGGGCGGCGCTGGCCCGGTCGCTCCCGGACTGGCCAGAGCGCAAGGCGATGCTCGAGGCGTGGGAGCAGGACCACCGCAGCGTGTAGCGCCTCGCCCACCCTCTCGTACTCCTCCTCCACCTTCCAAGCCGTGACTTCCATGCTTGACAGCGACCCGTCCACCATGCCCCAGCCCGGTCCTGCGGTGCTCACGGCGCTCCGCACGCGCGGCGTGCTGTGGGTTGCCCACATCGGCCACGACGACCGCGTCGCGGTCCGGGCCGCCGACGAGGGGTTCCTCGCCATCGGGTGGCACGAGATGGGCGACCTCTCGCCGCACGACACCCGGGCAAAGATGCGGGCGGCGATGGAGCAGACCTACCCGGCCATGAAGCCGAAGTCGGTCAGCTCGTCGTACGGGCAGACGTTCCGCTTCGCGCACGACATGCAGGTCGGCGACGCCGTCGTGCTTCCCGTCCGGCCGACGGGCGAGATCGCCGTCGGCCGCGTCAGCGGCCCGTACCGGTGGTCGGACGACGCCGACCTCGTCGAGCGCGGCTACAACCACGTCCGTCCGGTCGAGTGGCTGCGGATCCTGCCCCGGACGGCGTTCTCGCAGGCCGCGCTGCACAGCTTCGGGTCGTTCCTGACCATCAGCCGCTCCGACGACCACCTCGAGGAAGTCCTCGCCGTGTTGGCGGGCGAGTCGTCGCCGCTGACCACCGTCCCGGTCACGCTCGGCGACGACGCCGACGAGAGCGGCGAGCCCGACGCTGCTCGCAACCTCTACGAGACGGCGTCGCAGGAGACGGAGGACTACCTCCTCCGAACGTGGCTTCGCACCGGCCACGCGTTCGAGCACGTCGTCGCGGCCGTCTTCGAGGCGATGGGCTACACGGCCACTGTTACGCAGGCGTCCGGCGACCACGGGGTCGACGTGATCGCGCACCCGGACCCGCTCGGGCTGGAGCGGCCGTACATCAAGATCCAGGCGAAGAGCGGCACGTCGTCGATCGGAGGGCCGGAGGTGAGCCAACTCGCAGGCACACTGAACCCCGGTGAGCAGGGCGTGCTGATCTCGCTCGGCAAGTTCACAACGCAGGCCGAGGCCGCGGCCAGGGGCCGGGCCGACCTCACCCTCATCGGTCCCAAGCGCTTCGTCGCGCTCTTCCTCCAGCACTACGACCGGCTCGCGCCGGAGTGGCGAGCGCAGTTTCCGCTACGACAGGTGTTCGTCCCGTTCCGGTGACGAGAAAGCCCGATCCCTAGCGTTCCGGGGGTAGTGTGAGTCGGTACGTCTCGGCTTCGAGACGCCCTCGGGCGTCGTCCACGTTCCAAGGCGAGATCACCCGGACCGTGCCTCCCATTGCAACTGGCTGGTCCGTCCCTCGCCCTTCCAGGCGGATTCCGGACACGACGAATAGCGCGACGTTGGGATGCTGCTTCCGGGCATGGCCGACCTCGTTTCGGGTCAACAGCACCGTGTCGCCGCTGCCGGTCGTTCCCTTCACCTCGACCCGGAGCTCGGACATACCCCGGCGGCAGACGAGGTCGTAGCTCTCGGTCGCACCTACGTCGCGGACGCTGTCCCAGCGGGCTTCGTAGTGCGCCGTCGCCATCTCCATCGCGTGGCGCTCGACAGCCCGGCGCTCCGGGGCGCTCAGCCCGCGCCCCTGCCCAGACCGCGCCTCTTGAGCGGTTGCCTCCGCGTCTTCGGGCTCTTGTTCTCCCGACAGCCCCCCGGCGCCCGGCTTCGATGAGAAGCCGACGGCGGGTTCGCGAGCGATTGGAGTGAACACAGGCGGAGACGAGTCCGCAGGCCCGATCCCGAGGAACGCCTCGACGGTCGGCGACTGCGTCAAGCTCATCGCGTCTGCAATCTCCCGGTCGGAGAAGAGCTTCTGGCCGGGCAGCCAGTTCGCGTACCCAATCCCGAACGCTCGGCGGAACCACAGCGCCTCAGTCCTTGAGGTAGGCATGCGGTCCGAGAGGAAATAGACGAGCGGGTAGGGGCGCCGCTCAGCGGGGTGCACGTGGTCGTCCCACTCGAAGTGGTTCTGTATCCGGTGGTCACCAAGCGGTGTCCGGTACCCGAAGGCGAATCGGAAGACGTGCCGAACCGTCGCGTTGGCGACATCGACGACATACGTGCCTGAGGGGAGCGATAGAACGGCCTGATGGCGCGGGTCGGAGCCTCCCCACGCATAGACGCCCTCGCCGCTCGGAAACGCCTCGTGCAGCTTCTCAGCGACCGCTGGCGGAACGTGAGGGACGAGGTCTTCGACCCGGTGCGACTGCTCAAGAGTCTTGTAGCGGTTGTTCGAGCTGTTGCCCGCGGCGATGAAGTAGACACCCATGCGGTTGGCAGAGAAGGGGCTGGCGCAGACTACCGACCCGAGCCCAAGCGGCGCACAGGGAGTGTAATCTCCTCCTCCCTGTTCCTTGGCGTCCGGCTCTCACCGCACGGACTGTTGATCGCAGTGTTGACACCGAACAGGCCACACGGCCTCGATAGCCGCTGGTCGTTCAGAATCGGCGTCGGCCGCTCAAGCCGACGGGGTCTGCAAAACCCGGTACAGCGGTTCAAATCCGCTCGGCACCTCGCGTTACGGGAAGAAAAACGGCCGGGGCGGCGCTGTCGGATGGCCGCGGGCGACTATGTTCGGCGCCCCACCCACCGGTCGTCCCCCATGGCTCGCAAGCTGCTCGCCGAGTTCATCGGCACCTTCTTCCTCGTGCTCACCATCGGCCTGGCCGTCGCCGGCGCGCCGGCGGGCTTCGCGCCGCTCGCCATCGGCTCGGTGCTGATGGTGCTGGTCTACGCCGGCGGACACATCTCGGGTGCCCACTACAACCCGGCCGTCACGCTCGGCCTGTGGATGCGCGGCGCGACGCCGGCGCGCGAGGTCGGGCCGTACATGGGCGCGCAGGTCGTCGGCGCCTTCGTCGCGGCGCACGTCATCCCGCTCGTCACCGGCGAGGCGCTGGCCGTCGCGCCGGCCGCCGACGCCTCGCTCGGCGTGGTCTTCCTGCTGGAGCTGCTCTTCACGTTCGCGCTCGTCTACGTGGTCCTCAACGTGGCGACGGCCAAGGCCAACGCCGGCAACTCGTACTTCGGCCTCGCCATCGGCTTCACGGTGCTCGCCGGGGCGTACGCCGCCGGCCCGGTTTCGGGCGGCGCCTTCAACCCGGCCGTCGCGCTCGGCCCGATCCTCGTCGAGACGATGGCCGGCGAGGGGCGCACGCTGGGCGGCCTGTGGGTCTACCTCGTGGCGACGTTCGCCGGCGGCGCGCTCGCCGCGCTGGCCTTCCGCTTCCTGAGCCCCGGCGACGTCACGTCGTAGCGATCCCGTCGTCGCCGTCACGCGGCCGAGGCATCGCGCCGCGCAGCGGTCGCGACGACGCTCTCGGCGACGAGCGCCACGAGGGCGAGCGCGAGCAGCCACGTCCAGAGCGGGACGCGCCCGCTGTCGGCGTCGCCGAGCGCGGCGGCGTCCTCGACGACCGTCACCGGCCGGCCGGTGATCTGCTCCAGGCGGCGCGCGGCCTCGCGCGGCGCGAGCGGCGTCGGGTCGGACTCGCGCGCCGGCTCGTTGGCGGCCAGCACGCGGAGGGTCCGCTCGCCCTGGACGACGCGGTAGAGGCCGGGCACGTCCACGCCGTCCACGTCGAGCAGCACGCCGCCGGGGACGGCCCGCTGCGGCGGCTCGGTGGCCGTCCCGTCGGGCGCGACGAGGCGCAGGCCCGGCACGGCGCCGTCGACGCGCACCGGCGCCGCGCGGCCGACGACGAGCGCGTCGGCGTCGGCCGCCGCCGAGCCCGACGCGAGGTAGACCGCCGAGCGGTGGACGAGCGGCACGAACAGTCCGCGCAGCGGGAGGTCGCTCCACGCCGGGTCGGCCGCGACGCCGGCGAGCAGCACGCGCCCCTCGCCGTGGCGGATCTCCTGCAGCAGCGGCGTGCCGGTCGTCAGGCGCATCAGCGTGGCCTCGTCGCCGCCACCGGGCGCGTAGCGGATCGCGCGGCGCACGTCGGGGCTCTCGGGCGCCTGCCGGCTGTCGAAGACGCCCGCGAAGAGCGGGTGGTCGAGGTCGGTCGCGGTCAGCCCGCCGATGCGCGGCCCGCCGGCCGCGCCGAGCGTCTCGCCGACGGTCCCGCCGCCGACGGCGCCGAGCAGCGCCGCGAGCGCCGCCGTGTCCTCGCCGGGGAAGACGAGCAGCCCGCCGCCGGTGCCGACGAACGACGCGAGCGCGCCGGCCGCCGACGCGTCGGCGGGTCCGACGAGGACGACGGCATCCGTTTGCGTCAGGTCGCCGAGGGCGCCCTCGGCGGACTCCGTGACGACGGCCGCGCCGCGCTCGGCGGCGACATCGAGCGCGAGCCGCACGAGGTCGGCGCGCGCGCCGTCGCCGGCGACGAGCCGCACGCGCGGCGGCGGCGGCACGCGGATCGCGAAGAAGCGCGCGTCGTCCCACGGCGCGTCGTCGCCCTCCAATCGGACCTCGCCGCCGGTCCAGCCGCGCCCGCGCGGCGTGACGGTGAAGCGGGCGAGCGCCTCGCCGCCCGGCGCGACGTCCACGGCCGTCTCGGCGACGACGCGCCCGTCGAGCCGCAGCGTCGCGCCGACGGGTCCGGCGCGCCCGCCCCAGCGGCGGACCGTCGCGACGACCTCGACCGGCCGCCCCGGCTCGATCAGGCGCGTCGTCACGCGCACGTCGGTGACGGCCGTGTTGGCGGGCGTGCCGCGCCCGACGGGCAACAGGCGCAGGCGCACGCCGTCGGGCAGCGCGGCGGCGGCCGAGTCGGTGAAGGTGGACGCCTGGAGGTCGGTCACGACCGCGATCTCGCGGCGCGGGTGCGTGGCCGTCTCCAGCACGGCCGCGGCGCGGGCGATGGCCTGCGTGAGCGTCTCGGCGCCCGGCGCGTCAGGCAGCGCGTCCACGGCGTCGAGCGCCGGCGCGGCGCTGGCGTACGGCACCGGCCGGTAGCCGGCGGGCGCGGCGGTCGGGACGACCGTCACGTCGTCGCCGGTGCGCGTGGCGGAGAGGACGGCGCGGGAGGCGGCGCGGAGGCGGTCGAGGCGTGCGCCGTCGGCGTCGCGGAAGGCCGCCGAGCGGCTGTTGTCCAGCACCACGGCGAGGCTGCGGGCGCCGTCGTCGGCCAGCGCGGCCGCCGCGTCGGCCGGCCGCGTCGGCCGCGCGAACGCCAGCACGAGCGCGAGCAGCGCGAGCGTCCGCAGCGCCAGCAGCAGCCACTGGCGGATGCGCATCCGCCGCAGCGCTGTCGCCTCGACGGCCCGCAGGAAGCGCAGCGTCGAGAAGTCCAGCCGCTCGGGGCGCCGGAAGTTGAAGAGGTGGACGACGACGGGGATCGCCGCGGCCGCCAGCCCGAGCAGGACGAAGGGGTTGAGGAACGTCATCGGGCGAGACTAACGCCGAGGCGGTGGCGGTCGCGTGCGAGCACGCGCATGGCGCGTCCGTGAGGTGAACGCGTCCGTGAGGCGAGTCGGACAGAATTCCGGTCCTGTCGGTCATCCGCTGGCCCCGCCGGGTTCCGCGTGTACCTTCACGGTTCCGTCATCCTCCCCATTCCCCTTCCTCCATGCCACGCTTGTTTCTCGCGCTCGCCTTCCTGGCCACCGCGACCCTCGTCCATGCGCAGAGCGCGGACCGCGCTCCCGCCTACGACGGCGCGCCCATCCTCATGCGCGCCAACCCGCCGGCCCCTGCGGCCGCCCGCGGTGGCGTTCTCTTCGACCAGACGGCCCTCGTCACCAGCGCCGGCACCGGCGCCGGCGGCGCCGACGAGAGCGCCCTCCAGACCGGCCTCACCATGACCACCTTCGGGGCCGGTCACAGCAGCGCCGCCAGCGTCTTCGTCGCCGACGACTTCACGGTGCCCGCCGGCGAGACGTGGACGGTCAACGGCTTCAACTTCTACGCCTACCAGACCGGCTCGACGCTGGCCTGCACGATGACGGGCTACTTCGTCCGGATCTGGGACGGCCCGCCGGGCGAAGGTGCCTCGGCGGTGATCGCCGGCGACCGGACGACGAACCTGTTCCAGGGGTGCGACTTCGCGACCATCTACCGCGTGCGCGACGTCGACCCGCCGGGCACGGCGACGACGCGGCCGATCATGCTGAGCGTGGCGGCGTTCGCGGCTCCGCTGGAGCTTGCGGAGGGCACGTACTGGGTGGAGTGGAGCGCGACGGGCTCGCTGGCGTCGGGTCCGTGGGTTCCGCCGCTCACGATCGTCGGTGAGACGACGACGGGCAACGCGCGCCAGGAGATCTCGGGCGCGTGGGCGGCGCTGCAGGACGGCGGCTCGCTGACGCCGCAGGGGCTCCCCTTCCAGGTCCTCGGCACGAGCGAGGGCGGCGGCGGCCCGGTCACGGTGACGTCGACCGACACGCCGATCGCCATCGCCGACGGCGGCCCCAACTGTGGCGCCCCCGGCCCGGCGTCGGTGAGCACCATCACCGTCAGCGGCGTCTCGGGCACCATCGCCGACCTCGACGTGATCGTCAACATGACCCACACGTGGGTCGGCGACATCGACGCCACGGTCTCCAACGGGACGATCAGCGCACTCGTGATCGACAACCCGGGCACGACCTCGCCGACGGGCTGCGGCAACGGCGCCGACAACATGGCGATCACGCTCGACGACGAGGGCACCAACCCGGTCGAGACGGGGCCCTTCCCGCTGGCGGGCGTCTACACCCCGAACGAGGCGCTGAGCGCGTTCGACAACGCCCCGGCCAACGGCACCTGGACCCTGACGGTCACCGACGGTGGCGCCGGCGACACGGGCACGCTCGACAGCTGGGCGCTGATCATCACGCCGGGCGGTGGCGTGGCGACGGAGAGCGGTCCGAACGGCGTGAGCGAGCTGCGCATCGCGCCGAACCCGATGACGACGCAGGGCACGGCGGTGGTGCGTGTGGCGACGGCGCAGGCGGTGCGCGTGGCGCTGTACGACGCCCTCGGCCGCGAGGTGCGGGTGCTGCTGGACCGGACGCTGTCGTCGGGCCAGGAGGCGCACATCGGGTTCCGGACGGACGACCTTCCGGCGGGCGTGTACGTGGTGCGCGCGGTCGGCACGGACGTGTCGCTCGTCGAGCGCATCACCGTCGTTCGCTGATCTGCCCGGATACACCGCGCCAATTCAGCCGGTTGGGATTCCTCTGTGCCCCGCTCTCCTTCGGGAGGGCGGGGCACAGCCGTTCGTTCGACCGCCGCGCGCGGAGGCACGCGGACGTCCCAGGTGTATGTTAGGGCTTCCGTTCTCTCTCCCTGCTACACATGCAACGCTTGCTTCTGCTCGCGCTCGTCGCCGCCTTCGCGATCCCCGCGTCGGCCCAGTCTTCGGAGCGCCTGCGCACCACCAGCGACTCCGTCAAGCCCGCCGACGGGACGTCGGCCCAGCTGGGCACGATCGTCGGTGACGGCTCCTTCGAGGCGGGAACGCCCAGCCCGGTCTGGATCGAGGCGTCCACAAACTTCGGCACGCCGCTCTGCGACTTCGACGCCTGCGGCAATGGCGGCGGCACCGGCGCGCGCACCGGTGACTGGTGGGCGTGGTTCGGCGGCACGGCCGCCGGCGACGTCGGCTCGGTCGAGCAGTCGGTCACGATCCCGGCCGGCTCGGCGCAGCTCAAGTTCTGGCTCGAGATCCCGCTGATCGCGAGCGGGACGGGTACGGGCTTCATCTCGGTTCTGATGGGCACCACCGAGGTCTTCCGCGCGACGTACGCCGATGACCAGCCAGCGTACGCCACCTACCAGGAGGTGACGGTGGACGCGACGCCGTTCGCGGGCACCACGACCACGCTCCGCTTCGAGTCCACCACGACGGGCTCCGGCAACTACTTCATCGACGACGTGAGCATCGAGGCCACGCCGACGGGCCCGAGCCTCAGCGTCAGCCGCAGCACGGTCAACTTCGGCGGCGTCCAGGTGGGCACGTCGTCGGTCGATGAGCCGATCACGCTGACCAACAACGGCGCGGCTGCGCTGACGATCACGGAGTTCACCCTGACCGGCATTCCGGCGGGCTTCTCGGTGAGCGCGCCGGCGCCGCCGCTGACGCTGGCGCCGGGCGCCACGGCGGGCCTCGTGCTGCGCTTCACGCCGGCTGCGGCCGGCCCGGCGACGGGCTCCCTCGCGATCACGAGCAACGACCCGTCGTCGCCGACGACGATCGCCCTCTCGGGCACCGGGACGAACTTCGTCACCTTCCCGTCGACGGACACGCCGGTGACGATCCCGGACAACACGCCGGGCAGCGGCGTCACGAGCACGATCGTCATCCCGGCCTCCGAGACGCGCACCATCGCCGACCTCGACGTCGACCTCAACGGGACCCACTCGTGGATCGGCGACCTCTCGATGTCGCTCGCGCGCGGCGCGACGACGGTGTCGATCATGGACCGCCCGGGCTACACCGGCACCGGCTTCGGCTGCTCGGGCGACAACCCGAACATCGTGGCCGACGACGAGGGCACCGACGGCACCATCGAGGACGGCTGCGTGGCGGGTGCCAACCCGGGCTACGCGGTGGCCGACGGCCGCTACACGCCGGCCCAGCCGCTGAGCGTGTTCGACACGACGCCGATGGCGGGGACGTACACGCTGACGATCAGCGACAACGCGGCGGGCGACACGGGCACGCTCGACAGCTGGGCGCTGCTGATCACGCCGCAGGGCGGGATCGCGACGGAGGCCGGCCCGAACGGCGTGAGCGAGCTGCGCGTGGCGCCGAACCCGGTGGCGACGCAGGGCACGGCGGTGGTGCGTGTGGCGACGGCGCAGGCGGTGCGCGTGGCGCTGTACGACGCGCTGGGCCGCGAGGTGCGGGTGCTGCTGGACCGGACGCTGTCGTCGGGCCAGGAGGCGCACATCGGGTTCCGGACGGACGACCTTCCGGCGGGCGTGTACGTGGTGCGCG
>Ga0209053_1001053_pt1 | contig 14744 bp, 10 predicted proteins | sample EBPBio152010_DNA_FD_185864 | JGI IMG/M metagenome (GOLD analysis project Ga0209053, IMG submission 185864) | Wastewater treatment Type I Accumulibacter community from EBPR Bioreactor in Madison, WI, USA - Reactor 1_7/15/2010_ DNA (SPAdes)... | ecosystem: Engineered > Bioreactor > EBPR >... | reverse complement strand
CCTCGCCATTTTTTGAAACAGCTATTAGTGATTGGATGAATTGTTTTTTCTTAAAAAGTCTAATGGATTTCCAAGTTTTTTCGTTTTCGGCCTATTATATAAACAAATCAATTTTACTTTAGGGTCAGAATCTAAATTACCATTCTCAATCATTTTAGTCAAAAATATTTCTACTGTTTTGCCTTCGTCAATTACATCATCAATAATCAAAATGTTTTTAAAGCATTTTTTCGAATCCAGATTCAAAATAAAATCGTCAATCGTTAAGTTATCTTTTTTGATAGATTTTGACGGATCAATTTTAAAAAAACAATTTGAATAATCGATTTTGTTTGAATCGATATTTTTTTCTTTTAATGTTTCTAATATTCTTCTTCGATTTAGATTTTCTGGTAGAAAACTTGTTACGAAATCAGGTATGAATGTTGGAAATGCTCTTGTAAGACTTTTGACAAAATCATCAATAATTGTTTGATTATTGATGAAGAAATTTTCCGCTTCGTCATCAAGTAAACCTCTATATTTTTCTAGAATTGTTCCAATGTTTTTAGAGTCATTTATATTTTGAACTGTATGAGAATTTACTTCAATTTCTAAATTAAGACTTTGATTTGAAAATTTTAAAGCCATTATTTTGTCGTTTTCTGAATGCGGTACAATTTCTATCATTTAGTTATATTTACTTTCGGCTGCGGGTGTCTTTTCACTGACGTCCTGGGGCTTCAATAAGTTACTAAAACCAAGCCAAAACCTTTGCAAATATGACCAAAACTTTAAGTTTAATACCTTTCCTTTTTCAAATAAATCCCAAGCATCGCCATTTCTTGAAACCTTTGTAAGTGGATGCCGTTCTATGTCCACCAATCATATTTTGCATCAAGTTTGAATTCAAATAAATGATCCATTTTTCTAGCGAAATACTTTCGCAATATTTTGCCTTCAAAATTTGTTTGTCTCAATTCATCTTGATATTCTGATAAGTATGTCAATAATCTATAATGTAAAACAGTTCTATAAATTATCTTTTTGTTACCATCTTTATTTAAAAAAGAATCCTCTGTTTTTGTTTTGATTGTTTTTGGAGCTGCATTGATAAACCAATTATTTTTAGTTCTTGCCTCATGCATTAAACCACATCGCACAGAAGTGTAAAAATCATCTGCATCAAATTCACCGTTAGTTATAGACTTTCCATCTTTAGAATCAATTTTCCAAAAGATATCTTTAAAAATTGAAGCGGTTTTAAGAAAATCAGTAAACATTATTTTACTTTGGTTATACTCGAAGCTTGGAGAATTTCTCTTTTTTTGATGATTATATATTTCTCCTTTTCTAAATGCAGATAGCATTTCAATTAATGAACATAGTACAGTAACAATCGTAAATCCTTCTCCTTCTAGTGTTTTTGTGTCTATTAGAGTTTGAATTGGATTGAAAAATTTCCTTTTGAGTCTTGTATTAAATAGGTCAATAGCTTTTTCCCAATTATTATTAAACTCATAAGTTTGATTTAAGCTATCTCTTAGTGCTTTCCACTTATTTATTTCATCTAATTCTACATTCATTTGATATTTCTTTTTAGCACAGATTTTCTACGGTTGAAACTAACATTTCTTGGCTTGCTTTCAGTGGCTTTTTTTGTCACTGACGCAAACAAATATAACGAAAACTTTGAAAGAAAAAACGCTAAAAGAAAGAAAAAAATATTGACCGATTAGTTTCCCGATATTTTCCAAGCTAAGGCATTGAAGCAAACCAATGTTAACAGATGGCTTTATGCATTTATGACATTGTAGCCTTCGTTTTCATAAAATGTTGCCATCATATGTTCAATAAATCTTCTCGTCAATTTATTTTTTAAAGAACTTTCAGAAATTATATGACCGCCAATTTCAAATGGCTTAAACTTCAATTGCTCTACTAAAGCGAAAAACCCTTTTTCCGTTAACTCGACAAACAATTCATTAAGCCGAATATTGGTTTGTTGATTAACACCTGGATTTACATAGTGATAAATTCGACGCGCTAGTTCTGAAGCTTCTCCAACATAAATATTTTTAGTTTTTTTTCCATGTTGATTTCTTATTATCCAGCGATAAACCGCTGGAATATGATATTTGCTTTTTTTCGAGCGATCAATTGATTGAGGAAAAGAGTACTCAATATCATCATTATTGTAAACAGAAATCCATTCAAAATTGAAATCAATTTTGAACTCTCCGAAATGAGATTCTTCTAATAATTCTGAAATTACTCCCTTATTTTCGTAGGCGGTTAAAAATTCGTTACCGTGCTCGGTTATAGTGTTTGATATTTTTATTCTAAAGCACGTAGCGCATTTTCGTTTTTCTCTTTCTATAAGCAATTCACGTTTTAATTCAGAGCAACGTTTATTAACTTGAAATCGAGTAAAGTTCTGATTCAAGGAAACACAATCGTCACAAATTGGAGAGTTAAAATCTTGAATGATACTCAAAATGTCAATTTTTATCATGAGTTTTTTAAAGCTTGCTGTTAACGTTTCGCAGCTACAATAAGTTGCGTACTTCATTCACTGTCAATTACAAAGATATGCAAAAATTTGATTCAACAATTGCCAATTCTGACAAAACCTAAGCATAGTAATTTCTTGTAAATGCTTTTACTGGCGACTTTTATTAAGTATGATGCTTATTTTTTTTACCCAAAGATGGCAGTATAAGATAGTTGATTACAGATAATTTACTCAGCATAACTATTTCAAGTATTGTAACTATTTCTGCATCTTGTTCTTTATCAGTTAATTCATTCCAAAATGGTTCAGTTGAAAAGCTAAATCCTGTATGGACTATTTTTGAACGCAGACTATAAAGGTTTTTAAACTTTTTTTTGAAGCCATCTCTATTACCAATGAATTCTAATAAAAAATCTAAGTATCGTTTGGAAATCTTATATCTCGATTGTCCGCATTCTTTACACAGTTCAGTTTTATAATCCTTATAATAGAAATTCATAACAGTTTCTATTGATGTAAATGCAGATAAAATTCCTAAAGTTGTTTTATCTTCCATTAGTTCCATACTTAAACAAGAGTATTTTATAGCTGAATCTATAACTCTTTTTTCTTCGGAGCTTATATTATAATAAGCTCGTAAACCCATTATAATATTGTTTGGCAACGTTATTTCTTTTGTTTGATCATAATCATAGTTTGGTTCATTTTGATAATATTCTGAATATTCAATTACTCTAATTGGTTTGTGTTGATTTGAAACCTCAGAAAACTCAATAATCTCTAAATTAATTCCTTTATGGAAAAAATGATTAAAAAGAAATTCAGAGCCTTCAATTTCTGATATTTCATTTTTAGACATATTAGTAGTTACAGGTAAAACCCAATTTCCTTCTGTTTTATATTTAAAAAACGTAAACGTTGAAAAAAGATTAAGAAGATTGATTATTTTATCTTGCTTCGTTTGGATTGTCGCAGTTTCAGAAATTTGTTCTTCGAAATCTTCAATAGAAAAGTGTGGTTTTATTTTATCTTCTTCATTGATTTTGAATTCTAGATAAATTGGATAATGTAAATATTTTTTTGTTTCTAAATACCTATCATGAACTGGATAAATTTGAAATTCATTTTCGAACTTAAAATAACTTTTAAGTGGTGTTTTGGTGAAGATTATTGTCTTATAAATTTCTTTCATTTTGCAGTTATTTGTTAAAGTTGCCGGTAACGTTACGAGGCTTCACGAATTGGCAATGAACCAAGACCAAACCTTCAAAAATATAAATAAAACTTTAAATTAAAAACCTTTGCGATTTCAAATAAATCCCAAACGACGCTATTTCTTTAAATAGCTATTAGCAGTAGTTTTTATTTTTTTAATTCTTTAGGAAATTCAACTGGAAAAAACTGCAAATACTCTGTGTTATAAGGTAAAGACAAATCATTAAATTTTTTGTTTTTATGGCCACAATACTTATTTACTACACAATTAGCACATTTATTTGGATTTATTTTTTCTATATCAAATTCCTCTGATTTGTTTTGTTTTAGGCTTTTAAAATTAGCTAATGTTTTTGAATAGAATTTTTCATAATATTCACTTAAAGCAATTTTTTTAATTTTTCTTTTGTGGATGTAAGGTTCACTCGAATTAAAATCATAATACCAATAAACAAGATATCCATATTGAATATTATATTTCTTAATATTTTTAATGTAAGTTAAGACTTGTATTATATGATTATTGAAAAAGATATTTGATTTTTCTTCAAGTTCATTAACCCTTTCGTCATAATCATCTTCGTCAACTCCATAACCATAGCCATTCCATTCCATCCACATTTCATTGAAGGTTTGTTTTTTCGGGTCTTTATGATAATGATATTTTTCCTCAACAATAAAGTAAGTATTGTTTGAATCTAGAAATATATAATCAGGTTCGCTGGCAATATTTGTTACCTCGTTATAGAAAACTTGTTTTTCAAAATTATCACTATGACCCGCATAAATTAATTTTGAATTGAAAATATTTTTTAAATAATCATTACTACTTGTTTCCTCTTCTATTTGTTTGTCTCTTTGATAATTTTCAATTTTCTTTATCAAGTTAAGTTTAGAATGTAAATTTTCTCCTATTTGTCTTTGCTTTTCACCTGTTGGATAATCAATTATGAAAGTGTTCGATATACAATAACTAGCTGAACAAAAAACGTATTTAGAAAGGTCAGTAGCATTAATATGTTTTTTATTATTTTCCTTTAATTTTATAAGATTTCTAGTTGTTCTAATATCTTTTTCGACTAATAATTGTGTTATACTTTCTGAAGAATTGTAATAAGTTCCACTAGGATATTTTTGATAGTAACCATATAAAATAGAATAAACATGTAAAAATGAATCTATAAATTGATAATCATTTATTCCAAATTTATTTAATAAATATGTAGCATAAATCTCTTGCTTCTTGCTATAATTGCTCATTTTTTATAAAATTACTGCTAACTTATTAATATACGCAACTCATTACAGCTATTAATTTTTAAATAGTTATTTTTAGTTTTTTGGTATCAAAAATTAATAAATGTGCAATGTATATATCTATATATCAAATGTATTAAATAATTTAATCTAAACTATCTAGTGGACTTATTATTTTTCTTATTTTATGTGGAGAGTTTAGCTTTAACCTCACGTAACTCTTGACGCATTTCCATCATTAAGGAAGTTAAGTTGTCTGCCGAAAAATCAGACTTGCGATCGGTTCGACCTATGTTGCATTCATACTCCCAGATTTCTAAAATATCGGAAGCTTTCACTTCATAAGGTTCGTAAAAAGTATTATCAGAGTTCAACATTAAAGAATTTTTACCATTCTTATTCAAACGTTTATAGATGATGCCATTATCTTTAGTTATTACTATATATGTTTTTCCATCTAGTATATCACCAAGTTTTTCAACATAGCGACCAATAATAATCGAACCATCTTCGTGTGGTGGCATTGAATCGCCTTCTACTGGAAAACCTCTATGCTTTCCTGGTCCAAGAAAAGGAAGTGAAATTTGTTGTAAGGATTCAATGTATTCAGGATCAGAATAACCATTTAAGTAGCCAGCTTTAGCTTTTTGAGTTACTACTTCAATTAAATTATTGCCGTTTGCATCTACTGTTATAGGAAGTAATAATCTGTTGTCATCCAATTTCAATAAATCGCCCATTGGTATTTTTCTTACGTCCACAGAAAGTAATAAATCAATACTCATTGAAAAATATCTTGATAAGGCTAGAAGAGTTTCTGGTGGTGGGAAGTTTTTTCCATCTTCGTATTTAGCATATCTAGGTCTAGGAATTCCAATGGAATCAGCAACAACTTGTTGTGATACATCTTTTTTAATTCGTAGGTATTTTATGTTTTCAGAATATAGTGACATAAGTTAATGTGCGTATTTATCACAACAAATATAAAAATAATTGTGCGTATTCATCCTAATTTTGTAAAATAATTTTTAACTTAATTACAATATTATAATGACTAGGGCAATTGTACACATGGATATGGATACCTTCTTTGTGTCTTGTGAACGACTCACAAACAGTTCTTTAAATGGAATTCCGCTAATTATTGGTGGTGGAGATCGTGGTGTAGTTGCTTCTTGTTCGTATGAAGCTAGGAAGTTTGGAGTTCGTTCTGCAATGCCCATTCGAATGGCGATGAAATTATGTCCACAAGCCAAAATCATTCGTGGAGATATGGATTTGTATTCCAAATTATCAGCTAATGTTACTCAAGTCATTGAAGAAAAAGCACCTATCGTAGAGAAAGCTAGTATTGACGAACATTATCTTGATATTACTGGAATGGATAAGTTTTATGGATGCTATAAATGGACAGAAGAGCTGGCTCAAAAAGTTATGAAAGAGGTGGGTTTACCCATAAGTTTTGCACTTTCAGTTAATAAAACCGTTTGCAAAATCGCCACTGGTGAAGGCAAACCAAGAGGTAATTTAGAAATAACAGAAAATAATGTACGTCCTTTTTTAAATCCTTTGTCAATACAAAAAATACCTATGGTTGGTGAAGTTACTTTTCAATTATTAACTCGAATTGGAATTAGAAAAATTCAAACCTTATCTGAAATGCCTCCTGAAATTCTCCAACAAATGATTGGAAAAAATGGTGTAGAGTTGTGGAGGAAAGCAAACGGAATTGATAACAGTCCTGTCGAACCTTACAAGGAGCGAAAATCACTTTCAACGGAACAAACCTTTATTCAAGATACAATTGATATTCCGGTAATGAAATCCATTCTTATTGGAATGGTTGAGAAGTTAGCTTTTCAATTGCGATCAGAACAATGGTTAACATCGACGGTTGTGGTTAAAATTAAATATGCCAATTTCGATACGCAAACGAAACAAGTTGGAGTTTCTTACACTTCAGCAGATCATGTATTAATAAAATCTGTGATTGAATTATTTGATAAATTATATGACAGAAGAATGCGCCTCAGAATGATAGGAGTATCCTTCAAAGGATTAGTTCGAGGCACTTATCAAATAGATTTATTTGAAGATACTGTTGAAATGTTATCGCTTTATGAAGCTTTAGATAAAATGAAAAAACGCTTCGGATTTGATGCTGTTGGTAGAGCTGATACCATACTTAAAAACAATTTATAAATGTACCTTAATTGTCATTCTTATCATAGCCTTCGCTACGGAACCATTCCGTTAGAGGATTTAATTGCACAAGCTGTGGAATTGAAAATAACAGCTATGGCATTAACTGATATCAATACTGTTACTGGAATTTATGAGTTTATAAAAGAGTGTATAAATGTAAATATAAAACCTCTAGTAGGAATTGAATTCAGAGATAATAACCAACTGAAATACATTGGAATAGCAACAAGTTTTAAAGGTGTTGGTGAAATGAATCGGCTTCGTACCAAACACAATTTTGAGCAAACAGAGCTTCCATTAATTGCACCAAAATTTGAAAATGTAATCATTATTTATCCAATAGATAACTTTCCAGAAACACTTTCAGATAATGAATATATAGGAATTACTTCTGAGCAATTAATCAAGTTGTATGATTCTAATTTAAAAGCTCAAATTTCTAAAATGGTCATTCTACAGCCTGTGACTTTTAGAACTAAAAAGGAATTTAATTTGCATAAAATTCTGCGTGCTATTGATAATAATGTCATTCTTTCTAAATTAACTGAAAGTGATTATTGTAGCACTTCTGAAGTAATGATTTCTGAAAAAGAATTAGCAGAAAAATTTAGTGATTACCCAGAAATTATTGAAAACACTTTAAAAGTCATTGATAAATGCAATGTCGAATTTGAATTTAAAACTCCTAGAAATAAGAAATTCTATACTAACAATCAAGAAAGTGACATAGCGCTTTTAACCAATTTGGCTAAACAAGGTTTGAAATGGCGTTATGGCGACAACAATATTCAAGCGCAACAGCGTGTTGAGAAAGAATTAAAAGTCATTAACGAATTAAAATTTAGCGGCTATTTTTTGATGACTTGGGATATTATTAGGTACAGCAACAGTTGTGGATTTCTGCACATCGGTCGTGGAAGTGGTGCTAATAGTATTGTAAGTTATTGTCTTGGTATCACTGATATTTGCCCTATTGAATTGGATTTATATTTTGAAAGGTTCTTAAACGTGAATCGTAAAAGTCCACCTGATTTTGATATTGATTGGTCTTGGAAAGAACGTGATACAATTTTAGAATATATTTTTAATAGATATGGTGCGGAGCATGTAGCTTTTTGTGGTACAAACGTAGAATTTAAATACCGTTCCATTTTTCGAGAAGTCGGTAAAGTATTTGGTTTGCCTAAAGAAGAATTGGATGTTTTAGCAAAAAATCCAATGAGTTTACATGATGGAAATAAGATAGTAAAATTGGTTCAAGAGTATGGAATGTTACTTGAAAAATATCCTAATCAAAGAAGTATGCATTCTTGTGGAATTATAATTTCAGAAGAGCCGATAACTAATTTTTCAGTATTAGAAATGCCTCCCAAAGGATTTCCAATTGTATTATTTGATATGCATGTTGCAGAAGATATTGGGTTTGAAAAATTTGATATTTTAAGTCAGCGAGGTATTGGTCACATTGATGATACAGTGAAACTCATTGAGAAAAATAGAGGTATAAAAGTCAATATTAGAGATACATCTATTTCAAAAAATGAGTCAAAAGCCAATAATTATTTGAGTATTGGAAAGACCATTGGTTGCTTTTATATTGAAAGTCCAGCGATGCGAGGATTATTAAGACGATTGAAATGTAATGATTATGTTACTTTGGTTGCTGCTTCTTCAATAATTCGTCCTGGTGTGGCGCAATCAGGTATGATGAAGGAATATATTTTCAGACATAATAATCCTGACAAGTTTGAATACTTTCATGATGTATTTAAAGAACAACTAGGAGAGACGTATGGTATTATGGTTTATCAAGAAGATGTAATTAAAATTGCCTTGCATTATGGAGGTTTGCCAGCAGCTGATGGCGATATTTTACGTCGAGCGATGAGTGGAAAAGGGCGTTCCAAAGCAGCATTACAAAAAGTAAAAGATCATTTTTTTGAATGTTGTAAAGCTAAAGGTCATCCTGAGAAACTCAGTGCTGAAATTTATAGACAAATTGAATCATTTGCTGGCTATTCTTTTTGCAAAGCACATTCGGCTTCCTATGCTGTTGAGAGTTATCAGAGTTTGTATTTGAAGGTATATTATCCAATTGAATTTATGGTAGCTGTCATCAATAATCAAGGTGGGTTTTATCGAACTGAAGTTTATATTCACGAAGCTAAAATGTCTGGAGGTAACATTAACAATCCTTGTGTGAACAAAAGTAATTTTGAAACTACTTTGTATGGTATTGAAGTATTTCTAGGATTTATGCATTTGGAAGGTCTAGAGACTAGAATCGCACAGTTTATTGTTAAAGAAAGAGAAACCAATGGTGTTTACTTATCTCTAGAAGATTTTATAAATAGAGTTCCCATTGGAATTGAAAGCATTCAAACATTGATTTTTATTGGTGCTTTTCGATTTACTGGACAATCAAAAAATCAATTATTGGTAAAGGCTCGATTGATAATGGTAAATTTCAAACCAGAGGATAGGAGTTGGACGTTATTGCAACAACCTATCAAAGAATATACTTTACCTGTTTTGCAACGTTCCGATTATGAAGATGCATTTGATGAGATTGAACTATTAGGATTTCCAGTTTCCTGTTCTCCATTTGACTTACTTCAAACGAAATATCGAGGTGATGTTTTAACTAAGGATTTATTATCATATCATAAGAAAACGGTTAAAATGCTGGCTTATTTAATTTCTAGAAAGCAAGTACCAACTAAAATGGGTACCATGTATTTTGGTACTTGGATTGATGCAGAAGGAGCTTTTTTTGATACGGCACATTTTGCTGATTGTTTAAAAAAATATCCATTTCAAGGTGGAGGTTGTTATTTGTTATTGGGTCAAGTTGAAGTTGATTTTCATTTTCCTACAATAACTATTTCCAAAATGGCCAAGATGCCTTTTATTGCAGATCCTAGATATTCTAATTCTAAAGATAGAGAATATAAAACGCAACAAAATTTAAAAGAGGATGTAAGTAGTACACAACGTCAACCATATCCTCAAGAACATGAAATTAATCTTCCAAGACAACGAATGAATTAAACTTAATGATTGCCTTTTAGAAAAATATGAAAAAACAAGAATACGCCATAGTCGATATCGAAACAACAGGAGGAAATGCTAGCGGAAGTCGCATTACTGAAATTGCAATTATCATTCATGATGGAAAAAAGATTATCGATAGATGGGAAACGTTGGTTAATCCTCAAAAAGAAATTCCACCTGCTATTTTTGCTCTAACTGGAATTACCAACGAAATGGTTAGTAGCGCACCTACATTTGAATTTATTTCAGATAAAGTTTTCGAATTATTAAACGAGCGAATTTTTGTAGCGCATAATGTAAATTTTGATTATTCATTTGTAAGAAACGAACTTGAATTATCAGGATTCAAATGGACTTCAAGAAAGTTATGTACTGTTCGTGCTGCTAGAAAAATCAAACCTGGGTTGCCTTCTTACAGTTTGGGAAGATTATGCAATTCTTTAGATATTTCATTAGAAAATGCCCATAGGGCAGGAGGTGATGCTGATGCAACTGCCATATTGTTTAGTAGATTATTAGAATGGGACGATGCTAATGTCATTGAAACAATGATTAAAAAGACGGCAACTGACCAGCGTTTACCTCCCAATTTGCCTCAAAGTGATTTTGATGCTTTACCCGAAAAAACAGGTGTATATTATTTTTATGATCAATTTAAAAAAGTAATTTATATTGGTAAGGCTGTAAACATAAAAAAGCGAGTTGCATCACACTTTAGTGGTCATAAAATTAATTCGCAAAGGCAAAACTTTTTGAGAGATATTCATTCAATTTCCTATGAAGTTTGTTCAACCGAATTAATCGCACTACTTCTTGAATGCAATGAAATAAAAAAGCTATGGCCAGTGTATAATAGAGCCTTGAAACGATTTGAGTTTAACTATGGACTTTATGAATATGAAGCTAGAAACGGCTATCGTTATTTAGCAGTTGGTAAACTCAGCAAAGGGCAAACTTGCATTGAATCGTTCAATAGTTTACATGTTGCAATAAATAGTCTAATGCAACTAAGAGATCAATTTGGAATAGATAATCGTTTTTGCAACTTTGGAATGCCAGAATTACCTCAAACAATTAGTAAAGAAGTCGAAATGCTACCTGAAATGAATTTACATAATGAGAAGATAGAAAATGCTCTTCACCATTTAGTTTCCAATAGAGAAAGTTTTGTAATCATTGACAAAGGAAGAACCACTGATGAAAAGAGCATCGTTTATGTGGAAAACGGTCATTTTTACGGAATGGGATATTTATCTTCTGATATCGCAGTTAATGAACTACACGAATTAAAAGAACATGTGCATCGTTATTCAAGTAATCAATACATTATGCAATTGATAATTGCTTTTGCAGATAAATATCCCCAGAAAGTAATATTAGAACCAAAATGAAGGGATAGATGATTTTAATATAGATATTGCGTTATAATTTCTAAAATAGTTTTATTTTTTTAGTCCATTGATAGAAATATAGTTTTATAATACAACTGTATCTAAAATAGCTAAATTCTCTTTAATTCTATTAATCAATGGTGTTGTACTATTTTTATTATACTTGATAGTTTTTCTTAAAATAGATATTTCCATTATCAATTTCTTAGATAAATTACTTTCCTTTTTTGATAGAATCAAGTTCATTGATTTAGTCAATAAATTATCAAAATCTTTAAGTGACTTAGTATTTACAGTAAAATTTTCAATGAGTTTATTATTTAAATTTTCGTTGTCTTGCTCAAATGCAAATTTTAAAAATTCTTCATCAAGATAATTCTCTATAGAAATTAACTCAATTTGATTAGATATTTTTTCTTTTAGGTTTTCAGGAAATAATCTAAGATGCTGATAGCTTTTAGTATAAAAGAAACTTTTATTTATTGCGTTTGCAATCAAACTAAAACCTATTTCTTTATCTACAACTTCAATTAAAAATTTAGTTATTACATCTCTATATTCATCATCTTCTATATCGATAATTAAACCTTCAATAATATTAATAAGTGATTTTTTATATGATTCATTACTTTCAGGATTTAAATTATTTAAAAAATACTTCTTTATTTTAATTAAATTTTCATCATTGTGGTTATCAGTATTTTCTATTTCATTTAAATAGAAATTAATATTTTCACCTTTTGTTATAAACATTACAATTTTTTCTCTAACTAACTCAGGTATATATTTATTAATTCTTGAAATATATTGTTTTACTATTTCAAGTTTACCGGTTAAAAAATAATAGTTTACAAGTAATTCTAATACGAGTACGAATTTTTCTGACTCTTTTTCAAAAAAAGTAAAAAAATCAATATTAGATACTGATGTTCCTTTATCGGTTACTTCAATCTCAGAAAATAATTCCACTAAATTTTGTTCTAAATATTTTCCTTCATATACAATATTAACTTCATTTGAGAATTGAATTAAATCATTAAACATAATTATGAATTCGAATCTAATGTTTCCATAATTTTTGGAAATATCGGGAGAAATAAATTTTGAAAAAATAGTATTTAAAACAAATAATTTATCCTCAAAACGACTAATAATATTTTTAATTAGAATATATTTTTTATCTGTAATATCATATGTATCTAATTCATAAATTCTAACTGCAATAAACTTTTTTGTTACTAAAATTTTAAATTGATCATCTGTTAACTCATCAACACTTATTAAATCAGCATATTTTTTTTCATAATCATCTTTGATTCTATTTGAAGTCTCTTCATCAGTTAATATTCTTATTAATGAATTATAAATTTCAAACCATCTTTCTTTTCTATATATTTCTGTTGAATTAGTTGCTACCTCGACTTCATCTAATAACCATTGTTTTAGATTATACTTGTTGAAATGATTTTTTTCAAATTCTACTAAGTGCAGCAAAGTTTCAATATTTATTGCATTATGAAAAATTGAAGCAAGTTTTGATTTGAATTTTTCAAAAATTATTAGCAAGTATTGTTTAGGGATTGTACTTTCAGCATTAATCATGCCAGCAAGCTGGAAATATTTTGATAAATCTTTTAGTTCATTATCATGTGCTTCCTCTATTTTATGGCACAAATAAGTGTATATTTCTTCATCAATTATTTCATTTTTTTTAAAATATTCGATTAGACGTTCGGAATCAAATGATTCTATCATATCAATAACTTCAATTGGAATTCCACTAAATCGATTGTTTGAATTTTTTAAGATTTTATTTAAAATGTTGTTTTCCGTATCTGCAAATTCAGCTTCAGCAATTCTCAAAAATCGATAAACTTCCTCTTTTTCTTTTTCATCTAAATTATCGATTGTTTTACTTTTTAAAAGTGAAGCATTTTTATAAATTTTTTCATAATACAATGGATATTCCTCCCTGATAATTAATATACAAGAAATAATTGTTTCATTTTCTTGAGCAAATATTGTATCATAGTTGTTTAACTCTACTATTAAGTTATTTATTAATTGGATTACTCTTCTTGGGTTACTTGAATATTCTTTTCCTATAATATTAATAGTTTCATTTTTAAAATCATAGCTATTAATTGCACATATGCTTTTAGTAAATGCAAACATGTCTATTGAATTGTATGGCTTTATTCTTAATGTTACATTAAATATTTTTCTTAAAAACTCTTCTTTATCGTTATATTTTGAATTATTTGTTTTGACAAATAAGTGTTTTAGAAGAGCTTTGTCATCTACTGGAATGATAAAAACAATATTGAGTTTTTGCTTTCCCAAAAAAGTTTTAATATCAGTTAATAATTGGTAAGCAATCTCACTACTGCAACGGTCAATATTATCTATAATAATAATAATTTTTTCTAATTTGCTTTTTGATTCATTTTCGATTTCACTTTTTTGTTTTTTTTTCCAAAATTTCAAATGGGATTTAAAACTTTTTTTAACTTCAAATGAGTTTTTAATTACTTTAATAAATTGCTCTTCAAACTGTTCAGGAGCAAAAAAATAAGGTTTTGCAACTGATGTTTTAAATTGATTAAAAAAACCTAAAAGCAATACAGAAATTGTACTTAGTAATGACAAAGTTGTAATTATTTCAAAATTGTTTTTGAATTTAAATTCAAAAAAAAAGGAAATAATAAAAAAATAAATTAGGATTGAGCTAATAAAAAAAAGAGTTATTTTTAATGGAGATAATTTATTCTTTATTTTTATGTCACTTGTTTCATTTTCATAAAAAAGTCTCCTTAAATTTAATTCAGAATATTTAAGTTCTTCACTTATACATTGTAAAAACATCCTTCTAAATGAATCGTTTGAATATTGCCATGCGTCATAAGTGATGAATTTGTCTTTAGATTGGTCAAAATCGTTTTTTGCAGTTTCAATGATAGAAGATTTTCCTGAACCCCAAGAACCATATAGCCCAATAGTAAATACCTTGTCCGGTTCTGTATTTCGGATAATCTTTGTCAAATTATCAGCATAGACTTTGGTTTTTAAAAAATCATTCTCATTTAAATTGATTTCTTGGTCGGTTAGGAATTTTCTGGTCATTTAAT
>Ga0209053_1001049_pt1 | contig 14789 bp, 14 predicted proteins | sample EBPBio152010_DNA_FD_185864 | JGI IMG/M metagenome (GOLD analysis project Ga0209053, IMG submission 185864) | Wastewater treatment Type I Accumulibacter community from EBPR Bioreactor in Madison, WI, USA - Reactor 1_7/15/2010_ DNA (SPAdes)... | ecosystem: Engineered > Bioreactor > EBPR >... | reverse complement strand
CGCATGGGGGCCTTCCTTGCCCAGCACCTTTTCGCCCGGCGCGATGCCGGCGCAACTGGCCAGCACATCGAGCCGTCCAAAGGCATCCACCGCCAGCGCCACCGCGGCGCGCCCCTCGGCGTCAGAGGTCACGTCGCAGCGGGCAAAGCGCGCCTGCGTGCCAAGCGCCGCGGCCGCCTCGGCGCCGGCGGGGTTCACATCGGCGATCACCACCCTTGCGCCATTGGCCACCGCCATGGCGGCCACCGCCGCCCCCAGGCCCGAGGCCCCCCCGGTCACCAGAAAAACCTTGCCCTCGATCTGCATCCGCGCGCGCCCTCCCATCCCGGTTTCGCGCGCAGTCTAGCGCGGGATACATGGCATGGAATGACCATATGGCTTGAATTTTCGGCCGATTTTGCCATGTTTTGCGCAGGGAGGAGCCATGGACCGCCGGATGATCGCCCCCACCTTCACCGCCGAGGCGCTGGAGCCGCTGCGCGCGCGCGGCATCGACCCCGCCCCGCTGTTGCAGGCGGCCGGCATCCCGCGCCCCGAGGCGCCCGTGGGCGCCGAAGCCTTCGGTGCGCTCTGGCGGGGGGTGGCGGCGGCGATCGGCGACGAATTCTTTGGCCTGGGCGCACGGCCCATGCCGCCGGGCGGTTTCGCGCTGGTGGCCCATGCGGTGCGCGATGTGACGGTGCTGGATCAGGGGCTGCGCCGGGCGCTGCATTTTCTGGGGGTGCTGCTGGGCGCGCCGGTCGGGCATCTGGCCGTGGAGGGGGGCGTCGCCTCGATCCGGCTGAGCGGCGCGACCACGGCCTTTGCGCAACGCAGCTACTGGATTCTGCTGCACGGTCTGGTCTGCTGGCTGGCAGGGCGGCGGCTGCCCCTGCGCGCGGTCGCCTTTGCCGGTGCCGCGCCGCCCGGTCAGGCGGATTACCGGCAGTTCTTTGGCACCCGCGTCGATTTCGGCGCCGAGATCGGGCGGCTGGATTTCGACGCGGGCTTTCTGCGCCTGCCGGTGGCGCGCAGCCCGGCGCAGTTGCAGGCCTTTCTGCGCGGGGCGCCGGCCAATCTGCTGGTGCGCTATCGCGCCGATGGCGGGATGGCGGCGGCGGTGCGGCGGCAGTTCGCCCCCGGCCATTGGCCCGATGGCCCTACAGTCGCGGCGCGGCTGGGCCTTGCGCCCTCGACCCTGCGGCACCGGCTGGGCGCCGAGGGGACGAGCCTGCATCTCTTGCGCGATGCGGTGCGGCGCGGGCTGGCGCTGGAGGCATTGGCGCGCGGGCAGGGCGTGGCCGATCTGGCCGCCGATCTGGGCTATACCGAGCCTTCGGCCTTTCACCGCGCCTTTCGCAAATGGACGGGTGAAAGCCCCGGCCAATGGGCGCGCGCCCGTCGGCTTGACCCCGGGGGCGGGTCGTCTAGTCTGGCGCGCGTCGGGCAAGGGGGGCAGGCGGGATGATGCGACAGGCGGGCATGGCGCTGGCCCTGACATTCGTTGCGGCGGCGCCCGGGCTGGCCCATCCGCATGTCTGGGTGGATACCGGGATCGAGGTGATCCTGGATGCCGAGGGCCGCGCCACGGCGCTGCGCATCCGCTGGGATTATGACGAATTCTATTCGCTGCTGATCGTGGAGGAACGCGGGCTGGATGCCGATCACGATGGAACGGCGACGCCCGCCGAAAAGCGCGCGCTGAACGGTTTTGACATGAAATGGCAGGAAGGCTTCGCCGGCGATACCTATGCGCTGTCGGGCGACACGCCCCTTGTGCTTTCGCCGCCGCAGGACTGGACGGCGGATTACCAGGGGGGGCGGCTACAATCGACCCATCTGCGCCGCATCGACCCGCCCGTCGCGCTGGACAGGCCGCTGACCGTGCAGATCTACGATCCGGGCTTTTACACCGATTACGATATCAGCTTTGCGCCGGTCTTTACCCCGCTTCTGCCCGAGGGCTGCCGGGCCGAGGTGCTGGCCCCCGATCCGGCGACGGTAGACCGGCAATTGCTGGACGCGCTGGCCGAATATGGCGCGGATCAGGATGTGGAGGCGGATTTCCCCGCCGTCGGCGCCCAGTTCGCCGAGGAACTGCGGCTCACATGCGCCCGCTGATCCGCCCCCTTGTGCTGGCGGGGCTGGCGGTCGCGCTCGGGCTGGTGGTGCTCTGGGCGACCGGCGGGCTGACGGCGCTGCGGCTTTGGGCCGAGGCGGGGGCGCGGGAGGTGCAGCGCGATCTGGCGGGCGCGGTGCGCGGCATCGCGGCGGGGCAGCCCGGGGCGGTGGCGGGCCTCCTGGGCATCGCCTTTGCCTACGGGTTTTTTCATGCGGTCGGGCCGGGCCATGGCAAGCTGTTGATCGGCGGCTATGGTCTGGCGCGGCGGGTGCCGATCCTGCGGCTGGCGGGGCTGGCACTGGCGGCAAGCCTTGCGCAGGCCACCGTCGCGGTGCTGATGGTCTATGGCCTTGTGCTGGGCCTGGGCTGGGCCCGCACGCGGGTTGAGGGGCTGGCGCAGGATCTGTTTCTGCCGCTGAGCCATGCGGCGATCCTCGCGCTGGCGCTCTGGCTGGTCTGGCGCGGGCTGCGCGGATTGCGTGCGGCAACGCTGGCGGCGCCCGCCGGGGGGCTTCTGGGCGGGCGACAGGTCGGCGGGGCGCGGCTCTTGGGCCATGGCGCGACCTGCGCCACCGATTGCGCCTGTGGCGCCGGCCATGGCGTGACGCTGGCCCAGGCCGCGACGGTGACCACCTGGCGCGAGGCGGCGGCGCTGGTCGCGGGCGTGGCGTTCCGGCCCTGTTCGGGCGCGCTGTTCCTGCTGATCGTCAGTTGGCAGATGGGCATCGCGGCGGCCGGTATTGCCGGGGTCTATGCCATGGGCCTGGGCACCGCGCTGGTCAGCATCGCGGTCGCCCTGCTGGCGGTCTGGTCACGCGAAGGCGCGCTGGCCGCGCTGCCCCCGGGCCTTGCCCGGGCGGTGCCGCTGCTGGAATTCACCGCCGGCCTGGTGATCGCCGCAGTGGCCGCGCCGCTGTTATGGCAAAGCCTCGGGTATTGAGCGGCATTCGTCCGCGACATGTTCTGTCGCGGATCGACTTGCTGACCGTTTGGACAAAATATACACAGGCGGGATGTCTGATCTCCTGTCCCGTTCCGCCCATCTGCGCGCGCTGCTCGCGCTTGGCCTGCCTTTGGTGGGCAGCCATGTGGCGCAAATGGCGCTGCATGTCGTCGATACGATCGTGCTGGGCTGGTATGGCGTGCCGGAACTGGCGGCGGTGGTGCTGGGCGGGTCGTGCTTTTTCGTGGTCTTCGTGCTGGGATCGGGCTTTGCCCATGCGGTGATGCCCATGGTCGCGCAGGCGCTGGGCCGGGGCGATGAAACCGAGGTGCGGCGCGCCACGCGGATGGGGATGTGGTGGTCGATCCTGTTCGGCATCCTCAGCTATCCGCTGTTCTGGTTTTCCGGGCCGCTGCTGCTGGCGGCCGGGCAAAAGCCCGATGTCGCCGCGCTGGCCGCCGAGTTCCTGCGCATCGCCGGGCTGGGGGTCATTCCGGCATTGCTGGTCATGGCGCTGAAAAGCTATCTGGCGGCGCTGGAGCGCACGCAGGTCGTGCTGTGGGTCACGGTGGCGGCGGTGGGGGTGAACGCCGCGCTGTGCTATCCGCTGGTCTTTGGGCGCTGGGGCCTGCCAGAACTGGGCGTGGCCGGGTCGGCGCTGGCGACGCTGATCATCCAGATCCTCACGCTGGTGGTGATGGCGCTTTATGCCGGCTATTTGCCGGCGCTGCGGCGGTTCCACCTGTTCCAGCGCTTCTGGCGGCCGGATTGGCCGGCGCTGGGCCGGGTGTTCCGGCTGGGCATGCCGATCGGGCTGACCGGGCTGGCCGAAAGCGGGCTGTTCCAGGCGGCGGCGCTGATGATGGGCTGGGTCGGCACGGTGGAGCTGGCGGCGCATGGCATCGCGATGCAGGTCACCGCCATCGGCTTCATGGTGCATGTGGGCCTGTCGAATGCCGCCACCGTGCGCACCGGCCGCTTTGCCGGCCAGGGCGACTGGGCCAATCTGCGGCGCGGCGGCGTCATGGCAATCGCGGTTTCGGGCGGGGTTGGACTGATCCAGATCGCGCTCTATCTGACCTTTGCCCAACAGATCGTCGGCCTGTTCATCGACCGCAGCAGTCCGGATGCGGCGCAGATCCTGATGTTCGGCAGCCTGTTTCTGGCCTATGCGGCGGCGTTTCAGATGATGGATGCCGGGCAGGTTCTGGCGCTTGGCCTGTTGCGCGGGGTGCAGGATACGCGGGTGCCGATGATCATCGCCGCCGTGGCCTATTGGCTGATCGGCATCCCGGCCGCCTGGGCACTGGCTTTTCCGGCCGGCTGGGCGGGGGCGGGGCTCTGGATGGGGCTGGTGATCGGGCTGGCCTGCGCCGCCAGCGCGCTGATGTGGCGGTTCTGGACCCGGGTGCCGCGCGGCTGAGGCAGCGCGCGCGTTCCGGGGGCAGGGGCGATTTTTCGACGAAAAATCGCGGCGCTCATTCCGCGTCTTCGTCGCCGGCCGCTTTCAGCAGCCGTTCGGCCTTTTTGCGCACCAGCACGCTGCGCAGATCATGCATCGCCATCAGCAACGCATCCGTCACCTCTTCCAGCTGGTCGTCGCTGGCGCGGGCCTGCACCCATTGCGTCGTGGTATTGAGGTAATCGACCGCGCGGTGGATATCGTCGATATCGCGCCGCGCCAGCAAGGCGACCCGTGCCTGGGTCCAGTCGCGGATCAGCGCGATTTCCGCGCCGGTCAGCGCGCGATCGCCATGCGGCTTGATATTGCCGTTCTTCACATTGACGGTTGCGATTTCTTCCATGTCGATGCGGCGCTGCCGGTTCTCGGTATCGACCTTGAACACGACGGCGCCGTTCTCGCGGATGCGGAAATAATAATCCGGCAGATCGCCCGCCATGGTGCCCTTACCTCAAACCGTCACAGAAGCCCTTGATCCGCGTGCAGGCGTCGCGCAGGCTTTCATCTGCGGTAGCGTAGCTGACGCGGAAGTTGGGCGAAAGCCCGAAGGCCGCGCCAAACACCACGGCCACGCCGGTTTCCTCCAGCAAAGCGGCGGCAAAAGCCTCGTCATCGGTGATTTTCGCGCCGCCCGCGCTGGTCTTGCCGATGCAGCCCGCAATGTCGGGATAGACGTAGAAGGCGCCTTCGGGCGTGGGGCAAGTGATGCCGGGACAGGTATTGAGCATCGACACGACCAGATCGCGGCGGCGCTGGAACAGCGCCTTGTTGGCGGTCAGGAACTCTTGCGGGCCGGTCAGCGCCTCCAGTGCGGCATATTGGCTGACCGAGCAGGGGTTGGAGGTCGATTGCGACTGGATGGTGCCCATGGCCTTGATCAGCGCGACCGGCCCGCCGGCATAGCCGATGCGCCAGCCGGTCATCGCATAGGATTTGCTGACGCCGTTGCTGGTCAGCGTGCGATCGTAAAGCCGGGGTTCGACCTGGGCCGGGGTGCAGAAGGTGAAATCGTCGAAGACCAGATGTTCATACATGTCATCCGACAGGATCCAGACCTGCGGATGGCGCAGCAGCACATCGGTCAGCGCCTTCAACTCGTCCCAGGTATAGCCCGCGCCGGTCGGGTTGGAGGGGCTGTTGAAGATGAACCATTTGGTGCGCGGGGTGATCGCGGCCTCCAGCTGGTCGGCGGTGATCTTGAAGCGGTTTTCCAGCGTGCCCACCACCGGGACCGGCGTGCCGCCCGCGAGCAGGACCATATCGGGATAGCTGACCCAATAGGGCGCGGGGATGATCACCTCGTCGCCCGGATTGCAGGTGGCCATCAGCGCATTATAGAGGATCTGCTTGCCGCCGGTGCCCACCGTGATCTGGTTCGGCGCATAGGTCAGGCCGTTTTCGCGCAGGAACTTGGCGCAGATCGCCTGTTTCAGTTCGGGGATGCCATCGACCGCGGTGTATTTCGTGCGCCCCGCGTCGATCGCGCGCTTGGCGGCATCCTTGATGTTCTGCGGCGTGTCGAAATCGGGTTCGCCCGCGCCCAGACCGATCACGTCACGCCCGGCGGCCTTCAGCTCCTGCGCCTTGGTGGTGACGGCGATGGTGGGCGAGGGTTTCACGCGGGCCAGCGTGTCGGAAAGGAAGGCCATGGCGGGGCTCCGGTCAGCGATTTGTCTTTTCGGCTTCGATCTCTTAGGGTGGCCCCCCCTGTCGATCAAGCGATATTCAGACAAAGGAGAGGCAAGATGACGGAGACGATGACCGAAGGCTGGTTCAGCGCCGCGACGGCGACCTTTGGCGACCGGCTGGCCGGCGCGCGCGAGGCCGCGGACTGGAGCCAGGAGGCGCTGGCGCGCCGGTTGGGTGTGCGGCTGTCCACGCTGCAAGCCTGGGAGAATGACAGCGCCGAGCCGCGCGCCAACCGGTTGCAGATGCTGGCGGGCATGCTCAATGTCTCGCTCGTATGGCTGCTGACGGGCGAGGGCGAAGGCCCCGAAGGCCCGCCCCCCGAGGATGGCCGCGCCGCGGAATTGCGGCGTCTGGGCGCGGGGATGGCGCGGTTGCGCCAGCAGGCCCTTGCCATGTCGCGCGAGCTGGGCCAGATGGAGCAGCGTATGGCGGCATTGGCGCGGGAGGGGACGGCATGACCGAAACGGCGGAGGCGCGGCTCAAACGGATGCGGATGCGCAGCTGGCGGCGTGGCACCAAGGAAATGGATCTGGTGCTGGGCCCCTATGCCGATGCCTGTCTGGCCGAGATGGATGAGGCGCGGCTGGCGCTTTACGACGCGCTCCTGAACGAGAATGACCAGGATCTGCTGCCCTGGGTGCTGGGGCAAACCCCGGCCCCCGACGCTCTGGCCGGGCTGATCGCCGAGATCGGCGCCTTTGCCCGCCGCCGGATGCAGCCCGGCGCCTGACGCCAATTCGGGCAGCTATTTGTCTAAAGTTGCCCGAAAATTCCCCATCAGTTTACGGGATGTTTTCTATTTGTGCCGAATCTGCCGTGAATGGACCGAACGGTGGAGAAAGGTATGTCAGTTCATCAACCGCTGCTGGATGGCTCTCACAGGGCCTTCATGCTGGGCTATCTGGAAAACCTGTCGCTGATCGAACGATTGCACCGTCTGTTGCTGGATGTGGTGAAGGACGAGTTCGAGCGGCTGGCGATCCTGGAAATCAACCCGGTTCAGGCGCTCTTGCTGTTCAACATCGGCGAGAATGAGGTGACCGCGGGCGAATTGAAATCGCGCGGCTACTATCAGGGCTCGAATGTCAGCTATAACCTGAAAAAACTGGTCGAACTGGGCTATATGCACCATCAGCGCTCCGAGATCGACCGCCGGTCGGTGCGGGTGCGGCTGACCGAAAAGGGGCGCCGCACGCGCGGCCAGCTTCATGACCTGTTCTCGCGCCATGCCGAGGGGCTGGAGAAACGCGGCATCACCGGCCCTGCGGGGATGGAGGAGGTGAACCAGTTGCTCAAGCGGCTGGAGCGTTACTGGACCGAACAGATCCGCTATATCTACTGACGCCGCCAGATCCAGCTTTGGCTTGCCAGCGCGCCCTGGGCCTTGGCCAGCAGCCGGTTCGTCAGGCCGGGATGCGGCAGGCGGCCCTCGGCCAGACGTTCCACGATCACCTCGGGCGGGCAGGGGCGGCGGCTGATCGGGTCGTGATAGCGCGGATAGGCGATGAGCGCGGCATAGACCAGCTGCGTCAGGGTGACGCGCGGCAGCGGATGGCCATCGGGCGCGCGCAGGCGGCGTTCCGGCACCGGGCCCAGATCTGTGGTCAGGCCCCAGCCGGCATAAAAGGGCGCGCCAAGGCAGGTGACGGCTTTGCCCCGCAACAGCGCCTCAAAGCCCAGAAGCGAGGTCAGCGTCCAGACCTCGTCGGCCTGCTCGATCAGCGCGACCGGATCGGCGTGTCGCGCGACGAAATCGGCGCAACCCTCCAGATCGGCGGCGGTGACCGCGCCGGGGCGGAGGCCCGCCTCGACATCGGGATGCGGCTTGTAGACGATCAGCGCCCCGGGATGGGCCGCGCGCACCGCCTGCAACAGCGCGCGATTGCTGCGCGTGGCGCCACAGCCCAGCCGGATGGAGGCGTCATCCTCCACCTGTCCCGGCACCAGGATCACCCGGCGCCCGTCGCGGGGCAGTTCGGGCAGCGCGCCGCCCAGATTGTATTTGCTGATCCGTGCCCCGGTCAGCGAGGCAATCAGCCGTTCGGCCCTTGCGGCACCGCCGGCGAGCAGGGGCGCGCGGATCAGCCGTTCCAGCCGGCTTTCGCGGGTCGGGTCGTAATAGATGCCCAGATCGTCGGTCACCAGGCTGAGCGGCGGCACCAGTTCCGCCCCCAGCCCGCGCGACCGCAGAAAGCCATCCTCGACCCGCCTGAGCGGCACCGGGGGGGCAAACCCCGCGGGTTCTTGCCCCGCCCAGATCAGCAGCGGCCGGTCGCGCCGCGCCGCCATCAACGCGGCGCGGTCGGGCGGATCGCGAAACCGCAGCGGCACGGTCTGGCCAAAGAACCCTTGCAGCGCGCCGCGCTTCCACAGCCGCATCCCGGTCGCGACATGGCCGCGCCGGTCCTCGCGCCAGGCGCGGGTCTCGGCCTCCAGCTGATCCAGCACCGTCTCGAAATGGCACAGCCGGTCGCGGCAGGGGTCATACCAGACCGGCGCCAGGATCATCGCCGCCGCGAAAAGCTGCGCCGGCGTCAGCTTGCGCCGCCGCCGCACAAGTGGCTTGCGGTCCGCGGTCAGGCCCCAGCCGGCATAGAAGGGCTGACCAAAGACCTGCGGCCGGTGCCCCGCCAGGATCGCCTCGAACCCGAGCTGCGAGCTGACGGTATAGACCGCGATCGCCCCATCCAGCAGATCATGCGGCGAGACCGGGTCGTTGAACAGCCGCGTGCGCGCATCGCAATCCTGCGGCCCGAAATGCCCCGGCCGCAGCCCCAGCCGGGTCTCGGGATGGGTCTTGATCAGGATCGGCGCCTGCGGATGATCCAGCCGCGCGGCGGTCAGCATCTCGGCAAAGGTCGTGGCGCTGGCCCCGCCATGGCGGATCGAGGCATCGCCCTGCGTCTGGTCCACCACCAGCACATAGCCCGCCGGCGGGGGCGGCAGGTCTGGGTCGTGGATGTTGTATTTTGACAGGTGAGAGCCGCGAAGCCGCGCAATTCCATCCCGTGCGCGCATCAAGAGGTTCGAATCGTCCAGGCCATGCGTGGCCAGCAAATGCTCCAGCCGCGAGGGGGAACCGGCGTCGAAATGCACCCCCATATCGTCCAGCAGCAGCCCCAGCGGCGCATCGCCCGCCCGCCCGGGCCGCAGCGATCGCAGAAAGGCATCCTCGACCCGCAGGATCGGCAACCCCTGCGCCGAAGCCGCCGCCTCGCCCCGCGCGGCATAGGGCGACCGGCCCCAGACCGCGACGGCGTCCGCCCCCGCCGCCCGCCCGGCCACCAGTTCATGCCCCGCCAGATGCAGGATGCGCCGCAGCCGCCGGTCACGCAGAAAGCCCGCGTTGAAATAACAAAGCCGCCGGGGAAGGCCCCCGGCGGTCTGATGGCTGTCTTGCGCCGCGTCCACTCAGTTGCTCGAGGACGATCCGCCCACGCTGGCCAGCGAATTGGCCGCGCCGGCGGTGCCGGTGATGGCGCTGATCGTCTTGCTCCACTGGGTGAAGGGCGCCTCGGTCACATAGAGCGTGTCGCCGTCGCGGATCAGGAAATCGCGCGCCTCGAACATGCCGGTGGGCTGGGTCAGGTCCAGCACATAGACCATGCGCTGATCGCCGCGCAGGTCGTTGCGGCCCAGAACGGCATTGGCAATCTCGCCCGGTTCGTTGCGGAAGACGAAGACCCCCTTGGGATCGGCGATGGAGGTGTTCAGGCCGCCGACCTGGGCGATGGCTTCGATCGCCGACAGGGTCTGGCTTTCAAACGGCACGAGGTTTTGTGCCCCGGTCGCGCCAAGCGCGGTGAAGGCGCGCTGGTCGCGTTCCACCACGATGCGGTCGCCGCCGCGCAGGGCAATGTCGAGGCCCGGGTTTTCAAACAGATCCTGCATCCAGACCTGGCCGGTCTGGCTGCCGCGCGTGACACGGATCACCGCGACGGCGGGTTCGATCGCCACGCCGCCCGCCTTGGCGATCATCGCCGAAAGGGTGCGCGTCGGCCGTTCGATCGGATAGACGCCCTGGCCGCCCACGGCGCCGGAGACCGAGACGGTCTGCCCGTCGCCGGCCACGCGCTGCACCGTCACCTGCGGGTCGGGGGTCTGGCTGTCAAGCTTGCGGGTGATGATCTGGCGCAGCCCGTCCGGCGTCTGGCCGGCGGCCTTGATCTTGCCGGCATAGGGCACGAAGATATAGCCCGAACCATCGACCTGCACCTCGTCCAGCACCGAAACACGCTGGCCGGTATTGCCCAGCAGCGGATCGTCCTTCACGTTCTCGAACACGGTCAGGCCCAGCACGTCGCCCGGGTTGATCGTGTCGGATCCGACCTTGCCGGCGCCGCGGAAACTGTCGGAAAAGCCGAGCGCCGGCATGACCGAGGTCGCGCGCGTCACCCTGGGGTTCACGGTGACGATGAAGGCATCGCCCTCGCGCAGCACGGAGCCGGCATAAATCTCACGCTTGTTGGGACCGGAGCGGGGCAAGCCGCAGGCGGCCACCGTGGCCGCAAGCGCCAAAAGGGCCAGAGTTCTGGCCCCGCGGGTCATGGTCATCGTCACTGCTCGGGCTCCTTTTATGGAACATGCCTCAAGTTTTTTGTGCAAGGCTACAGAATGACTGGCGAATTGGCCAGTCTGTCCTTGCATTGGGGGCAAAACCCCTAGTTGACAAGCCGCAGGTGTTGCCGTGGTGCCGCGTTGCCCGAGGTCAGCGCGTCATAGGGGTCTTCGGCGGCCAGCATCATGTCCACCACCTGCCGCAGCAGCGCGCGACGGCCGCGGGCGGAGTAGAACCCGCCGGGCACCTGGCTGGTTTCCAGCAGGTAATGGCGGTAATCGCGATAGGCACGGCTGTCGGGACGGCTGGGCTGGCGAAAGAAATCGGCCACTGCCTGCATGGAGACGAATTCCGGCTTGGCATAGACCGCCGCGCCAAAGGTCTTGAGCGGCAGCCCCCGCCACAGCACCTGCTGCCCGGCGGTGGAATTCACCGTGACGGCCGAGCGCGCATCGTTGAGCAGCCGCGCCAGCTTGCCGCCGCGCACGAAATGCACCCGCTCGGCCACGCCCAGATCGCGGGCAAGCCGCGCGATTTCCGGCGCCAGGGGCACGCGGCCATCCTCCAGCGGATGTGCCTTGAACACGAGGTGATGATGGGCCGGCGCGCCGCGGGCAAAGCCCTCCAGCACCACCGACAGGAATTCGGTCATCGTGGCAAAGGGAGAATGGGCGCGAAAGCTCGCGTCATGTTCCAGCTGCAACAGCGCCAGATGATAGGGAAAACCGCCGTGACGGATGCGCCAGGTCGCGGCCATCCGCTCCAGCGCGTGCCAGGGCAATGCGGCGAGGCGCTTGAGATAAAGCCGGAATTCCTGCGTGACGCTGAGCGCGCGATGCGGGCGAAAGCGCGGAAAGCGGCGGCGACCGGTCATGACGAACCAGTGATAGAGCGCGCCGTAGAACATGTGCTGGCGCATGTCGCCCCAACGGGCCGGGGCGTCGGGCAGATCCATGTCGAGATTGGCCAGCGCCGCCTGCATCTGCGCGACGCTGAGCGACATCAGCCGCGAATGCCCGTTGGCGCCGCCGCGTTCATAGGTCACCCAATGCGGGCGCAGATAGCCCTCTTCGAAGACATGCACCGTCAGCCCGCGCGCCCGTGCCAGCGCCACCGCCTGCGCATGGATCGGGCGGGTATCGCCATAGAGCACGATGTCGGTGATCGCTTTTTCGTCGAAAAAGCGGGCGCAGGTCTCGGGCCATTGCTCGGGGGGGGCATCAAAGGGCAGAAAGCTGGCCCGGTCGCGCCAGAACACTTCGTCCCCGCGATTGAACCCCACGCGCCAGACCGCGGCGCCGGTCGCGCGCAGCATCCGGCCCAGTTGATCGAACCAGGGGCCATGCGGCCCTTGCAGGAACAGAAAATTCCGCCCGCGTCCGGTGGCGCGGGGGGGGCTGGTCTCGGGGTCGCTGATACGCATCATACTGGTCTGCCGGTTTTACATCCGCTTAGCATGGTGTGGCGCGGCGTGAAGGGGGAAAAGTCAAGGCGTCCAGCCTGTCATGCGAAAGCGGCGGAACTGTGGCCGGTCCAACGGGGGGCTTGATGCGCCCGGGGGCTGGGCGTAGGTCTGGGGCATCAGCAAGGAGAAGGCGCATGTTCACCGGCATCGTGACGGATATGGGAGAGGTGCTGGCGCTGGAGCAGCGCGGCGACCTGCGGGCGCGCATCGGCACCGGCTATGATGTGGCAGGCATCGACATCGGGGCCTCCATCGCCTGTGACGGGGTGTGCCTGACCGTGATCGCCCTGGGCCGTGAGCCGCGCAACTGGTTCGATGTGGAAATCAGCGCCGAGAGCGTCGCCAAGACCAATATCGGCGCCTGGACGCCGGGCAAGCGGCTCAATCTGGAGCGCGCGCTGAAGGTCGGGGATGAGCTGGGCGGGCATATCGTTTCGGGCCATGTCGATGGCGTGGCCGAGGTGGTGGGCCTGCGCCCCGAGGGCGACAGCCTGCGCGTGACCTTCCGCGCGCCCGAGGCACTGGCGCGCTTCATCGCACCCAAGGGGTCGGTCGCGCTGAACGGCACTTCGCTGACCGTGAATGAGGTCGAGGGCCGCGATTTCGGCATCAACTTCATCCCCCATACCCGTCAGGTGACGACCTGGGGCGAGGTGGCCCTGGGCCAGCAGATCAATCTGGAGGTCGATACCATGGCGCGCTATGTGGCGCGGCTGCGGGAATTCGGCTGATGGCCGCGGGGATCGGCCATAATGGCGGGCCGGAACTGACCGGCACCGGCTGGCGCACCCATTGCTGGCGTGCCGCGCGCGAGGCGCTGTTGCCGCATCTGCCGATCGAGGTCTTGCGCGGCCGGGTCCGGCGGGCGCAGGAACTGGGCCTGGACTACCGGACCTATGCCGGGGTGCGGGCGGCCTCGGGGCATGATGTCGTGGCGTTTCTGTTTTCCTCCAATGCCTTGCGCGTGACTGTTCAGGCGCCGTTTGTGCCGGCCGACCGTCTGGCACGGCTGGAGGCCATGGCGCGCTGTGGCCGTCTTGCGCTGGCGGTGGCGCCGCTTCAGCCGGGGGCGGTGCTGTCGGCGGGCGTGGGCCTGATCGACGCCGCCCATGCCGCGCCGCGCCCCTATGGCAGCTTTGCCGAGGCGCGGGCCGCGATCCGGGCCGCGCATGGCGGTTTCAAGGCGGGTGGCGTGGTGCTGGTCGGCGATGCGCCCTTTGAGGCGGAATGGTGCGCCGCCGGCAAGCTGGGCTATTACCTGCCGGCCGAGCGGATCTTCGGCTGACCTTGTCGCCCGGGCCTTGCGGGCCATATCTTCAGGGCAAGGGGCGAAGGGGGCGCGGATGGACTGGCATTTCGACAACAGCTATGTGCGCGATCTTCCGGGCACCTATGTGGCGCAGGCCCCGGCCAGGGTGCCGGCGCCAAAGCTCTTGATCCTGAACGAGGATCTGGCGCGCGAACTGCGGCTTGATCCGATCGCGCTACGCGAAGACGCGGCCGAGACGCTGTCGGGCAACCGCCTGCCGCCGGGTGCGGAGCCGGTGGCCCAGGCCTATGCCGGGCATCAGTTCGGCGGCTTTTCCCCGCAACTGGGCGACGGGCGCGCGCTGTTGCTGGGCGAGGTGATCGACCGCCACGGCCAGCGGCGCGACATTGCGCTGAAAGGGTCGGGCCCCACGCCGTTTTCGCGGCGGGGCGACGGGCTGGCGGCCATCGGGCCGGTCTTGCGCGAATATCTGATGGGCGAGGCGATGGCGGCGCTGCGGGTGCCGACCAGCCGCGCGCTGGCCGCCGTGGCGACGGGGCGGCAGGTCTTGCGCGACCGTGCGGTGCCCGGCGCGGTGCTGACCCGCGTCGCCGCCAGCCATCTGCGCATCGGCACCTTCGAATTCTTTGCCGCGCGCGGCCAGTCGGATCAGGTCAGGGTGCTGGCCGATTACGCCATTGCCCGTCATCACCCGCAGGCGGCAGGCGCGGAAAATCGCTATCTCGCGCTGTTTGACGCGGTGATCGCGGTGCAGGCGCGCCTCGTGGCGCAATGGATGGGGCTTGGCTTCATCCATGGCGTGATGAACACCGACAACATGACGATCTCGGGCGAGACCATCGACTATGGCCCCTGTGCCTTCATGGAGGGGTATAGCCCCGGCACGGTGTTTTCCTCGATCGACCATCAGGGCCGCTATGCCTATGGCAACCAGCCGCTGATCCTGGGCTGGAACCTTGCAAGGCTGGCGGAGACGCTGGTGCCGCTGTTCGACACCTCGGAGGCGCGGGCGATCGAACTGGCGAATGAACGGCTGGCCGGGATCGCGGGGCGCTATCGGGCGGAATGGCTGGCGGTGATGCGGGCGAAGCTCGGGCTGGCGGGGGCGGCCGAGGGGGATGCCGCGCTGGTCGAGGAGTTCCTGGCCGCGCTGACCGGCACGGACTGGACGCTGGGCTTTCGCCGGCTGGCGCGGGCCGAGGGGCCGGACAGCCTGCGCGGTCTCTGGGCCGAGCCGGAGGCGCTGGCGCGCTGGTGGCCGGGCTGGCTGGCCCGGCGCGCGCCCGATGCCGTGGCGCGGA
>Ga0209053_1001047_pt1 | contig 14807 bp, 16 predicted proteins | sample EBPBio152010_DNA_FD_185864 | JGI IMG/M metagenome (GOLD analysis project Ga0209053, IMG submission 185864) | Wastewater treatment Type I Accumulibacter community from EBPR Bioreactor in Madison, WI, USA - Reactor 1_7/15/2010_ DNA (SPAdes)... | ecosystem: Engineered > Bioreactor > EBPR >... | reverse complement strand
ATCGGCGCCGGTCGCCGGGTCGATCACCGCCGCCCCCGGCTGGCCGTCGGCGAACCACCAGGCGGTGATCCGGCCCGAAGGGGCGCGGCGGATTTCCTCCAGCCCAGGGTGACGCTCTGCCACCCGCGCTGCGAGGTCGGCCACGCTTTGCCCCGCGACCTCGGCCGGCGCGGCCAGCCGCTCGGCCAGCGGAAAGACCGACAGTGCCGCGCCGCTCAGCGCAAGGATCAGCACAAGGACAAGCGCCAGCAGCCCCGGCCAGCGGTGAAGCGCGCGGATCATGGAACGGCCCCCTTTTCAGCGATAGGTCAGGCTGGCGATGTAGCGCCGCCCCGGCACGGCGCGGCCAAGGCCCGCGCTGGTCAGCGGCACGGCGATCTCGTTGGGGCTGTCGCGCATGTCCTCGACCGCCGCATCGACATGCAGCGTATAGCCCGCGTCAAACAGCGCATCCGCCAGATCGAGCGTGATTTCCAGATCGCGCCCGGCACCGACACTGGCGCCGGTGATGCCGTTGATCTGCGCCGGGTCGCCGCCGGTCGCGGCATACCAGTCGCTCAGATGTTCGTAATATTTCGACTTGCCGCCCGCCATCCACAGGCTGCCGACATAGGCGCCTGTGGCATCGGTCACGTAATAGGCCAGATAGGCCCCGTCGCCGCCATAGGCGTTCAGCGTGGTGGTCAGGGTGACCGGACGCGCCAGCGCAAGTCCGGGCAGGGTCAGCGCGGTGGTCAGCGCAAGGGCGGCAAGAAGCGGTTTCATCGGGATTTCCTTTGTCAGAACAAGAGCCGGAGGGGGGGCGATCAGTTGGTCACGGCACGCGGCGGCGCGCCGTTGCCGAACAGGCCATTGGCCGGCGGCGCCACGCTGCCTGCCGGCGCGGGGTTGCCCCGCCGACCCGCGGCCCCCGCGCAATCGTCGTCATCGTCGTCGTCATCGTCGTCATGATCGTTGTGACCCCGGCGATGGCCCCGGCGGTCATGATCGTCGTCATCCTCATCGTCATCGTGATCGCTGCCGACACGGATCAGATCCGCATCGCCGGCGGCGACACCGCCCGCCAGCGGGCCGGCGCCATGCCGACCAAGGCCAAGGTCGATCGCCGCCAAAGCCGGCAGGCCAAGCAGCGCGGCCAGCGCGGTTGCTGCCAGGATCAAGGGAAAGGGCTGTTTCATCGCGATTCTCCTGAATGGGAATGGCGCCAGCTTCCTGCCCGAGACTGAGCGGTTCCTGACGTGGCACGGGTTTCTGCTTCAGCCAGCCGTCAGAAAGACAAAAAGGCCCCGCCGGACGCTGGCGGGGCCTTTCGCCACGTCGGCGCGACACAGGTGAGGCTAGTCCTCGCCCTGCCCTTCGCGCCGGTGATGGTCATCCGCGTCATCCTCGAACTCGACCTCCAGGATGCGCAGGGTGCCGGGATGGATCTTCACCTCGATCGCGCGCCCGCCCGCATCGCGACCGTCGATCTGGTAACAACCATCGTCGATGCGGATCCGGCGCACCGCCCAGCCCTGCGCCTCGGCCAGGCGCGCCACGGCCTCGCGCGGTTGCCATTCGGACATCGGCACCAGGCAATCGTCATCGGCCTGCGCCGCCCCTGCCGGCAAGGCCGCCAGAAAAGCAAGAATTGTCAACGCCTTTCGCATGCGCCACACTCCGGTCATGGCCATCTGACGGCCGATCTGATCGCCGATCTTGCAGCAGGATGCCGCCCGAAGCTGACGGCAGCCTGAAGCAGGCCCCGCCACCGCTTCAGCCCCGCGTCAGCACGACAGGCCAGAACGGATCGCGGAGAGACCAGGAAAGGAGCCCGCGCGCATCATGCGAATCCTGCTGATCGAGGACGATGGCGTTCTGGGCGCCGCGGTGCGCGACCAGATCGCGGCGGATGGCCATTCGGTCGATTGGGTGACGCGGCTTGACGCGGCGGCGGATGCGCTGGCGGGCGCGGCCTTCGATCTGGTGCTGCTGGACCTCATGCTGCCCGATGGGCGCGGGCTGGTCTTTCTGCGCGGCCTGCGCGCGCGGGGCGATGTGACGCCGGTGATCATCCTGACCGCGCTTGACCAGATCAGCGACCGGATCGACGGGCTGAATGCCGGCGCCGACGATTATCTGGTCAAACCCTTCGATCTGGCCGAACTCTCGGCCCGGATCGGATCGGTGGTGCGGCGCTATGCCGGCAACCCGAACCCCATCGTCACCCATGGCCCGCTATCCATCGACCTTGCCGCGCGCAGCATCCATCGCGAGGGCAGGCCGGTGGCGCTGACCGCGCGGGAATGGGCGCTGTTCGAGGCGTTTCTGTCCCGCCCCGGCCAGCTTCTCTCCAAGGCCCAGCTGGAAGACAAGCTCTATGCCTTTGACGCCGAGATCGAAAGCAACACGATCGAGGTTCATGTCAGCCGCCTGCGCAAGAAGCTGGGGGCAGAGATCATCCGCACCGAACGCGGGCTGGGCTACCGGCTGGGCCGGGGATGAGGGCGCCGCGCAGCCTTCAGGGGCGGTTGGGTCTGTGGCTGGGCCTCACGCTCACCCTGATCTGGATCGCGGCGGCCAGCCTGACCGCCCTGATCGCCCGCAACGAGATCGAAGAGGTCTTCGACTCGGCCCTTGCCGAAACCGCGCAGCGCATCCTGCCGCTGGCCGTCGTCGATATCCTCGGCCGCGAGGAGGAGGGTATCCGACAGCGCCTCGCCGCCATTCGCGGCCATGAGGAGTTCTTTACCTATATCGTGCGCGACCCGATGGGGCGCATCCTGCTGCAATCGCATGCCGCCGATCCGGCAATCTTTCCCGCATGGGAAGGGCGCGGCTTTGGCCAGACCGCGACGCACCGGCTCTATAACGATGCGGCGGTGCGCGACACGATCCGCATCACCGTGGCCGAACCACTGGACCATCGCGCCGGTATCGCGCGCGAATTGCTGATGGGGCTGGGCCTGCCCCTTCTGATCGTGCTGCCGCTGGCCCTGCTGGGCATCGCGCTCGCGCTGCGCGCCAGCCTCGCGCCGCTGCGCCGCTTTCGCGATGCGCTTGCCGCACGGGGCGCGCGCGACCTGCGGCCGGTGATCCCCGGCGATCTGCCCGCCGAAATCGCGCCGGTGGCGGAGACGCTGAACGGCCTGCTGGCCCGGCTCTCGGCCGCGCTGGAGGCCGAGCGCAGCTTTGCCGCCAATGCCGCGCATGAACTGCGCACCCCGCTGGCCGGCGCCATTGCGCAGGCGCAACGCATCCAGACCGAAACCGCAGACCCCGAGGCCCGCGCCCGCGCCTCCGGGATCGAGACCACGCTCAAGCGCCTGACCCGCCTGTCGGAACGGCTGATGCAGCTGGCCCGGGCCGAGGGCGGGCGGCTCCGGCGCGACACGACCGGCGATCTGCGCCCCCTCGCCCGGCTGGTCGTCGATGAACTGGCGCGCGGCGAGGACGCCGGCGACCTGCGCCTGACACTGCCCGCCGCGCCGGTGCTGTCCGATCTTGACCCCGACGCTTTTGCGATCCTGCTGCGCAACCTGGCGGAAAATGCCCTGCGCCATGGCGCGCCCGACAGAATGGTCGAGGTGACGCTCGCCCCCGATGGCATTCTCAGCGTCGGCAATGACGGGGCGGTCGTGGCGCCGGATCAACTGGCCCGGCTGACCGGTCGGTTTGAAAGGGCCGGAACCGCCCGGGATGGAAGCGGCCTCGGCCTGGCCATCGTGGCGGCCATCGCGGAACGGACGGGCGGGCGTCTTGAATTGCGCTCGCCCCGCCCCGGCCATGCCACCGGCTTCGAGGCCCGCTTCATCCCCGCCGCGCCAGGCAACCTTCCAGAATGACCGCGGCCGTCCAAGGCGTCGGTGCAGGGGCGCGGATCACAGGCCGGCCATACATGGATAACCCCGGAGGGCAACGATGCTGCTTTCGCAAAGGGATGCCTGAACCTGCCCGCATTCCACCGCCCCGGTCCCGCCCCACAGTCGATACGATCCAGGCGAGAAAATCCTAAGTGAAGTGGACCGGCTTCAATGATCGCTACCTCCCGGCGATTGCCTCGAAGAGTCGTCGCAAGGCAAAGCTGCGGCCGATCGATATCACGGTTTATGCTGAGCGGATGATTATGCGGAGCCGTCCGAGCGTTGGTATCGCAAGTGTCTGACTGGCATTTGTTTTCCGGCCTGCATCTGTCAGCATAATCGGATTGTCCTTCGTGAGGCGCCGCGGTGGCGCCCTTCACGGAGGAACCCATGAACGAACACGATACGCCGGTCAGACGACGGCGGCTTCTGGATGCCGGGCCACATCAAGCGATGCTCGAGGGCTACGGTCAGCATCTTGCCGGAACCGGGCTTTCGCCGGTCTCGGTCCGCATCCATCTGGGCTCGGCTCTGCATTTCCTGGCTTGGCTCGTCCAGAGCGGCATCGCGCTGGATCATGCCGGGCCGGATATCGTGGCGCAGTTCGCGGTGCATGATTGCCGGTGTCACTCGGCGCCGCGCCCGCTTGGGCAGTACTACATCAACAGGGTCGATCGCTTTGTGCGGCACCTCGCGGCGCAGGGTGTCCTGCCGCCGCGGCCCGTGGCAGAGGCACCGGCGTTGGACGGCAACGTCGCGGACTGGCTCGATGCGCAGGATCGGCAGCGGGGGTTGGCAAAGTCACCATCGTGCGCCATGGCCGGATGCTGGCGCAGATCCTGCCGTTGATCGGCGCCGATCCGTCCCGCTACACGGCGCGGGTCATCCGCGAAGGATTGCTCGAGCACGCCCGGACCGCGCGGTCCGTGCACTATCCGAAGATGGTGGCCAGCGCGCTGCGGCTCTATCTGCGCCATCTCGCGCACTGCGGCCTCGCCGCGCCCGACCTTGATCGCGCGGTGCCCACGGCGAAGAGCTGGCGGCTGTCTCAACTGCCGCGCTATCTGGAGCCCGATGCCGTCGAGCGGCTGATCGCGTCCTGCGATCCCGAGACCCCGGGCGGTCGCCGTGACCGGGCGATCCTGCTGCTGCTGGCGCGCCTCGGGCTTCGGGCGCGCGATGTGGCCGAGCTTCGCCTTGCCGACATCGATTGGCAGGCAGCGACAATCGCTGTCTGTGGCAAGGGGCAGCGGAAGGTTCGGCTGCCGTTGCCGCAGGATGTCGGCGATGCACTGATGGCCTGGCTGACCGGGCCGCGGCCTGCCGCGTCGGGCGACACCGTGTTCGCACGGCTCCTGCCGCCCTTCGATCACGTCAGTTCCGGCGTGGTGGGCTGTGTGGTGCGACGGGCGGTCGAGCGGGCGGGCGTCGAGAACGCGCCGTCGCGCGGCAGCCATCTGCTCAGGCATTCGGCCGCCACGGCGATGCTGCGCGGCGGCGCCACGCTGGACGCCATCGCCACCGTGTTGCGTCACCGGTCGACCGATACCACGGCGCATTACGCCAAGGTGGATGTCGCCATGCTGGGGGACGTGGCGCAGGCATGGCCGGCAGACGGGTCGGCAAATGCAGCGCCGCCACCGACGCCGCCCCTCGGTCTGGCCTGGCCGGAGGGCGCGCCATGCTGAGCCGCGACCTCAACGACTACATCACGCTGCAAAGGGCCCGCGGACTGAAGTTCACGACCCAGCCCGGTCTGCTCAGGAGCTTCGTGGTTGCGGCCGCCGCGGCGGGCGACACGCATGTGCTGGCGGCCCGCGCAGTCGAATGGGCGGTGCGAACGACGTCCGACGCACAGGCGCGCAACCGTCTGGCCATCGTCCGGCGCTTTTCCGAACACCTGGCTATCGCCGATCCGGCGCATGAGGTGCCACCCGCCGATGCGTTGGGGCGCTGGCGTTTCGAACGCCGGATGCCACACGTCTATACCGGCGACGAGATTGCTGTGCTCATGGCGGCGGCTCGGTTCTCCGGGCTCGATCCGGGGCGAAACGCTGGCCATTCTGATCGGCCTGCTGGCCGCCACCGGCCTGCGTGTCTCGGAGGCGCTTGGCGTTGAACTGCAGGACGTCACGGCCGAGGGGCTCGTGATCCGCGAGACAAAGTTCCGCAAGAGCCGCCTCGTCCCATTGCATCCCTCCGCAAGGGCGGCGCTCGACGGCTACATACGGCGGTGCAGGCTGATCCGGGGCGCAGGCAACGCCCTGTTCCTCAACGATCACGCCCGACAACCGTCCTATGTCACGCTTTACGCGCTGTTCCTGCGGATCGGCCGCGAGACCGGTATCCGTGGCCTGCCCGGTGAGAAAGGACCGCGACTGCACGACCTGCGCCACACCTTCGCGGTGCGCTCGCTCGAGGCCTGCGGCGGCGACCGGCGCGCCATCTCGCGGCACATGCTGGCGCTGGCCACTTACCTGGGCCATGCCGATCCCAGCCACACCTGGTGGTATCTGCAGGCGACGCCGGCGCTGATGCGGCACATCGCCGATGCGGGCGAGGCCCTGATGGCGGAGGGCACGGCATGACGCCCCTCGCTCCGCCCCTGTCCGACTTTCTGCGCGCGCATCTGCCGCGCGAACGCGGCGCCTCGCAGAACACCATCGCGTCCTACGCGCATTGCTACCGGCTGCTGCTCACCTTTGCCGCCGAGCGGCGGAAGACCCGGCCGAGCCGGATCGACATCGAGGATCTGGATGCGGCCCTGATCTGCGCCTTCCTCGATCATCTGGAAGCGGGGCGTTCCAACACGCCGCGCAGCCGCAACGCCCGATTGGCCGCCATCCATTCGCTGTTACGGTACATCGCGTATCGCGTGCCCGCCTGCCTCGATCAGGCGCGGCGGATCCACGCGATCCCGATGACGCGCAGCGCACAGCCGCTGGTGGGCTACCTGACGCGGACCGAGATGCAGGCGCTTCTCGCCGCGCCCGATCTACGCGCGGTCGCCGGGTTGCGCGATCAGGCCATGCTGCATCTTGCCTTCGCGGCGGGGCTTCGGGTCTCGGAACTGGTTGGCCTCCGGCTGGACCAGTTCGACGACGCCGCGATGCCAAGCCTGCATGTGATCGGCAAGGGGCGACGCGAACGCATCCTGCCGCTCTGGCAGGACAGTGGGCGCGCCATCCGGGGCTGGATTGCGGTGCGCTCGAAGGCGGGCGACCCGCAGCTATTCCTGAACGCGCGTGGCGAGGCGATGACCCGGTCCGGGTTCGAATACATCCTGCGCAAGCACGCCGCCGTCGCCGCAACGGTGGAGCCCTCGATCGGGGGCAAGCGAGTGACGCCGCACATCCTGCGCCACAGCTGTGCCATGCACACGCTGCAAGCCACCGGCGATGTGCGCAAGGTCTCGCTCTGGCTCGGCCACGCCAGCGTCCAGACCACCGAGATGTACCTGCGCGCCGATCCGACCGAAAAGCTCGAAGCCCTCACCGCCATGGGCCCGCCAACCCTGAAACGCGGCCGCTTCACCGTGCCGGACAAACTGATGGCCATGCTAACCGAGGCGAGCAACGGCCGGAATTATGCGGAGTGACAACCGCCAGAAACCCCTGTGGCGCCTGTCAAGGGCGTCACAGACCCCGCATAATCATCCGCTCAGCATAAACATCATTTTCTATTACGGCCTTCTATCCCTGCCGCCACCACTGGCAATCTCTGGTGACGATCTTGATGAGCATTTTCAATTTCCTGTTCGTGAGGCGATTGAGTTCGTGAACGCCTATTTCGTTGCTCGGCTATCAGCACTAATCGAGCAGGAAGATTAGTCCTACCAACACCTTAGGAGTCTCCGGGCGCAGCTATCTTGGATCCGCCGATGTTGGACCCCGGTTCCATCTCACCGAGCGCTACTGGCATCGAAGTCAAATTTTTGGCTCTAGAAATTTCCATTGCGCCCCAATGCGTTGCGAGGAATTCACCAAACCGGCGCAGTCATCAGATCCGGAGAATATCGGCCCTCAGAGACCGCTTCCCGCCCTCTTGGCGCTGGCCCCGGTGCTCAGCCCCACCCGCATAACCCTCGAAAACAACGAGAAAATCCGGCCGCGGCAGGATCGGGAGAACGCTTTCGCGAGGGCAAGTGGCGGACAGAGAGGGATTCGAACCCTCGAGACGGTTCCCCGCCTACACACTTTCCAGGCGTGCGCCTTCGACCACTCGGCCACCTGTCCGTGGGGGTCGTTTACCCCGAACCCGCCGCCAGCACAAGGGGGCGGGTGGGGGTTTCAGGCGGCGGCGATGGCGCGGCGGTTGCCCTTCAATTCCTCGGCGATTTCAGGGAAGTAGCCGGGTTCCACCAGCCGCAGCGCATGGCAGCGGCGTGCGGCATTGCCCGGCTGGAACGACAGTTCCACCAGATCGCCCACCTCGACGCCAATCCGCGTCACACCGCGCGGCGGACCGTCATAATGCGCCAGATCCCGATGGTCCGCGCACCAGATGATGGCACGGCCCGTCTCCTGGCAGCTCCAGATCACCACGCCCAGCATCATCCCCTCCTGTCCTGCCCATCTTCGGGCAATTTCTGGACATATCGGCGTCAGCACACGCCCATTTCAGAATTATGCACAGGGCAGTTGACCTCCGCATGTGCTTTTCCGCATCAGCGCGATGGACAAATCATCTGTTTTGGATCAACCATGACGCTGAATAGCGTCACATCTATGCGAGCCCGGATTTCCCGCATGACCAGCCCGGCGATATCCCCGACCGAGATTCGCGCCATCTTCGGTCGCAACCTCCGGCAGCTGTGCGAAAACGGCCAGCCGGTGACCGTCATCTGCCGCGAGATCGGCATCAACCGCACCCAGTTCAACCGCTATCTCTCGGGCGAGGCCTTTCCCCGGCCCGACATCCTGTCGCGCATCTGCACCCATTTCGGCGTGGATGCCCGCATCCTGCTGGAGCCGCTGGACGAGCTGCGCCGCCAGATGCCCGACCAGTTCCTGATGGAAATGCGCGACAAGCTGCTGATCGGCCGATCCCGCCCGGTGGACAGTGCGCTATTGCCTGACGCGGTCTATCGCTTCTGGCGCAAGTCGTTCATGTTTCAAGGAAAAATCGTCACCAACGTCGCGCTGATCCGCAGCCGGGGCGAGGTCACGCTGTTCAAGGGATTCGAGGAAAACCTGCTGGCGCAGCAGGAAAACCCCAATGCCCGGCGCTTTCCACGGCTGGCCTATTTCGGGCTGGTGCGACAGCATGTGGACGGGATCTCGATCTATTGCCAGGACCGGCAGAACCAGACCAACATCAATTTCTTCGAATTCGGGCTGGAGGGGAACATGCGATTCTTCCCCGGCTTCTCGCTGCTGGTGCGGCGGCGCATCGACGGGATGAATCGCATGACCGCCGCCGTGCTGGAACGCCTGCCCGACGACCCGGCGGTCTGGCGCAGCATCGTGCGGCAAGACACGGTGCATGACCTCGATCATGCGCCGCCCATCGTGCAGCGGGCGCTGATGCGCATTCCCGACGGGCTGTAACCCCCTGCCCCTGACGCGCTTTGGCGTCAGTCGCGCAGATGCAGGATCACCCGGCGGTTCTGCCGGCCCTTCTTTTCGATCTTGCCGATCTCGACATGGCCGATCTCACCGGTGCGGGCGACATGGGTGCCGCCGCAGGGTTGCAGATCGACCTGCGCCCCGCCCTGCCCGATCCGCACCAGCCGCACCCGGCCCTGCCCCATGGGCGGCATGACCGAGAGCGTCTTGACCAGGCCCGGATTGGCGGCAAGCTCGGCATCGGTGATCCAGTCCTCGGTCACCGGCAGATCGCGGTCGATCAGCGCGGCCAGCGCCTCGTTCAGCGCGGCGACATCGGCGGGCGGCTCGGGCATGTCGAAGTCCAGCCGGCCACGCTCGGCGCCGATCTGGCCGCCGGTCACGGGCATCGGGATCACCACCGACAGCAGATGCAGCGCGGTATGGACCCGCATGTGGCGGTGCCGCCGTTCCCAGTCGAGATGCTGCACCACAGCCGCGCCAACCGGGGGCAAGGGGCGCGGCTCGGCCGCGACCAGCGCGATGCGCCCGCCCTCCAGCTTGACCGCCGTCGCGATCTCCAGGCTGCCGCCGGGCCAGACCAGCCGGCCGCTATCGCCCGGCTGGCCGCCCGAGGTGGCGTAGAACAGGCTGCCATCCAGCACCACGCCGCCCTCGGGCGTGATTTCCTGCACGATGGCGGGGGCCTCGCGCGCATAGGCATCGTCGCGGAACAGAAGGCGCGTCGCGGTCATCTTTCGGCCTCGTCACTGTCGCTCGGGTCATCGGCCTCGTCACGCGGGGCGTGGCGGGCATTCTCGGGCGCCAGGGCGTCATATTCATCGGCCCGGAGCGGCGTGCCGGGCGCCCCGGGCGCAGGCCGCGCAGCGGCGACCTTTTCCAGCAGGCCGGGCGGCAATTCGACATGCAGCCGCGACAGCGCCTCGGCCACGGCCTCGGGGTTGCGCAGCCAGATATCGCGCTGCGAGAACGGCATCTGGATGCCTTCCTCGCGGAACCGCTCCACGATGCGGTGATTGATCTCGGTCCGCACCGCCATGGAGAAGTTCACATCGCGGATGATCATGCGGATTTCAAAATTCAGCGAATCCGCGCCCAGGCCCACAAAGGCGATGGTGGGCGGCGGCTCCAGGATCACCAGCGGATGCGCCTCGGCGATGTCTTTCAGCACCTCCGACACCTTGCGCGTGTCGCTGCCGTAATCGACCCCGACCGGCACGATGACCCGTCCCGCCAGGCTGAACCTTGTCCAGTTCGTCACCTGCTGGCTGACCAGATCGCCATTTGGCACGATGATGTCGGATCGGTCAAAGGTCTGGATCCGGGTGGAGCGGACCGAGATCGACTGCACCGTGCCGGCCACGCCGCCGACCTCGATCCAGTCGCCTTCGCTGACCGGGCGTTCAATCAGCAGGATGATGCCCGAGACAAAGTTCTGCACGATGTTCTGAAGGCCGAAACCGATCCCCACCGACAGCGCCGAGGCCACGATGGCCAGGCCCGAAAGGTCGATCCCGGCAGCCGAAACCGCGATGATGACGGCAAGAAAGATCCCGACATAGCCGGTGCCCGAGATGATGGCATTGCGTCCGCCCTGATCCAGCCGGGTCTTGGGCAGGATCGTGCTGCGCAGCGCGCCCTGGAACAGCCGCGTGGCGCCAAAGCCCAGGATGAACAGGATCAGGAAATACAGGAAGTTGGAGGGCGAAATCCGGGTCTCGCCCAGCATGAACCCTTCGGTAAAGCGGTTCCACAGCTCGCCCAGATCCTCGACCCGCGCGCCCCAGAGCAGCGCGAAAAGCGGCAGGGAGGCCAGCGTCAGCAGAAAGCCCGCCAGCACCGGGATCAGCCCGTTGCCCTCGCCCTCGCCCGCCTCGCCCAGCAGGGCGCGCCAGATGTCGCCGATCAGCTGCACCAAGACCAGCAGCAGCCCCGCCAGCGTCAGCGACGAGGCGGCCGGAAAGATCAGCGCCTGCGCCGCCGTGGTATAGCCGACCACCGCCAGAAGCGGCGCGACGACGGCGATCGCGATCAGGATCTTGCCGACAAAGCGCGTCACGCCATCGCGAAAGCTCAGCTCCTCGCGCGTGGGGCTGGGGGCGAAGGCGGCATTCAGCAATTGGCCAAAGCGCCAGAGCAACAAGGACAGCACCAGCACCGTCGGCAGCGCCAGCACGGGGATTGCCATTTCAGGCACCAACGCTGCGGGCAGCAACGCATCGCGCAGCAGCTCCACCCCTTGCACGAAGCCGATCGAGGTGATCAGGAAGCGCGCCTTGTCGCAGGTCTCGGGCGACATCTGCAACGGGCCGGCGGCGCATTCCGCCCGCGGAAACACCCGCCCCGCCAGCCAGTAGGACAGGAACAGAACCAGACCCGACAAGGGCAGCGCGGTCAGCACCTGCTGGCCCAGCCAGCCCGGCATCTGCGTGATCATCGCCGCGACCGAGATCAGCAGCACCCCGGCCGCCGGCACCAGAATCTGCCCCAGCGACGCGAGAAAGGACCAGACACGCCGCCAGCTCGCCGAATCGGCGGTGCTGTTCAGCCAGTTGGCAAAGCGTTCGATCCAGCGGCGGCCCCGAAAGATCAGCAACAGCGCGAACAGCGCCGTGACGGCGCTGACCGGCAAGACGTCGATCATCTCGGTCCGCCGGGCCTCGCGGTTCCAGTTGGACTGCACCTCGGTCCCGAGCGAGACCAGCGCCGTGCCAAGCGCCTTGGCCGCGTCGTCCCAGTTCACCGGGTTGGCCGGCGTCGGCCAGAGCTTGAGCAGTTGCGCCGTCTGGCGGTCGCGCAATTCGCTGTCGATCTCGGCGATCAGGCCGCTGGCCCGGCGATAGGCCTCTTCCGCGGCGCGGCGCGGCGCCTCAAGCCGTTGCAGCTGGTCATTCAGGGTCGTGCGGCGGTCGGCGATTTCGGGCGCCTCGGTCGCGCCCTCGGCCGGCACGGGGCCAAGCGCGCTGATCTGGTCGCGCAGGCCCTGCACCCGGCTGGCATTGGTGTTCTGCGCCGCCTGAAGCTTGCTGCGCCAATCGACAAGCTGGCCGCGCAGCAGCTCCAGCCCCTTGTCCGAGGTCGCAGGATCGGCGGCCGCGCGTTCGGCCCGGGTCGCCAGCAGCTCCCACGCGGCGTAATCGACACCGTCCTGCCCGGGCGGCGTGACCGAAATCGACTTCTTGGTCGTGGTCTGCCCGGCGGTCTGGCTTTTGGTCAGCCCGGTCGTCGGACCCGTCGCGGGGGCGACTGTCGGCGCGCTGCCCGGTGCGGGCGGGGCCTCCTGCGCCGGGGCGGGCCCGGTCACAGCCAAGGCCAGCGCCAGCGCGACGCCGCGCCCGATCGCGCGCCACAGGGTCATGGTCAGAGATCCGAATAGACTTCGGGAATGTCGCGCGGCCCGCTGGCCAGCCATTCCGGCACCGGCAGGCCCTTGTCACGCAGGAATTCCGGGTTGAACAGCTTGGACTGATAGCGCGTGCCATAATCGCACAGCACGGTCACGATGGTATGGCCCGGCCCCATCTCGCGCGCCATGCGGATGGCGCCGGCAATGTTCACGCCCGACGACCCGCCCAGGCAAAGCCCCTCTTCCGACAGCAGGTCAAACACGATGGGCAGCGCCTCGGCATCGGGGATACGATAGCTGAAATCGGGGCGGAACCCCTCCAGGTTGGCGGTGATGCGGCCCTGACCGATGCCCTCGGTGATCGACGAGCCCGGCGCCTCGAAGGTGCCCTGAGTGTAAAAGCTGTGCAGCGCCGCCCCTTCCGGGTCGGCCAGGCCAACCTTCACCCCCTTGGGCTGCAACGCCATGCCGACCCCGGCCAGCGTCCCACCCGAGCCGACCGCGCAGATGAAGCCGTCCACCTTGCCGCCGGTCTGGTCCCAGATCTCCGGCCCGGTGGTTTCGATATGGGCCTGACGGTTGGCGACATTGTCGAACTGATTGGCCCAGATCGCGCCATTCGGCTCGGTCCGCGCCAGCGCCTCGGCCAGCCGGCCGGAATAGCGCACATAATTGTTGGGGTTCTTGTAGGGCGCCGCCGGCACCTGCACCAGTTCGGCACCGGCCAGACGCAGCATGTCCTTCTTTTCCTGGCTCTGGGTTTCCGGGATCACGATCACCGTGCGGAACCCCATGCTGGCCCCCACCAGCGCCAGCCCGATGCCGGTATTGCCCGCCGTCCCCTCGACGATGGTGCCGCCGGGTTTCAGCAGCCCCTTCGCCACCGCATCCTTGATGATATAGAGCGCCGCGCGGTCCTTGACCGACTGGCCGGGATTGAGGAATTCGGCCTTGCCCAGAATCTCGCAGCCCGTCATCTCGCTGGCCTTGCGCAGGCGGATCAGGGGCGTATTGCCGATCGAGGCGGCCAGGTCGCGGTAAACGGGCATGTCAGCATCCTTCTGTCATTGCCCAAGGTTTAGGGGCAGGCGCGGCGGAACTCAAGAACCCCGCCCGTTCCGTAGGCATTGACAGGCATAACAAGGACCATACCCCGAGGTTCCACTTGGTTTCTGGCGGAAAATCCGGGACAAAGGGGAAGGAGAGGAAGGAAATCCGCCAAACTGGACAAAAAACTTTACCAAAACCACCAAAATAATGTATGAGCGCGGCCATCGCGCCTGAGTTCAAGGGGGGTTCTACACATGAAATCACTACTTGCGGTCTCCTCCGGGATCGACCGCATGAACGAGATCATCGGCCGGTCCGTTGCCTGGCTGATCTTTGTCGCGGTGCTGGTCAGCGCCGCCAATGCCGTCATCCGCAAGGCCCTGAACACCTCGTCCAATTCCTGGCTGGAATTGCAATGGTATCTGTTCGGCGCGGCCTTTCTGGGGGCGGCAGCCTATACGCTGAAACAGAACGAACATGTGCGCATCGACATCGTCTACGGCATCTGGTCGCGGCGGGTGCAACACTGGATCGACCTGCTGGGGCATATCTTCTTTCTCATGCCCTTCGTCACGCTGATGATCTGGTATTTCGTGCCCTGGGTCATCCGATCGATCCAGATCGGCGAGGTGTCCACCAATGCGGGCGGTCTGATCATCTGGCCGGCCAAGACCCTGCTGCTGATCGGCTTCTCGCTGCTCTGGCTGCAAGGCATTTCCGAAATCATCAAGAAGATCGCGGTCATGCGGGGCGTGATCGACGATCCCAACCCCTTCGTGTCGTCCCATGCGGCGGCCGAGGCCGAGGGCGAGGCGCTGAAGCAGGAGCTGGCGAAATGATCGAATTCATCGCGCTGAACCTGGCGCCCATCATGTTCGTCTCGCTCGTGATCTTTCTGCTCATGGGCTATCCGGTCGCCTTTTCGCTGGCGGCCAACGGGCTGATGTTCTTCGTGATCGGGGTCTGGCTCTCGCCCTATTCCGCCACGATCAACCTGGACTG
>Ga0209053_1001045_pt1 | contig 14839 bp, 10 predicted proteins | sample EBPBio152010_DNA_FD_185864 | JGI IMG/M metagenome (GOLD analysis project Ga0209053, IMG submission 185864) | Wastewater treatment Type I Accumulibacter community from EBPR Bioreactor in Madison, WI, USA - Reactor 1_7/15/2010_ DNA (SPAdes)... | ecosystem: Engineered > Bioreactor > EBPR >... | reverse complement strand
CGGGCTTCAAGCCGGTTCAGCCCGTGGTGTTCTGCGGGCTCTTCCCGGTCGATGCCGCGGATTTCGAGGAGCTGCGCGCCGCGATGGGCAAGCTGCGCCTGAATGATGCGAGCTTCACCTTCGAGATGGAAAGCTCCGCCGCGCTCGGTTTCGGTTTCCGCTGCGGCTTCCTCGGGCTGTTGCACCTCGAGATCATCCAGGAGCGCCTCACCCGCGAATTCAACCTCGACCTGATCGCCACCGCGCCGAGCGTCGTCTACCAGATCGCCATGCGCGACGGCGAGGAGATCGAGCTTCACAACCCGGCCGACCTGCCGGACGTGATGAAGATCGCCGAAATCCGCGAGCCGTGGATCCGCGCCACCATTCTCTCGCCCGATGAATATCTCGGCGCGATCCTGAAGCTCTGCCAGGAGCGGCGCGGCATCCAGTCCGATCTCTCCTATGTCGGTAAGCGTGCGAAGGTGGTCTACGATCTGCCGCTGAACGAGGTGGTGTTCGACTTCTATGACCGGCTGAAATCGGTCTCGAAGGGCTATGCCAGCTTCGACTACACCATCACCGATTACCGCGAGGGCGACCTCGTGAAGCTCTCGATCCTCGTCAATGCCGAGCCGGTCGATGCGCTCTCCATGCTGGTGCATCGCCAGCGCGCCGAGGGCCGCGGTCGCGTGATGTGCGAGAAGCTGAAGGATCTCATCCCGCCGCACCTCTTCCAGATCCCGATTCAGGCGGCGATCGGCGGCAAGATCATCGCCCGCGAGACCGTGCGAGCCCTGCGCAAGGACGTGACCGCCAAGTGCTATGGCGGCGATATCTCGCGCAAGCGCAAGCTTCTGGACAAGCAGAAGGAAGGCAAGAAGAAGATGCGGCAATTCGGCAAGGTCGAGATTCCGCAGGAAGCCTTCATCGCCGCGCTGAAGATGGACAATTGATCCTTCGCTCACGCGGCGATCACGATCAATCGACTGGCACGCGACACGGCTTTTCACCGAGGTATCGGCAACCGGCTCCTGCAGCCGCCATCCGGTCTTCGAGGGGGAAAGCCGATGTCCATCACCCGCCGCCTGGCTCTTGTTCTCGCGGCTGCGAGCCTGGCTTCGCCCGCTTTCGCGCAATCCGGCACGAGCCAGCCGCTGACGATCATCGTGCCTTTCGCGCCGGGCGGGCCCACGGATGTTTCCGCCCGCATCATCGCCAGCCACATGGCGATGACGCTGAAACGCTCCGTCCTCATCGAGAATGTCGCGGGCGCGGGCGGCGCCACGGGGGCCAATCGCGCGCGCCTCGCGACGCCCGATGGGAACACGATCCTCGTCGGCAATCTCGGGGCGATGGCCTCGAATGTCGCGCTCACGCCCGATCTTCCCTATGATCCCGTGCAGGATTTCGAGCCCATCGGCATGATCAACATGGCGCCGATGGTGGTGGTGGCGAAGCCGCAACTCGGGCTTGCTGATCTCGCGGCCTTTCGGGCGCGCCTCAAGGAGAAGGGCGAGGCGATGTCCTATGGCTCGGGCGGGCAGGGTTCGACCTCGCATCTCGCCTGCCTGTTCCTGGAAAGCGAACTCGGCGCGCGCGCCACGCATGTGCCCTATCGCGGCACCGCACCGGCGCTGAACGACGTGATGAGTGGCGCCATCGACTTCCTCTGCGATCAGGCGACGATTCTCGTGCCGCAGGTGCAGGCGGGATCGGTGAAGGCGCTGGTCGTCTCCTCCTCGAAACGGATGAAAGCCCTGCCCGATGTGCCGAGCGCCACGGAAGCGGGGGTTCCCGCCTACCAGATGTCGGGCTGGAACGCGCTTTTCGCGCCCAAGGGCACGCCTCCGCGCATGATCGAGGCGTATCGCAAGGCGCTGGTCGCAGCCCTTCAGGACGAGATGGTGATGAGCCGCTTCGATGAAGTCGCCGCCGAAATTCCGGCGCCGGAACTCACAACCGGGCCGGGCCTGCGGAATTTCGTGGTCACGGAAATCAGCCGCTGGAAAGAGGTGGTGCGCAAGGCCGGGATCCGCCCGTGAGGCGGATCATTCGGCCTCGCTGGGTTCGAGCCGAGGCTTTTTCGGCTCGATGATGAACCCGCCGGATTGCCGCGACCACAGATCGGCATACAGCCCGCCCTTGGCCAGCAACTCTGCATGGGTGCCGTCTTCCACGATGCGGCCCTCATCGAGCACGATGAGGCGATCCATGATCTGCAGCGTGGACAGCCGATGCGCGATGGCGATCACGGTCTTGCCCTCCATCAGCGTCACGAGGCTTTCCTGAATCGCGGCTTCCACTTCGGAATCGAGCGCGGAGGTCGCCTCATCCAGCACGAGGATCGGCGCGTTCTTCAGCATCACGCGCGCGATGGCGATGCGCTGGCGCTGTCCGCCCGAAAGCTTCACGCCACGCTCGCCGACATGCGCGTCGAGGCCCTTCCGGCCCTTCCAATCCGAGAGATTGGCGATGAAGTCTGTTGCGCGGGCCTGTTCAATCGCCGCGCGCAACTCGGCTTCGCTGGCCTCGGGGCGGCCGTAGAGAATGTTCTCGCGGATGGAGCGATGCAGGAGCGACGTATCCTGCGTGACCATGGCGATGGCCTTGCGCAGGGTTTCCTGCTGCAACTGCATCACATCCTGCCCATCGACGAGAATGCGCCCGCTTTCCGGGCGGTTGAAATGCAGCAGCAGGTTCACCAGCGTGGATTTGCCCGCGCCGGAGCGGCCCACGAGGCCGATCTTCTCGCCGGGCCGGATGGTGAGCGAGATATCCCGCAGCACAGGCAGATGCGCGTCATAGCCGAAGCTGACATGCTCGAAGCGGATTTCGCCCGCCTTGAACTGCAAAGGCTTCGCGCCGGGGGCATCCTGCATCGTCATCGGCACGGAAATGCTCTCCATGCCCTCCTGCACGATGCCGATATTCTCCATGATCCCCGCGATTTCCCACGCGATCCAGCCCGAGGCGCGCACGAGCGAGAGCACGAGCGTCATCGCCATGGCGAAGCTGCCGATCTCGATCGCGCCCTTCTGCCAGAGCCATAGGCCGATGGCGCCTGTGGTGGTGAGCGTGCTCGCCGAGAGGATCGAGAGGCAGGTGGAAAAGCCAAGCTGCAACCGCTGCTGGTCGCGGAAATACTGCGTTGCCTCGCGCATCGCCGCGCTCATATAGGCATCCTCGCGCGCTTTTTCGCCGAAGAGTTTCAGGGTGGCGATGTTCCCGAAGGCATCGACCACCTTGCCCATCACCATGGATCGGCCCTCGGAGGCGATCATCGCGCGCTCGCGCTGCTTCGGCAGGAAAATCCGCAAAATGACGAGATAGGTGACGAACCATAAGCCGATGGGCACGGCCATCCGCCAATCCTGCGCAAGGATGAGCGCCGTCGAGCCGATGCCATAGGCGAGGATATAGACAACGGCCTGGATGAAGCTCGCCACGGCCTGCCGCACGGCGCCGCCGGTCTGCATGATGCGATTGGCGAGCCGGCCCGCGAAATCACTCTGGAAGAAGCCGAGGCTCTGCCCCGCGAGCCGCCCGAAATACTGCCAGCGCATACGATATTGCCAGCCTGGCTCGATGCCGAGCCGCCCCAGCGCGAAGCCCGCGAGGAACACCAGTGGCCGCAGCACCAGCAGCACGAAGGCCATCAGCAGCAATGTCGGCCCGGCAGCCTCGAACAAGGTCTCGCGCGGCTGGTTCGCGAGCAGGTTCACGAGCCGGCCGATGAAATAGGGCACGAGCGTATCGAGCAGCGCATCCGCCACGATGAGGCAGAACAGCACGGCAAGCGGCGCGCGCACGCCTTCGGTCTGCACGCGCAGGAAGGCCCAGAGGCGGTCCGGCTGGTCCGCTGGTCCGGGCACGATGGGGTCGACCAGCCTTTCGAGCCGGCGTAGGAGCGGTGCGATCATGATGGCGCCGGCATAGCCGGATTCTCGCCCGCATGCGAGCCGCACCGCCCGCTTGAGCCGGTCAGTTCCGCGTGATCATCCGGCGGTGATGCCGATCTCCTTGATCAGGCTGCCCCATTTGTCGCTTTCCGCTTTGAGGAAGGCGGCGAGTTCTGCGGGGCTGGAGCCCACGATTTCTGCGCCGAGCTTGCCAAGCTTGTCGGCAACCACGGCATCGGCCAAAGCGGTTTTCGTATCCGCATGCATCTTCGTGATGATGTCCTTCGGCGTTTTCGCCGGCGCGAAAAAGGCGAACCACGAGGATACATCGAAGCCCGGCACGGTATCATTCACTGGTGCGAGTTCCGGTGCGAGCGCCGAACGCTTGGCGGTGGTGATGCCCAAGGCCTTCACCTGCCCGCCGCGCGCCTGTGGCAAAGCAGCGGTGATGTTGTCGAAGATGCAATCAAGGCGTCCGGCCATCAGGTCGTTCTTGGCTTCTGCCGTGCCGCGATAGGGCACATGCACCATCTTCGCGCCCGTAAGCTTGTTGAACAGTTCGCCCGAGAGATGCACCGAGGTGCCGATGCCCGAGGAGCCGAAGCTCATCTTGCCCGGATCCTTCTTCGCCATGGCCACGAACTCCGCGACCGTCTTCGCCGGGTGGTTCGGCGGCGTGATCATGATGTTCGGCACCATGGCCAGCAGCGAAACCGGCTCGAAATCCTTCACGGGGTCGTAGGAGAGGGTCTTGTAGAGATAGGGGTTGGTGGCCATCCCCACGGAAACGATGAGGAAGGTGTTCCCGTCCGGCGCAGCTTTCGCCACCTGATCAGTGCCGATATTGCCGCCGGCACCGCCCTTGTTCTCGATGATGACCTGAGTGCCCCAGATCTGGCCGAGCTTCTCGGCCACGATCCGGCCGATCACATCGGTCGCACCCGCAGGCGGGAAGGGAATCACGAGGCGAATGGTGCCGGATTTCGGCCAGCCACTGCCCTGCGCGCGCAGGATGGCAGGCGAAAACACGGATGCGGCGGCCAGACCCGCCAGAGCGGCACGGCGGCTCGGCTTCAAAATCGTCATCGGTTCCTCCCATGGCGCGCGGTTCTTCTCATGCGCGTCCGGAAAACAGGTTAGGCGATTTCCCCGGCTTGGGAAGGGGGGCGGCGCAGGCTTTCGCGCTCTTCAATTTTGAAGAGCGGCGTTCGAACTTGCCCGGCTGCTCCCCCTGCCGACCCTTGTCATCCTCGCGGGCATGATCGCACAATCGCTTGATGACATTCCCCTCGCCGCACCAGCCACCGCGCCTTCGGAGCCGGCCGTGCCGCCACCCGCGCCAATCCTGCGTGGAGGCCTGCTCTCATGGCTGCTGATGCCGATCCAACCCTGCCAGCCGCCCCCGATTTCGCCCGGAACCTCTCATGGGATGACCTCCGCGCCTTCCTGGCCGTTTCTGTTCACGGATCGATGAACCGCGCCGCGCAGGCGCTCGGTGAAAGCCAGCCCACCGTGGGCCGGCGTATGCGGCGGCTGGAGGAACGCACGGGCCTCGTGCTGATGGAGCGCAGCGCCAATCACGTGGCCATCACCGAAGCCGGGCACGCCCTGCTCCGCGTGCTCTTGCCCATGGGGCAGGCCAGCGGCGAGATCGCGCATGTGCTCCAAGCCTTGTCGCCGCGCGAGGATGAGCCGATCCGCCTCACGGCGACCACTTCCGTGGCGCTCTTCTTGTCCGAAGCCATGGCGGAGCTGCATCGAGCGGCGGCACCGCGCCAGCTCGTGCTGGTGCCGACCCGTCAATCGCTCGATCCGCATCGCGGCGAGACCGACCTCGCGTTGCGCATGCGGCGTGTCTCGTCTGAAACCGGCCTGCTGTCGCGGCGCGTGGCACTCATCTCCTTCGCGATCTATGGCAGGGCGGGTGCGACTGATCTCCCGATGATCCTGCCGTCCGGGCATCACAACATGTCCGCGCATCGGCGAGTGGCGCTGGCGCAGATTCCGCCGCGCCGGCAAGGCCCGCAGATCGACGAATTGCATCTCCGGCTTCAGGCCGTGCGCGCCGGTGTCGGCGCGGGCATTTTGCCTTGCTGGATGGGCGATGCCGAGCCCGGCCTCGAATGCCTTTCCCGCGAGACTGCGCAGTTCATCCACGAGGAGATCTTCCTCGTGCGGTCCGAGCGCTCGCGCGGGGATCGCGCCATCGAGGCCGTCGCCAAGGCGCTGGTCACGCTGCTCCGGCGCTCCGGCAATCGTCTCGACCGTCGTGGCGAGATGGGGGGCGAGATCGACGCTAGCTGATGATGATCCGCGTTCGCGCAGGGCCCGCCGATCGCACGAGGTTGAAGAGCGTCCGCGCATTGCCCGTGGCGAGGCGCACGCAGCCATGCGAGGCTGGGCCACCAAGGCGGTTGATCGCCGTCGTGCCGTGGATCGCGTAGCCGCCCCGGAAGAAGATCGAATACGGCATCGGCGAATTGTAATACTTCCGCGAGAAGTAGCTCACATGCATGCGCTGCGGCTTGTAGGCCCCGCGCGGCGTGGAGAAGCCCTTCCGCCCGGTAGAAACCTTCCAGACATGGCGTACTTCGCCATCGACGCTGACGACCATGCGCTGGCTGGCAATATCGATGCGCGCTTCCACATTCGAGGCCGAAGAGGACAGGCGCGACTGGCGCGGCGTATCCCCAAGGGATGCCACGCGCGGCGCGGGGCGTTCCAGCGCCGGCTCAAGGCCGCCCATCGGTACGAAAGCGCGGGAAACCTGACCGCGCGCCTGCGCACGCCGCGATTCACGGCCGATTTCCTGCTGAATAGCCAACCGCCGCGCGGCGATGCGCTGGCGGGCTTGCGCCTTGCGACGCGCTTCCTGCCGCATCTTGGCTTTCGAGCGCTGCGCAACCGGGCGCTCGGCCCTGGGTGCGGTGTAGACGCGTCCATAGGGATCGATGCGCGTCACGATATTGCGGTGTGTGGCATGCCGGTGCGTCACGGCTCGTTGGCGCTTCAGCTTGCGCGGTGCAGCGCGCGGCGCGCTGTAATACGGATCGCGATAGCCGTCATACACATACCCTCCGCCATAGGGCTGAACGTAATACCCGGAAGCCGCTTCCGCAGGCCGGATGTCAGACAGCCCGATGAGGGCCGCGACCAGCGCGAAAACGGGCAGGAAAAGGCGAAGAACGCGGGACATCCGGGTTCGCTCCGATCGGAAAAGCGGGGAGGGAGCAGGAGGATGACAAAATCGCGCGCTTCCGAAAAGCTGATTGGTACTCGTTGGTTAACCGGAATCATGCGATTCTCGGGCTTTCGGGGTCGGCAGCACCCGCCGGGGAGGTTCGATTGATGCGCAAAGAGAACCAAAGGTCTGCATCTGACAAGCGTTCGGTCCGGCATGTCCTCGGGCTGGCGGCCCTGCTCGTTCTTGGCCTTTCTGGTCCGGTTCTGGCCCAGCAGACCCAATCCGAGGAGGAAGAGCGCCGGGCGCGGGTGCTGAGCGACCTGCCGGCCAATGCTGCGAAGCGCATTTTCGGCTCCAACCCCAAGCCCGCTTCCATGGAGGCGCGCGCCATCGGTTCCTTCGCGCGCGGCTGCCTCGCGGGGGCCACGGCTCTGCCAGTGAATGGCGAGACCTGGCAGGTAATGCGCCTGTCGCGCAACCGCATGTGGGGCCATCCGGATCTCATCCGCGTGGTCGAGCGCATTGCGAAAGCCGCCCCGCGCGAGGCGAGCTGGCCCGGCCTGCTCGTGGGGGATATCTCCCAGCCGCGCGGCGGGCCGATGCTCACGGGGCACGCGTCACACCAGATCGGGCTCGATGCGGACATCTGGCTGACACCCATGCCAGACAGGCGTTTGACGCGTGACGAACGCGAAAACATGTCTGCCACGAATATCGCCCGGCGCGACTGGATGGATGTCGACCCGCAAACCTACACCCGCGCGCATCTCGCGATTGTCAGGCTCGCAGCGAAGCAGCCGGAAGTGTCGCGCATCTTCGTCAATCCGGCGATCAAGGTCGCGTTCTGCCGCGATGCCGGGGCGGATCGTGCCTGGCTTTCCAAGGTGCGCCCGATGTGGGGGCACAATTACCATTTTCACATCCGCATCGCCTGCCCGAAGGGTGACGCAACCTGCACGGACCAGCCCCTGCCGCAGGATGGCGATGGTTGCGGCGAAGAGCTTCAGGACTGGCTGAAAAAGCAATACGCTGCGCTGATAAAGCCCCGCCCGCCGCGTGACCCCAATGCCAAGCCCAAGCCGAAACCCAAGCCCCGGCACTGGACGCTGGATGATCTCCCGGCGGAATGCCGCGAGGTCGCGTTGGCGAAATAACTGCCGTAGTACGCTGTCTTACGCCGGTCTGACGCGCGCGAGTCGCTCCAAAGCGGCATCCAGCGTCTCACGCTTTTTGGCGAAGCAGAGCCGCATGATCGTGCGCACCGGGTCTTCCGCATAGAAGGCGGAAACGGGGATGGCTGCCACGCCATACTCGGTGACGAGCTTCTGGCAGAAAGCGACATCATTGTTCACGCCGAGCGGCGCGAGATCGACATTGAGGAAGTAGGTGCCCTGCGACGGCAGCACCGAAAACCCCATGCCCTTGAGGCCATCGGCCAGATAATCCCGCGCGGCCTGGAAATCGGCACGGACGCCCGCGAAAAAGGCATCCTCCTTCGCAAGCCCGTAGGCCACGGCCGCCTGCAGGTTCGGCGGCGTCGTGAAAGTGAGGAACTGGTGCGATTTCGAGAGCACCCGCATGATCTCTACCGGGGCCATCACGAGGCCGACCTTCCAGCCCGTGAGCGAAAAGATCTTCCCCGCCGAGCTGATCTTCACAGTCCGCTCCCGCATGCCCGGTAGGGCGCAAAGCGGCTGATGGGCGAGGCCATCGAACACCACATGCTCCCACACCTCGTCGCAGACCGCGATGGCATCATGCGCCATGCAGAAATGTGCGAGCATGGAGAGATCCTCCGGCGGGCACACGGTGGCCGACGGATTGAGCGGGTTGTTGAACAGCACCAGCTTCGTGCGCGGGCTGAAGGCCGCCATCAGGCTCTCGGCGGTGAAGCGCCAATCGGGCGGCGAGAGCTTCACGAATTTCGGGATGCCACCGGCACGCTTCACCAGCGGCAGGTAGGCGTCATACATCGGTTCGAACAGCACCACCTCGTCGCCGGGCTCGATCAGCGCGAAGAGCGCGCCGGCAATGGCCTCGGTCGCGCCTGACGTGACCATGATTTCGCTCTCCGGATCGAACCGGATGCCCTGATGATGCGCGAAATGCGTGGCAACCGCCTGCCGCAGCTCGGGAATGCCCATCATCGGCGGATACTGGTTCCAGCCGGAAATCACGGCGTCCGCCGCCTTCTGGCGGATATCCGGCGCGCCGGGATCATCCGGGAAACCCTGCCCGAGATTGACCGCCTGATGCTCGCGCGCGAGCCGCGACATCGTTTCGAACACGGTCGTAGGAAGGCCGGAAAAGGTGGAATTGAAGCTGCGCGTCATGGTCTGGGAACCGCCTGAAGGAGAGCGGCTACGCTTCTAGCGCCAGCCCTTGAGCTTGGCCAGCTTTGCCAACGCCCTGCTTGACGAATGAATGATTTCTGATAAAAATCGAAAATCATCATACGTCATCCGTTATCGGGCTGTGTCAGTCCGGCAGGGGAGCCCATGAACGTTCGACAGAAAATCTCGGCCGAGGACATGCGCGAGCGCATCCTCGTGGTGGCCGAGGAGCATTTCCGGCGCATTGGTTATGCGAAAACAGCCGTTGCCGACATCGCGCAGGCCATGGGCATGTCGCCGGCGAATGTCTACCGCTTCTTCCCGTCCAAGCTCGCGATCAATGATGCGCTCTGCGCGAAGATCATGCGCGAAACGGATGCGCTCATCATGAGCATCGTGGAGCGCCCCGCTCCCGCTTCCGAGCGTCTCCGGGCGCTCATCGTCGAGCTTCACCGCCACAACAAGGAGAAGCTCACCAACGAGCATCGCCTGTTCGACATGGTCGAGGTGGCGATGGAGGAGAACTGGCCGGCCATCGAGGCGCATTGTGAATGCGTCGTGTGCCAGATGGCCCGTCTCGTGACCGAAGGCATCGCCTCGGGCGAATTCCGTCCGGTCGACCCCGCAGACTTTGCCGAAACCGCCTTCAATGCGACCGCCAAGGTGTTCCACCCCACGATGATCGCGCAATGCGCGCGCTTTGGGGATGACCAGGAAGATCATGCGCGCCGCATCGCAGACCTCATTCTCGCAGCCCTTCGTCCCTGATCCTTTTCTCATTGTTTTTCGAGGCTTGTGATGTCCTCTCCTGTTTCTTCCTCCGGCTCTTCGCTTCTGTCCCGGCGCAATCTCGGGATTGCCGCACTTGTGCTCGCTGCTGGCGCAGCGGGCGCGTGGTTCCTCGTGGGACGCCCCGCCGCAGAAACCGAGCGGCCGCAGGTCGCAAGCCTCGAGGGTCGTCCGGTTCTCGTGCAGAAGGCGCAGTTCGGCCCCGTGGCGCCCGCGCGCATTCTTGTCGGCACGGTGCGCGCCCGCGTTGAAACCGATCAGGGCTTCCGCATCGCCGGCAAGGTGGCCGAGCGCCGCGTGCAGGCCGGGGACCGGGTGAAGAAGGGGCAGGTTCTCGCCACTCTCGACCCGTCCGATCTCGCGCTCCAGCGCGAAACCGCGGAAGCTGAACTCACGGCGGCGAAGGCTGCCGAACGGTCGTCCACGGCGGAATTGCAGCGTGTGATCGAGTTGCGCGCCAAGGGCTGGTCCACCGAGCAGTTGCTCGATCGCCAGCGCGCGGCCATCGAGGAGGCGACGAGCCGTCGCCAGCGCGCGGAGCGACAGGTCGATCTGGCGAAGAACGCACAATCCTATGCCACCCTGCTGGCGGAGGATGATGGGATCGTCGTCTCCGCGAGCATCGAGCCGGGGCAGGTGCTGGCCGCCGGGCAGCCCGCCCTGCGGCTCGCCAAGGATGGCGCCCGCGAGGCGCTTGTCGCCATCCCGGAACAGGAGATGGACGATATCCGCAAGGCTCGCGCCGAGGCGAGCCTCTGGACCGATCCGGGCAAGGCTTATCCGGCGAAGCTGCGCGAACTCTCGCCTTCGGCGGATCCACTCACGCGCACCTTCCAGGCGCGGTTTACACTCGACGGCCTGCCGGCGGATGCGCCGCTCGGCATGTCGGTGTCGCTGGCCGTCCGCCCGGCGGAGGAAGTGCGCGTGGCGCGCCTGCCGCTTGCGGCCATCCTCAATGAGGGCAAGGGCACGGAAGTCTATGTCGTCGAGGCCAACGGCGAATTGAAGCGCAAGGCGGTGCAGGTCACCGCCTATGAGGCCAAAGACGCGCTGATTTCCGGCGGTCTCGCCGATGGCGATGCGGTGGTCGTGCTCGGCATCCACAAGCTCAAGCCCGGCCTCAAGGTGCGGCCGGTTGCCGAACTGCGTCTTGGGTGAGGAGCGGAGCCATGAAGGGCGGCATCAATCTCTCGGCCTGGGCGGTTCGGCATCAGGCTCTGGTTCTGTTTCTCATCCTCGTCGTCACGGCGGCGGGTCTGATCTCCTACATGCGCCTCGGGCGCGCGGAAGACCCCTCCTTCACCATCAAGGTCGCGACCATCACGGTTGTCTGGCCCGGCGCCACCGCGCAGGAAATGCAGGAGCAGGTGACCGAGAAGATCGAGAAGAAACTTCAGGAACTGCCCTATTTCAACCGGGCCATCACCTATTCCAAGCCCGGCTTCTCCGCGACCCAGATGGAGTTCAAGGATTACACGCCGGCGAAGCAGGTGCCGGAACTCTTCTACCAGTTGCGCAAGAAGCTGGGCGACCTGCGCAGCGATTTGCCTGCCGGCATCATCGGCCCGAACGTCAATGACGAGTTTGGCGATGTCGATTCCATCCTGCTGATGATCACCGGCGACGGCGCGGATTACGCGAAGCTCAAGGGCGTCGCGGAAGACCTTAAGCGCGCCATGCTGCGCGTGCCGGATGTGGTGAAGGTGAACCTCTACGGCACGCAGGATGAGCGCATCTTCGTGGAATTCAGCCATGTGAAGCTCGCGACGCTCGGCGTGCCCGTGACGGCCATTTTCGATGCCATCGCACGCCAGAATGCCGTGAACCCTGCGGGCACGTTCGAAACGAGCGCCCAGCGCATTCCACTGCGTGTCTCAGGCGCGCTCGATGGTGCGGCGGCGGTGGCGGCCATCCCGATCGAGGCCGGGGGACGTACCTTCCGGCTCGGCGACATCGCCAATGTGACGCGCGACTTCAAGGACCCGCCGGATTTCCTCATTCGCCAGAACGGCAAACCCGCCGTGGGCGTCGGCGTCGTGATGCTCAAGGGCGCGAATATCGTGACCCTCGGCGAGGCGGTGGATCAGGCGCTGTCGGCCTTCAAGGAAAAGCTCCCCATCGGCATCGAGATCGACCAGATCGCGAACCAGCCGCAGGTGGTGCAGACCTCGGTGCGCGAATTCGTGCGCTCCTTCGTGGAAGCTTTGCTGATCGTGCTTGCCGTATCGTTCCTCTCGCTCGGCTGGCGCACGGGCATCGTGGTGGCGCTCTCCGTGCCGCTGGTGCTGACAATCGTGTTCGTCCTCATGGATGCGATGGGCATCGACCTGCACCGCATTTCGCTCGGCGCGCTGATCATCGCGCTCGGCCTGCTCGTCGATGACGCGATCATCGCGGTCGAGATGATGATGGTGAAGCTCGAAGAGGGCTGGGACCGGCTGAAGGCCGCGGCCTTCGCCTGGGAATCCACCGCTTTCCCCATGCTGACCGGCACGCTGGTGACCGCCGCTGGCTTCCTGCCGATCGGCCTCGCGAATTCGGCCGTGGGCGAATACACGGGCACGCTCTTCATCGTGGTCGGGCTCGCGCTTGTGGCCTCCTGGTTCGTGGCCGTGGTGTTCACGCCCTATCTCGGCGTGAAGCTGCTGCCGGAAATGAAGGTTGAGCGCGACGAGACCGGTCGCCCCATCCTCCATCACGGCCATGCGGCGATGTATGACACGCCGATGTATTCCCGCCTGCGCCGCATCGTGGCGTGGTGCGTGGAGCATCGCGGCAAGGTGATCATCGCGACGGTGGGCATTTTCGCGCTTTCCATCGTGGCGTTCGGTCGCGTGCAGCAGCAATTCTTCCCGCTCTCCGAGCGCCCGGAACTCTTCCTTGAAATGCGCCTGCCGGAAGGCTCGGCCATCGGGGCCACGAAGAAGGTCGCGGAAGAGGCGCAGAGCCTGCTCTCGGGTGACCCCGACGTCATCCATGCCACGACCTATATCGGCCAGGGTTCGCCGCGTTTCTGGCTCGGCCTGAACCTTGTGCTGCCGAACGAAGCCTTCGCGCAAACCGTGATCCTCACTAAGGATGTGAAGGCGCGCGAGCGCATCAAGGCGCGGCTCGAAAAGGCCATCGCCGAGGGCGCGCTGGCAGCGGCCCGCGTGCGCGTGGACCGGTTCAACTTTGGACCGCCTGTGGGCTTCCCCGTGCAGTTCCGTGTCGTGGGTGCTGATCCCATCGAGGTTCGCCGCATCGCCTATCAGGTGCGCGAGACCATGAGTCAGAACGCGAAGACCCGCGACCCGCATCTCGACTGGAACGAGATGATGCCGTCGATCCGCCTCATCGTGGATCAGGATCGCGCCCGCGCCTTCGGGCTCGACCCGACGGCCATCGCGCAGACCTTGCAGACCCTCGTCTCCGGCGCGCCGATCACCGCCGTGCGTGACCGCACCGAGACCGTGCAGGTCGTGGCGCGCGCCGTGCCCGGCGAGCGGCTCGACCCCACGCGCCTCGCGGATTTCACCCTCATCGCCCGCAACGGCGTGCCGGTGCCGCTCGCGCAGGTCGCGCGGATCGCCTACGAGCATGAGGAGCCGATCCTGTGGCGGCGCAACCGCGACATGTCGATCACCGTGCGTTCGGACATTATCGACGGCGTGCAGGCACCGGACGTGACGAACGAGGTGTGGAAGGCGCTGCAGCCGGTTCGCGATGCGATCCCGCAAGGCTATCGTCTCGAAATCGGCGGCGCCATTGAGGAATCGGCCAAGGCCAATGCCTCGATCTTCAAGCTCTTCCCCGTGATGTTCATGGTGATGCTCACGCTGCTGATGTTCCAGCTCCAGAGCTTCTCGAAGCTGTTCCTCGTGTTTTCGACCGCGCCTTTGGGGCTGATCGGGGCCTCTTTGGCGCTGAACCTTTCGAACAAGCCTTTCGGCTTCGTGGCACTCCTTGGGCTCATCGCACTCGCGGGCATGATCATGCGCAACACGGTCATCCTCGTGGACCAGATCGACCACGATCTCGATTCAGGGCTTCCCCTCCGCGAAGCCATCGCCGAAGCCACTGTCCGCCGTGCGCGGCCCGTGGTGCTCACGGCGCTCGCGGCCATCCTCGCCATGGTGCCGCTCTCGGGTTCGGCCTTCTGGGGACCGATGGCGTTTACGATCATGGGCGGGCTGTTCGTCGCGACCTTCCTCACCCTGCTGTTCCTGCCGGCGCTCTACGCCCTGTGGTTCCGCAAGAAGCTGAAGGCCGATGACCTCCGCGCCAAGGCTCAACCGGCGGAACCCACTGCTCCGGCCGCACCGCCGGCTCTGGCGACCGCAGCGGAGTAAACTCGGCCCTTGAGGCGCTTCCCGCCACGGCCTAACCTGCCGGTCAAAACAAGACCGGCAGGAGAGGGCGGAACGGCATGAGCGGGCAGGAGCAGCCGGTAGCAGCAGGCGAGTTCGATTTCATCATCGTCGGTGGCGGCACCGCGGGCTGCCTGCTCGCCAATCGTCTGAGTGCGGACCCGAAAAATCGCGTGCTGCTGCTCGAGGCGGGCGGGCGCGACAATTACATCTGGTTCCACATTCCGGTTGGGTATCTCTTCCTGATCGGCAATCCGCGCGCGGACTGGATGTTCCGCACCAAGCCCTCGCCCGCCCTCAACA
>Ga0209053_1001037_pt1 | contig 14925 bp, 12 predicted proteins | sample EBPBio152010_DNA_FD_185864 | JGI IMG/M metagenome (GOLD analysis project Ga0209053, IMG submission 185864) | Wastewater treatment Type I Accumulibacter community from EBPR Bioreactor in Madison, WI, USA - Reactor 1_7/15/2010_ DNA (SPAdes)... | ecosystem: Engineered > Bioreactor > EBPR >... | reverse complement strand
GCCCCGGGGTCAGGGCGTGAAAGGCCGCGGCCAGCACGGGGTCGCCCGCCAGGGTGTCGCGCAGTTCGTCCGGCCAGTCGGGCGTCACGGTCGCGCGCGGGGCGCGGCGCCCCTGCGCGGCATGGTCGCGGCCCTGCGCCAGCAGCGCCAGCACCGCCGCGCGGCGCGCCGCCACTTCCTCGGCGCTGTGAAAGCGGATGGTTTCGGGCCGGGTGCTGTTGGGGCCGGTGCGTTCCAGCAGCCCCGCCGGATCGTCGAGCAGCGCGGCCTCAAAGAAGGTCAGGCGGAAATCGGCACGAAAGGCGCCGATGATCGCCACGTTGCGCCCGGCATGGGCATAGCAGGGATGGCCCCATTTCAGCGTCTCGTCCAGCCCGGAATCGCGGCAAAGCGCGCGAAGCGCGGCCAGCCCCCCGGCCCAGAGCCGGGTGGCACAATCGGCGGTGTCAAAGCGGGGGCAGCGGCCGCAGCCCTTGGCGAAATAGTCCTCGATCGCGGTGATCATCGGCCCCCTTTCCGCCGCTCAGCCCTCGGCGGTCTCCAGTTCTGCCATGCTCTTGCGGATGAAGCGGTTGCCGCCGCGCGTCAGCACGAAACGGCCGATGCGCCGGGCCAGATCGGGGCGGCCGCGCGCCATGGCCCGCTTGAACAGTTCCTTCTGATAGCGGGCAAAGCCCTTGCGCGCCCGCAGCAGGCCGTAAAACTCCGCCTCGGTCAGCGTGCCGTTCAGCGCGCCGGTGGTCACCTTTGACAGGACGCCCATCTGTTGCAGGCTGGAGCCCAGCCGATGCCCCATCAGCGGCGCCCGCAGCTTCAGCACATTGCCTTGGGTAAAGCGCGCGACATGGCCGCTATCCAGCGGTTCATAGGGGTCATAAAGCAGGATCACCCGCCCGGCGGCCTTTGACACCTCGGCGGCATCGCCATAGGGGCCGCTGAAATCGCGGTCCCAGGCGGTGTGATAGCGGGTTTCCCAGGGGACCAGGGTCTTGTCCAGCGTGGATTGCGGGCTGATCGCCACCACATCCGCCCCCGGACAGGCCGGCGAAAAGGCGCAGGCGGCATAGCCCCCCATCGAGGCGCCGTAGAACACCACGCGCTTGTAGCCATCGAAAAAGGCCGAGGTCGCCAGATCGTCGAATTGTTCATGCACCCAGGGGTCGCGATACCAGGTCCAGCCATTCGCCATGACGCCCAGCATGTCCCAGCCCTGTTTCTCGATGAAGCCATAGCCCCAGGGGCGGCGGTCCTCGCGCTTGGTCATCGCGATGTCGAGATTGTCAAAGGTCACGACCAGCGTATCCGACCCGCGCGGCACGAACAGGAAGGAATGGCTGTCGCCATCGCGCACCCAGCCGTTTTCGCCGGCCAGCATGGCGGCGATGCCGGCCCAGTCGGCGGGCTCGCCCGGCACGGCGGCCTGTTCGGCGCGCAGGCCCGCAGCCTGAACTGCCGCCTCGGCCGTGGGGCGAAACAGCGCCCGCGTCACCGGCACGTCATCGACCTTGCGGGTGGAAAGCGTGTCGCAACTGCCAAAGCGATTGAGGAAAGGATAGGCGCCCGATCCCTTGCGGATATCGGTGATCATCACGGTATCGGGCATCAGGCAGCGTTGCAGCACCGGCTCCAGATGCGAGATCTTGTTGATATCGCCAAAGCCCGACAGGTTGCAGATCAGCGTGCAGCCGCTCAGGTCTTGCGCGGTGGCGGCCACGCGGATCTTTTCCTCGGGCACGCCATGGTCGCGCAGCATGGTCAGATACCCCTCCAGCCAGCGCGAGGGGCGTTCGGGCCATTGCCCGCGCGCGGTGATGTCGATGATCAGGATATCGCAATCCCAGCGTTCATAGGCGGCGATCGCCACGCCCTGCGCATTGCCCCCCACATCGCCGAAACGGGTGACCTCCTCCAGATCCAGCTGTTCGACCAGGGCGGTGTCGAACTGGTGCTTGCCCCGGCCCTTGATCATCGCCTTGCCGGGCTGGATGTCATGCGCCTTGCAGGCCCGGTCGAACCAGCTGCCCGGCGGCGGCATGCCGTTATGGCGCAGGCCGATCTCGCGCTTGTTCGAGGCCCAGACATGCAGGGCGGTCGTCTCGTCGCTGACCGACATGTCCACCACCTCGGCCCGGCGCAGAAATTCCAGCCGACGCGGGAACGGCACCGGGTAAAAGGCCGGCAGCGGCAGCGCCTTGTCGGCCAGCCCCAGCTTGTGCGCGAAATGCGTGACCATGAGCGGCCCCCACACCCCCCAGGTCAGTTGCGACACATGCAGCGGCGTGCCGGCGGCGGCGGCGGCGAGGCAGGCCTCGTGATCCTCTTTCGGCAGGAAATCGGGCTGCGGATACAGATCGGCGGTGAAATCGAGCATCGCGCGCAAAAGGTCGCTGTCGGCCGGCAGGCCCAGCACGGCATTGTTGATGCGCCGGTTGCCGGGCAGTTCGAACCCCATGACATAATCGCTGTCATAGTCCATCGGCCGCTGGCAATAGACATCGGTATCGACCCAGATCATGCCCGGGCATTTGTGAATCATGTGCAGGCGGAACAGATCGGCGAACAGCGCGAAGCTGTCCTTCTTTTCGTATTTCAGGAAATTGTCGGTATCGAGGATCTCGCGCCCGTCGCGCAGGATCACGCCTTCGGGGACATTCGGGATGTCCTCGTAATGAAACAGGGTGATCTTCTGCCCGGCATCCACAAAGGATTTGAGGCAGAGCTGTTCCATCCAGCTCAAGCCCCCGCCGATCCAGAGCGTTCCCACCTCGCGCTTGCGTGCCATTTTCCTGCCCACTCGTTCCCTCGGGGCTGCGCCAGAACGGTCTGGCCCCCGATTATCGCATTTTCGGAAACATTCTGGCGAAGATGGGGCCGATTGCCAATGGTTTTGCGGCATTTCTGCCATTCCCGCCGGGGTTTATGCGATTTCTGCCGCCCCGGCGGCTTGGCGGCGCGGCAAAGGCGGTGCTAACGTCGGGCACAAGGGGCCTTGAAGCCACCACTGAAGAAAAGACGTTTGAGGGCAGTCATGTCAGACGACATCTCGGCTCCGGGCCTGCGCCCGGAGGATGTGATGCCGGGCGCGCGACCCGACGCCACGGTGCTGCTGCGCCGTCTTTGCGCGCGGCGTCTCGATCTGCCGGGCCTGCCGGCGCTGCTTGATGCCGTGCGACGGGGCGAACGGGTCTATCTGAGCTTTGCCCAGGGCAGCGATCCTGCCGCGCTGGCACCGGACGGGGCGCCGGGCTGTGCCCATCCGCAGGAATTGCGCGGGGTATCGGGCGCGCTGCTGGCCGTGGTGGCGCAACCCGAAGGCGCGCTGCGGCTGGCGCTGGCCGGGGGCGATACGCTGGATCTGGAGGTGGCCGAGGCCGAGGGCGCGCTGTTTCACGGGCTGAACGTGACGCTGGGCTTTCGCTTTCTGGAAACGCCCGAACAGGTGGCCGAAGGGCTGCGCCACCATGCCCGCCATCACGGGCTGCAAGGGGCGGTGATCGTGAACCGCGCCGACGATGCCGACCTGCCCGCCTTTGCCGAGGCGCTGCGCCACCGGCTGACCGGCACCGGGCTGATCGTGGTGCTGGTCGATTGCCCGCTGCCGCTGGGCAAGCCCGGCATGGGGCCGGAGACCCACCCCTTTCTCGCGCCCGACGCCCCCGGCAAGGACCGGATGGAACAGCCCGCCGCCGATCCCTGGCTGGCCCCCCTGGGCGAGGGGCTGATTTACGAGGCGCTGAAATGGCGCTTTCTGACCGAGGCGCGGGCGGTGCTGACGCTGGATGCCTGCGACATGCTGGCGCCGGCGGGTCCGGGGCAGAAGGGCGCATTCGACCTTTGCGCGGCGGCGGAACATGGGGTCATCCTGCTGGTGGGGCATCGCGTCTATCCCTGGCGGGTGCGGCCCGACGCGCAGGCGATGTTCGGCGACCATATCTGCCGCCAGTTCGACCAGCGGCGCGGCATGGCCCGCTGGGGTGTGGCGCCGGGCAAGGCGGGGCTGGAAAACACCTGGCGCATGATCCGCGTGGCCTATGCCAAGCCCGACCCCTCGGGCGTCGCGCATTTCTACCGCGCCATGGCGCTGCGGGTGCCGGGGCGCAATTCGGCGGAACTGGCGCCCAAATCCTCGCTGGTGGAAGATCCCGCGCTGATCGCGCTGGCGGGCGAGGTGTTCAACCACCGCCCCGTGCGCGCCCCCGTCTCGCGCCCCCGCCCCGGGCCTGCCGCCGCGACCCAGGCCGGGCGCACTGCCATCGTCACCACGATGAAGAACGAGGGCCCCTTCATCCTGGAATGGCTGGCCTATCACCGCGCCATCGGGGTGGACGATTTCCTGATCTACACCAATGATTGCACCGACGGCACCGATACGATGCTGGAACTGCTGATGCGCAAGGGCATCGTGCAGCACCGCATCAACCCCTATGTGCCCGGCGGCGAGCTGAAACCCCAGCACGCCGCCCTGCAAGCGGCCGAGCAGGAACCCGTGATGCAGAATTGCGGCTGGGGCATCTGCATGGATGTCGATGAATTCATCGACGTGAAGATCGGCGACGGCACGCTGGCCGCGCTCTATCAGGCCATGGGCGACGCCAACATGATCTCGCTCACCTGGCGGCTGTTCGGCAATGCCGATGTGCATGCCTATGACGACCGCTTTCTGATCGAGCAGTTCGACCGCTGCGCGCCGGAACTGGTGCGCAAGCCGCATCAGGCCTGGGGCTTCAAGACCCTGTTTCGCAATATCGACATCTACAAGAAGCTGGGCGTCCATCGCCCCAAGGGCCTGCGCCCCGACCTGTGGTCCGAGGTGCGCTGGCTGAACGGGTCGGGCCGGCCGATGCCGCGCGAGGCCTATCGCAACGCCTGGCGATCGACGACCGAAACCTATGGCTATGACTGGGTGCAGCTCAATCACTACGCCGTGCGCAGCGCCGAGAGCTTTCTGGTCAAGCGCGACCGGGGCCGGGTGAACCATGTCGATCGCGATCAGGGGCTGAATTACTGGTTCCGCATGAACCACAATCTTGACGAGGATCGTTCGATCCAGCGGATGATCCCGGCGGCGCGGGCCGAATATGACCGCCTTCTGGCCGACCCGGAGATCCGGGCGGCGCATGATTTCTCGGTCGCCAGTCACCGCGCCAAGATCGCGGCGCTGATGCAGACCGAAAACTACCGCACCTTCTATGCCGAGCTGACCGGCCCGCGCATGGAGCGGCTTTGCCGCATGCAGCAGCATTTCGGATCGGCCGTGTTTCTGGCCGGGCCGGGCGTCATTCCCGATGACCTGCACATGCGCGATTTGCCCGAAGATTTCTTTTTCACCGTCGAACATAGCGGCGAGGCAGAGCATTGAACCATGGCTGAGATCTATACCGTCCTGACCACGATGAAGAACGAAGGCGCCTTCCTGCTGGAATGGTTCGCCCATCACAAGGCGCTTGGTTTCGACCAGTTCGTGATCTGCACCAATGATTGCGACGACGCCACCGCCAAGATGGTGCATCGGCTGCAACGGATGGGTCTCGCCCGGCATCACCAGACGCTCTATCAACCCGGGCAGTCGATCCAGCGGCGGGCGCTGAAACAGGGCGCGCGCTATCACGAGGTGCGCAAGGCGGACTGGGTCTATGTCTGCGATGCCGACGAATTTCTGGCCTCGCGCATCGGCGACGGTTCGGTCCGGGCGCTAACCGCCGCCGCCAGCCCGGGCGCCCATGCGATCTGCGTGCCCTGGCGCCGCTTTGGCACCGCCGGGCAGCGCGGCTTCGAGGAGGGGCCGATCACCCGGCAATTCACCCGCGCCAATGCGACCTCTGGCCCGCGCTATGTGCCGCATGCCTTTCCCAAATCGCTGTTCCGCGCCGATATCCTGAAACAGGTGGAACGTGTGGGCGTGCATCTGCCGCTGCCGAAGCCCGATCTCGAGACGCCGCTGCATCTGGAACTGCCGGGGGCGACGCCGCTGCGGCCCGCGCATCACAAGCTGCTGGTGCAGGCCGATTACAGCCATGCGCAGGTGAACCATTACCAGCTGCGTTCCATCGACAGCTTTCTGGTCAAGGCCGCACGCGGCAAGGTCAATCATGTGAATGACAAGATGGATTACCAGTATTGGGCCTATAACGACACCAATGACGAACCCTGTGACCTGATCCGCCGCTATGATGCCGAGGTGGAGCGCTGGATGGCCGAACTGCTGTCGGACCAGCGGCTGAACACGCTGCATCAGCGCGCCGTGCGCTGGCACCGCAACAAGATCGCCGAACTGGCGGCGCATCCCGAATTCCTGGCGATGCTGACCCGGATCGCCGCGCATCGCGAACGGCTTTTGCCGCCCGATCCGCTGCCGGCGGCGCGCCGGGGCGGCGCGCCCCGGGCCAGGGCTGCGGCGCAGGCGGCCTGATGCGGGCGGTCGCCATCACCGCCGTCAAGAACGAGGGCGCGTTCCTGCTGGAATGGCTGGCGCATCACCTGGTGTTGGGTTTCGATCATGTGCTGGTGTTTTCCAACGATTGCGAGGATGGCACCGATGCCATGCTCGACCGGCTGGCGGCGCTTGGCCATGTCACCCATCTGCGCAATCCCGGCCCCTGGGCGCGCGGGCCGCAATGGTCGGCGCTGAAGGCGGCGGGGCGGCATCCGCGCGTCAAGGCGGCCGACTGGCTCATGGTGCTGGATGTCGATGAATTCGTGAACATCCATGTGGGCGATCACCGGCTGCCCGCGCTCTGGTCGGCACTGCCCGAGGCGACGGCGATCCCGCTGACCTGGCGGATGTTCGGCAATGCCGGGGTGGTGGCCTATGAGGACCGCCCGGTGACCGAGGTCTTTACCCGCGCGGCCCCCGCCGCCCTGCCCTGGCCCTGGCGGGCGGCGCTGTTCAAGACCCTGTTTCGCAATGACGGCACCTATGGCCGGCTGGGCGTCCATCGCCCCCGCGACCCCGATCCCGCCCGGCTGGAACAGGCGCGCTGGTTCGACGGGTCGGGCCGGCCGCTGGGGGGCGATTTCCTGACCACGCGGATCTTTTCCGATTTCGGCCGCGATTGTTACGGCCTGGCGCAGCTGAACCATTACGCCCTGGGCGCGATGGAGAGCTATATCGTCAAATGCGACCGGGGCCGCGCGAATCGCGAGATCGGGCCGTTTGACATGTCCTATTGGGTGGACCGCAATTTCGACACGATCGAGGATCGCTCGATCGCCGCGCTGGACAGCCGGCCCCTGCGCGCGGCGCTGCTGGCCGACCCCGAACTGGCGCGGCTTCACGCCGCTGCCGTGCAATGGCGCCACGACCGTTTCACCGAATTGATGACCGAGGAAAGCTGGCGCGCGCTGTTCGGGCGGCTGTTGATCACGCCCGCCAGCCGCGTGCTGAGCCCGGCCGAGGCGCGGCTGATCTGGCGCCACAGCCCGGCGATGCGCCCGCCCGCGACCTGAGCCGCGCCCGAAACAGTGGCCCCGGATTGTTTCGGCCCTGCCCCGGCACTGCCCCCTTGTCTGCCTGCTTTCGACACGCGACATTGCGAGACATTGTTTATCCGATTGAAGACTGCCGGGAACACCATGTCAGAGACTGCCCATCCCTCGCGCGCCGCGACGCGCTATGACGCCTCCATGGCGACCGACCGGGCAAGCTGGCTCGCGCGGCTGGAGGAGATCTGCGAGGAAGAAGGCTATTTCGAGCCGCTGGGCGCCCGCCATCACGCCTTTTTCGCCGATGAGGGGTCAACCCTGCTCGTGTCCTTCGAAACCGTCGATCAGGTGCGTGCGCGGCCCGACCAGATGCCCTTTGCCCTGTCGGTGGCGGCGGCAAGGGGGTGGTCGCAGCTGTGCATCATGGCCGAGGGCGACACCTGGTATCGCGACCCGGCGGTCTATCGCTATTTCGACCGGCTGGTCGATGACGCCTTCTTTGAGGATTTCGACCGCGTGGTCTTTTACGGCGCCGGGATGGGGGCCTATGCGGCCTGCGCCTTTTCGGTCTGCGCGCCGGGGGCCACGGTGCTGGCCCTTGCGCCGCGCGCCACGCAAGACCCCGCCGTCGCCGGCTGGGATCGCAGGACGCTGGCCGCGCGGCGGCTGAACTTCACCGACCGTTTCGGCTATGGCCCCGACATGATCGAGGGCACCGGCGAGGTCTTCGTGCTGCATGACCCGCGCGAGATGGCCGATGCGATGCATGCGGCCCTCTATACCAAACCCTTCGTGCGGCAGTTGCGCACGCCCTTCCTCGGGTCGCAGCCCGAGGTGCCGCTGGCCGCCATGGGCATCCTGCCGCTGTTGCTGACCGCCGCCGGCGAGGGCAATCTGACGCCGGACCTGTTCCATGCGCTCTGGCGGCGCCGGCGGGTCTTCGGCCCCTGGCTCAAGGCCATTCTCGCGCATGTCGAGGGCGCGGGCCATCCGCGCCGCGCGCTTGGCGTGTGCCGGTCGGTCAATGCCCGGTTGCAGGCGCCACGCTTTCGCAAGCGCCAGGCCGAGCTGGAGGCGCAGCTGGGCTGACGCTCAGCCGCCGCTGCCCGCCAGTTGCCACAGCCCCTCGGCGCGTTGCCGGGTCAGGCCGGCGCGACAGCCATAGATCACCATCGGCTCTGCCGATCCGCCATGCATCACATAGCCCTCGGCGGCGCAGGCTTCGTCGCGAAAGCTGACCCAGGCGCGCTGGCCTGCCCGCAAATGCGCCTCTGCCCCCTGTTGATCGGCGGCCAGACCGGCGTCGATCTGGCGCATCAGCGCCAGCGCGGCCTTGTAGGCATCGTTCAGATCGGCATCGGCGCGCTGCCAGTCCTGTTCGGCGCAAAAGGTCAGTTCCACCTGCGCCATGGCCTGCGCGCAGTCGATCTCCTGCGCGGCGACAATCGTGGGGGCCAAGGTCAGAACGGCCAGTGCCAGCGCCCTCACAGCGCGCGCCCGTCATAGGCAAAGGCGCGCGCGGCGACCTCGCGCGGGTCCACACCGTCAAGGCAGTTCACATTGACCGCCACCATTTCCGCCCCCTCCGGGCCGGTGCCGGTCGAAAAGCTCTGGATGCCGCAGATCTTGCAGAACAGATGATGGATGACCTCACGGTTGAAACGGTATTCGGTCAGCGCGTCCTGCCCGCTTTCCAGCACAAAGTCGGCGGCTGGTGCGAAGACCAGCACCGAGCCCAGCCGCTGACAGCGCGAACAATTGCAGGTCACCGGCTGATCCAGGCTCGTCTCGACCCGATAGCGCACCGCGCCGCATTGGCAACCGCCATGATAAAGCATGTCCGTCTCCCCCCTGCTCGGGCGAAGGCTAGGGCGCGGGGCGCCGCGAATCCACTGGAAAATCGCCGGCGATTGCGATAGCCCGCGCCCATGACCCAGAGCCTCACCCTCCGCCGCCCCGACGACTGGCACCTGCATCTGCGCGATGGCGCGATGCTGCAAGGTGTGCTGCCCGAAACCGCCCGCCATTTCGGTCGCGCGATCATCATGCCGAACCTCGTGCCGCCGGTGGTGACCGGGACGCAGGCCGCGGCCTATCGCGACCGGATCCTTGCCGCCCTGCCCGAAGGCGCGCGGTTCGAGCCGCTGATGACGCTCTATCTGACCGAGGCGACCGAGGCGGCGGATGTGCGCGCGGCGGCCGAAAGCGGGCTGGTGAAGGCGGTCAAGCTCTACCCCGCCGGGGCCACCACCAACAGCCATGGCGGCGTGCGCGATTTCGACCGGGTGCGCGGCGTGCTGGAGGTGATGGCCGAGATCGGCCTGCCCCTGTGCGTGCATGGCGAGGTGACGACATCCGAGGTCGATATCTTTGACCGCGAAGCTGTCTTCATCGACACCGTGCTGGACCCGCTGCGCCGCGCGACCCCGGGCCTGCGGGTGGTGATGGAACATATCACCACCGAGGAAGGCGTGGCCTATGCCCGCGCCGGCGGCCCCGATCTGGGGGCGACGATCACCACCCATCACCTGATCATCAACCGCAACCACATCCTCGTGGGCGGGATCAAGCCGCATTACTATTGCCTGCCGGTGGCCAAGCGCGAAAAGCACCGCCTGGCGCTGCGGGCAGCCGCCACCAGCGGCGCGGGCTGCTTCTTCCTGGGCACCGACAGCGCGCCGCATGTCGATGCGCTGAAGGAACATGCCTGCGGCTGCGCGGGTTGCTTCACCGCGACCAATACGATGTCCTGCCTCGCCCATGTCTTCGAGGAAGAAGGCGCGCTCGACCGGCTGGAGTCCTTTGCCAGCCTGAACGGCCCGGCCTTCTATCGCCTGCCGGTGAATGAAGGCACGATCCGTCTGGTGAAACACGAGGCGCCGCATGCCTATCCGGCCAAGATCTTTACCGAGGCCGGCCCGGTGACCGTGTTCGACCCCGGTTTCCCGCTGCACTGGACCGTTGAAGCCTGAGGCGGATTTTCGACGAAAATCCGTAAATTTCCGAGTTTTCGACGAAAACTCGACCGCGCGTTGAAAGGATGCCCCGCATGATCCCGACCTCTTTCCCGTCCAAGGAAGAAATCGCCCGCCTGACCGCCCGCGCCTTTCTGGAAATCGGCGCGGTGCATTTCAACGCGCGCGAGCCGTTCACGCTGGCCTCGGGCCTGCCCTCGCCCACCTATATCGACTGCCGCAAGCTGATCTCCTATCCGCGCATCCGCGCAACCCTGATGGATTTCCTTGCCGTCACGGTGATGCGCGAGGCAGGGTTCGAGGCCTTTGACAACATCGCCGGCGGCGAGACGGCGGGCATTCCCTTTGCCGCGCTGGTGGCAGAGCGTCTGGCCCTGCCGATGACCTATGTGCGCAAGAAGCCCAAGGGATATGGCCGCAATGCCCGGATCGAGGGCGCGATGACCGAAGGCCAGCGCGTGCTGCTGGTCGAGGATTTGACCACCGATGGCGGGTCCAAACTGTCGTTCGTGGATGCGATCCGCGACACGGGCGCGACCTGCGGGCATACGGCCGTCATCTTCTATTACGGCATCTTCCCGGAAACCGAGGCGCGGCTGGCCGATCACGGGGTCAAGCTGATCCATCTCTGCACTTGGTGGGACATGCTGGCCGAGGCCCGGGCGCAAGGCAGTTTCGACGCCGAGACGCTGGAGGGGGTCGAAGCCTTCCTGAACGATCCGCGCGCCTGGCAGGCCGCCCGCGCCAAGGGGTAATGGAAATTTGTGGAAAAGCCACGGAATCTGTGGGTAACAGACTGGCGACCCCCGGGGTTCCCGCCCTCGAATCGTGGATAAGTTTTTCCGCACCCACTTTAAGCTGCATGAATTGCACCACACGGCCACATCATATAGTATGGTGACGACTTATCCACAGCGTTTCCACAGCGCCTCCACAACCCTTGGGGTGTTTTTGCGTCTCGGGGCGACTACCATTAAGTCGGCCCGCTGGATCTGCACCCAATCGGGAAATGTAACGTGAGCGATATCGCCCCCCTGCCGGCGGCGCCTGATGGCCCGACTTCAATCGCTGTTCTGCCCCACAATATCGAGGCGGAGCAGCAATTGCTGGGCGCAATCCTGACCAACAACGACATCTATGATCGGATAGCATCGCTGGTGAAATCCGAGCATTTCTTCGACCCCGTCCACCAGCGGATCTTCGAGATTGCTGCCGCCCGCATCCAGAAGAATGCGCTGGCTTCGCCTGTAACCTTGAAGCCTTTCCTTACTGACGATGCCGGGCTGAAGGAGCTGGGCGGGCCGGCCTATCTGGTGCGGCTGGCCGGGGCCGCGATCAGCGCCTTTGCCGCGCGCGATTTCGCGCAGATGATCTATGATCTGGCGGTGCGGCGCGAGCTGATCCAGCTGGGCCGCGACATCGCCGCCAAGGCGACCAAGGTCGAGGTCACCTCCGAGCCGCGCGAACAGATCACCGAGGCCGAGCAGCGGCTGTACAAGCTGGGCGAACAGGGCGTGGCCGAACGCGGCTTTCAGTCCTTCCTCAAGGCCGTGACCGATGCGGTGAACAGCGCCAATGCCGCCTATCAGCGCGGCGGCGGGCTGGCGGGCATTTCGACCGGGCTGATCGACCTCGACAAGAAGATGGGGGGGCTGCACCCTTCTGACCTCATCATCCTGGCGGGGCGCCCCTCGATGGGGAAGACCTCGCTGGCGACCAACATCGCCTTCAATATCGCCAAGGCCTACAAGCGCGGCATGACCCACGAAGGCCATGAAGGCGCGGTAGAGGGCGGCGCGGTCGGATTCTTCAGCCTGGAGATGAGCGCCGAGCAGCTGGCCGCGCGGATCCTGTCCGAGGCGGCCGAGGTGCCGTCGGAACAGATCCGCCGCGGCGACATGACCGAAACCGAATTCCGCCGCTTTGTCGATGCCGCGAAATCGCTGGAATCCTGCCCGCTCTATATCGACGACACGCCGGCCCTGCCGATCAGCCAGGTCGCGGCGCGCGCGCGGCGGCTCAAGCGGACGCATGGGCTGGATGTGCTGATGGTGGACTATCTTCAACTGCTGAAGGGCACCGGCCGGGGTGAAAGCAACCGCGTGCAAGAGGTGTCGGAGATCACCCAGGGCCTGAAGGCCATCGCCAAGGAGCTGAATATCCCCGTCATCGCGCTGTCGCAGCTGAGCCGGACGGTGGAAAGCCGCGACGACAAGCGCCCGCAATTGTCGGACCTGCGCGAATCCGGCTCGATCGAACAGGACGCCGATGTGGTGATGTTCGTCTATCGCGACGAATATTATCACGAACGCCTCAAGCCGCCGGAAGATGACCCGCGCTTCCCCGAATGGCTCGACAAGGCCGAGCGCGTGCATGGCAAGGCCGAGGTCATTCTGGGCAAGCAGCGTCACGGGCCGATCGGCACGGTGGAACTGTCCTTCGAGGGGCGCTTTACCCGCTTTGGCAACCTGGTCCAGCCCTGGCAGGCGCAGGACGAGGGGTATTGAAGCCGTTGCACAACGCAGCCCCTTGCCGCTAAACCCGGGGCATGGATGCCGCAAACCGCCAGTTCGACCTTGTGATCTTCGATTGCGACGGGGTTCTGATCGACAGCGAGATCATTTCGCTGTCGATGCTGATTCACGAACTGGCCCTGCGCGGGGTGCAGGTCGATCTGGACTATGTCTCGCGCAATTTTCTGGGGCGCAGCTATCCCACGGTGATGCAGACCATCCGCGACCAGTTCGGGCTGGACCTGCCCCCCGAATTCGAGACGCATTACCGCGACCGGCTGATGGCGGCCTTCGAGGCCGATCTGACGGTGATGCCGGGGGTGCGGGCGGCGCTGGACGGGCTGGCGCTGCCGCGCTGCGTGGCAACATCCTCCAGCCCGCGCCGGGCGGAACAGTCGCTGCGGCTGACCGGGCTGGGCGATCTGGTGGGGCCACGGCTGTTCACCGCTTCCATGGTGACGCGGGGCAAGCCGGCGCCCGATCTGTTCCTGCATGCCGCCGCCCGTTGCGGCGCCGATCCCGCGCGTTGCCTGGTGATCGAGGACAGCCTGACCGGCATCCGCGCCGGGCTGGCCGCCGGCATGACGGTCTGGCGCTTTACCGGTGGCAGCCATATGGCCGGGCGCGCCCTGACCCAGCCCGAGGATGCCACGCCGCATCTTGTCTTTGACGACTTCAGCCGTTTTCTTGACCTGCATCCCGACCTGCGAGGCCCCGCATGAGCCGCCCGCCCAAGACCGACCCGGAACCCACCGTTCAGGACGAGGCCGCCCGCGCGGGCTGGCTTTACTATGTGGCGGGCATGACCCAGGACCAGATCGCGACCGAGATGGGCGTCAGCCGCCAGCGGGCGCAGCGGCTGGTCAGCCGCGCCATGGCCGACGGGCTGATCCAGGTGCGGCTCAATCACCGGATCGGCGCCTGCATGGATCTGGAACGCGCCTTGCGCGACCGTTACGGGCTGACGCGCTGCCGGGTGCTGCCGGGTCTGGGGCCGGGGGCCGATCCGGTGCCGGGCATCGCCTCGGCCGCTGCGGCGGAACTGGAGCGTTTCCTGCGCATGCCCGACCCGCTGGTGATCGGCTTTGGCACCGGGCGGGCGCTGCGCGGCCTGGTCGATGCGATGGAGCCGCTGGAGGCGCCGCAGCACCGGCTGGTCTCGCTGATCGGCAATATCGCGCCGGATGGGTCGGCCTCGTTCTTTGACGTGGTCATGCGCATCTCCGACAAGGTGCGCGCGCCGCATTACCCGATGCTGGTGCCCGTGGTGTCGCCCGATGAATCGTTGCGCGCGGCCTTCCACGCCCTGCCCCCGGTGCAGCGCGTGCTGGAACTGGCGCGAACGGCCGATGTGCTGTTCGTGGGGGTGGGCCAGATGTCGAATGACGCGCCGCTGCATACCGACGGCTTTGTCTCCTCCGAGGAACTGGCGCAGATGCGGGCCGCGGGCGCGGCGGGCGAAGTGGCCGGCTGGGTCTTCGATTCGGAGGGGCGCTATCTTGATTTCGGCATCAATACCCGCACCGGCGGGGTGCGGGTCGAACCCGGGCTGGAACGGCCGGCGATCGGGATCGCTGCGGGCGCAACCAAGGTTCCGGCGATTCGCGGCGCACTGAAGTCGCGCATTCTCAATGGCTTGATCACAGACAGCGCCACGGCCGAGGCGCTTTTGGCGCCCGCCTGACCCTCGCAGTTGCGGCGGAAGAAGGGGATTGACGACTCACCCCCTCATGTGAGCATTTACCCGCAATGCGATGATTTGCTCACGCATTCAGGGAGGATCACTGATGAACATGACTTACCGCGCCATGCTTGGCGCGACCGTTGCGCTCACCCTTGCGGGCGCCGCTCTGGCCGAGACGACCATCACCGTTGCCACCGTGAACAACGGCGACATGATCCGCATGCAGGGTCTGATGGACGACTTTTACGCCAAGCATCCCGACATCAAGGTGGATTGGGTGACGCTGGAGGAAAACGTCCTGCGCCAGAAGGTCACCACCGACATCGCCACC
>Ga0209053_1001031_pt1 | contig 14996 bp, 13 predicted proteins | sample EBPBio152010_DNA_FD_185864 | JGI IMG/M metagenome (GOLD analysis project Ga0209053, IMG submission 185864) | Wastewater treatment Type I Accumulibacter community from EBPR Bioreactor in Madison, WI, USA - Reactor 1_7/15/2010_ DNA (SPAdes)... | ecosystem: Engineered > Bioreactor > EBPR >... | reverse complement strand
CCACGGCCGTCGTCGTTCACATCGTCCCTTAACCCGCCGACGACCTCCGAGCCGGCTTCCGTCCATCGTCCACCGCCCCCCGTCCATCTCGATGTCCGACGCCCCCACCGACCCGCTCGTCGGCGCCCGCATCGGCGAGTACCACATCACCCGCGTGCTCGGGCGCGGCGGGATGGGCGTGGTCTACGAGGCCGAGGACACCGCGCTCGGCATCCCGGTCGCGCTCAAGAGCATCAGCGCGGCGCTGGCGCGCGACGCCGCGTTCGTGCGCCGCTTCCGCACCGAGGCCCGCGCGATGGCGCGCGTCGCGAGCCCGCACATCGTCCGCGTGATGGCGCTGCGCGAGACCGAGGAGGGCCTCTTCATCGTGATGGAGTACGTCGACGGCGGCGACCTCCACGCGCGGATGGCCGAGGGGCCGATGGCGTGGGACGCCTTCTGGCCGCTGCTGCGCCAGATGCTGCTCGGGCTCGAAGCCGCGCACGCCGTCGGGATCGTCCACCGCGACATCAAGCCGCGCAACGTGCTCCTGACGCGCGACGGGACCGTCAAGCTGACCGACTTCGGCCTCGCGCGCCTCACGGCCGACGGCGAGGCGACGGTCACCCAGGCCGTCGCCGGCACGCTGGCCTACATGTCGCCCGAGCAGGTCCGCTCGCTCCCGACGCTCGACGGGCGGTCGGACCTCTTCTCGCTCGGCCTGCTGACGTACGAGGCGCTCGCCGGGCGGCTGCCGTTCGACCGCACGGCGGGCGAGTTCACGGTGATGCGCTCGATCGTCGAGACGCCGTTCCCGCCGCCGACGGAGTTCGCGCCGGGGGTCCCGCCGGGCGTCGCGCACGCGCTGATGCGCGCGCTGGAGAAGGACCCGGACCGCCGGTACGCGTCGGCGGCCGACATGCGCGACGCCCTCTCGTCGGCCGGCGACGACGGCGGGCGGACGCGCACCCGCGTCCCGCCGCCGGTGGTTGTCGCGGAGACGCCAGCCGCACCCGCCGAGGCGGCCATGGAGCCGGCGGGTGTCGCGGCTGCTGCGGTGCCCGCCGCGACCACGAAGCGTCCGGTGCCGATGGCCGCGCTCGCCGGCGGCGCGGCGCTCGTCACGCTGCTCGCCGTCGGCTGGTGGGCCACGCGCGACCGCGACGACCCGCCCGACGACACGCCGATCGACACGTCTGCCCAGAGCGAGGTGCCGACCTCCGACACGACCGAGGCGATCGCACTGACGACGGCCCCGCCGGCCGGACAGACCGTCGTCACGCAGCCGGCGAACGCCGGCCCGGTCGTCCAGCAGGTCCCTGGCCCGGTCGTCGTCCAGCAGGTGCCGGGGCCGGCGCCGCGCCCCGCGCCGGGTCCCTCGCCCGGTCCCGCACCCGCGCCGCGCGCCTCGACGGGCACGCTCACGGTGTCCGCCGCGCCCGGCGTGACGCTCGCGCTCGACGGTTCCGGTATATCAGACGGCAGCCGCGAGGTGGCGCCCGGCACCTACGCCGTGCGCTGCTCCGCCGGCCCGCTCTCCGAGACCACGCGCGTGACCGTCCAGCCCGGCCAGCAGTCCCTCGTCCAGTGCCACGCCGCCACCCGCACGGTGAGCGTCAACGTGGCGAGCGACGACGCCGAGCGGCCGTGGATGACGCTGCTCGTCGACGGCCAGCCGCAGGGCCAGACGCCCGCGCAGGTAACGCTGCCGGTCGGGCGCCACACGCTCTCGGTCCGCCGCCGCGGCTACAGCGTCGTCGGCGCCGAGACGCAGACGGTGGACGTGCCGCCCAGCTTCTCGCCGTCGCCGCTGCCGGCGGTGAGCGTCCAGTTCCAGGTCCGCGCCGACAGCTACTGAACGGCTCCTGCTCCTCCTCCCGCCCTCCCTGACATGACCGTCCTTCCGCACGCGAGACGGCTCGCCACGCTCGCCGCCGTCGCCGCGACCCTCGCGGGCTGCTCCGGCTCGCGCTCCGCCGCCTCGGGCGCGATCGCCGGCTGCCCTCCGCCGACGTCCCGCCCCGTCGCCGCCGCCACGCCGACGGCTCCCGCCGCCCTCCCCGACTTCGAGCCCGGCTACGCGTCGGTGCGCGGTCAGAACGCCGCGCTCGACGCCGCGATGACGGCCTACGACGCCGCCCGCTTCGACGAGGCCGCGCGCGGCTTCGAGAGCGTCGCCGGCTCCGGCACCCCGGCTCAGCGGCGGTTCGCACTGCGGCTGCTCGGCCGCACGCGCCTCGCGCTCAACGACGCCGACGGCGCCACGGACGCCCTCCGGCGCCTGATCGCCGCCGAGCCGCCGATGGTGCGGCTCAACCCCGACGTCGAGCCGCTGCGCCTGATGGAGGCCTACTATAGCGCCCGCCACGGGGCCGACGGCAGCTACGCCGTCCGCACCGACCGCGCGCGCACGCTCGCCGTCGCCGACTTCACCAACGCGTCGATCACCGACCACGCGGCCGTGGACCCGCTGCGCCTCGGCTTCGCGTCGCTGATGATCGACCGGCTGCGCGGCGCGTCCACGCTGGAGCTGGTCGAGCGCGTGCGCCTCCAGTGGCTGCTCGACGAGCTGAACCTCGGCGCCGAGGAGGTGGCGGGCGAGGAGGGCGCGCGCCGCGCCGGGACGCTCCTCGGGGCCGACCAGGTGGTGTTCGGGACCTACATCAAGTCCGGCAACACGCTCCTGCTCACGGCGCGCGTGGTGGACGTCGCCTCCGGCCGCGTGCTCCTCGGCGAGCGCGTCTCCGGCCCCGCCAACCAGTTCGACGCGCTCGTCGGCTGCCTCAGCGACCACGTCGCGCACGCCGTCGATGCGTCGCTCCCGCGCGCGCAGGCTGCGCCGTCGGCCGAGAACCTCGACGCCGTGATCGCCTACGCGCGCGGCCTCGCGATGGAGGAGGCCGACGACTACAGCGGCGCCGCCGCCCAGTACCAGATGGCGCTCCAGCTCTCGCCGGGCTACGCGCCGGCCCAGCAGCGCCTCAGCGAGGGCCTCTCGCCGTTCATGGCGGCCAACACGCCGTGATGCGTCTCGTCCGACGGACCTGCGCGTCCCTCCTGCTCGCGGCCCTCGTGGCAGGCGGGCTCGCCGCGGCCTCCGGGTGCGCGTCGCCGGCGGCGGTGACGACGCGCCCGGCGACGCGCGCGGCGCTCGAAGCGCGCGTCGCGGCCAGCCCGTCCGACGGCGAGGCGCTGCGCGACCTCGGCCTGCGGCTCGCCCTCGACGGCGACTACGCCGCCGCGCGCGTGCTGCTGACGCGCGCCGTCGAGGGGCGCCCGGCCGACGGGGCGGCGCTCTTCGGGCTCGGCCTCGCCGCCGAGGCGATGGGCGACCGCGAGGCCGCCGAGTCCGTCTTCGCGCGCTACCCGCAGGTCGGCGGCGCGTGGCGCGACTCCCTCCGCGCCCGCCACGACGCCGCGCTCCGCCGCCGCCTCCGCGCGGACGCCGCCGCCGCGCTCGCGGCCGACACCCTCGGTCCGTCCACCGGCTCGGCCGTCGGCGTGCTGCCGTTCGCCTACCGGGGCGCCGACCCGCAGTACGCCGCGCTGGGTCGCGGGCTCGCCGAGGTGCTCTCCGCCGACCTCGCCAACGTCGCTGGCCTGACGGTCGTCGAGCGCGTGCGGCAGGACGCGCTGCTCGCCGAGTCGGCCCTCGCCCGTGCGGGCGCGCTCGACGCCGCGACGGCGCCGCGCACCGGCGCGATGCTCCAGGCCGACCGCCTCGTCGGCGGCGAGGTCCACGTCGACGGCGACGTGCTCCGCCTCGACGCGGCGGTGTGGGACCCGACGCCCGCCGAGCTGGCCGACGAGACCGCCGAGGGCTCGCTCGCCGACCTGTTCGCGATGCAGCGGACCCTCACGCGTGGCGTGTTCACGGCGCTCGGCATCGAGGTGACGCCCGAGCAGGCGGCGCGGCTGGCGGACCCGCCGACCGACGACCTGACGGCCTTCCTGCTCTTCTCGCGCGGACTGATGGAGGAGGACGGTGGCTTCTACCGCCGCGCCGCCGACCTGTACCGTCAGGCGCTGGAGCGCGACCCGACGTTCGGGCTCGCCGGCGCGCGTCTCGGCGAGGCGTCGCTCTCGGCCGCCGCCTCGCGTCCGCCCGCCACCGCGCTTCTGGCCGTCGCGCCCACGGTCGAGGTCGGCCCCGCCGCCGAGCGCGACGCCGTGGACGCCCGCGCCGACGCGCTCGCGACCCAGCTCCAGCCCTTCCTGCTGCCCGACGGGCGCGACCCGCTCACGGACGCCAACCAGGCCGGGCTGCTCGGTCCGCTGCCCGACCCGCCGCCGCCGCCCGACACCCCGGCGCCATGACCCGCCTCGCTCTCTTCGTCGGACTGCTCGCCGCTGCGGCGGCGCACGCGCAGGGCGGCGCCGTCGAGATCGGCACGACGCCGACGATCCCGGTCGCCGGCCAGCCGGCCGACGCCTTCGTGCGCTTCCTCGAGACACGACCGTCGCGCGTCTCGGTCTTCGTGCGGCCCACCGGCACGACCGCCTTCCGCGAGGTGCCCGCCGTCGAAACCGAGCCGGGGTTCTTCTCGGCCTCCGTCGGCGACGTGCCGCCGCAGGGCGTCGAGGCCTTCGCCGAGTACGACCTCGACGGCCAGACCTTCACCGAGCCGGACGTCGACCCGGAGCTGTTCCCGTTCCGCATCCCGGCGCTGCACCTGATCGCGGCCTCCACACAGCTCCTCCCGGCGCGCCAGTACCGGATGATCTCGGTCCCGCTCGTGCTCGGCTCCAGCGGCGACCTGGCGCTCGGGAGCGACGACCCCGGCGAGGTCCTTCAGGACGACTTCGGCGACGGCGCCGACCCCTCCCGCTGGCGCCTCCTCCGCTTCGACCAGGACCGCAACGAGTCGGTCGACTACGCGACCGACCCCGAGGGCGTCGGCCCGTTCGTCCCCGGCCACGGCTACTGGCTCATCACCGCCACCGGCGGCCGCTTCGACGCCGAGCAGGGCCTCTCGGCCGGCGTGGAGTTCAAGAGCACTCCCGTCGCGTCGCCGGTCTTCGTGCCGATCCAGTCCGGGTGGAACCAGATCGGCAACCCGTTCCTCTTCCCGATCGAGTGGGCGGACGTGCGCGGCGCCGACGACGTGCAGGACCCGGTGGCCTTCCGCGGCGGCTTCCTCCCGGCGCAGACCGTGCTGGAGCCGTGGGAGGGCTACTTCGTCTTCAACGCCGGCGAGCCCACGTTCCTCCGCATCGACGCGCTGCCGAGAGAGCCCGGCGGAGAGACGCGCTCGCCCGAGCAGACGCTGCTCGACCGTGCCGGACCCGGCGGCGCCCTCGTCGCCGTGACCGCGACGAGCGAGGGCGCGTCGGACCTCGCCTACCTCGTCACCGGCGGGACGGCGCTCCGCAAGCCGCCGGCCGTGGACGGCTCCGTGCGCCTGTCGGCGGTGTCGGACGGCGTCGAGTGGGCCGCCGCCGTCGGCGCCGACGTCTGGACGCTCACGCTGCGCTCGCCCGGCGAGACGGTGCTCGCGTTCCGCTCCTTCGGAACCGACGCTCCGGTCCGCCTCGACGACCTCGACGCGGGCGCCGAGATCGCCGTCGTCGCCGGCCGGGCGGTCGTTCCGGCGGGACCTGCCGTGCGCACGCTGCGGGTCCGCCTCGGCGGTGCGTCGGCGGCCGCGCCGGCGCTCGGCCGGCCCACCCCCAACCCGACGCGCGGCACGCTGACCGTCCCGCTCGCGCTGCCCTCGGCGATGCACGTACGCGCGGAGGTCATCGACCCGCTCGGGCGGCGGGTCCGCGTCCTGCACGACGGCGTGCTCGACGCCGGCGGCCACCTCCTTGCCTGGGACGCCGGCGGCGCGGCGCCCGGCGTCTACCTCGTGCGCATGACGACGCCGGCAGGCTCGGTCGTCGCCCGCGCGACCGTTCTCCGCTGACCCCGATGCGCGCCTCCCTCCTCTTCGCGCTGCTCGCGCTGCCGGTCGCCGCCCAGCCCGCCGTGCGCGGGACGGCGAGCCTCGGCGCGACGGTCCAGAGCTACACGCTGGCCGACGAGCCCGCGCTGCGGCAGGTCTCGGTGCCGCTGAGCGTGGGCCTCCGCCACCCGAGCGGCCTCGGCGTCGGGCTGCGGACGGTCTACATGAACGCCGAGAGCGACGTGCTGACGCCCCTGAGCGGGCTGACGGACGTCCAGCTGACGGCCAGCATGCGGCGCCGGTTCGGCCCGGCGGCCGTCGAGGCGTCGCTCGGCGCGACCCTGCCAGCCGGCGGCGCGACGCTGACGCCCGAGGCCTTCGCCACCGCCTCAGCGCTCGCGCTCGACGACTTCGGGTTCGACGTGACGAGCCTCGGCAGCGGCAGCGCGTTCGCGCCGTCGCTGACCGTGGCCGTCGCCGCCGGACCGTCGACGGCCGTCGGCGCGGGCGTCTCGTACGTCGCGCGCGGCACCTACGAGCCGTTCGAGGGCGAGGCCGCGACCTACGCGCCGGCCGACGAGTTGACCTTCACGGCGGGTCTCGACGCGCGCCTCGGCCGGCACTCCTCGTTCACGCTCGACGTCACGACCATCGGCTACGGCGACGACGCGTACGCCGGGCGCACGTACCGCCCCGGACGCCGCGTCGCCGGCACGATGCGGGTCGTCGCCGGCGGCGAGCAGATCCGCTGGCACCTGCTCGCGCGCTACCGCCACGTCTTCGACGGCGAGGCGCCGGCCGACGACGGCACGGCGAGCGTCCGCCCCGTGCAGGAGGTGCGTCCGCAGCACGCGCGCCTGCTCACCGGCTTCGACGTCGGCCCGGCGGCCGGCGGCGTGGATCTCACCGTCGGCGCGCGCTACTACGGCGTCGTGCGCGTGCCCGACGACCCGCTGGAGCTGCTCGACACGCTCGGCGAGCAGCAGCTGATCGTGGACGCCGGTGTGTCGCCGCGCGTGCAGGTCGCGCCGGGCGTGCTGCTCCGGGCGACGTTCGTCTACTCGCGCGGCGTGCTGGACGGACTGCTGGTGGAGGACGTCGCGCCGCCGGCGCTGCGCGGCTTCCGCGCCGGCGGCGGCGTCACCGTCGCCTTCTGACCCGACGTCCCGGAGCGGGACACGCACTGGCGCGGACGCGATCAACCGGGCGGCGCGGAACGGATTCGTTCCTCTCGTTGCCGGCATTCAAGTCCGGGCGGAACGCGGAGCGTTCGTGCGATGCGGACCGTTGGCTCCTCTCTCCCTCGCCGCTCGTCATGGTTCGTCTGTTCGTCCTCGGCGCCGTCGCCGCGCTGGCCCTGCCGGCCGCGGCGCAGTCCGCGCCACAGCTCCCCGCGCCGCAGATGCGCGCCACCACCCACCCGTCGGCGACGTACGTCGTGCCCGCCGGTCCCGGCGAGGCGGTCCGCGTGACGACCTACGGTCGGCGCCCGTCGGTCTCGCAGCGGCTCGACCGCTGGCGCGGCGTGCGCGTCTACCGGAGCCCGCAGGCGCCGGTCGTGGCCGTCCCGGCGATCCCGGCGGCGCGCGTCGTGCGCCTGCACGAGGGCCGCGTGGTGCGCCACGGCGGCGCGTCGTACCCGCTGGTTCGTCGGTAGGCGCGCGCTATCTTCGGGCGTCACCCACGCGCCGACCTGATGTCCGCCGCCGCCCTCGCCGGAACCCCCGCCTCCCTCGACCGCCTGCGGTCGGCCGACCTGCCGCTGGGCCTCCAGGCCGCGGCCATCACCGCCACCGCGCTGCTCACCGGCCTTCTAGCGCAGGCCGAGATCCAGGTCTACCTCTGGGAGGTGCCGCTCACGCTCCAGACGGTCGCCGTCTACGGGAGCGGGCTCCTGCTCGGCCGGCGCAACGGCGCGCTGGCGATGGGCCTCTACCTGCTGCTCGGCCTCGTGCTGCCGTTCTACGCCGGCGGCGCGTCGGGCGCGGCGCACCTCGTCGGGCCGAGCGCGGGCTACCTGCTGGCGTTCCCGCTCGTGTCGTTCCTCGTGGGCGACCTCACGGAGCGTCGCCGCACGTTCGGCCGGTCGATCCTCGCGCTCGCCGCCGGCTCGGCGCTCCTCTTCGCGTGCGGCGTGACCGTGCTGCACGTCGTCGCCGGCCACGAGACGTGGGGCGAGTCGGTCGTCAACGGCTGGCTGCGCTTCGTGCCGTGGGACCTCGCCAAGATCACGCTCGCCGGCGCGGGCTACGCCATCGCGCGGCGCCTCAGCGGCGAGGCCTGACCGAGCCGCCCGCTCCCTCGGTTGAAACGATAGCGCCCCGCGTCCGGGTCGGACGCGGGGCGCTCGTGTGTTCGGGCGGCCGGGCCGGCGACGCGTCGGACGCGTGCTACCCGCCGTAGCCGAAGAGGCCCATGAACTTCATCGCGAAGGCCGGGTTGCCCTTCATCTTGACCTTGCCGGTCATCATCGCGGTCATCGGGTTGAGGTGACCGTTCTCGACGGCGACCCAGTCGTCGGCGCTCGCGGTGAGCGTCAGGCTCGCGTCCTCGGGCGGCCCGTCGGCGTGGTCGGTCACGGTCAGCGTGCCCTCCTTGACGTGGAGCACCACGTGGCGGCCGTGCTCGCCGGTGAGGTTCATGTGGACCTTGTCGTCGAGCGACGCGGCTTTCTCGGCGTTGAAGCGCGCGGGGTACGAGGCGAGCACCTCGTCCATGCTGGCGTAGCGGGGCATCGGGATCAGGAGGAGACGGGACGGATGGGGCGCGGCGCGTCGGGCTGGTCCTGCGCCGCGTGGGCGATCTCGAGCAGCTCGGCGACGTCGTCGCGCGAGAGACCGAGCACGTCGCGCGCTTCGTGGAGGCCGACGTGCTCGCCCGGCTCGATGAGGCCGTCGACGAGGACGACGTCCACGAGGTTGAGCATGAGTGCGCGGCGCAGGTCGTGGTCGGCGTCGCGAAAGGCGAGCAGGCCGCGCTCCAGCGGCGGCGGCTGGATGGCGAGGCGGAACACCTTGTCGCGCGCCTCCGGCGAGAGGCCGCCGAGGTCGAGCGACTCGAAGATGCGCTCGTCCTCGGATTCGTCCATCTCGCCGTCGCCGGCGGCCATCGCGAAGAGGGCGCCGTAAAAGGCGAGGCGCTGCGCCTCGGGCAGCGGCGAAAGATCCAGCGTGTCGAACGGCATCGGCGAGGGGTGCGGTGAGGGGCAAGCTACGCGGTCGGACGCAGGGTCGTATTCTCGGGGTCCCGCCCTGCCGCCCGATGTCCGCCCTCTCGCCGCCCCCGCTCCGCGAAGAGATCGCCAACGCCGTCACGCACGGCCTCGGCGTCCTGCTCGCCGTCGGCGGCGGCGCCGTGCTGGTCACACTCGCGGCGATCCACGCAACCGCGTGGCACATCGTCGGGGCGTCCGTCTTCGTCGGGTCGCTCGTGCTGCTCTACACCGCGAGCACGCTCTACCACGCGATCCCGTTCGAGCGCGCGCGGCGGCGGCTCCAGACGTTCGACCACTGCGCGATCTACGTGCTCATCGCCGGCACGTACACGCCGTTCCTGATCACCGACCTGCGCGGACCGCTCGGGTGGAGTCTGCTCGCGACGATCTGGGCGCTCGCCGTCGGCGGGGTGGTCTTCAAGCTGTACTTCACCGGGCGCTGGCGCGGCCTCTCGACGGCCTTCTACATCGGGATGGGCTGGCTGGCGGCCGTCGCGTTCCAGCCGATGCGCGAGGCACTGCCACCGTCCGCGCTGGCGTGGATCGTCGCCGGCGGCGTGGCTTACACGGCCGGGACGATCTTCTACCTCAGCCGCCGGCGCTACGCGCACGCGGTCTGGCACGGCTTTGTGCTCGCCGGGAGCGTGTGCCACTTCGCGGCCGTGCTCGTCGTCGTCCTCGGTGCCTGACGACGCCGCCGGCGCGCTGCCCGACGCGCCACTCGACCCGACGACGCCGCTCGCCGCGTCGTTCGTCGCGCGCGGCGCCCGGACGTTTCGCGACGCGGCGCGGCTCGTCCACGCCCTGCCGTACGGACGCGTCGGCGGCTGGCGCGACGTGCTGCCGGCGGGGCGCGGGACGTGCAGCACCAAGCACGCGCTGCTCGCGGCGCTCGCCGCCGAGGTCGGCCTGCCGGTGACGCTCGTCGTAGGCCTCTACGCGATGGACGGCGTCAACACGCCGGGCGTGGGTCCGGTCCTCGCGGCGGCGGGGCTCGCGTCGGTCCCGGAGATGCACGGTGTCCTCGCCGCCGGCGACGCGCGCGTGGACCTGACGTGGCCCGGGCGCCACGCCCCTCCGCCGGCGCTCACGGACGAACGCGCGCTAGAGCCCGACGACATCGCACAGAAAGCCGCGCTCCACCGACGCGCCGTCGGCGCGTGGGCGCTGGCGCGCGGCCTCGACGGCGACGCCGTGTGGGCGGTCCGCGAGGCGTGCATCGCCGCGCTCGGCGGAGGCAGCTGACCGCCTCCGCCGATCCGTCAGCCCAGCCGCTCGGCGAGCCAGCCGGTGGCGAGCGCGAGGGCGTCGTCCAGCTTCTCGGGCGCCTTGCCGCCGGCCGTCGCGAGCGTCGGGCGCCCGCCGCCGCCGCCGCCGACGGCCTTGGCGAGGACGCCGACGAGCGCGCCGGCCTGCACGCCGCGGCTCACGAGGTCGTCGGTCACGCTCGCGGCCAGCAGCGCCTTGCCGTCGGACTCGGCGCCGAAGACGGCGACGCCCGAGCCGAGGCGCGTGCGCGCCTCCTCGGCGAGCGTCCGCAGCGCCTCGCCGTCGGCGCCGTCGGCGCGGACCGCCACGAGGCGGACGCCGGCGACGTCCTGCGCGCCGGCGAGCCAGGCGTCGAGCTGTCCGGTGGCCTGCGCGGCGCGGAGCTGAGCGACTTCCCGTCCGAGGCGCTTCGCCTCGTCCTGCACGCCGGCGACGGCGGCGGCGAGGCCGTCCGGCACCTGCTTGAAGAGGCCGCGCGCGGCGTCGAGCTCGCGCGTCGTCGCGTCGAGCCAGTCGAGCGCGGCCTCGCCGGCGACGGCCTCCACGCGGCGGATGCCGGCGGCGACGCTGCTCTCGCTCGTCAGCCGCACCAGGCCGATCTCGCCGGTGGACGCGACGTGCGTCCCGCCGCAGAGCTCGACCGACACGTCGGGGTCGAACGTGATGACGCGGACGCGCTCGCCGTACTTCTCACCGAAGAGGGCCATCGCGCCGCGCGCGCGCGCCTCGTCGATCGGCACGTCGCGGTCCTCCTGCTTCGCGATGTTGGCGAGGACGAGCTCGTTGACGCGCCGCTCGACGGTGCGCACCTCCTCGGGCGTCATGCGCTCGAAGTGGGCGAAGTCGAAGCGCAGGCGGTCGGGCGCGACGAGCGAGCCGCGCTGCTGGACGTGCGTGCCGAGCGTCTCGCGCAGCGCCGCGTGCAGCAGGTGCGTGGCCGAGTGGTGGCGCTGGATGCGCGCGCGGCGCGACGCGTCCACTTTCGCTGTCACAGGCCCGGTCGGGTCCGCCGGCAGACGCCCGACAACGTGGATGATCGCACCGTCGGCGTCCTTGACGGTGTCCAGAACGGCGATCGTCTCTCCTCCAACGCCGAGCGCGCCGGTGTCTCCGACCTGACCACCGGACTCGGCGTAGAACGGCGTCACGTCCAGCACGACCTCGTGGCGGTCGCCGCCGACGGTGCGGGCGCGGACGATGCGCGCGCCCTCGGCCGTGAGCGCGTCGTAGCCGACGAAGCGGAGGCCGCCGGGGGCGTCGGCGTGGTGGTCCCACGTGTCGACCTCCGAGAGGTCGGTGCCGGCGCCGCGGGCCGCGCGGGCGCGCGTCTTCTGCTCGGCCATCAGCTCCTCGAAGCGCGCCTCGTCGACGCTCAGGCCGCGCTCGCGCGCCATGAGCGCGGTGAGGTCGGACGGGAAGCCGTACGTGTCGTGGAGCAGAAACGCGACCTCACCGGGGAACTCCCCTACGAGAGCCTTCTCGCTCAAGCGTTCAACGGCCTCTTCGAGCGGCACATCCTTGTACGCCAACCGGAACACCCGAGAATCCGCTTCCAACTTTCCGGGAACGTCTTTGAGGAATGGAAGCGACGACTGGTCGTATTGCTTCCCCAAGCCGCCCATTACAGCATCTGCCCATTCCTTGACCCGTTCAGGTGTGACTTCAAGTCGCGGATTCTTTGCACCTCCAATAGATTCCATCCAAGACGATACTGAGTCGAAAAACTCAATTCCACCAGCGAGCGTCTTCAGAAAACTCTCCTCCTCGGCGCGGACGATGCGCGCGACGGTCGGGACGGCCGGCGGCAGGTCGGGGAACGCCTCGCCCATCGCGTCCGCCACGACGCCGATGAGCGAATGCAAAAACGGCTCCTTGAGGCCGAGTGTCTGGTAGCCGTAGCGCACGGCGCGGCGCAGGATGCGGCGGATGACGTAGCCGCGCCCCGTGTTGCCCGGCTGCGCGCCGTCGGCGATGGCGAACGCGAGCGTGCGCACGTGGTCCGCGATCACGCGCATCGCGATCCGCTTAGCGCGGTCGTCGGCGTCGGCCTCGTCCAGGGCGTCGTAGCCGGCGAGGCCGGCGGCGTCGGCGATGGCCGCGAGGATCGGCGCGAAGAGGTCGATGTCGTAGTTGGACGACTTGCCCTGGAGGACGGCGCAGATGCGCTCGAAGCCCATGCCGGTGTCCACGTGCTTCGCCGCGAGCGGCTCCAGCGACGTCCCGCCCTCGGCGGTGCGCGAGGCGTTGTACTGGATGAAGACCAGGTTCCAGATCTCCATCACGCGCGGGTCGTCCTTGTTGACGAGCTCCTGCCCCGGCACGATCGCGCGCTCGGCGTCGGGGCGGAGATCCACATGGATTTCCGAGCACGGCCCGCACGGGCCGGTGTCGCCCATCATCCAGAAGTTGTCCTTGCTGCCCTGGAAGAGGATGTGCGCGGGCGGGATGGTGGTCAGCTCGGCCCAGAGGTCGGCGGCCTCGCGGTCGGCCTCCAGCCCGAGCGCCGGGTCGCCCTCGTGGACCGTCGCGTAGAGGCGCGCGGGGTCCAGCCCCCAGCGGTCGACGAGCAGCTCCCACGCCCACGCGATGGCCTCGCGCTTGAAGTAGTCGCCGAACGACCAGTTGCCGAGCATCTCGAACAGCGTGTGGTGGTACGTGTCGAGCCCGACCTCTTCGAGGTCGTTGTGCTTGCCGGACACGCGGAGGCACTTCTGCGTGTCGGCGACGCGGACGTACGGGCGGCTGCCGGTGCCGAGGAACACGTCCTTGAACGGCGCCATGCCCGAGTTGATGAACAGCAGCGTCGGGTCGTCCTGCGGGACGAGCGGCGCGCTCGGGACGATGGTGTGGCCCTTCTCGCGGAAGAAGTCGAGGAAGGCGGCGCGGGTGGTGGCGGCGGTGGTCGGACGGGAGGTCATCGGCGGGACTCGTCGGGGTCGCCGGAAGGTCCGACACGGCGGCCCGGCGTGGCGTTGAGATCGTTCGCGTTCGTCGCCGGCGACGACGCATCGGGCCGGCGACGACGCATCGGGCCGGCGACGACGCATCGGGCCGGCGACGCGTCACCGGCGTGCCGACGGCGAATCGGGCCGGCGACGACGCCCGGCCGTGGCGTAGGGGCACACCGGCGGTGTGCCCCTACCGCGCGGTGTGCACCGTGCGCGCGCCACGCACGACACGGGCGGTGTGCATGCCGGGACGAGGTGCAGGGTCACCGGCGACGCGCGGCGCCACCGGCAACACGTTACGGGGCGGCGACGCACCGGCCGCCGTCGAGCGCGACGGCGGGCTCCATCAGCATCTCGCACGTCGAGACGAGCCCGAACTGGTCGTTGGCGGCGCGGTCGAGCGCGGTCACGGCGCCGGCGAGGCGCTCGGCCTCGGCGGCGTCGGTGGCCGTCGTCGAGAAGACGACGTACTGCGTCGGGCCGCCGCAGGCCTTGGCGCCGACGGCGAGCGCGCGGCACGCGGACGCGTCCCCGGCGCGGGACTCGCCGACCGCGTCCGTCAGGAGGTCCATCGCCGTTGCGCGGCGGGCCTGGTAGTCGTCCATCGACGCGAAGCGGACGGGGTCGGCGGACGCGCCGCCAGGCGTCGTGCAGCCGGCAAGGAGCACGAGTGCGAAGAGGATCGGTCGCAGGGTCATCGAGACAGATGGAAGGTAATGTTTGGAAACGCATCGGGCGACATGACAGATCTCAACAATACCGTACCACACACCGCCCCTCGTCGAAGGCAAGCCTAGGACCACAACAGTCCTCCGCCGAATCCAGAGAAAACACAAGCGTGTCACCCTGTTGCATTCTCTCCGCATCAAATGAACGAATGGCCGAAAGCCATCGATATACTTCTAAAGAATCCTTGACATTGTACGCCCGCCCGCTGCAGCCACTCCAAAAATGCTCGCCTCCCGGCGCATTCATTTCTATATCCGAAAATAGTCTACACTCTGAAATTGAACCTGCCCCTGCCTCACCGATGGCCGCATCCAGGCTATCCATTAATGCTCGCTGCTGTGCATACAACGGTGCCAGGCGCGCCTGCTCCCGCTTCTCCATCCACCACGTCAGCCTCCACCAATTGTCTTGAACCAGCTTGGCCGCGAGAGCGACGACCAGTACGCACGCCATTCCAAGAATGACGGCTCTGGTGCGTTGAGATGAGCTGCGGCCGCGCATCAACTGGAACCGGTCTCGTACAGCAGGTAGGCGCGGATGAGCGCGTCGAGGTCGCCGTCCATCACCGCGTCCACGTCGGTCAGCTTGAGCTCCGTCCGGTGATCGTTGACCATCGTGTAGGGCTGGAAGACGTAGGAGCGGATCTGGCTGCCCCACTCGATCTTCTTCTTGCCCGCCTCCTCGGCGTTCTTGGCGGCCTCGCGGATGGCCTGCTCCATCGCGTACACGCGCGACTTCAGCATCTGCATCGCGCGCTCGCGGTTCTGGAGTTGGCTCCGCTCCTCGGTGCTCTCGGCCGCGACGCGCACGGCCTCGCCGTTGGAGAGCGTGCCGGTCCAGATGTAGCGCGCGCCGGTCTCGACCTTGTTGACGTTCTGCCCGCCCTTGCCGCCCGAGCGGAACGTCTGGAGCTCGAGGTCCGCCGGGTTGAGGTCGATCTCGATCGTGTCGTCCACCTCGGGGTAGACGAAG
>Ga0209053_1001030_pt1 | contig 15000 bp, 13 predicted proteins | sample EBPBio152010_DNA_FD_185864 | JGI IMG/M metagenome (GOLD analysis project Ga0209053, IMG submission 185864) | Wastewater treatment Type I Accumulibacter community from EBPR Bioreactor in Madison, WI, USA - Reactor 1_7/15/2010_ DNA (SPAdes)... | ecosystem: Engineered > Bioreactor > EBPR >... | reverse complement strand
TTGTTTTTTCCTTCCTTAGGATATTTTTCATTTAAAAAATCTAATGTATTTGTAATGATGTTATTATCAATTGCTAACGCAATACATTGAGTTGGATTATCTTTTGTTGCTTCAGGAAAGTCAATTTTCATTTCTACATTTGAAGGAACAATAACAGTTTCACCCGGCAAATATTCAAATTGTGGTTCGTCAAAAAGATGCATTATTTTTTTGCCACGCAACATACTTGTAACAACCAAATCATTGAATTTAAGCGGAACCAAGTCTGATTTTTGATAAGTTTCAAAAATATTTAATTCACAATGATCTAATGAAAATATGGTACGATTCTCGACCAAAGTTTTCAGTGATTTTTCGTGAGTTAGCGCAGGTGTATGAAGTAATGCTTTAATGGACATAAGAAATAATGAATTACTAAAGTACTTGTTTTTTTTTGAAATAAATAAAATTTTGGTACTAATTTATGAATGTACAAAAAAACCACTCAATTTCTCGAGTGGTTTCTTTTAACAATTAACTTAACTAAAAATTAAAAACAATAACTATTTTCGGCAACTAATTTGGCAGTGATTGTTTCTCTCAATCCTACAATATTAGGCATGTTGGTGTATTTTGTAAAACGACGTAATCCCATTAGCATCATACGTTGTTCGTCGCCTTCTGCAAAAGAAATGATGCTTTCTTTTCCTCTAGCTGCAACGATATCTACTGCTTTGTATAAGTATAATTCAGCCATTGCAACTTGTTCTTTAACAGCTTCATGACCTTTAGATTTTACTAATTTTTCAGTTCTTAAAATGGTGCTTTCTGCCATGTAAATTTCAATTAGCATATCGGCTGCAGCCATTAATAGTTGTTGGTGAGCGTCTAAATCCATTCCGTATTTTTGAACGGCTGCACCTGCTACCATTAGGAATGCTTTTTTCAATTTGCCAACCATTTCTTTTTCTTCCGAAAATAATTCAGAATAATCTGGTGTATCAAAGGATGGAATTCCCATTAATTCTTCTTGAACTTTCATCGCTGGTCCAAGTAAATCAACGTGACCTTTCATCGCTTTTTTGATTAACATTCCAACCGATAACATTCTGTTGATTTCGTTCGTTCCTTCATAAATACGTGCAATACGAGCATCTCTCCAAGCACTTTCCATTGGTGTGTCTTCAGAGAATCCCATTCCTCCATAAATTTGAATTCCTTCATCAGCACAGTTTTGAACATCTTCAGAAACAGCTACTTTAAGAATAGAACATTCGATAGCAAATTCTTCAACTCCTTTTAATTCAGCTTCTTGATGACTTGCACCTTCTGCTTCACGAAGTTTGATTCTGTTTTCAATGTCTTTTGCTGCACGATAAGTAGCACTTTCTCCTGCATAAGCCGAAGTTGCCATTTCTGCCAATTTGTAACGAATAGCTCCAAATGATGAAATAGGTGTGTTAAACTGAACTCTTTCGTTAGCGTAGTTAACTGCATTTGAAGTTACTCGACGTTGAGCATCCAAACAAGCTGCTGCCAATTTGATACGACCAACATTTAAAGCGTTCATTGCAATTTTGAAACCTTCACCACGTGCAGCTAACATATTTTCTACTGGAACTTTAGTATCAGCAAAGAAAACCTGACGAGTAGAAGAAGCACGAATTCCTAATTTATGCTCTTCTTCACCCATAGAAATTCCGTTGCTTGGGTCATTTTCTACTATGAAACCGGTAATGTTTTTATCATCTTCAATTCTAGCGAAAACAATAAATACTGAACAAAAACCTGCATTTGAAATCCACATTTTTTGTCCTGTGATTTTATAATGTGTTCCGTCTTCTGAAAGAACAGCTTTTGTTTTTCCTGAATTTGCATCCGAACCAGCACCTGGTTCTGTTAGGCAATAAGCACCGAACCATTCACCAGAAGCTAATTTAGGTACGTATTTTTGTTTTTGTTCTTCGGTTCCGTATAAGGTAATTGGCATAGTTCCAATTCCGGTATGAGCACCAAAAGCTGTAGAAAACGAACCTGTTGCACCCGAAATGTAATCACAAACTAAACAAGTATCAACAAAACCCATTCCCATTCCGCCATAATTTTCTGGAACTGCAACGCTTAAAAATCCCATTTCTCCTACTTGTTTCATTACGGCTTCTGTAAAAGCGTAATCTTTATGCTCAAAACGGTCTTTGTTTGGCCAAATTTCTTTATCAACGAATTCTTTAACAGAATCACGCATCATGATTTGCTCTTCCGAGAAATCTTCTGGTGTGAAAACGTCTTCACACTTTGTTTCTTTAACTAGGAATTGTCCTCCTCTGGTTATATCGCTCATTTTTTTATTTTTTATAGTTGGTTGATTATAGTAATTCATATATTCCTGCAGAACCTTGACCAGTTCCAACACACATACTCACAATTCCGTATTTAGATTTTCTTAAACGCATTTCGTCAAATAATTGAACCGATAGTTTGGCTCCTGTGCAACCTAGTGGATGGCCAAGTGCAATGGCGCCACCATTTACGTTTACGATATCAGGATTTAAACCTAATTCTCTAACAACAGCTAATGATTGAGATGCAAAAGCTTCATTTAATTCGATTAAATCAATATCATTTAATGTTAAACCTGCTTGTTTCAATGCTTTCGGAATGGCTTTTACTGGACCAATTCCCATGATTCTTGGTTCAACACCTGCAGATGCAAAATTTACTAATCTTGCAATAGGAGTAACACCTAATTCTTTTACCAATTCTTCACTCATAATTAATACGAAAGCCGAACCATCACTCATTTGTGAGGAGTTTCCTGCAGTTACGGAACCATCGGCTGCAAATACAGGTTTTAGTTTTCCTAAAGCAGCAATATTTGTGTCGGCTCTTGGACCTTCATCTTTATTTACAACGTAAGATTTGGTTTCTTTTTTACCATTTTCATTGATAAAGGTTTGCTCTACAGTAATCGGAACAATTTGTTTATCAAATTTACCTTCGACTTGAGCTTTTAAGGCTTTTTGATGTGAATTGTAAGCAAACTCATCTTGATCTTCACGAGAAACGTTAAATTGTTTAGCAACAGCTTCAGCCGTTAAACCCATTCCCCAATAGTAATCTTCGTGACCTTCTTTTGCTACAGCGTAATCAGGAGTTGGTTTATATCCACCCATTGGGATAAAACTCATACTTTCTGCACCACCGGCAATGATACAATCTGCCATTCCACTTTGGATTTTTGCTGTTGCCATTCCGATAGTTTCTAATCCTGAAGCACAATATCTATTTACTGTTACACCAGGAACGTCAGTTACTTTTAATCCCATTAAGGAAATTAATCGTCCTACATTTAAACCTTGTTCGGCTTCTGGCATTGCGTTTCCAACCATAACGTCGTCGATACGTTTTTTATCAAAATCTGGAAACTGTGCCATCATGTGTTCGATGGTTTCTGCTGCTAATTCGTCAGGACGTTTGAAACGGAAAACTCCTTTTGGCGCTTTTCCAACTGCTGTACGAAATCCGGATACTATATATGCTGTTTTCATTTTGTATTTTTTTTGGATGATAGACAGAGAGATAATAGATGATAGACTTTTTCGAGTCATTTATCTATCCGTCTTTTATCTATTATCTAATTTCTTAAAGGTTTTCCTTTTGTTAACATAAATTGGATGCGTTCCAACGTTTTTCTTTCCGTACAAAGTGATAAGAAAGCTTCACGTTCGATATCTAATAAGTATTGTTCACCTACTAATGTTGGTTCTGATAAATCACCTCCAGCCATTACATATGCTAATTTGTTGGCAATTTTCAAATCGTGTTCAGAAATGTATTTTCCTGCTACCATTTGGTTTGTTCCTACTAAGAACATTCCAAGGGCTTGTTTTCCTAATACTTTTATATCTGTTCTTCTTACTGGTTGTGTATAACCTTGATCTGCCATTTGTAACGCCACTTGTTTAGCAACTGCAATTTGACGGTCTTTGTTTACCACAACGATGTCTTTTCCTTTTTGTAAAATTCCTAAGTCGAAAGCTTCATAAGCAGATGTTGCTACTTTTGCCATTCCGATAGTTAGGAAATTTTCTTGAAGAACATTTAACTCCACATCATTTTTGCGGAATAAATCACTAGCTCGAACAGCCATTTCTTTAGAACCACCGCCACCAGGAATTACACCAACTCCAAATTCTACTAAACCAATGTAAGTTTCAGCAGCGGCAACAACTCTGTCGGCGTGCATACTCATTTCGCATCCACCACCAAGTGTCATTCCGTGTGGCGCAACGATTACTGGAATAGAGGAGTAGCGAACTCGCATCATTGTGTCTTGGAACATTTTGATTGCCATATTCAATTCGTCGTATTCTTGCTCGACTGCCATCATGAAAATCATTCCAATGTTAGCTCCAACAGAGAAATTAGTTCCTTGATTTCCAATTACTAATCCTTTATAATCTTTTTCAGCTAAATCAATTGCTTTGTTGATAGCAGTTAAAACGCCACCACCAATAGTATTCATTTTGGAATGGAATTCTAAGTTTAAAATTCCGTCACCTAAATCGATAACTGAGGCATCTGAGTTGCCCCAAACTTTGTGACTTTCTCTGATATTATCTAAAATGATAAAAGCATCTTGTCCTGGTTTTTCTTCTTGAGATTTTGAAGAAATGTTGTAGAAACACGTTTTGCCATTTTTAATAGAATAGAACGATTTGTTTCCTGAAATCAACATATCCGTTACCCAAGCAGCTGGTTTGTATCCTTCGGCTTCCATCATAGCAATGGCTTTTTCTACACCAATGGCATCCCAAATTTCAAACGGACCATTTTCCCAACCGAAACCAGCTTTCATAGCGTCGTCAATTTTGTAGAATTCTTCTGTTATTTCTGGAACTCTGTTAGAACAGTAAGCGAACATTGCTGAGAAATTCTTTCTGTAGAAATCACCTGCTTTGTCTTTTCCTTTTACTAAAACTTTGAATCTATCAATTGGTTTTTCGATAGTTTTGGTTAGTTCTAATGTAGCGAACGAAGCTTTTTTAGCTGCTCTATATTCTAAAGTATCTAAATCTAACGATAATATTTCTTTACCTTCTTTTTTGTAAAAACCTTGTCCTGTTTTGCTTCCAAGCCATTTGTTTTCCATCATTTTGTTGATGAAATCTGGTAGCTTGAACAAGTTGTGTGCTTCGTCATTTGGACAATTGTCATAAATTCCGTTAGCTACGTGAACCAAAGTATCTAAACCAACTACATCAACAGTTCTGAAAGTTGCCGATTTTGGACGACCAATAACTGGACCTGTCAATTTATCAACTTCTTCAATGGTTAATCCCATTTCTTTCACTTGGTGGAACAAACTTTGGATTCCGAAGATTCCGATTCTGTTTCCGATAAAAGCTGGAGTATCTTTAGCAATTACAGAAGTTTTTCCTAAGAATTTTGAACCGTATTCAAATAAGAAATCCAATACTTCTTGAGCTGTTTTTGGACCAGGAATGATTTCGAATAATTTCAAATAACGTGCAGGATTGAAGAAATGTGTTCCACAGAAATGTGCTTGAAAATCATCACTTCTTCCTTCACTCATAAAATGAATAGGAATTCCCGAAGTGTTTGACGTTACCAAAGTTCCTGGCTTGCGGAATTTGTCGATTTGTTCAAATACCAATTTCTTGATGTCTAAACGTTCTACTACAACTTCGATAATCCAATCGCAAGTTGCAATTTTGGACATATCATCAGTTGTGTTTCCTGTTGTAATTCGACTAGCAAATTTCTGACTGTAAATAGGCGATGGGTTGCTCTTTAAAGCATTTGCCAAATGGTCATTTACCACACGGTTACGAACGACTTTATTTTCTAAAGTTAGTCCTTTCTTTTCCTCGATTTTAGTTAGTGCATTGGGTACAATGTCTAAGAGGAGTACTTCCAAACCGATGTTAGCAAAATGACATGCAATTCCCGAACCCATAATTCCAGAACCTACAACTGCCACTTTTTTAATTGTTCGTTTCATGTTTTTTTTATTTGAGAGAAGAGATAATAGACTAAAAGATGAAAGACTTTTTCTTAAATTCGGATTTGTCTATCATCTATCCGTCTCTCCTCTTATTATCTAATTTAAAATATTTTCTTCTCTGTTATCAAATCATTTATCACATCAGCTACTTCCATAAAATGGTTAAGTTTTTCTTCTGTGATGTTTTGTTTTACTACTTCGTTGAATTTCAACACCGTAGTTTTTGATTGTTCACGCATTTGCTTTCCTAAATCGGTTAGGTAGATTAAAACACCTCTTCCGTCATCTGGATTTTTCTTTCGTATAATTAATCCTTTTTCTTCTAATGTTTTAAGGGTTCTGGTTAGCGATGTTGCTTCCATTCCCATTCGATTACTTATGTAAGTTGATGGCGTTCCATCTTCTTTATCGATACTTAGTAAGGCAAATCCTATCGCCATAGAACCATCAAACTTTGACGCTTCTTCATTGTACATTCGTGAAACTGCTTGCCATGTCGCTCTTAGTACATAATCTATAGTTTTATCCTTCATATTTTTACTATATCGTTTTAGTTTCGGATTCAAATATATAAAAAATTTATTATGCACGCATAGTATTTGTGTTAAATTTTATGCACGCATAATATTTTTTAAGTTTGAGGTACGAAATACGAAGTATGAGGTGTGAAGCTGGAAGAAGGAAGTTTGGTGTTAGAAGTAGAAAGTCTGAAGTCTGAAGAAGGAAGCCATAATTTAAACAATATCTAAAAATAAGACTTTAATATCAGAATTCCTACTTTACATTTCAGTACTTCTAACTTCCATCTCCCAACTCCTAACTTTTTATTATGTTTGTAAAAAAATAGTTCACATGAGTTTGATTACCAAAAAAACGATTTTAATTAAAGCCATTATTGCTGGCATTGCAGTTCTAGTTATAAAGAATTTTGTTTTTAAAAATCTTTCTGTTTATGGTCAAGATTTTCATGACCTAATTGAGTTTTCAGATATAACTATAGTTTTTACTGGTGCTTTTTTTGTTTTTGGATTATTACTTGCCGCTACGATGTCAGATTTTAAGGAAAGTGAAAAGATTCCTGGTGAAGTTGCTGCGAATCTTGAAGCAATTAAAGATTGGATTTATTTGGCTTTCAAAGCTCCGCGAACAGGAACTTCCGATTTGTGTAAAGAGGAATTGAATAGCGCTTTTCTTCGTGAGGAATTAATTTTTGTAACTGACGGAATTATTTCTTGGATTTATTCTAAAGCAAAAGATTCGAATGTGATTTTTCCTTTGATTAGACATTCTAATGAAATCGCCTATTATTTTGCTGAACGTGGAGTTGATAAAGAAGCTATAAAAGGTATTCAAGAAAACACAAATGCCATGCGTAAACAGTTGACTCGTGCTTATTCTATTTCGAGAAATAATTTTATTAAACCTGCTTATACCTTATTACAAAGTATCTTATTTATTGTGATGGCATTGTTGTTAATCACTAAATTCAAATCACCTGCAGCTGATTATTTTGTTACTTGCTCGATAACATTTTTGTTTACTTATTTGTATTTACTTATTGTCGGATTAGATGATCCATTTGATATTTCAAATGATGAAATCGATGTTGATTTAAAAACTTTAGATCGATTTAAACAACGCTTGATTTCAGATTTTTTGGCATAAATGCTATTTTAAAAACATTGTCAATTCTTTACCTTCAATAATTCTTTTAGTATCCTGAATCTCAATTTTTATATTTTTAAACAAATAAACATCTCCTTTTTTAGATTGTTGTGCCATTCGATAAAAATCGGTATTGGTTGGATTTTTAAATTCTAATTTTTTTTTATTACCATTATTTTCTATTATTTCGATTTCAATATTTATAATTTTGAAAATGCAATCGTTAGTGAAATTAGACAACATAGCTGCAACACCAGATAAAGTCCTGAATTCTTTCAAAGTCATATCGTTTGGATTTCCATTTCCTTTAGTCCAAAATTTTAGTTCAGGTTTTGGCATATCATAAACCCTGAATTCTTTTTTCTGAATTTTTTTTCCAAATTTCAGTATTAATGTAGTTGTGATAGAAGTATCAATTAAAATGGAATATGTTTTATCATCAATTTTAGTAATTTGACCATTAGTAATTGAAACATCAAACTTTTTGTTATTAGTTTCAAATTTTATTATGTTTAATGAGCTTTTATATAGTTTATTACTCAAATTGGTTGAAAATTTTAGTTCTTTATTTGAACTACAAGAACAAAAGAAAACTAAAATAAAGGCAATTGTATAGTAACTTAATTTTTCCATTTTTAATAGTTAAAAGCATATGTTCAAACAACTCTTGATTTTAGATTTTTTGATATAAATATCCGTTAAGTTTTAGAATTATTTGTTTATAATTACTCATTAAAACTAATAACTTCAAACCTATATTCTTTCCCATTTTTGGGAATAATGATTATATTTTGCATGCCACCATTTTTTACTTCTGCTTCTGTTTCCCAGGTTCCTTTGGTGAATTTGAATTGTGCTGGCGAATGTAATTTTACTTTTAATTCTCTTTCAAAATCAGATTTTTTCTTCATTTTAACCTGACTTGGATTCCAGTTTCCTAAATTTATTTGGTTTCCTGTAATGTAGATTTCATCTTCTTTATTTGGAACTTTAACATGGATTGTAATTTCATATTCTTCTGAAGAAAGTTCTTTTTGTTGGTTTTCATATATATTGTCAAAGTAATATTGAATGGCAGTATTAAAACTCGGTGCAAAAGTACTCCAATGGGTTTCTGTTGAGTAATCTTTAATTACAACTTTCAGCTTATCTGTTTTTAGAGAATCTTGCAGAAACGAATACACTTTTTCCCTGGCAGGTTTCCATTCTTTCCAATTTTGGGCTTCGTTGGCATGACTAATATATAGAAATTTATTAGATTTTATTTTTGCATAATCAAACTGTTTTATATCTGCTACTAATCGTTCTTTGTCGAAAGAAAAGTTGGGCGAAATGGCTATGTAATTGTCAAATAAATTGGTTTCGTTTAACATTGCATATACAATAAAAGAAGCACTTAAGGAATGTCCTACAGCTGTTCTGTGATTTAATGTTCTGTAATTTGATTCTATATAAGGAACCACTTCTTTTTTTACATAACTCAAAAAATTGTCGGCATTTCCAGAATATCCATTATAAAAATCTTTCGGATTGGTATTTTTAGGATAGGGTAGTAAGTCGTTGTTTCTAGCATAGTTAAGCTTTTCTATGTAAGTTGAAGTTATACCTACAACAATGAAGTTTTTAGAAGTATTGCTTAAAAAACTAATTACGGAATGTACATAATCAAAAAATTCTCTGTTTTGTGAATCAAAAACGTAAATTACATCATAATAAGAAAATTTACTTTCATCATAGTTTTTTGGTGTGTAAATTAAAATTTCACGTTCTTGTTGTAACTCTTTAGAATTGATTTTTATCGATTCAATTTTTGCAATTTCTTGTGCTTTACTACTAACTAGGAAAAGGAAAAAGAACAATACCAATGAATTTTTCATATTTTCTAATTTTAAATTTATTAAAGAGATTTCAAATTAATCAACCAAAAGGAGTTATTTGAATTTTACCAAATTTCCAATTGGTTACAAATCCAACTAAAATCCATGTTAAAATTAGTATTTCAATACCAATCAATACAAAAAACAATACAATTCTGTAGGTAATTCCTAACTTGGAATATTCTTCACCAAAGGCATTAAAATATCCAAAACAAATGTAAAAAAGAATAAGTGCTATTATTAGTAAACTTATAACTAGACCAATGTATTGAATTGGTTTAAACCAAAAGAGAATGTTAGAGAAAGTGGAAATTAATAGCACACCTAATAATATCATTCCTGCAATTATAGCATGTTCGCTCAAGTTTAGCTTTTTTCTTTTAAATAAAATGAAACTGTTTAAAGCAGCAAAAGGAACGAATAGGAAAATTATTATTTTATTTTTTTGATCAAATAGTTCATCTATTTTTCTGCTGGCTTCATTTATGTATTCTTTACTTTGAGTAATTGTTTCATCTTGGTTATTTAATGAATCGCCAATATGACGCGTAAATAACATTAAACCAATAATAATCAAAATCAAGTAAAAAACGTTATAAAAAGGTTTTCTTTTTCCTGAAATGTAATCAAGTGCTGCTTGTCCTGGGCGCGTTAAAGCTTGTTTTACTGTGAATAAAATTCCTCTATCTAAATGAAACGTACCATGAAGTACATCGTGAAAAATAAAATTTTTGAAAGTAATACGATGTGTGTCGGCTTTTTGTCCACAACCAGAACAAAATTTATCGGTGAGTACTTTTCCGCAGTTAAGACAGTTGTTGTTGGTCATTTATTTCTGCTGTATTGAGGTTCAAAAGGTATTTTTCAGTTGTTTCAATCACAATCCTAACAAATATATTAAAATAACTTTTACTTTTTATCTAAAAATTGAACATTAAAATAATTAAGTTCTCTTTATCAAAATGATTTTGTTAAAGTATAAATCATTAGATTGTGATTTTCTTTGTCAGTTTCTGTTGCTTTTACAAAATTGAATTTTGAAAGAAGATTGCTTGACTTTTGGTTCTCAAACTGGGTAAAGGCAAGTATCTTTTTAAGTCTTAAAGTATCAAATACGAAGTCAATTACATTTTTTAAAGCTTCTTGCATTATTCCTTGTCCTTGAAATTTTGTTCTAAGTTCATATCCAATTTCACAACTTTTTTCATTGGAAATGTCGAATAGGCAAATGGTTCCAACCAGTTGTTTTGTTTCATTCAATGTAATCGCCCAATAATACGTGCCTCCTTTTTCAATATTTTCGTTAATAGTATTGATAAAGCTTTTTGCCTCTTCAATTGAATTACAAGGCTGCCTATCAAGAAACTTGTTTATTGTTGCGTCGGAACGCAATTCATAAATAGCTTTATAATCATCAATAGCTAAAGAACGGAGCGTTAGTCTTTCAGTCGTTATAATTGGCAAAATAGCAGCGTTTGTTTTTGTCATTCCGTTAGACTTTTTTTGATGAAAATTACTTTCCAATCTTTGTTTGTGTTGCTTTGACTCTATTTTAAGGCTTTATCTTCCAAATTTTATCTGAAAGAGGTAAGTATTCAGGAAGTGCAGCTGAACCATACCATGTAAATATCTCATAGTCTAAAATTCCATTTTTAATGGCTAGGTCAGTCTGTAATAATTCTTTTGCTTCTTCTATAGTTTTTAAATTATTCAAAATGAAAATACCTCTATATTTATTATCATTCTTACCCAAAGGTCCAGCAACTATTAATTTACCTTCTGCAACCAAGCGGTTAATGTTGTTCATGTGACCTCTAAAACTTTCGGCTATAAGTTCTTTGTCAGTTGTAGCATTTGTTCCTGTTTTTAGAATGACCAAGAAGTAGCTTTTCATTCCATAATCATCACCGCCTAATTTTTCTGATAGTGTCTTATCGTAATTTGGATTTGAGATTAAAGTGTCTTTTTCTGAGTTTGATTGTCCAAACGTCAAATTTGTAATAAGCAAAAGTGTTATTGTAAAAATATATTTCATTGTCCTTCTAGGTTTATTTTTGTGTAGTTTTATCATTATCCATAACAAATTTATTAAAATTGATACAAAGTTAGGAGACTTCGCAGAGCTTGGTTGCCATTAATGCTACCTGGCTTTACATCTGTTGAGTATTTCAGAGACTGACGTTAACAAATATACCGAAAACTTTGAAAGCAAAAAGTCTTTTAAAAGAGAAAAAATAATCATCAAACTTTCAAAATAAATCTCGAGCCAACTATTGTTTCAAAAAGCTGTAAGCGATTCGGGTATTTTTAAGTTTATTAATTCAATTTATTGTTTTCTAATTTTGTTGTATCAATACCTTTTATGAGTAACCACATACAAAGACTTAGTTCGCCTATAAAAATTGGAATTGCAAGATAAACGAACATCTGATTCGCAAACCCTTTTGAGAGAAACATTGTAAAACTATTTATCAAGTAGCACAGTCCTGCTATTGCATAAGCGACTGCAATAAATTTAGGTATTGCATTAGTTTTGAAAATTGCATAACCAATTAGAATACAATAAAAGCCAAAGAATACTAAACCAATTCCATAACCAATTGATTGAATATTTAAATACAAAAGAGAAAGTGTTGCTAGTTGGTTTGGTTGAAGAGTATTTAAGTAAGTGTCATTGCCTAATAGTAACAATGGTGTAATTTGATTTAACAAATTAACCGCAATAATTGCCGTTTGAATAATAACTAATGCCAAAGCAATTTGGAGTATAATCTTATTTGACTTTTTGAAAAAGTGATAAATTATCAATATTGTGGGTATTCCAACTACAAAATTGATAAGGTCTGCCACAAAACCCCAACGAAAAAGCATTTCATTAGTTTGAATATTGTGGGCAGTTGCCAATGCATCGTTTGCCACTCTTAATGTTTGTCTAACGCAAACTTCTGAAAATAATCCTGTAGCTATTACAATTAAATAGCAAAAGCCTGCAATTCGTGCTAAATTTTTATCTGAAATCATTTTACTGTTGGTTTGCAATAGTTATTGTCTGTTATTTGTTGCTTTCTAAATTTAATTAACTTGAATTTATTAAGTTCTTTTAGTCTTACTAGTAATAGTTCTAAGGCTTAACGTCTGTTGCTGTGAACACTGAACAAAACAAATCTACAAAATTTATAAGAAAGGTAGAGTAGTGGCAACCAGCATATTTTCCACTAAGACAAAATAGCAAGCGCAAGCCAAGCAATTGGTGTAAAGCATTGTTAGTGATTCGGCTTTTCTTTTAAAGCATTTCTCTTTATTATTTTACCTTCTTTATTAGAACGATGATATAAAAAAACACCTATTGAAAACAAAATAAATACAGTTATAATAGAATCTTCAATTCCAATTCCTCCGCCAGTAAACAAAACTGGTCCTTCAAATTTAGAATGAATAATTTTGCCCATATCATCTAATCCTGTAAGGTTTGAACCATAAAAAGGTTGGGCAAAATTCCAACCTAAATGAAAGAAAAAAGGCAACCAAACTCTTTTAGTATATACAAAAAGCATTGACATTGTAAATCCCCAACACAGTGATACAAAAAAGCTAAACAAAGTGGTGTTCGGATTAAAAATATGGTAAGTTTCAATTACCATTATTATTAGAATTGCAATGTTAGTTCCTAACCAGTTTTCTAATTCGCGTAATACTAAAGCTCTAGTAAAAAGATCTTCAATTAGAGCTGCAACAACCAGCGTCATGAATAATTTAAGCGAATAATCTTCTGTGACTATTTTAATAATATGATAATAGCCCAACAGATACAATATAAAAATAGATAATGAAATTGCAGAAAATCCAATTGCAAATCCACCAAACATTTCTTTAGGTAAGCATTTTATTGAAAGTTCTTTTATTTCTCTTTTTTCATACCAACGAAATAAAAAATAGTAGCTTGAAAGTAACACCAAAAAAGAAACTAGATGGATTAAAGGGTCGGCAGTGTTTTTATCTTCGATTACACTATAAAATAGTGGTTTTGATACAAAATTTTGTATTCCTACAAAAAGAGAAAAGCAAATTGTTATTCCCAAAATTATTTTTGTAATTGGGAAATACAAGATTTTTTTGATTGATGGGTTCACGATTGATTGATTGATTGATTGATTGATTGATTGATTGATTGATTGATTTGACGAATAGAACGAGAAATTGTTACAAGTAAAGTAGATTTCAATTTTTCCACTTTTTTAAACTTATCGCTAACGTCTGCGACTTTGCGTCCGTTGCGACTTTGAACACAGACCAAAAAAAAACCACAAATTTTCTTAGAAAGACAGAATTGTAGTCACCAGATTATTTTTCACGAAGACACAATAGCAAGCGCAAGCCCAGCAATAGCGCAAAGCTGTTGTTGGTGGCAGTTTTTTACTCTAACATTTCATATTTTCGTTTTGCCCACATTTTACAAGGCTTTATCCACTCGTCTGATGCTATGTACAAAAATCCGTGTTTTAATCCTGTGTTTAATTCAATCTCTTTGAATTGATTAATTTTAAGTTTGGATGTTTCTTTTCGTTTAATTGCTGTAACACCAAAAAAGTCTGATTTTTCATAAATTGTCAAGATATTTCCACAAAAATTTATTTCAGAATAATTTTCAATATCGCTTTCTTGGAAACTACCAATAAAAACAAAATTCAGATTCGGGTTTTTCGCAAAAGTGGAAACATATTGAGCAATATATCCACCTTTTGAAGTTCCAACTATCGTTATATGATTTGGTTTAACGCCAGTTTTGATTAAGCTATCAATTTGAGAAACTATTTTTTCAGCATATTTTTTTGTATCTGTATTTTTTATTCTTTTTTCACTCAAAACAATAAAACCATCTTTTTTAAAAGATTGTAAAATCCCATTATAATCTACCGTTACATTGTATTTGTCTGAAAAAGTTCCATCTGAATTTTCTTCTAAAAATTTATTATGAATAAAGAAAACATAGTCTTTTTCAGTTTCTAAATTTTGTGTGTTTTTACTTGATTGACAACCAATAAAAACAAAAAATAGAAAGGTCTGAATAATATAAAGTTTGTTCCTCATTTATGTTCTAAAAATTATTTAATGTTTATGTCTGTCATTTGTCTGCGGTCGGTTTGGTAAAATTGCCACCAACGTTCCCATGCTTGTCGTCTGCTGCTGCAAGCACGAACCAAAACAAATCTACAAAATTTTCTAGAAAGATAGAGTAGTGGTAACCAGCATGTTCTCCACGAAGACAAAATAACAAGCCCAAGCCCAGCAATTGGTGTAAACCGCTGTTGTGTGCTGTTTTATTTAACCTTTTAATGTGTCTGTTCTTTGTTCTACAATTTTTTTGTTTATTATTCAGATTAAGGATTCTGAATAAGGAATTAAAGCTGACCGAATTCAACTTAATGTTTAGAAAGAATCATCGTTGTGATA
>Ga0209053_1001026_pt1 | contig 15021 bp, 12 predicted proteins | sample EBPBio152010_DNA_FD_185864 | JGI IMG/M metagenome (GOLD analysis project Ga0209053, IMG submission 185864) | Wastewater treatment Type I Accumulibacter community from EBPR Bioreactor in Madison, WI, USA - Reactor 1_7/15/2010_ DNA (SPAdes)... | ecosystem: Engineered > Bioreactor > EBPR >... | reverse complement strand
TCAAAACCTTTTTGAGCTTCAGAAATAAAATCGCTTAAGATAAAATTTCGATAACCAACACCATCTGTAATTACTATTCCTAATTTTTTCATTTAACTATGAACCTAACTTTATAAACAAATTTCTTTGATAAGCCGTAATATCATTTATCTCCATCCAAATTTCATAATCATTCTCATTTAGTACTTTAAGAATTTTATCATACGTTTCTTTTGACATAGTTTGAGGAATGTAATATTCAAAATTAATTATTGATGGTTTATATTTTTTAAAATCAATGTTCAAAATTATTTCAGCATCGTAACCCTCAGTATCAATCTGTAACAAGTCAATATTTGTGATAGAATTCTTTTCTATTAATTCTGAAAGTGACATACAATTCACTTTTTCTTCGATAATATGCTCAGAAGCAATCTTACAATTAACATGATGACCTTCGATAAAAGATGCAATTCCTTTTGAGTATTTTGGAACTTCATTCACGCTAGCAGGATTGACTCTATGAATAATCATTTCTTTTTCAGAATTGTGGATTGCTAAATTTAAGGTTTTTATTGATGGATAATCACTATAATTTTTTTCAAGCTCTTTAAAATAATCTTTAACAGGTTCTAAAATGAATCCAGAAACTTTTGTGCTATTCCAAGTAAGAAAATGATGTAATGGATCATCATTAACACCATCATTACCACCAATTTGAATAAATTCAATAGTTCCTTTTTTAGCCAACAATTTATTTAAAAGACTATCTAGAAAAACAAAATTATTTGCTTTACTAATTTTATATCCTCTCTTGTAAACAAATTTTTTAAGTGAATTTTTTATTTTTTTCTTGTTTAGAAACCTCATTATTTTTTTATTAAAATTACAATTGCAAAATAAACCTTTTTAATAATATTTAGTTGATTATTTAATTTTTTAAAATCTTTAATTTATTCAAATTAATCTAATTTAATATAATGGTAATTGTTTACTGTTAGCATCAAAATTATTTTTTATCGAATGGAAATATTAATTCATCAAATATCATAGTTTTTTTTGAGACTCTAAAATATATTATTAATGGAAATAAAAAAAGCTTCACATATCGGTAAAGCTTTTATTATAGTTAAAATCATTAAAGTTCTTTAAATTGTTTTTGGTGGTTGATATCCCAAATAGTATTATTTTTTAAAGAATCTAAAAATAATTGCGCACTATTTCCGTCACCAAAGTCGGAATTGCTTTTTTGGGTTTTGTGATTGATGATAAGTTGTAATGCTTCTTTAATAGCACTTTTTTTATAATCTACATTGATAATATCGGCATGCAAAGCTCTATTTTGTTGTCTTGTTCCAATATTAATAATCGGAATTCCATAATAAGGTGCTTCTCTAATTCCGGCACTACTATTGCCAATTATGAACTTAGATTCTTTTAATAAGGTTAGAAAATATTCAAATCGTAACGAAGGAAAAACTCTAAAACGCTTATTATTCTGTAACTTTTTGTAATTATCAATTATAAATTGACTTCCCAAATCATTGTTCGGATAAATTACAACATAGTTATGATGATCTTCTAACAAAGCCTCAACAAAATTAGTAGCATATTGATTCATTTCTGATGCTTCAGTTGTAACTGGATGGAACATTACTACTGCAAAATCGTCAAATGGGATTTGATAATAATCCTTCACTTTTTCTAACGAAGGTAAATCATCTGAAAACATAATATCAATATCTGGCGAACCAATGGTATAAATTGACGAGGCCATTTCTCCCATTTGAATTAATCGTTTGGCTGCATCGTCATTAGATACAAAATGGATGTGACTCAATTTAGAAACACTATGACGAATTAGCTCATCAACCGTTCCTGATAATTCACCTCCTTCAATATGAGAAACTAAAATATTATTTAACGAACCAACAATAGCTCCAGCGAGTGTTTCTACTCTATCTCCATGAACGACAATCATATCGGGATTAACTTGCTTGCAATAACTAGAAAGACCTTCAATGGTTTTAGCTAAAGTTAAATCCATTGTAGTTTCGTGCGTATGATTTTCAAAAGTATGAACGTTTTTAAAATTACAACGTTCTATTTCTATAAGCGTATATCCGTATTCTTTTTGCAAATGCATTCCAGTAACAAAAACAAATATTTCAAACTCTTGTTGACTTTCAAGAATAGAAATAAGTGATTTTATTTTACCAAAATCAGCCCGTGTTCCTGTTAAGAATAGGATTTTTTTATTCACTTCATTAAATTTATTTAACAATGTATGAAATAGCATGTGAGAAAGGAAGTTTTTTAACTTCTGCATTATTTTGGAAGAAATCATCAACCGCTTTATTTGTTCCAGCAAAGGCACCATAATCATCAAAAATTATAATTCCTCCTTTTGTTACTTTATCATATAATTTTTCTAAAATATGTTTAGTTGGTTCGTATAAATCAACATCGATATGCAATAATGAGATTTTTAGATGCGGATTTTTCTCAAGATAATCATCTAAAGTCACTAAAATATCACCTTCAATAATATCTACATTTTTATTTAATCCTTGCTGATCTAATAATTGATTTATTTCTTTTAATGAAATACTTTTTCCTCCATTGGTTTCGGCGACAAAAGCATCTCTTTTGGCCTTATCGTCTTCAAAATGGGCTTCAGGAAAATCACCAAAAATATCAAACCCAATTACTTTTCTACTATTTGTTTGCTCTAATAAATCACGGAATTTTATCCATCTAAAAAAAGAGTTTCCTTTAAAGATACCGAATTCAACAATTTCACCTCTAACATTTGAGGTTTGTTTAAAAAACTCTAAATGTGTAATAAACTTACTAAATCTTGAGGGATCAGCTGTTGCGTAAAACCCATTCTCATATTCAAATTTTCTATTTAAATCGTATAATTTATCCATTATTCAAAATCATTAAAATCCAATTGTTCATCATTTGCTATATCTCGAGTAGTTGTTTTTCCTAATAAATCATTGTAATGTTCAGCCAAAATTTTTCCAGTTCCTGGTCGTTTTACCCAAATATTTTCTTTGGACAATACTTCGCCTTTTTTAATGTTAGCAATAGAACAAACGGTTGCAAAAGCAAAATCTATAGTTACTTGTTCTTCTTTAGCTGGCTCTTTGGTTCCGCCACGCATTTGCCACATTTCATTAGAAGAAACTATCAATTCTGAAGTAGCTTTTTCATCCATACTACAAACAATATCTGGCCCTGTTCGCTGCATGTGATCAGTAAAATGGCGTTCAAGAATACTTGCTCCAAGTGCCACAGCTCCTAAACAAGCATTGTTATTTAAAGTATGGTCTGACAATCCGAAAACTTTATCTGGAAAAGCTCGATGTAGTTGTGTCATTGCGCCAAAACGCACCAAATGAATAGGTGTTGGATATAAGTTGGTAGTATGCAACAAAGCCACTGGAATATTATGTTTATCAAAAATGGCTACCGCTTTGGCAACACTTTCTATGGTATTCATTCCGGTACTTAAAATCACTGGCTTTCCAAAAGAACAAATATGCTCTAAAAGTGGATAGTTATTACATTCACCTGAGCCAATCTTATAAGCTGGAATATCAAATTTTCTTAAACGTTCGGCAGCAGCTCTAGAAAAAGGAGTCGAAATAAAAATCATTCCTTTGCTTTCAACATAGTTTTTAAGTTCTAGTTCTTCTGCTTCATTTAGTGCACAACGTTCCATGATTTCATAAATAGAAACATCAGCGTTTCCTGGAATAACTTTTTTGGCAGCACCACTCATTTCATCCTCAACAATATGAGTTTGATGTTTAACCACTTCAACTCCTGCTCTATGCGCAGCATCAACCATTTCTTTGGCAACTTGAAGTGAACCTTCGTGGTTAATTCCGATTTCTGCAATTACTAATGGTGGAAAATCAGGTCCAATTTTTCTTCCTGCTATTTCTATGTATGGGTTCATTCTATTTCTTATTTTTATTTAATAAATATTCGGCATAGTCAAAATCTTCTTTAGTATCAATATCTACATTGGAGAATACATGATTTACAATATAAGGAAATGCCTTTTCAGATATAATTTTTCCTTCTAATATCAATTTTGATTTGGTAACATACAACAATCCGTTTTCAAAATAAAGAGGTTCTAAATCTTGACTACGTTGTCCTATTTCGTAATTGAAAGGAACAAAAGTACCATTACTAATTTTGCCCAATTTATGAAGATTTTGTGATACTGTGAATAAGCTATCTAAATTGTCCTCAATATACTTTTGAAAACATTGAGTCAATAAATTAACTGGTCGTAATGGATTGGTTGGTTGTAACAAAACCACATTTTCAACATCAGAATCAATAGTTTTTAAAACATGTTGTAAAGATGAAATTGTAGGTTCTAAATCACCTGAAATGGATGCAGGTCTATCAATTACTTTTGCTCCATATACCAATGCTACTTCTTTTATTTGCTCGTCATCTGTAGACACATAAACCTCATCAATTAAAACAGAATTTGATTTAGCATAAAGAATACTATGAGCCAATAAAGGTAAACCTCCTAATGGAAGAATGTTTTTTCTAGGTAATCTTTTAGAACCACCTCGAGCTGGAATTATGGCTATAGTTTTCATTTAAATTTATAATTTTCTAGCTACTAGTCCGTAACTAATTCCTTTTGCTTTAAAATCTCTTTTTTCAATAATTTTTTCTATTTTTTCTTTTACAAAAAATTTGAAACCTCCTTCATTTTGAGGTTCATTAATTATTGCATATTCCAAAATCTCAAAACCAACATCTTTTAACAGGTGTTCTACTATATGATACCATGGAGTAAACACGTGATTTTCATCTAAATGTTTGGGTTGAAAAGAAAAAAGAGTTCCTTTTAAAAGTAAATTTAATCTATTTTTACTCCATGAAGGATTTGGAACTGACAAAATTAATATTCCATCCTTTTCAATATGATTGCTAATGTTCTTCAACCCTAATTGTGGATTTGGTAAGTGTTCTAATACTTCTAAAAAAATAACAGTTCCAGTCTTTTCTATAATTGGGCAAGAATCATTTAAATCCCAAATAATTGATTTTTCTATTTTTTTTACATAATCAAAAGGTTGCCACTTCCCACCAATTGATTCAATTTTACTTTCCATAAATCCAAAACCAGAACCGATATCACTTATTGTAGAATTGGGCGATAGCGAAAAATAATTATCTAACATATCGTAAGCAAAGAACGATCGATTTGTATATTCTTTAATTTTGTTATTCATTTGGTTTCCAAAATATTTTAGTATCAGTTATTTTTAAATATTTTTTATACTCCTCGTTTGTTAATCTATCACTTTGCTTAATTATTTTAAACAAATTTACAAAAACATCTCCAATCGCTTGTAAAATTGCAATTGTTGCTTTTAAATCTCCTTTAAATGTTTTAGTCTTTATTTGTATCCAAAATGTATAAACTATTTTTCTAGGAATGACATTTAAAGGATAAAACAAAAAAAACAAATACCATCCAGATCGGAAACTTCTTCTTAAACGCCATTGATAATCATTATTACTTTTTCTAGCTATTACATCAACACGATGATGTACTAAAACTGAAGGCAAATAATGAACTTCAAAATTTTTTTTATACAATTCAAAAGAAGCAAAACTTTCTTCTCCAAAAAAACCAAACCATTCTGGATAATTTGGAATTTTTTTCCAAGTTTCTATTCGCCATGCATGACCACAACCTACAAAACCTTTTACTTGTTCAATCTCCTCGTCTGATGTTGTTGATTTTGGCAATTCTTTTCCCCAAAAAATTCGGAAAGCTATCAATCCACAATTAGTATTTTCAATAAAGTGTTTTTCAATTTCTTCTAATGGATTTTCTGACAAAAAGTTAGCATCATCATCAAGAGAAATTGCATAAGTTCCTTTACATATATTTAGCAATTTGTTTCTATTAAACAAATACCCTTTTGAGATTTCATTTCTAATTAAATTTATTTTCGGAAAATGAGTTGCTACATAAGTTGCTGTTCCATCTGTTGAACCATCATCACAAATAATAAATTCTACATCATCCCTATTTATAATAGACAACATCGAATTTAAGCTAATTGTTAAGTCAGAAAGTCTATTTTTAGTGGTTATCAGAATCGAAAACTTCATTATTGCATTATTTTTTTTTATAACTCTTGTAAAGATACCATGTTAGTAAAAGTTTCAGAATTAATCAATAATTCATCATAAGAACCTTGAGCAACTATGGATCCATTGTCTACAAGAACAATTTTATCGGCATTTTTAATTGTTGATAATCGATGAGCAATTACTATTATTGTAATTTGTCCTTTTAATGCTTCTATACTATCTTGAATAAAACGTTCTGTTTGAGAATCTAAAGCTGATGTTGCTTCGTCTAAAATTAAAATCTCAATATCTTTATATAATTCTCTAGCGATTGAGAGTCGTTGTCTTTGTCCTCCAGACATAACTACTCCATTATCTCCTAAAACTATATCTTCTTTAAATTCTGAATTTTCTACAAACTCAGTTAAATCAACTTTTTTTATTACTTCATTAAATCTCTTTAGAGTAATATCGTTTTTTTCTTGCCAAAAAGTAATATTATTAAAAAGGGTGTCATTAAAAACTACAGTTTCTTGGGATATAAATCCTATTTTACTTCTTATTGAATCAATATTATATGACGACATCTCGTTGTTATCAAAAAGAATTTTACCTGATGTTGGGGTTAATAATCCGCAAATAATATTTACTAAAGTAGTCTTACCAGAGCCACTTTTTCCGACAAAAGCCAATGTAGTATTCTTATAAATATCTAATGAAATATCCTTTAAAATTTTTGCTTGATTATTGTATTCAAAAAACACATCATTCAAAACTATTTTATCATTAAATGTTGTAAATTCTTTTCCTTCGTTTTCTTCTTTAAAATTTTTAACATCAGAAATAAAATCAACATATTGTGTTATTGAACCAACATACTTTAAAAAAGCTGTCCAACTTTGTTGAACGGTCATTAAACTTCCAAAAGCTCTATAAAAGAAAAGTAAAATTATGATTAATGAATTAAACTTTCCACCTAAAACATTGATTTGGATATAAATTGCAATAACTAAAAACAATACAATTATTGGTTCCCTGATAGACATTACTTTGGCCGAAGTTTTGCCAAGTACAACCAAATCTTTTTCAATATCATCTATGGTAAAGTTGATTTTTTTAAGATAACCTTTCATCAATGCAGTAGATTTCAAATATTTAAAATTTGTAATTTGTTGCATTACTAAACCAGATAATTTGTTGTTCTTTTTAGCAATATCATTTGATAATTTTTCTGAATTTTTATACAATGATTTAAACAAAAATCGAGATAACCATCCACCAACAATTACAATCAAAGTAAACTTAGGATTTGTCAAAAAAGATAATCCTATATAAACTACTACAAAAATAGCACTTTGCATAACTGAAATGTACTGTAAAAAAGCACTACAGATAATATGTATTTCAGTAGTCACACTATTTTGTATAGTACCAAAATTTATGGTAACATACTTTGAATATTTTACTTCGGAAATTTCTAACAACAATTTCTTTTTTATGTTTTTTATAAAGATAGAGGTCGTTATTGCTCTGTAATAAACGTCTGTATATCTAAATAAGGCTTTAAACATAAAAGAGGCCAACATAATAATTAAAATTGTGTTAACCGTAGGGTCTATATTAAAAAAATTGAAAACTTCTAAAAATATATCATCACTATTTTCAATTGGAGCGTTTTTTTCTCTTGTTGCAATTTGAAACAAAGGAATGAAAATAGTTAAGCTAACTGCATCTACCAAACCATATAGAAAGCTAATTAAAAAAACAAAAAAAAGTCTTAACTTTAATACACTATAAAAAAAGTGTAAATAGTGAAAGTTAGATTTTAAATATTTTGATACTAATTGCTTCAAACTTTAGTTGGTTTTAATAAGAGCCAAATTTAGAAAACAAAATCTATATATGTATTTTAAATTTTTATTTATTTTGGATTACTTTTACAAAAAAATAACGTGTTTTTCTTCAATAAAAAATCTACTTACCTCAAAGATATAATCCCAAATGATTATACCGATATACATTCACATTTGTTACCTGGAATAGATGATGGGTCAGAAGATATTGAAGATACCTTGACATTGATAAACGAATTAAAAAAGTTAGGATTCTGTAATTTCATTACAACACCTCACGTAATGGAACATGTTTGGGAAAATACCAAATCAGGAATTGAAAATACTCTTACAACAACATTAAGTTATCTTAAGGACAATAAAGTCGATAATTCACTTAAAGCTGCAGCCGAATATATGCTTGATGATAAGTTTAGAAAGCTATTTCAAGAAGAAAAATTACTAACACTTAAAGATAATTATGTTTTGGTTGAAATGTCTTACATTAACGCACCATTACAATTATACAATATCATATTTGATTTACAAGTTGCTGGCTACAAACCAGTTTTAGCACATCCTGAACGATACAATTTTTACCACAACAACCTCCAAGAATATAAAAAGTTGAAACATACAGGTTGTTTATTTCAAATCAATCTACTCTCATCTGTGGGTTATTACGGACCAATGGTAGCCAAAACAGCCGACTATTTATTAAAAAATAGTATGATTGATTTTGTAGGTTCTGATGCGCATCACATGAAACACGTGGAATCATTTTACAAAAAAATTGTTTTGAAAAACCTTGAACCTTTAAAGGAAGCTTTTCAAAACAATGTTTTCTTTAAACCACAATAAATTTATTTCTTCTTATTGAAAATAGCTTTTACTTTTTGCATAAAAGTTAACTTTTCATCTTCTACTCCATAGCCGTAACCATAGCCGTAACCATAGCCATAGCCGTAACCATAGCCATAGCCGTAAGTTTTCTTAACCTCTGTATCATTTAGAATTATAGACATATTTGGCAACTTATTCTCTTTATATAATGTTTCAGCAAACTTAAGCATTCGCTTATCAAGATAATTAGCACGCATTACATAAATAAAAGCATCCGCATTTTTGGCAATTAATAAAGTATCTGTAACAACACTCACAGGAGCAGTATCAACTACTATATAATCATATTGTTTTTTAAGTTCATCAAATAAAACAGTAAGCTTATCGTTCATTAACAACTCTACAGGATTTGGCGGAATAACACCAGAAGGTAAGGCATAAAAATTATCAAAATCTTTTACTTTAACAATGTAATCCTTAACGTCTTCATTTGGTTTTGTTAAATAGTTTGTAACTCCTTTAACAGGTAATGCAATATATTGATCTAGTTTAGGATTTCTAATATCAAGACCAACTATCAGCACTTTTTTTCCAGACAAAGCAATTGTAGTTGCTAAATTAATGGCACAAAATGTTTTTCCTTCTTTAGGCAAAGATGATGTTACAAATATAGTTTTACAAGCATTTTCTGGAACATGCGCTAGCATAAACTCTAAATTGGTTCGAATCATTCGAATAGCTTCAGCAGAACTTGAACGACTATTAGATTTTATTATTTCTTCATTAGTTTCTGATTTTGGTAAATCACCTAAGAAAGGAATAGAAACTTTGCCTTCAATATCTTGACGGTATTTGATTTTAGTATCAAAGAAGTTTTTTAAAAACAATATTCCAAAAGGAATTAGTAATCCTAAAATTAAAGCTCCAATATAAAAAACTGGTTTTTTTAATGAAATTGGTCCTGTTAAATATGCTTTATCAATAATTTTAGCTTTAGCAGAAGTAACCGCTAACGAAATCTCTGTTTCTTCTCTTTTTTGCAAAAGATATAGATATAATGATTGTTTAATATTTTGTTGTCTAGCAATTTCATTAAAATTTCGTTCATTAGTAGGTACTTGATAAACTTTACCATCATATAAAGCGCGTTGTCTTAAAACATCTTTCTTTTGAATTGCAATATCATTCTTCTTGCTTAACAAACTTTGAATAATATTATCTCTTAATTCAGAAATTCTTAAATCAATATTTTTAATTTTTGGATTATTTTCTGTAGCACTTTTCAGTAGTCTTCTCTTCTCTAATACCAAACTATTATATTCAGAAATATAAACGGAAGAGGTTTCAGTTGCAGATACAACATTAGTAGGAAACAATTCGTCTTTTTTTGTTTTTCTAATTTCTTCAAGGAGGAAATCTCTAACTTTAAGATCTGTTTCAATAGCTAAAATTGATTTATTGTAATCAACTGCACCTCCAATGCTTATTCCAGCATCCGACTCTAAACTTATGATTCCTTTTTGTTTTTTAAATTGTTCAGCTTGACCTTCTACACCTCCTAATTCCTTTGTAATTATATCAAGTCTATTATTAATAAACTCTTTTGTAAACTCTGCTACTTGATTTCTGTCACTTACCGCATCCTCATTGTATTGTTCAACTAGTGCATTTAAAAAATCTACACCACGATTTGGAACTTCATCAGTTATTGCTAAATTTATAACATTTGTTTTTTCTAAGGCATAAACAGCTAGTTTTGCTCTAAACGAGCCAGATTTTCCCTCTAATCCAGATTTTGTAACAATAATATCTATAATATTGTCTGGAATAGGAAAAGAGTTTAATTTTACTATAAAATTACCCAAATCTGATGGCACTTTTTGACCAAAACTATATCGTTTTGGATTCTTTTTTTCAGCATCTAATAAATCAAATTGTTTACTAGAAACAACTCTTATAACAAACGTTAAAGACTTTGAATAATAATTTTCATTTTTATCAACAAACAAAACTTTTATTGGAGAATCTTTATAAAGCTCTTTATAAACTACTCTTCCTTCACTAAAATAAGAAATATCTAAATCTAATTTTTTTACAACATTCTGAGATAATTCTCTTGATTTTAAAATAAAAATCTCATTATCAATGTTATTCTTACCAGAAAAAATATTCAAATCACTAAAAGCAGAGAACTCACTAGTACCACCCTTTTTCTCGTCTTTAATTAAAATCGAAGAAGCAGCACCATACTCAACTACATAATACCTTAGATAAACAAAGGTTAATGAAAGTAATAACAAAACACTTATTACAAACCATTTCCAATAATGAAGATAATCTAAGATTTGATCTTTTATATTAACTTCATTTTGATGACTTGAACTCGATTCTTGTGATAATGAATTTTGCATAATTATTATTTAGTAACCAATAAAGTAAGAGTCAATAAAAGACTAAAAACAGATGCATACAAAGGTAAACTTGGTAATGCAGTGGTATCAATTTTAGCTTTCCTTTGTTCAACATAAATCAAATCATTTTGATCTAGGTAATAAAATGGTGAATTTACAAAATCAGCTTTGGTTATATCTACTCTATTGAAGGTTTTCAAACCTTGATTATCTCTAACAATTAAAATATTAAATCTTTTAGCATATACAGTTAAATCACCTGAAGCTCCAATTGCATCAAATAAAGTAACTCTATGATTACCAAAAGATTTAACTCCTGGACTTGCCACATCTCCCAAAACAGTTACTTTAAAGTTTAAAATTTTAATATTTATGACCGGGTCTATAAGGTGGGCTGCTAATTTTTGCTTTAACAGATTCTTCAACTCTTTTATAGAAAATCCTGAAACTTGAATATTGCCAATAACAGGAAAATCAATTTTTCCCTCATTATCAACTAAATAACTTGCTGAATTAAATGGCGCAGATGCATCAACTTCCTGAGTAGAAACTACAATAGACAAAACATCGTCATTTTGAATTATAGGTTCATAATTAGTAGAGATATCATTAAAATCTTGTGAACCTTGGAGATAAACAAACTTTTTTTTGGAGACACAAGAGGAAAACAAAAACAGAAAAATTATTGATATATAAAAGAAATAGTTTTTCATTCGAATGAAATATAATTAATTGGTGGCAAATATATTAAAAACCATTTAATTTACAGTCTATTTGGTGTAAACATAAGAGTCTTTAACTTCTATATCTAAAGTTTGGAATACAGAATTCATGCTTTTGTACTCCGGAACTATAATTTTCATTTTTGCAGCTATCATATCTGGGTTGCCTCCAAAAGAAATACTAATTAATTCTTCCACTTGCTGATTTACTATATCATATTCATTGCAAACCTCAACTGCTATAGTAATTTTTTCATGGTGGGTTGTTAAATTTTGAGCTGAATCATTCAACAATTCTTCATAAAGTTTTTCTCCAGGTCGTAATCCAACTATTTTAATCTTTATTTCCTTATCTGGTTGATATCCTGCCAAACGAATCATTTTTTTAGCTAAATCAATAATTTTAACTGGCTTACCCATATCAAATATATAGATTTCACCACCATTTCCCATAGAACATGCCTCCAAAACAAGTTGACATGCTTCTGGAATTGTCATAAAATATCGAATAATTTCAGGATGAGTTATAGTAATTGGACCTCCTTCTTGAATTTGTTTTGTAAATAAAGGAACAACAGAACCATTAGAACCCAATACATTACCAAAACGTGTAGTAATGAATTTAGTATATCTTTCTGAATTGTTTTTTAGATGCTTAAAGTGCTTAGATTGAACATACATTTCTGCAATTCTTTTACTTGCACCCATAATACTACTAGGGTTTACTGCTTTGTCTGTTGAAATCATTACAAATCGTTCGACATGATATTTATTAGATAAATCCGCAACGTTTTTGGTACCTAATACATTAGTAAAAATAGCTTGCGAAGGATTATCTTCCATCATTGGAACATGTTTATATGCTGCAGCATGATAAACAACATCTGGTTGATGCTCTTCAAATAGTTTTTCTAGTACATTATAATCTCTTACATCAGCTATTACATTATAAACCTCTACTGGAAGTCCTAATCCGATGACCTCAAGCGATAAAGAATGAAGAGGCGTTTCTGCTTGGTCTAGAAGTAAGATTTTCTTTGGACTAAAGTGCAGCACTTGTCTGACAATTTCACTACCAATAGAACCAGCTGCTCCTGTAACCAAAATTGACTTTCCATTAAGTTTTGAGGATATAGCGTCCGTATTCAGAATAATCGGCTTACGCTCTAGTAAATCTTGGATTTCAAAGTTTTTAATGTTTTTTGAAATTTCTTTTTGGTCATCCCAATCTGAAACTACTGGAAGAGTGTATACTTTGAACCCATATTCTATACATTCATCAACTATAATTAATCGCTCTTCTTTTGTCAAACTTTTATCAGCAATGATTAATGCTTCCACTTTTTTTGAACGCATTAATACAGGAATTGTTTTTTTTATTTGAAAAATTGGGAGATTTAAAATACGCTTAGTAAAATTTTGGTTGTTTTTATCGATAAAACCTTCCAACTTAAATCTTCCTGGAGTTTCAGATTTTAGAGCATTGGCTACTGCAATAGCGTTGGCATCAGAACCATATATTATTGCCGACATTTTCTTTACAGAATTAGCATCTCTAAATAATAGTTCAAACGTTTGTTTAACTATCATTCTAAAAATGAACAAAAAACTAAATGATAAAATAGCATTTATAAAAGCTCCTGTGGTAAGGTAAATTTTTTGATTTCCGAATAATATGACAAAAAAATTAAGTATAATAACTACAACAAATGTTGAAAACTGAGAAAAAAACAATTTTAACGCATCTATATAAGAAGAATGTCTAATAATTCCCGAATAGGTTCTATAAATCCAAAAGAAAAAAATGTTTATAGTTAAATAAAACAATGTTCCTAAACCTAAATAATTTTTAGGTATATAATTTAACTTCAGTCCTTGAAAAAGAAAATAGGTAACTACTCCTGAAAACAATACAATAAAAACATCAATCAAAAGTACAACCCATCTAGGTAAATAACTTAAGTTTTTAAAACTAAATCCCGTATTTACATCCGAAAAAGTTTTAAAAAAATCAGTAAAAAAATTTCCTGGGGTATTATTTTTCAATTGATACTATTATTTATTAGTTGTAAAAATAAGAAAAAAAAGTTCTTAAAAAAATCTTAAAAAATATTTAAAACATTTTTTATTCGTTCTTTTTCATCATCCGTCAAGTTAGAACCCGAAGGAAGACAAAGACCATTATCAAACAAATTTTCAGAAACTATTCCTCCATAATAAGGAGCATCCTTAAAAACAGGTTGTAAATGCATTGGTTTCCATAAAGGACGACTTTCTATATTTTGAGTTTCAAATAATAATCGTAAATCTTCTCTAGTTTTACCACCATTTAACGATGGATTTATTGTTATTGCCGAAAGCCAATGGTTAGAGAAATAATTCTCATTTGGCTCAGAAAAAACATTAATTGATGTATTTTCCTTAAAAATATCCATGTAGAAACTATGCATATTTCTTCTTTTTGAAATATGAGCGTCCAAAACTTCCATTTGACCTCTACCAATACCAGCACAAATATTACTCATTCTATAATTATACCCTATTTCACTATGTTGATAATGTGGCGCATTATCTCTAGCTTGTGTTGATAAAAAAATTGCTTTATTTTTTTGGTCTATATTTTTAACTACAATTGCTCCTCCTCCAGAAGTAGTGATAATTTTATTTCCGTTGAATGACAATACACTAATATCTCCAAAGGTACCACAATTTTGACCTTTGTAAGTACTTCCTAAAGCTTCTGCACTATCCTCAAGAATTGGAATTTCATATCTATCTGCAATACTTCTTATTTCTTCTATTTTATAAGGCATTCCATATAAATGAACTGCAATAATAGCTTTGGGTTTCTTTCCTTTAGAAATTCTATCCTTTATAGCTGTTTCTAAAGCATTCGGACATAAATTCCAAGTATCTTTTTCACTATCAATAAAAATTGGAGTAGCGCCTTGATAAGCTATTGGATTGGCTGAAGCAGAAAAAGTCATACTTTGACAAATAACTTCGTCTCCTGCTTTAACTCCAAGTAAAATTAAACCCAAATGCAAAGCAGCTGTTCCTGAGCTCAAAGCACCTACTAAAACATTCTGACCTAAGTAA
>Ga0209053_1001021_pt1 | contig 15060 bp, 15 predicted proteins | sample EBPBio152010_DNA_FD_185864 | JGI IMG/M metagenome (GOLD analysis project Ga0209053, IMG submission 185864) | Wastewater treatment Type I Accumulibacter community from EBPR Bioreactor in Madison, WI, USA - Reactor 1_7/15/2010_ DNA (SPAdes)... | ecosystem: Engineered > Bioreactor > EBPR >... | reverse complement strand
ATAACCGCTTGACGCCACCGCCGGAAGAACCTAATGAAGCCAAGGGTCCGGCGGGTTGGCGGAGAGGTTACGCAGCGGATTGCAAATCCGTGAAGACCGGTTCGATTCCGGTACCCGCCTCCAAATTCTCCTGACATTCGAAGGCTGTGGCAGATGACGACCCTCAGGCATGCCGGTGTTGCGCGGCGTCAGCTTTTGGACGATGCGGCGTTAGCTTCTGGACGAAAATTTTGCAACCCCGCCTCTAAAGCGGACGAAACAGCCGCCGGCGTCTGTGCCGCCTCGATCCGGTAGATCGCCCCCAGCCGCGCGGCCTCGATGCGGGCGGCGATGTCGCGCCAGAGGTCTGCCATGTTGGCCCAGATTTGCGCGAGGGCATGGGCGTCAGGCGCGGTCAGACCGACCTCGGCCGCGAGCATCGGATAGCCGTCCAGCGTCTCGGGCAGATCGCTGAGGTAACGCAACGCCTCAGCCTCCTTGGCCAGATAGATCATCTCTTGCCCCGGCATGACCGTGATATAGCGCGCGCGGACCTCGGCGGCTGCGGCGTTGACCTGGGCGACAGCCGCCGACCGACAGGCAACCAGATCGCGCGCCGCCTGGGCGTCAGCCTCGGTCGGGCTGCGCGGATCAGTCCAGACATGCGCCAGATGATCAAAGACATGATGCGGCGTGGGCTGCGGCCCGTATTCTGCCCAGCCGACGCCATCCCGCCAGTAGTGGCTGGTGTCGTCCATCTGCGCATCATCAGCGAGGCGCACGGCAAATTCGCCGTCACCGGCCTGGAGCTGCATATCGGGTTCCGTTGCCCAGCCCGTCCGCAGGATGGCCCCGGTAATGTCGTCACAGATTGCAAATTTCGGCATTGGATCACTTCTTGAACTGGATGGCTTCCATTGACCTTTGCGACACAACGCATGTCGGGCGGGCGGCGGTGGTCTTGACCGCGCGCACCGAATAGGTGGTCGCGCCGCCGCCGGTGTTGGTGTCCACGAAAAAGTAGGCCATGCCCTCGCCGGTGGTCTCGGTGTTGGAATCGACCATCCAGACGAAGGTGTGGATCAGCGTGCTGCCTCGATAGACCCGGCAGCTCATGCGCGCGCCGCTGCCACTGGTGGCCCCAGACAGCAGCGTCAGCGCAATCCCCAGCCGCGTCGAGAAACCGGCGTCGCGGGTGAACGAGATGGATGCCAGCGACACCTCTGTCGTATCGGAGGTCACGTTCACTGTGCCGGCAACATAGGAAAAGTTCGGGACGGTGACGGCACGGTCGGCGATCTTGAGAGTATCGACTGCCAGATCGTCGATCTTGGCATTGTTGATCGCGGCGTCAGCGATCTTCGCCGTGCCGATTGCACCATTCGCGATTTTCGCGGTCGTCACCGACAGGTTGGCGATATGGGCATCGTTGATGATCGCGGCCTTGATCTGGGCGCTGTTGGTGATGACCTCGCCAGCCGACAGCTTCTCGGCGGTGATTGCTCCATCCACAATCAATTCGCCAGATGTTGCCCGCCGCCCGATCAGGCTGCCCACCTGGAAATTGCCCGAGGTGCTTTCGCGGAGGGTGTAGAACAGGAACCGCCCGAACTTGGCCCCGGCAGGCGCGGTGATGACCTTGCTACGCTCGACCAGCCCGGACGTGATGCCACTGGCAACGTGGATCGTCGTCCAGCCGCTACCCTCGCCGGCGGCGAGGCCGTTCCCGGCACCATCATACCAATCGACCCGCCCCCAGAGCTGATAGGTGATACCGGCCGCGCAGGTGGATTGATACCCGAAATAGTAATCACGGCCCGCCTCGACAGGGAACATGGTGCTGCCGAGGCCGGTATAGCCGGTAGAAGCATCGGCCTTCACAAACACGAATGCTCCCGCAGACCGGAACCCCGGACCCGTCGCCACGAACCGGGACCACCAGCCCGGCGTATAGGACCAGGCTGCCGTATCGCGCATTTCGGCATCGGGGATCATGTTCGAGGTATCGCCCACGAACAGGTGCCGCGTGGCGATGGCACCCGCCGCCACCTGATCCGCACCGATGGCCCCGGCGGCCACCTTGCCCGCCGTCACTGCATTCGCCGCGAGTTCATTGGTGGTGACGCTGCCGGCGGCGATCTTGCCGGATGTGATGGCATTTGCCGCGATCTTGTCGGTGGTGATCGCGTTCGCGGCAATCTTGTCAGCGGTGATCGCCGCCGCCGCCAGCTTTTCGGTGACAACCGACCCCGCCAGCAGCCCTTCACCGCTGATCAGCGCCCCGCCGGTGGGCGTGTAGGGCGAGGGAGAGGTGGCATTCTCGACCGACGCGCATAGCTGGGGCTGATGGACAAAGACATAGCTGGACGACTGCCCCGCATCAGTGGGGCGTTTACGGATATGAACGCCGGCGAATGAAGCATTGGCCGGGGCCTGCCCCTTGGCCCACGGCCGCACCCATGTCGCGGGATTGTCGATGGCGCCGGCATTCGCCGCCTGAACCGTCGCGGCGGAATAGGACAAGACCGTGCCCGCTGCATCTCGCCATTCGATCCGCAACTCTGCCGTGCAGCGATGCACCGACAGCCGCGCGCTGATCTCGATCCAATCCCCTGGCTGAACTGGCATTCCCCAGGTCTGCGTGCCGGCTTGCGTGGTCGGTCGATAACGCAAATCCGCATAACCCGCGTCGGAGGTGCCGGTAGTCTGCGCCATAGCCAGCGTCGGATAGGTGCTGCCCGCCCAATTGCCAGGCGGCTGAAGCGCCATGGTCGTCTCGGCAAAGGATGTGCCGGTGCCGGCGATGAGCCAGCCATTCAGCCCCTCGGCATAGCCCGAATTGCCGATCCAATTCACCGCACCCCCGACCGCGAGCTTGTCGGCCGTGATCGCTCCGGCCGCCAGTTCGGTGGTGGAGATCGCCCCGGCGGCGATCTGCCCGGCGACAAGCTGGCCGACGATCTGATCCGCCGCATTGCTGTTGACCCATGCGGCGCCATTGTGCCGATAAATCCGCTTGTCGGTCGTGAGATAGACCACCCGACCATCGAAGTTGCCCGCGCCCGGCAGCGCCTCCACGATTTCGACCGGGCGGATGCCGTTCGCGAATTTCGCCGTGGTTAGCGCACCATCCGAAATCTTGTCGGTCAGCACCGCGCCGGTGCCAAGCTGGGCGGCAGTGATCTGTCCGGTCACATCGACCGCGGGCACCGCTGCCGTCCAGGCCGTGCCGGTGTTGCGATAGAGCTTGCCATCCGTGGTCAGATAGACCACTCGGCCCGCCACATGCGGGGCGCCGGGCAGTGCGCTTACGATTTCGACCGGCTTGATGCTGTTGGCAAACGCCGTCTTGTCGACGCTGCCCGCCTCGATCCCGGCGTAAAGCTGCTGCGTCCACTGCCCCGCGCCGGCGTCCCAGCGATAGAGCCGGCCCGGCGGGGTCAGACAAACGATCTGATTGGGTTTGTCGCCAGAGGGCGGCAGCGCCCCGACGGTCTTGACCCCGGCAAGATCCGCAATCGCCTCGATCTCGTCCACGAACTCATCGGAGACATCGCCCGATCCAAGATAGACCGGGTCCGTGGTGACCGCCACCCAGCCAGTCCAGGTCGTGCGGCGGCGGGCGATCAGCTGGGCGCGGACCTCGTAGCTGGTGGCGGGCAGGATGCCGGCGGTGATCCGCTCGAACCCGTCTTCCAGGTCGAGCGTGTCGCCCCGGAGCGTGATCGCGGTCTGACCGGCCAGCCGGATTTGCCATTGCACCCCGTCGGCGACCTGATCCGCGTCCCAGCCGATCTCGATGGCCGGGCGGCGCGCCTGGGCACCTGCATCCGTCAGGGTCACGGCATGGACGTAAAATCCGGACACCGGCTCGGCCGCCACAGGCGTAACCACGGTCGGCGCCGGCATGGGCAGTTCATATCCGGCCGTCCAGTCGTAATCGGCCGGGTCGCGCTCGCGGATCGATACCTGACGAATGCCGGTGCGCAAATCCTCGCTGATCTCGTGGACCGAAAAGAGCTTGCCCTCATAGCCGTTGCGGACGGATGACCAGTCGATCGTATCGGTCAGCTCGATCGCCGCCGCATCGGGTGGCAGATTGAGGATATGACGCCGGAACCGGCGCTCCTCCTCGATCCAGGCGCGCATCAGGCGCTGCGTCTGGCGCTTGTAGGGCACGGCGGGCAGGGTCAGCGCGGCAGTGCGCCGCCCGAAGGCGTCGGACGCCTCCCAGCTGGCATTGGTGCGCAGCGGCGCCTCTTTGGTCTCCCACAGATGCGCGGGATCGGGATACCGGGCGCTGACCGCGTTATAGGTCTCGGAAAGCGACGGGAACGGATCGAGGCTCTGGCTCTTTGAGACGATCACATCGTCATCGGTGTAGGCATAGACCGGCAGGCCGGGCGCCCCCACCGACAGCAACCAGGCATAGCCCATATCGGCGATGGTCCCGGAACAGGCTTTCAACAACTCGACAAGAATCTGCGCCGGTTCCTGGGTCAGCGGCGCCTCGATCCCGGCCCGGTAGGCGGGTTCGGTCCCGCCGCCCGCGATGGCGCGGGGGGTGTCGCAGGCATTCATCGCGGCCATCCAGGCGGCAGCGGGCAGCATGTCTGTGCCGAACTGGCCGCCCCAGACCTCGCCTCCGGGCAGCGGCAGGCCGTGCAGGATGTTCCAGGCCATGACGGCCGGGTTGTCCGTCTGTGCCCATGTCGCGGGATTGGCCAGGCGCTGCGGCCCGGCTCCGCCGGCAGTGCTGTCGGCGCGCGGATCGTAACAGGGGATACCGTCCAACTCGAACCGCCAGGAGGGCACCGCCGACAGATGCTTGCGGCTGTAGCGCAGTGTCAGGATCGCGTAGCAGAGACCCGATCCGACCGCCGTCGCCGCCCAGGGGCGGTCGGGATCATCGCCATAGCGATCGATCAACATCGGATCGGCCGTGGTCTGGGTGCCGTCATAATAGCGCAGCCAGGCCTTGCCCTCGAAATCCTCGCCCTCGATCGGATAGCCGTAATCCGGGTCGGCGGTCTCGCCCAGCGTCACCCATTGATCGCCCAGCATCAGGCGATTCAGCGTGGCGCCGGGGGCTGAACACAGTTCGATCACTTGCGTCAGATATCGACGCGATCCGCCGTGGCTGTTGGTATAGACCACCTGACCGGCGGTCGCGTAGCGTCCGAGGATGATCGTCTCGGGGTTATCCTCGCCGCGAAGCGCGGCCGGGATGGTCACACCGCCGCCCTGCGGCGAGGGCGTCAGCGCGGATTGCAGTGCCGACATGGCGACCGTGGTCAGGAGCTTGACCGCCAGCCCGCCCAGCGTGGTGGCCGCAAATGTTGCGCCCGCCGCCCAGCCGGCCGCCATGACCCCGGGGACGGCCGCCGCGCCATAGCTCAGCGCGCCCACGACAAATCCGGCTACCTGTGGCATTCAACCCACCTTGAACAGACGTTGAACCGGCGCCATCGGCACCAGACCGATGCCCCCGGTCGGGTGCAGGGAGCGGCAGTCCGCGACATCACGGGTCGGATGTCCTGGGGAGACCTTTGAACAGGATCCCCAGATCCAGCTCGTTGATACGCGCATTCGCAAGCGAGGCATCCATTCCGCACCCGGCGGGTTCCGCCGGCACAGCGGCCTGGACGCTGTGCCCGTTCAGGAGCGCTCGCGCATAGCTCAGCAGCTTTCTCATCGATAGACCTCCGGGGGGCTTGATGTGAGTTGAACAGTGGCATTTCAACCCACCTTGAACAGACGTTGAACCGGCGCGATCGGCACCAGCCCGATGCCGCCGGTCGGGTGCAGGGCATAGACGGCCGCGCCCTGGACGACCCCGACCTCCGGGCCATCCTCGGTCGGCACCACCGCGATATCGCCCGGGCGTGCGGCCCCTGGTGTGGCCTCGGGCAGATGAACCGCGATCAGCGCGACGTGATCGACAAAGCCCGACCGGCGCAGCAGGCGCAGCCCGCCCTGCAGGCTGCGGTATCGACCCCGGAACGGTGCCGCGAGATCAACGCCGGTCTGCGCCGCGATGGCCCCGGCCCCGAACAGGCAGCAATCATGCGCGCCATAGCGCAGCGGTTGGCGCCAGAGGGTCGAGAGATAGCGGTGCAGCCGCAGCTGCCAGTCGGGGTGGCGGTGGAGGTCGATCATTTGCTCCCCCATTTCACTTCGGTCTTGGCGGCGGTGGAGGCCCATTTCCTGAACGTGTCCTCGGCTGCCCGCGCGGTCAGGCTGGCATGCGAGCGGTAGCGGTTCAGCGGCCGGGTCAGCGCCCGCGCGCGGGTGGCGATATCGAGGCGGATTTCGCCCCGGCCGCCCTTTTCGGGGGTGGTCAGATTGATCCGGTCCACAAACCCGCCCAGCACCAGATGCGGGGCGTCCAGCAGCTGACCGCCCGCCGGATCGAACAGCGCGCGATGGATTTCGACCGGGGCGTGACGGGTGTCATAGCCCCGGATCGCCAGTTGCGCCTCGGGCGAGACCTGCGACAGGCGCAGCTGCTGGGTCTGCACCTGCAGCCCTGTGCGCCACCGCACCGGCTCCAGCCCGATCAGATCACCGGCCCCGTAATAGGTGCGGGTCTCGGCGCCGATCTGGAAATCCAGGTGATCGACGCCGGTCCAGAACCCGATGCTCTCGACCGCGCCACTCTCGCGGTTCCGCGCCGAAATCCAGACCAGCACATGTGCCATGAGCGGCCCGCGCGCGGCAAAGATGGCGGCAGTGGTGGGGCTGTATGCGCGCATGATCTACCTCAACGTCTGGCGGAATTTGAACGACACACCATCGGTCAGCGTGGCGGCACGGCGGCCGGGCTGGAATGTGCCGGGCAGGATCACCGCCTTGCATTCCGGCCGGATCAACGTGACCGCCGTGCCTGCGGCCCAGCCCGGCCGGATCGGCGGGGTAACCTCGAAATAATTGGTGGTGCCGTCGCCGGCGGCCGTGGCGGTGGAGGCCACGCGATGCAGCGCGCGCCGCACCGGGTTCGATCCATAGGAAAATCCCAGCATGTCGCCCCGCCGCAGCCCGTATCCGACCGGCAGGCCCGCCAGTTGGATATTGCGGGCATTGGTGTTGACATCGGCCAGGGTGACAGCCGCCGCGCCGAGGATCGACCCGTCAGGATCGAGACGCGGCCCCGGGCGGGACAGATCGTGGATCAGCACCGACCCGGTCGAGGAGCGCGCCACCGCGAGCATGGCGAGGGCATCGCCTGCCTCATCCGGCAGCAGCCGCCCCAGCACGATCTCGCCCGACCAGAGCCGGGTGCCGAGATCGGCCTGCAGCAATTCGCCGCCGCCGGTCTCGGAAATCTCCACCGCCTCCGGCACATCCATGGTCAGGCTGCGGATCGGCAGCAAGTCCATGAATTGCGGTCGGGTCAAGGGAAAGGCCCAGGCCATGGCTCAACCTCCCCAGCGGTCTTCGATGATCACCCGCACGATGCCCGGCAGGCTGTTGCGGGTGTATTGCTCGAGCGATTCACGGATGGCCAAATGGACGCCCTGATAAATCTCGGCCGTGCCGGTCCCGGAGACGTTGAGGTTCATGGAGGTTTCACGGGCGGGCTCTGCCGTCGCCCGATCGCCCCGCGCGGGTCCAGGCGGCAGTGGCGGGCGACCGCCCACCACATAGCCACCCTCGCGATAGCCCTTCAGCGCGCCACGGCGCAGGGCCTCGAGATTGGCCACCCCGATGCGCCGGGTCGCGGCGGCATCAAAGACATATTCCTCGGCATGCACCACGCCCGCCACATCGGTGGTGGCGCCCGCGCCGGTCCAGCCGCCGCGTTCAAACCCGAAGGCCCCACCCAGCAGCTTGAGGCCTTCGCCTGCCAGCGCGCCCAGAAACGCGCCGCCCGGCCCATGGCTCGCCCCGATCTGCTGCAGCGTCCCGGCCAGCCCCGCCGTCATCTGCTGCATGCCAGTGCCCAGCTGCGCCGCCCCCGTGCCCAGCGTGCCCAACTGCGCCTGCGCGGTGATCGAGGTGCCCTCGAATTTGGCGAGTGCGGCTTCGGCACCGGCAAGACGGCGATCCCAATGCATTGCAGACTGAGGGTTACCCGCATCATACCCGGCCATACGCTCGAACCCGGAAAATGCGTGGGTGGCGTCGTAGAGGTTGGTCGAGGACTTGAGCCGCTGAAACGCTCCGTTTTCTGACGTCAGAAGTTCACGCCAGACATACTCAAGCTGCGCCTGGATATTCCCAAGACCTGCCTCACCACCCACCGCGCCCAGCAGACCTTGTCCCCGGCCGGCATGATGCTGAAACAGCCCAAAAGACGTGCCACCATCGCCCACCGCGTAAGGGTCGAACGCACTTTCGACTGATGCATGGCCAAGTATTGCTGCGATCTGATGCGGTGCCAGCCCTTTGCCCTGGAAGAACCCCCACATTTGGGCCTGAATACCACCTGCACCGGGCAACACGCCACTTGCGCCACCTGCACCCAAGGCACTTGCCGCTGCATATCCCGCCCCACCGGAAATCGCGGGCAGCCCAGTGATGCCGCCCGCATTGACGGTGACCATAGGCGTAGTCACCGCCATCGATGCCGCGTTCATCGCGCTGACAGACAGTCGCGAATTGACTTCACCGCCCCCAAACAACTGCCCGAAGACGCCGCCCAGACCGCCGAGATCGTCCAGCGTGGTGTAATCCGTGCCAAGCAGGCGGTTCTTCAGCGGGTTCTTCCACGCCAACTCGGTCCAGACCTCGCCGATCTCGCGCACTGCGGCGAGGGCCGCGCCCTTCAGATCACCGTTCAGCAGGGCATCAAATGGTGCATCGATCGCGGTCTCGGCTGCCCCGCGCACCTTGCCCCAGGCATCGGTCAGCTGCTCGGTGGCCCGCTGCTGTTCCGCGATCAATACAGCCTGTTCGCGCAACTGTGCCGCAATCTGGCTGTCCAGGCTCAGCCCCATGCGCTTGATTTCCTGCTCAGCCTCGAAAGAGGCGATCGCGCGGACGCGGGCGATATCGGTCGCACCCGCCAATTGCCCCTCCAGGCGCAGACGATCCAGTTGCTCGCCCTGCGTGCGGACAAGATCAGCGATTGACCCCTGAAGTTCGGCAATCGCCCTGGCGCGGACCTGTGCCGCCCGAGCCGCCGCTTCCGTCGCATCCGCGCCCTGGGCGATGGCCTGGGCATAGGCGGCTTCGGCCTCGATCCCGGCGCGCACCATCGGATTGGCCGCCAGCCGGGCAGCCGCAGAATAGGCATCCTGCGTCTCTTGCGTGCGCAGATCGAAGGCGCGTTGCTGACGGTCGCGGGCGATCTGGGCTTCAGCTTCGGCCCGCGCCTCATCGCGCAACCTGTTCGCATCTGCTTCGACAGGATCAAGGCCGAGATCGCGCACACGACGCTCGGCCTCGGCCAAGGCCAGCGCCCGGGTGCGATCGTCATTGCTGCGCCCGATCAGGCTCGCCTCCAGCTGCAGCTGCGCGATACGCTCGGCCGACGCCCGACTGTCAGCATCCAGCGCTTCCTGACGGCGGGCGACCGCCAGATCGTCATACGCATCTTCCAGCTTCCGGATTTCCGCCTCGAGGTCGGCCTTCTCCTTGCCCTCCGCCCGTGCCGCCGCAGCGATCAGGGGCCGCAGTGACAACTCCCGCTCCATCCAGGTCGCGGCGTCTGCGGTGCTGACGGCCCCGATCGCCTGCAGGGCATGCAGCCGGTCGCGCGCGTCGGCCTCCTCGACCATTGCTGCGGCCGCATTGCTGGTGCCTGCCACCAGTTCGACCATCGCGGCCGTCCGTGCCCGGGTGCCCTCGGCCAGGGCATCTTCTGCCGATGCCCCCTGTGCAGACGCCTGCAGGAAGGCCTGCAGGCTCAGCATCTCTGCCCGCCGCAGCGGGTTGCGCTCGGTGGCAATCTGCAGATCGAGCCGGGCCATCGTGTTGGCACGGCCCTGCCGATCGGTCAACGCCGCGAGCGCCGCAGTTTGTCCCTGGATGGCGGCCTCGATGCGCCGGCGCTTCTCGATCGCAAGGTCATTCGCCGCGAGGCCCTCGCGCATCGCGGCGATCTCGTTGCGCAAGGCCTCGGTTTTCAGGGTGATGGTATTGGCCGCTGATTTGTCGGCCAGCTGCTCGGCAAACGCGCCCTTGCGGTTCGCCTCGATCTGCGCCCGCCCGGCTTCGGCCCGGGCGTCGTCATCAGTCTGTGCGCGCGCCTTGTCCTGCCGATACCAGACCACATCCCAGGCCGTCTTGCTCAGACCGATCGGCGTCAGACCCCCGGGCTGTGCGCCGGCGCCGGTCTCGAAGGCATCATTGATCGCGGCGCCGAAACTGTCCGACGCATTGCCGATGCCCCGAGTGATGGCGCTCCATCCTCGGCCGAGCGCGGATTGCGCCGTTTGCGCATCGACCAGCTTGCCTTCCAGCGCGTCCAGCAGCAGCGCCTGGGCCTCGTATTTGCGGTTCTGCGCCTCCAGCTGCTTGATCTGTTCGACCACCGCACCGGACAGAATGCCGTTCTTGTCGCGCAGCATTTCGGCCGCCTGGCCGGGCCTTGCGAACATCTCGACCAGCTTGCCCCCGACCGCGTCGGCCTCGATACCCAGGGTGACAGCCAGATCGGAGGATGCCGCGAGGATGCCCTCGAGGTTCTGCGCGCCGATTTGCCCGGAACTGACCAGCTGGGCCAGCAGAGACCGACTGTCCCCGATCGACAGATGGGCGGCATCTGCACCACCCACCGCGACACGTTCCAGCATCCCGGCCGAGACACCCAGACCTTGACCACGTCCCGCAGCGGCGATCTCGACTGCCTTGGTCGATTTCAGATAACCGTCCCAGGCCAGCGCACCCGCGACAACCGCCGCTGTCGTGCCCCCCAGCAGAAGCCGCATGCCAGTGAGCGATTGCCGCAGGAAGCGCATCGTATTGCCGACGCCACCCAGGATATCCACCACCTGCGGACCTTGCTGCAGCAGCACCTGCATCGGCGACATGCCAAGCGCGAGGCTCTGGAAGGTGTCCGATGCCTGCATCGACAGGATGCGTGCCTCATGGGCCTGCAGCTTCATCTTGCCGTTGCTGGCTCCCAGTGCCGCATCCGCGCGCCGCAGCGACTCGGTCGTTCTATCGTAGTTCGCGCGCAGCCGGGTCTGTGCGGCTGCGGACTCGGCCGAGGTCAGTGCGCCGGCGCGTTCAGCCTTCGCGATACCGATCAATTCATCTTCATAGGCCTTCTGCGCCGCGAACAACGGCACATATTGCGCCTTCAGCTTGTCCAACTCGGATTGGGGCAGCGTCGGGGCGGGGGCCGGTGTCGGGCCGGGCGTGGGCGCACCCGATCCGCCAATGCCCCGCTGCGCTTCCTCGCGGGCACGCTTTTCGGCCTCGGCCTGTTCACGGGCTGCGGCAGCCGCTTCGCGGCGCGCCTGGGCATTTTTCTTCTGGGCGGAGGTGTCCTGCTCGGTTGCCGGGATCGCAGCCTTGGTCTCGGCCGAGACCGCCTCGACGGCGGCCTTGGCCTCGGCACCGGCGGCCTTCGCACCGGCGGCATCACCCTTGAACAACAATGAGAACACAAACTGACGGGCGCTCATGCCGACACCTCCGCAAAGGCATCGAGCGCGGCGCGCTCCATGACCTGAAGATCACCGAAAACCTCATCCGCCAGCCCGAGGCGCCGCAGCACAACATCGACGGCCGGATAGATCAGCCCAAGCCAGATCACGCTGGTGCCGATACCACCCATGCCATGGCCGGCCGTCATCGGCAGGGCCTGCCATTGGGTCTCGCAGGCGAGAAAGGCGCAAACGGATTGCCAGTTGCAGGGCATAACCTCGAAAACCTCGGTATCGGCGGGGATGATCGGAGCGTCGATGTCAGCCGCCACCCCCAGTGCTGCGAACTGCGCCTGAAGATCGGCGTCGATCGCGACAGGTATCTGACTGTCCGCGCGCCCCATCCGGGCAAATGCCCAGGCGCGCGCGGCCGAGGTCAGTTTCCCAGGCGCGCGGCCTCGCCCAGGGATACTTCCTGGATTGCGCGCCACAGCCCTTGCCGGAACCACGCCTCCTGCATTGCGGTGGCAACGGTCTCGGGGCCGAACTGCACCGGCTTCTGATCGTCACCCAGCATGTCGGGCCAATCCCAGCCCGAGATACGGCTGGCGAGGTATTCGCGCTCGGCGCGGGCATGGGCACGCGCGCCCTTGATCTCCGCGATCCGCTCCTGCTCCGCGAGGTAATCGTCCTGCCCCTGCGGCAGGATCAATACCTTCAGGACCGATTTTACGGTCTGCCCGGGGTTTTCGGGATCGGGCATCGTCAGCGTGACGGGCCACCAGACAGCGGGGGATTTGCCCAGGACGAATTTCATGACTGGCTCCTTGATGCTTGCAATAATCCGGGCGCGGTCAGCGCACGGTGATCGTCAACTCGTCGCGGCCGTTCAACGGGCACAGCATCAACGGCAGGGTATAGTTGACGATGTTGTCGGTCTGGCCCTGCGTCGGCTTGCCGATCTGGACGGCGGGCGCATCGATTTCCACGATGTTGCCGGCCGTGAGGCCATGCACCAGCGAGAGCGCGCCGCGTTCGCTCGACCTGGCCTTTGCGAACCAGTCGATCTCGGCCATCGATTTCGCGGCGACGACCGCGCTGCCAGAGCTTTGGCGATCGGAGATCAGGATCCGCTCCTCACCGATCAGGAAGCGCGGTGTCAGCGTGTTGCCCAGATCGACCGAAAGGCTTTCGGCCACCGATGCCCAGCCATGCAACGACATGGTGGTATTGGCTTTCGAGACCGGCACCGGCGTCGTCCAGCCCGCCATGGTCACCGCCGGCATCACGCCGACATCCGCGACAGCCCCAAGAAGGCCCATCATCGACACCTTGAAGGTCGGGATCTGCTTCGGAACGAAATTGAGCGCGATATTGCATTGGCCGCCGACGAAGATGTGGCGCACCTTGTCGCTGATGAAATAGAGCCCAAGGCTTTCGATCGCATCTTCGACGATCGAATAGACAACATCCACACCGGCGGTGACGGTCGCGGCGAGGCCTGCGGCACGAAGCAGCGCTCCATATTTGGGCGCGGTGCCAGCAGCACCACTGCCGGCGATCTCGACATCGAATTCGAGGCGCCCGTAGGTGGCCGTCAGGATAGACCCCTGACTGCCCATATAGGGCAGCATCAGATCGCGCCGCACCTCCTCACCCTCGATCGGCGTGAAGGTCACATTCTTGCCGATAATCGCGTCGGCCGCAGCCGGTGCGGGATCGGTCCCATAGACGGTTTCGATCTTGGCCAGCATGGCCAGTTTGGTCCAGCGGCGGTCAGCCATTGCGACGGTCCTTCTTTACGGGCGCGGCGGGCGTCTCAGCCTCGGGCGCGATGAGGTCGGCAGGTTCGGTTGCGGGCGGCAGATCGATGACGGGCGCCGGATCAGTGGCGGGCGTCAAGGCGCCCGTATTCGGGTCGCGGAGGAAAACGCCGCCGGTTTCCGGCAGTGTCCGATGATCGGGCATGTCAAACTCCTGTCAGGAAACGGGCTGTCGCCCAGGTCTGGACGTAAATGCTGACGCCCTTGCTGACGGGGCTGCTTTCGCCCCCCACCAGTTCGCAAGGGTCAATGCCGGCTGCAGGCAACCAGCCTGCAAGCGCCGCCTCCAGGTCAGCCTTGTAGGCATCGAACTCCACTGCCCGATCACCACCCATCTTCTGGTCGTAGTTGCGCAGCACCACGCCCACGATGAACTGGGTTTCGACGCGCTGCCGGTGGCCGCCGGTCGCCAGCTGCTGTTCGCCGGCCCGCTCGCGCCAGGGCATGATGATCGCCGTGCCGCTCTCGACCTGCCCCGCCAGATCACCGACCGCGTCGATATCCTCGGCCACTTCCACACCCGACCAGCGCGGGATGGGTAGCAGCTGCGCCTGCAGGTGGGTCAGGATGTCCGACAGCATCAGTTCCACCCCGCCAGTTTCTGGGGGGTGAACACTTCCGGGGGGTGAGCCGCCATGACCTGTCCGCTCTGGCTGGTCGGGGCGGTATCGCCGGCGCTGACAGGCAACGCGATGCGGCCGCCAGCGACATCCTTCAGGGCCGCGATGGCATCCGTGTAATCCTGACGGACATGATCGGGCGCACCGTTGCGATGCAACACATAGCGGGCGATCGAGACAGTCCAGGTCCGGACCAGGGCAGGGACCGAAGGCAACGGCAGGTCATACCGCGCCCCGACATAGCCGTTGACGGCGTTGTCGGCATCGGCCAGCGCCGCAGCGATCACGTCAGGATCGGGCATGCCGTCGCGGTCGCGGTCCGCGATCTGGCGGATTTCGACCTCGCCTGCGCGCGCGATCAGATCGTCGAGAGTGGCGTAGCTCATCTGCTCACCCCAACAACCGGACGCACGGCATGCCCAGATCGCCATGGCAGGTCGCGCCGGACAGATGACGGCCATTGAGAGCAGTGGCGCGCAACCCGACCATGCAGGCCTGGCGCATGCCATGGCTCTCGGCCGCGATGCATCGCGCCGCACGCGGCGGAGCGAGATCGCGGATGATCGAGCGGACGGACGGCGCCGAAAGGCTGAAGAGAAAAGCCAGCAGCAGCACCCAGCCGACGATATTGGCGGCGGCCGCCGAAATCAGGATGATCGTCTGACCCTTCATTCCGGCAGTTCCACCCGGCCGGGCTTGAAGATCGAGCGCACCGCGCAGCTGAAGCCCTTTTCAATGTCGGTGCGCCCGGTCGCCAGCCAGCGCTGATCGATCTCCGGATCGGCCTTCAGCTCATCGAGGAGCCGCAGAACACGCTCTTCCATCTGCTTGAGCGCATTGGCACGCGCGATGGCGTCCATGGATTGCGGCCGGTAGCCCGCCACAGGCAGGCCGGACATTTTTTCGGCGACAACGCTGCCTTCGACGATCAGCTCTTCACCCGGCTGGATTTCGTGAACGCACAAATCCTGAAAGGAATGGATGTTGATTTTCACCCAGAACTGAGCCGGGAGGGCGCATAATTTTCACCGAGAACTGAGCCATGTGAACCTTTCCCCGAAGCGGCGAGCGGCGGGGGCAACGGAGTGATCCACATGGGAC
>Ga0209053_1001017_pt1 | contig 15078 bp, 14 predicted proteins | sample EBPBio152010_DNA_FD_185864 | JGI IMG/M metagenome (GOLD analysis project Ga0209053, IMG submission 185864) | Wastewater treatment Type I Accumulibacter community from EBPR Bioreactor in Madison, WI, USA - Reactor 1_7/15/2010_ DNA (SPAdes)... | ecosystem: Engineered > Bioreactor > EBPR >... | reverse complement strand
GAAAGCCTCGAACTATCAGGCGCAAGGCCTGAAGCTCTCGAAGCATTTCATCGACTAGGCGGAACGCTCCCGCCGCAATTGGGCGATTTCCGCGCGCAACGCCCGCAATTCCTCCGCCACCTGCGCCATCTCGCGCGGATCATGCAGCAGCGTGCGCGGATCGGATGCGTTCTTCTCGTCATCCAGCGCGCTGACCACGACACCGATGAAAAGGTTCAGCATCATGAAAGCCGAGAACAGGATGAAGGTCACGATGTAGATCATCGCGTAGGCATGCTTCTCCATCAGGGGCTTGGCGATGCCACCCGACCAGTCATCGAAGGTCATGATCTGGAACAAAGTGTACGTCGTGGCGCTGAGCGAACCGAACTGCTCCGGCGAGGTTCCCCCGAAGAGCTTCGTGCCCATCACGGCATAAACGTAATAGATGAGCGTCGTCAGCAGGATGATCGACCCCATGCCGGGGATCGCGCCAATCAGCCCGCTCACCACCCGCTTCAGCGAGGGAATGGCGGTGACGAGGCGCAACAGGCGCAGCACGCGCAAGGAACGCAGCACCGAGAGCGCGCCCGTGGCGGGCAGCAATGCGATGCCGATGACAATCGTATCAAAGATATTCCACGGGTCGCGAAAGAAAGCGCCGCGACGGACGATCAGCCGTGCCAGCAATTCCGCCACGAAGATCCAGAGGAACATCGCATCGAGCGCATGGAGCAGAGGGCCATAGCTCGCCATCACGGTCGGGCTGGTTTCAAGCCCGAGGGTGATGGCGTTCAGCACGATGAGCACCACCACGACCCGCTCGGTAAGGGGGTGGTCGACGAGAGTTTTCAGGATCTTCATGGGGCTGCCCCGCTTCCATGGCTGTCGCAGCCTAGTTAGGCGTTGCGGCAGCTGTGTCGAGCCTTTGGCTTCGCGTTTCCCCAGCAGAAACACGAACCTCGCCTTCTCGCTTGAAATCCACCGGCCTCCCGGCCTATGAGAGCGCAGCGCGGGTATGATGTAATGGTAGCCTGTCAGCTTCCCAAGCTGAACGCGCGGGTTCGATTCCCGCTACCCGCTCCAGCCAATATCCCCTCACGCCTCTCTCCTTTGCCGGAATTTGCGCGGCTAGCGACGCAGCGCTTTGCTGGGTATGTCTCGCGTTGACAGCCGAGGGAAACGCGATCCACTGTTTCACGCAACATCCAGCATGGCAGGAGAGACCGGTGGCAGAGAGTGATCAATTCGAAAAAGGGCTGAAGGTTCGTCGGCAGGTGCTGGGCTCGGATTACGTCGATGGCTCTATCGCCCGCGCCGACGATTTCATGATGGCTTTCCAGCGCATCACCACCGAATGGTGCTGGGGCTATGCGTGGACCCGGCCCGGCCTCGACCTGAAGACCCGCTCGATGCTCAATCTCGCGATGCTCACTGCCATGGGGAAGCCGAACGAATTGAAGCTGCACGTCAGGGGCGCGCTCACCAATGGCGTCACCGTAGATGAGATCAAGGAAATCCTGCTCCACGCCACGGTCTATGCCGGTGTTCCCGCCGGGCTGGATGCCTTCAAGGCCGCCCATGAGGTGCTGAAGGCGGAAGGGGCGATCTGAGCATACCACCTGTGGCCGTGGCTCAGGCCGCGGGACGCGACGCCGCCCGCGCCAGAATGGAACGGGCGCGCAGACGCACCGGCTCATCCACCATCGCGCCATCCACGGCCACCGCGCCCTCGCCGGATGCGAGGATGCGCTCTGCCCAGGTGATGTCCGTCGGCGAGGGCATGAAGCCTTCGATGGCCGGCGCGACCTGTTTGGGGTGAATGCAGAGCTTGCCCATGAAACCGAGTGAACGGGCATGCCGCGCGTCGTCGGTCACCAGTGCGGGTTGGTCGATGGCGGTCGTCACGCCATCAATCGGTGGCGTGAGCCCTGCCAGCCGCGAGGCCAGCACCAATTCCGAACGGGCCGCCAGCAACGCCTCGCGCGTATGTTCGCAGCCGAGATCAGCGCAATAATCGATCGAACCGAAGGCGAGGCGGAAGACGCCTTGCGTCGCGGCAATCTCGCGCGCATCCGCCAGCCCGCGCGCGCTTTCAACCAGCGCGATGACGCGGATTCCTGCCTTCATGGCTGCTGTGCAGGCCTGGCTGAGGCCGGGATTCGCTTCCGCTTTCGGCAGCATGATCGCGTGGATCTTCAGCGCGGTCGCCGCTGCGAGATCCGCTTCGTGCCAAGGCGAGCCGGGTGCATTCACCCGCACGATGACAGGGAGAGCTGTGAACGAGGCATCCAGCGCTGCGCGCGCGATCTCCTTGCGATCGGGTGCGACGGCATCCTCGAGGTCGAGGATGACCGCATCCGCGCCCGAGGCCGCCGCCTTGGCGAAACGCTCCGGGCGATCGGCGGGCACGAACAGGGGCGCGATGCATTCCATGGCTCAACTCGGGGAAGGAGGGGAGAGAAGGGCGACCGCAAGCCCTGGGCAAGCGGCCGCCCGGTTTCGCGTCACTCGATGCGCACGCCGGCAGCCTGGATGATGGGCGTCCAGCGCGCGATTTCAGAGGCGATGAAGGCGCGCAGGCCATTCGGGGTCTGCTGCTCGGCGGTGGGAATTTCCGCACCGATCTCCGTGAGCTTGGCCTTCAGGGTGGCATCATTCAGCGCCGCACGTAGCGCGCCGTTCAGCTTTTCTATCGCAGCCGGCGGGGCATCCTTGTGCGTGAACATAGCGTTCCACACGATGACCTTGAAATCCGGCACGCCGGCTTCCGTGCTGGTCGGCACATCCGGCAGCAGGGCGGCGCGCTGGTCCTGCGCGATGGCGAGCGTCTTAATGGTGGCGGCGCGAGTCTGCGGCGCCACGTTCACGCCCTGGTCGCAGAGGTAATCGACCTTGCCGCCGACGAGATCGTTCATCGCCGGCGCGGTGCCGCGATAGGGGATGCCCGCGACCTTCACCCCGATCACCGAGTGGAAGAGCAGGCAGGTGGTGTGGCTCACGGAGCCCACGCCTGCATGCGCGTTGTTGGCGGTGGCCTGATTAGCCTTCAGCCAGGTCACGAGTTCGCGCAGCGTGTTGGCGGGGTGGTCCTTCCGCACATTCACGAAGATCGGGTTCGTGTTGACGAGGCCGATATGCGCGAAATCTTCCACCGGGCGATAGCGCAGGTTGGGGTTGAGCGACACGGCGGCAGCATGCGTGCCGGTATGGCCGATCAGGATCGTGTGGCCATCCGAGGCACCGGCCATCAGGCGCTGGCCCGCCAACGTGCCGGCCGCGCCCACCGCGTTCTCGATGATCACCGGCTGGCCAAGCGTGCGGCTCATATGCTCACCGATGAGACGACCCACCACGTCGGTCGGGCCACCAGCCGCGAAGGGGATGAGCATGGTGATGGGCTTGGTGGGGAAGTTCTGCGCCGCGGCAATGCCCGCGGACAGCGCAAGGGCCGCGAGGCCCGCCAGCAGAGGCCTGATTTGTAGTCTCATCGTTTTCTCCCTGTTTTCGGTCTGATTGTTCTTGTTTTTGCTCAGAATGACCTCGGCAAACCGAGGATATGCTCGGCGACGTAGGACAGGATCAGGTTCGTCGAGATCGGCGCGACCTGATAGAGCCTCGTTTCGCGGAACTTGCGTTCGACATCATATTCGCACGCAAAGCCGAAGCCGCCATGGAACTGGATGCAGGCATTCGCCGCCTCCCAACTCGCCTTGGCGGCGAGATACTTGGACATGTTCGCCTGCGCGCCGCAGGGCTGGTGCGCATCATAGAGCCGGCAGGCCTCGAAGCGCATGAGGTTCGCGGCCTCCACCTCGATGAAGCTCTCGGCGATGGGGAATTGCACGCCCTGGTTCTGGCCGATGGGACGGCCAAACACGATCCGCTCCTTGGTGTAGGCCGTCACCTTGTCGATGAACCAGTAGCCATCACCGATGCATTCCGCCGCGATCAGCACGCGCTCGGCATTGAGGCCGGTGAGGATATACTTGAAGCCCTGGCCCTCTTCCCCGATGAGGTTCTCAGCCGGAATCTCCAGATTGTCGAAGAACAGCTCATTCGTCTCGTGATTGACCATGTTGAGGATGGGCCGAACCTCCAGCCCCTTGCCGATGGCCTCGCGCAGATCGACGAGGAAGATCGACATGCCCTCGCTCTTCTTCTTGACCTGATCGAGCGGGGTTGTGCGCGCGAGCAGGATCATCAGGTCCGAATGCTGGATGCGGGAAATCCACACCTTCTGGCCGTTGATGACGTAGCGATCGCCCTTCTTGACGGCGGTGGTCTTGATCTTGGTGGTGTCGGTGCCGGTAGTCGGCTCCGTCACGCCCATGGATTGCAGGCGGAGTTCGCCGCTCGCGATCTTCGGCAGGTAGAATTTCCGCTGCGCTTCCGAACCATGCCGGATGAGCGTGCCCATATTGTACATCTGGCCGTGGCAGGCACCGGAATTGCCGCCCGCGCGGTTGATCTCCTCCATGATGACGCTCGCCTCGGTGAGGCCGAGGCCCGAGCCGCCATACTCCTCGGGGATGAGCGCGGCCATCCAGCCGGCCTTGGTGAGGGCATCGACGAATTCCTCGGGGTAGCCGCGTTTCTCATCGATCTTGCGGTGATATTCGGCGGGAAATTGGGCGCAAAGATCGCGCACCGCCTCGCGGATTTCGGGGAAGAGTTCGGCACCAACATTCTGCATGGTCTTGTCTTTCTTCGTCGGGTTCAGGCGAATTCCGCCATGCCTTCCATCGTCAGCGCGCCGGATTTCTCGGCCCAGAGCTGCGCCTTTCCCGGTTCGGCCAGCCGGCCATGCACCGCGAAGGGATCGATGTGGAAGGTTGGCGCAACCGCGCGGAATGAGAAGGTCTTCAAGCTGACCTCCGGTTTCGCCCGCCGCAGGCCGTCGAGCAGCAGGGTGGCGATCAACGGCCCGTGCACGATGAGGCCGGGATAGCCTTCCTCGTTCGTTACGTAATCGAGATCGTAGTGGATGCGGTGCGAGTTGAAGGTGAGCGCCGAATAGCGAAAGAGCAGCACCGCATCCGGATGGATGGGGAAGCTCCATTCCGCACCGGCAGGCGGGGCGACGGGCGGAGGCGGGGGCGCACCGGGCGCGGCGGCCTCGCGATAGACGATATCGTGCTCTTCCTCGATGGCCGGGCCATTCTCGCCGGAAATCTCGTGCCGCACGGTGACGAAGACGAGATCGCCGCTCTTGCCGGCCTTGTGCGTGATGCTTTTCACGGTGGAGACGCGGCTCCCCTTCTCACCGATCAGCAGCGGCATCAGGAATACGAAGCGGCTGCCCGCCCACATCCGGCGCGGCAGCGGCACGGGCGGCAGGAAACCGCCGCGCGTGGGGTGGCCATCCGGTCCCGCTTCCTTCAGCGGGCTGATGGGCAGGAAATGCAACCAATGCCAGAGCGGCGGCAGGGCCGAGCCCTCGGCATAGGCCGGATCTTCGCGGTTCAGCGTGGCCGCGAGCGCGTTGGAGGGGAAAGCCGCGAGGCGTTCCTCACGCGTCTCGCTGCGGCCGATCCACTGGCGGAGATGGTCGAGATCAAGGCTCATGGGATGCTCGGTTCAGGTGGTCCGGGGCGTCGCGAGGCACGCGAGGCTCGTCGCGAATTCGCGCGCGGATTGCCGGGCGATGCCTTCATCCAGCGTGATCACAACGCGGGCTGACGCATCCGGCAGGAGGGCCCGCACCTTCGCGGCGATCTTCGCGCGGCGCTCGGGAAGGGGGATCGGCGCATCGAGATCGACAAAGGTTTCGAGTGTGGTGCCATCGGCCATGTCAAGCCGGACCTGCGCGGCAGTATCGCTGATGCTCCCGTCACCGGTGACGGTCACGCGGTCACGCAGGGGCAGAAGGTCGGCACGGGCGCAGGTCTCCGACGAGAAGACATCGAGCGCGCCGGTATCCATGCCAGAAAGCGCCATGGCGCTGGTGAGGCGGTAGGAGAATTTAGCCTCCAGCCCCGTCTCTGGTGCCGGGATATCACACACGCGCAGCCAGCGCGGATTGACCCGTAGGTTGACGCCTTTCACGCGCTCAAGGCTGAATTCCGGGCGCTGGCGCAACTGGTTCAGCGCTTCCAGAGTCGCGTGCGTGCCATGGCAGCAGGCATGGAATTTGTGCTGCACGGCCTCGAACCAGAACGCCGTGCCGAGGCCCGCGAGCGACGCTTCGAGATCACGGCATTCGCCCGCATGCGTCTCCGCGAAGCCTTGCAGGCATTCGATGCCATCGGGCCGCGAGATGAACCCGCCCGCTGCGAGCAAAGCAGCTTCCACGCCGTTGGAGGCGGCAATGCCGGCATTGAAGGGCTTGCCCATCGTGCCGAATTGCGATTTCAGCCCGGAGGCGCGCGTCGCGGTGACGCCGAGCGCATGCTGCATCCGCTCCTGCGAGAGGCCCAGCAATCGCCCCGCCGCCACGCATGCGCCGAAAGCACCGGCGGTCGCGGTCTGGTGGAAGCCGTGATTGTAATGCCCCGTGCCGAGCCAATGGCCGATGCGGCTGGCCGCTTCCATGCCAATCAGCGCGGCTTCGAGGAAGGCCGCACCGCTCACATCCTGCCGCTCGGCCATGGCGAGCGCGGCGGGGAAAATCGCCACGCTGGGATGGCCGACATTCGCGAAATGCGTGTCATCGTAATCGAGGGCATGAGACAGCGCGCCATGGGCGAGAGCTGCCGCGCGGGCCGGCACTTTGCGTTCAAGGCCCAGCACGGTTGCCTGCGCGTTGCCGGCTTCCTCCGCAACCATTGCGCGGACGATGCGCGCGACCGGCTCATCGAGCCCGGCCAAGGCGACTGCGGCCCAATCCATGAGCGAGAGTCGCGCGACGGCAAGCGCCGAGGGCGGGATGTCTCGCGCGGGGCCTACCCCGAAAGCAGCAACGCGCGCGGTGATCGAGCCGGAATCCATACGAATGCCGTCCATCTCAGCCCGCCTTTCGCCACATCGCGGGGCCGAGCGTGTGAACCGAAGCGCCTGTCGCATCGACCGCGACCGTCACCGGCATGTCTTCGACGATGAATTCGTGAATTGCCTCCATCCCAAGATCCTCGAAGGCGAGGACGCGCGCGGATTTGATCGCCTTGGAGACGAGATAGGCCGCGCCGCCGACCGCGATCAGATAGGCCGCGCCGTGACCGCGGATGGCCTCGATGGCCTCGGGGCCACGCTCGGCCTTGCCGACCATCACCAGCAGGCCTGTTTCGGCGAGCATGGTCTCGGTGAAGCGATCCATGCGGGTGGAAGTAGTCGGGCCAGCGGGGCCAACAGCCTCACCCGCGATGGGATCAACCGGGCCGACATAATAGATCGCGCGGTTGGTGAAATCGACCGGCAGCTTCTCGCCGGAAGCGAGCATTTTCGCCATGCGGGCATGGGCGGCATCCCGGCCCGTGAGCAGCCGGCCCGAGAGCAGCAGTGCTTCGCCCGCTTTCCAGGTGGCGACTTCGGCGCGCGTGAGATGATCAAGATCGACCTTTCGCAGGCGGGAATCCGTTGTCTCGAGGATCACCTCCGGCCAGAGCCTGAGGTCCGGCGGGGCGAGCCGCACCGGGCCGGAGCCATCGAGCGTGAAATGCGCGTGCCGGTCTGCCGCGCATTGCGGCACGATGCCCACGGGTTTCGATGCGGCGTGGGTCGCGAAGGTTTCGATCTTCACATCAAGCACGGTGGTGAGCCCGCCAAGGCCCTGCGCGCCGATGCCGAGCGCATTCACCTTGTCGCAGATATCGATGCGCATTTCCTCGAGCTTCGATTGCGGCCCGCGACGCTTCAGCTCCGGCATGTCGATGGGCGAAAGCAGCGCGTGCTTCGCCATGCCCAAAGCCTTTTCGGGCGAGCCGCCGATGCCGATGCCGAGCAGCCCCGGCGGGCACCAGCCCGCGCCCATGCTTTCGACCGATTTCAGCACCCAGCCGACAATGTCATCCGAGGGTTCGAGGGCCGCGAATTTTGCCTTGTTCTCCGAGCCGCCGCCCTTCGCCGCGACATGCACCTCGATCTTGTCGCCCGCGACCAGCTCGACATGCAGCATGGCCGGGCTGTTGTCGCGCGTGTTCTTGCGGGCAAAGATCGGGTCATCCACCATGGAGGCGCGCAGCGGATTGGCTTCCGCCTGCCAGGCTTTCCGCACAGCCTCGTTCACGATCTCCTGCATCGAGCGGTTGCTCTCGATGTGCGCGCCCATGCCGACCTTCATGAAGATCTGCGCCGAGCCGGTATCTTGGCAGATCGGTCGTTTGCCGAGCGCTGCCATCCGCGAATTGACAAGAATCTGCGCCATGGCGTTGCGCGCCGCCGGGCTTTCCTCCCGCGCATAGGCCGCAGCCAGCGCCTCGATGTAATCGGGCGGGTGGAAATACGAGATGTATTGCAGGGCATCTGCAATGCTCTCGATCAGGTCGTCCTCGCGGATGATTGCCATGGCGCGCCCTCAGCCGTGCATGGTGATGACGTGGCGGATCACCTCGCCGCGATCCAGTCGGTCAAAGGCCTCGTTGATGCCCTCCAGCGGTCCTGTGGAGGAGAGGAGCTTGTCCACCGGCAGCTTGCCTGCCTTGAACAGCGCGATGTAGCGCGGGATATCGCGGCTCGGCACGCAGGAGCCCATATAGCCCCCCATCACGATCCGCTCCTCGGCAACAAGGCTCACGGCGGGCACGGCGAATTGCGTCGCTGGTGCGGGCAGACCGCCCGTGGCGGTGATGCCGCCGCGCCGCGTGATGGCATAGGCCGTTTCAAAAGCTTTCGCTGCGCCCGCGAGTTCAATCGCGTGGTCCACGCCGCCCTTCGTGAGGGCACGCACCTGCGCCACGAGATCGGGATCGGAGGCGAGGAAACCATCGGTCGCGCCGAGGTCTTTCGCGATTGTGAGCTTCGCGGGGTTAAGGTCAATCGCGATGATCCGCTCAGCGCCACTAGCGACCGCCCCAAGCACGGCCGAGAGCCCGACGCCGCCAAGCCCGATGACCGCCACGCTCTGGCCCGGCCGCACCTTGCAGGTGTTCATCACCGTGCCGACGCCGGTCATCACCGCGCAGCCAAAAAGCGCCGCATGGGTGAGCGACACATCCGGGTCGATCTTTACGATCGAACGGCGATGCACCACGGAATATTCCGAGAAGGCGCAGACCCCGCAATGGTGGTTCAGCGAACCATCATCGCAGGTAAAGCGCCGCCCGCCACCGAGCAGGGTTCCCGCGACATTCGCCGCATTGCCCGGCTCGCAGAGGGCCGCGCGGCCTTCCGCGCAGAAGCCGCAGGTGCCGCAGGTCGGCACGAAACTCATCACCACGGGATCACCGCGCTTCAGGTCATCGACGCCCGCGCCGACCTCCTCGACCACTGCCGAGGCTTCGTGCCCCAACGCCACGGGCAGCGGCCGTGGCCGATCGCCGTTGACGCCCGAGAGATCGGAATGACACACCCCCGCCGCCACGATCCGCACCAGCACCTCGCCCGGGCCCGGTGGCGCCAGCGTCACGGTCTCGATGGAGAGCGGACGCGATTGCGCATAGGGCCGGGGCAGGCCGGACTGGCGGAGAATGGCGGAGCGAATCTTCACGGGGCTTGTATCCTGTCTTTTTGTTGCGGTCAGATCGTGCGGCCGCCATCGACCTCAAGAATGACGCCCGTGACGAACTCAGCTTCATCCGAGGCGAGATAGAGGCAGGCATTGGCGATATCATCCGGCGTCGAGAGACGGCCGAGCGGGATGGTGCCAAGGAATTTCGCCCGGTTCTCCGGCGTATCCGGCATGCCCATGAACTGTTCCAGCAGGCCGGTCGCGCCCATCACCGGGGCCACGCAATTCACGCGGATCTTGTCCGGCGCGAGTTCCACGGCCATCGAGCGCGAGAGCAGGTTCACTGCCCCCTTGGTGGAGTTGTACCAGGTGAGGCCAGGGCGCGGGCGGATGCCGGCGGTCGAGCCGATGTTGATGATTACGCCGCCGCCTTTTGCCCGGTAATGCGGGATGATCGCGCGCGACATGTGGAACATCGCCTTCACGTTGATCGCGTAGACGCGATCGAATTCCTCTTCCGTCACCTCCATGATCGGCTTGTTGCGATGGCTCCAGCCGGCATTGTTCACGACGATATCAAGCCGCCCGCCGCCAAATTCCGCCGCGGTCTTCACGGCAGCTTCGGTCTCGGCCTGCGAGGTCACATCCGCCTTCACCGCGATGGCCGAAGCACCGATTTCCGAGGCGACGCGCTTGGCGCCTTCGAGATTGATATCCACCACCGCAACCTTCGCGCCTTCGCGCGCATAGGTCTTCGCAATGCCTTCGCCGAACCCCGAACCCGCGCCGGTGATGAGGGCGGTCTTGCCTTTGAGACGCATGGTCAACTCCTTCAAATCCTGAGTGAATAAGCGGGGTGGGCTCCCGCTGTGCGAGTTCAGCCGTGTTTGACGACGAGGGTTTTCAGCGCGCCGAATTCATAGAGCGCCTCGAAGCCCTTCTCGCGGCCATGGCCGGATTTCTTCATGCCGCCGAAGGGCAGTTCGATGCCGCCGCCCGCGCCATAGCCGTTCACGAAGAGCTGGCCGGCGCGCACCTTGCGGGCCACGCGGATCGCGCGGTTGCAATCGCCCGACCAGACGCCCGCGACGAGGCCGTAATCCGTGCCATTGGCGAGGCGCAGCGCGTCTTCCTCATTGTCGAAGGGCATGGCCGCGAGCACGGGGCCGAACACTTCGAGCTGTGCGAGTTCGGAAGCCGGGTTTACCTCGTGGTAGATCGTGGGCTGCACATAGAAGCCATCGGCGGGCGTGTTGCTGGCGATCTGGCCCTGCGCGAGAATGCGCGCACCATCGCGTTCCGCCCGCTGGAGCATCGCGCCGATGCGGTTCTTCTGGCCGGCGCTGATCACCGGGCCGAGATCGAGATCCATCTCCGGCGTGCCGGCACGGATCTGCTCGAAGCGAAGCTTGAGATCCGCCATGAACTTGTCCCAGATGCGCCGTTCCACCAGCACGCGGGAACCCGCCGAGCAGGTCTGCCCGGCATTCTGCACGATCGCCCCAGCCACAGATTGCACGGCTGCTGCGAGATCGGCATCGCCGAACACGATCTGCGGAGATTTGCCGCCGAGTTCGAGCGTGCAGCCGATATGGTTCTTCGCCGCCGCGATCTGGATCAGCGTGCCGACTTCCGGGCTACCCGTGAACGAGATGAAATCGATCCCGCGATGGTTGGAGAGCGCGGCACCCGCTTCTTCGCCGAGGCCGGGCACCACGTTGATCGCGCCATCGGGGAAGCCCGCTTCCGCCGCGAGTTCCGCGAGGCGCAAAGGCACCATGCAGGCCTCCTCCGCCGGTTTGATGACGGTGGCGTTGCCCATGGCGAGGGCCGGGGCGACCGTGCGGCCGAACATCTGGCCGGGATAGTTCCACGGGATGATATGCGCCGTGACACCCAGCGGCTCATAGAGCGTGTTGACAAGAAACCCTTCCATAAAGGGAATGGTGTCGCCATGCACCTTGTCAGCCGCACCGCCGTAGTATTCGAAATAGCGGCTCACGGCGACCACATCGGCGCGCGCCTGCTTCAGTGGCTTGCCGGTATCGCGCGCTTCGAGCAGCGCGAGTTCCTCGAAATTGTCATCCACGAGGCGCGACAGGCGCATCAGCAGGCGACTCCGCTCGGTGGCACTCAGGCGGCCCCATGCGCCGGTCTCCAGAGCGGCGCGCGCGGCGGCCACCGCGAGGTCGATATCCTCGGCATTGCCCGCGGCGATGGCCGCGAAGGGCTGGCCATCCGCAGGTGCAATCATCGGGATCGACTTGCCGGATTTCGAGGACTGCCAGCGGTTGTTGATGAAGACGCCCTTGGCGGCTTCCGTGCGCAGGATCTGGTTCATGTCCGGTCTCCGGTATGGCTGGCCGCCGGAGCAGCCATGATGTGTGAAGCCCCGTCGCGTTTCTTCGTGGAAAGGATCTCGCCGCGCTCGATGGTGAGTGTGGTGTCGGCGAAGGCTTCCAGCAGCTTGGGGTTGGATTCGGTGATGAGGATGGCGATATCCGGGTCATGCGCGCGCAAGCGCCGCAAAGCCTCGGCGTAACGCTGGGCGAGCACCGGCGCGAGTCCCTGGAAGGGCTCATCCAGGATCACGAATTTCGTGCCGAGCATCAGCGCGCGGCCAAGGGCCACCATCTTGCCCTGCCCGCCCGAAACCGAGCCTGCGGGGCGCGGCGCGAGTTCCTTCAGTTCCGGCATCACCATATAGGCGCGTTCGAGCCGCCGCGCGGTTTCCGCCGCCGAGAGCTTGCCCACACGCGCGGGCAGCAGCACGTTTTCCTCCACCGTGAAGGCGGAGAAGAGCCGGCGATCCTCCGGCGCATAGCCGATGCCTAGGCCGGGGCGCAGATGCGGCGGCACCTTCGCAAGGTTCTCACCGTTGAAGGTGAGTCCACCGGTCATCTCGGTGAAGCCCATGATGGTGCGGACGGTTGTGGTCTTCCCCGCGCCGTTATGGCCGATCAGCGCGCAGGTCGCGCCATGCGCGATGGTGAAGCTCAGCTGGCGCAGCACATGCACGCCGGCGATCGTGACATTGACCTTGTCGAAGCTCAGCATGGCTCAGATCCCGATCACATGCGCGCGGACTTCCGCGTTCTGCAGCACTTCCGAGGGCGGGCCTACGATCTGGATCTTGCCCGAACTCCACACCGCTACGCGCGAAGCGTAGCGCTCCACCATCTCCATGTCGTGCTCGACGAAGACGGAGCTGACCTTCTGCTGCTTCAGCGCGTTGGTGAGGATATCCATGATCCCCATCTTCTCTGCCGAGGCTACACCCGAGGTGGGCTCGTCCATCAGCAGAACGCGCGGCTTCAGGGCCAGAGCAAGCGCGATATCCACGAGCTTGCGCTGCCCCTCGGGCAGTTCGAACGTGCGACGATCGGCGAAAGCGCGTACGCCGACGAGATCGAGCAGGGCTTCCATCTCTGCGCGCTCCGGCAGGTCCATCAGACGGCGAAAGCCCGTCATCTGCCCGGTGCGGGCGGCGGCGCTCATCAGCATGTTTTCCATCACCGTCTGCTCGAGAAAGAGCTGCGGGATCTGGAAGGCACGCGCCACGCCCAGCTTGGTGATGGTGCGCGGGGGCAGGGCCGTGATGTCCTTGCCGAGGAAGCTCACACTGCCCGCCTGTGGCCGGAGATAGCCGGTCGTCATGTTGAGGAAGGTGGTTTTGCCCGCCCCGTTCGGGCCGATGATCGCGAGGTTCTCACCTTCGAGCACGTCGAGGTCGATGCCATCGGCAGCGATCACACCACCGAAGCGGATTTTCAGCCCGCGGGCGGAGATAAGAACATTACTCATCGTTTGCCCTCCGATGCCGCGCCGCGCTTGAGGAGGCCGATGAGCCCCGACGGTGCGAACATGATGATCACGATGAGCACCACGCCGAGGATGAGCTGCCAGGCATTGGCGAGTTTGGCCGCAGCGAGGAAGCGCACGATCTCGAACATCGCGGCACCCGCGAAGGCACCCGCCGCATTGGCTGTGCCGCCGAGGATCGCGATAAAGACGAACTCGCCGGATTTGGTCCAGAAGGCGAATTCCGGCGTCGCGATCTGCTGCGCGACCGTCACGAGTGCACCACCGAGGCCACCAAGGAAGGCCGAGATGATGTAGCCGATCAGCAGCACCTTGCGGGCGGAGACGCCGAGATATTCAAGGCGTGTCTCGTTCGTTTTTATCGCCTTGAGCATGTGGCCCAAGGGTGAATCGAGGTAGCGCTGCACGGCGAAGCTCGCGACCAGCGCCAGCGCCAGCGTGATGTAGAGCAGCAGATACTGGAAGGTCTCCGGCGGAAACGCCATGCCGGCGATAGTGGGCCGCGCCACGCGAATGCCATCCGCACCATTGGTGAAGTGGTAGAGCTTCTCCAGCAGCGACCACAGCACCATCGAGAATGCGAGGTTGAGCATACCGAAGAAGATCTCGCGGTAGCGCACCACGAAAACGCCCACCAGCGCACCGACCAGGGTCGCCACGACCGGTGCGATCACGATGTAGAGCAGCAGGTCGCCCGTACCGAGATACTTGCCCCAGAAGGCGACCGAATAGGCCCCGAGACCGAAGAACATCGCGTGGCCGAAGGAGACCTGCCCCGCCTGCAGCAGGATGATGATGCCGAGCACCACGATGCCCTTGGCGAGAATGAGCGTCACGAGCGTCGTCCAGCTCGGCAGCAGCGCAGGCACGATGATCGAGGCAGCAATCGCGATGGCGATCAGCACCCGATGAAGGTTCGAGAGGCGCGCCATCAGATCTTCCTCACCTTGTTGACGCCGAACAGCCCCATTGGCCGGACGAGCAGCACGATGACCATGATCAGGTAGGGCACCAGCACCTCCAGCTCCGGCTGGATGTAGATGACGAAGGCGCGGGCCAAGCCGATCATCAGGGCGGTCACTGCTGCGCCCTCGATCTGGCCGAGGCCGGCGGTCGCCGCGACCGCGAAGGACAGCACGATCATGTCCGTGCCCATGCCCGGCACCAGCGATGTCGTGGGCGAGGCCAGCGCACCGCCCAGAGCCGCCAGGGTCGCGCCGATGATGAAGGTGATGAGAAACACGTTCCGCGCATTGATGCCGATGGCGGTCGCGGCCTCGCGATCCTCCGTTACGGCGAGAATCACCGCGCCGGAGAGAGTGTGCCGCAGGAAATAGCGCAGGCCGATCAGCGTCCCCAAAGCTACCAGCGGCAGCAGGATCACCTGATACGAGGTGTAGGTGACGCCGAGCAGCGAGACATTCGGCAGCAGCCGCACGGGTTCTGCCGCGAAGATCGGCTGCACGCCCCAGATCAGCCTTTGCAGGTTGTCCATGATCATGAAGACCGCAAAGGTGATGAGCAGTTGCAGCACCTCCTCGCGGCCATAGACCGGGCGCAGCAGGAAGGTTTCGAGAAGCCCGCCCACGAACACGCCGATGATCAGCGCCGCGATGAGCAGGGCGGGAAAGGTGAGCCAGGGCGAGATGGGGGCGACCAGCAGGCTGATCGTCGCGGCCATGTAGGCGCCATAGGCATAGAGCGAGCCATGCGCGACATTCACAACGCGCAGC
>Ga0209053_1001016_pt1 | contig 15097 bp, 18 predicted proteins | sample EBPBio152010_DNA_FD_185864 | JGI IMG/M metagenome (GOLD analysis project Ga0209053, IMG submission 185864) | Wastewater treatment Type I Accumulibacter community from EBPR Bioreactor in Madison, WI, USA - Reactor 1_7/15/2010_ DNA (SPAdes)... | ecosystem: Engineered > Bioreactor > EBPR >... | reverse complement strand
AAATGGTCGGGCACCGAAGTCACGCTTGACGGTCAGGAACTGCTGATCATGAAGGAAAGCGACATTCTCGGCGTCATCGCCTGAGGCGGCTTTCTGACGTGGCGTGCCCTGCGCGCACCGTCACCCCCACGGGGCGCGCGCGGACCATCGCCGCACCCCACGCGCAATTTCAAGACACTGGAGCAAGCAAATGGCTGCTAAAGACGTCAAGTTCGATACCGATGCCCGCGACCGCATGCTGCGCGGCGTGAACATTCTCGCCGATGCCGTGAAGGTTACCCTGGGCCCGAAAGGCCGCAACGTGGTGATCGAAAAATCCTTCGGCGCCCCGCGCATCACCAAGGACGGTGTGTCGGTCGCCAAGGAAATCGAACTTCAGGACAAGTTCGAGAACATGGGCGCGCAGATGGTGAAAGAAGTCGCCTCGCGCACCAATGACGAGGCCGGCGACGGCACCACCACCGCCACCGTGCTGGCGCAAGCCATCATCAAGGAAGGCCTGAAGGCCGTGGCCGCGGGCATGAACCCGATGGACCTCAAGCGCGGCATCGACCTCGCCACCGCCAAGGTCGTTGAGACCATCAAGGGCGCCGCCCGTCCGGTGAAGGACAGCGACGAAGTCGCCCAGGTCGGCACCATTTCGGCCAATGGCGAGGCCCAGATCGGCCGCTTCATCGCCGACGCGATGCAGAAGGTCGGCAATGAGGGTGTCATCACCGTCGAAGAGAACAAGGGCCTGGAAACCTCGGTCGAGGTCGTCGAAGGCATGCAGTTCGACCGCGGCTATCTGTCGCCCTATTTCGTGACCAATGCCGACAAGATGGTCGCCGAACTGGAAGACGCCCTGATCCTGCTGCACGAAAAGAAACTGTCGTCGCTGCAACCGATGGTCCCGCTGTTGGAAGCTGTGATCCAGTCGCAGCGCCCGCTGATCATCGTGGCCGAAGACGTGGAAGGCGAAGCGCTGGCGACCCTCGTGGTCAACAAGCTGCGGGGCGGCCTGAAGATCGCCGCCGTCAAGGCGCCGGGCTTCGGTGATCGCCGCAAGGCCATGCTGCAAGACATCGCCATCCTGACCGGCGGCCAGGTCATCTCCGACGACCTGGGCATGAAGCTCGAGAATGTCACCATCGACATGCTGGGCAAGGCCAAGAAGGTCACCATCAACAAGGACAACACCACCATCGTTGATGGCTCGGGCGACAAGGCCGAGATCGAGGCCCGCGTGGCCCAGATCCGCACCCAGATCGAGGAAACCACCTCGGATTACGACCGTGAAAAGCTGCAAGAGCGCGTGGCCAAACTGGCTGGCGGCGTTGCGGTGATCCGCGTCGGCGGTGCGACCGAAGTCGAAGTGAAAGAGCGCAAGGACCGCGTCGATGACGCGCTGAACGCGACCCGTGCCGCCGTTCAGGAAGGCATCGTTGTCGGCGGCGGCGTGGCCCTGGTTCAGGCCGGCAAGGTGCTGGAAGGCCTGACCGGCGCCAATGGCGACCAGAGCGCCGGCATCGTCATCGTCAAGCGCGCCCTGGAAGCGCCGCTGCGCCAGATCGCCGAAAACGCTGGCGTCGATGGCGCTGTCGTGGCCGGCAAGGTGCGCGAATCCTCGGACAAGAACTTTGGCTTCAACGCCCAGACCGAGGAATATGGCGACATGTTCGCCTTCGGCGTGATCGACCCGGCCAAGGTGACCCGCACCGCGCTGGAAGACGCGGCTTCGGTCGCCTCGCTGCTGATCACCACCGAGGCGATGATCGCGGACAAACCGGCCGACAAGGCCGCGCCGGCGATGCCGGGCGGCGGCGGCATGGGCGGCATGGATTTCTGATCCAACCGCTTCAGTCAGGGAAAAGGGCGCCTTCGGGCGCCCTTTTTTCATGCGCACGCCGCTGCGACCAAGGCAGGGCTTGAGGGCGGCGTGCCGCTCCCCTAGCGTCGCGGGATGCGTCTCCTGACCCTCACCCTGCTGACCCTCTGCGCCTTCGCGGCCAATTCGATCCTGACCCGCGCCGCGCTGACCGAGGGCGCGGCCACGCCGCTGGTCTTTGCCGCGCTGCGCGTGGCCTCGGGCGCGGCGATGCTGCTTCTGCTGCTGCGCCTGCAAGGGCGGCCCCTGCCGCCGCCGCGCCCGCGCGCGGTGCTGGCGCTTGCGGCCTATATGCTGGGCTTTTCGCTGGCCTATCTTGATCTTGCGGCGGGGGCGGGGGCGCTGATCCTGTTTGGCGGCGTGCAGATCACCATGTTCGCCGGCGCCGCCCTCATGGGCGAAGACCTGCCCGCCCGCCGCATCGCCGGGGCGGCGCTGGCCTTTGCCGGCCTTGTCTGGCTGATGCTGCCGGCGGCGGGCGCGGTGCCGGGGGCGCTGCCGGCCGCGCTCATGCTGGTGGCGGCCCTGGGCTGGGGCCTCTATTCGCTGGCCGGCAAAAGCGCGGCTGACCCTCTGGCCGCCACGGCCAGCAATTTTCTCTGGACCCTGCCGCTGGTTGCGCTGCCGCTCCTCTGGGCCGGGGCGCCCTTGCCAAGCCCGACGGGCTGGCTGCTGGCGCTGACCTCGGGGGCGGTGACCTCGGGCCTGGGCTATGCGCTCTGGTATGCGCTGCTGCCGCAACTGGGCGCCGCCCGTGCCGCGGTGGCGCAACTTGCGGTGCCGGTGATCGCGCTGATCGCCGGCGCGCTGCTTCTGGCCGAACGGCCCGCCCCGGCCGCCCTCGCCGCCGCGACACTGGTCCTTGCCGGGGTCGCCCTCGCCAGCCGCAGCCCGCGCTGAACCCTTGCCGCGCCCGCGGCTTTCGGCATGATGCGACGACCATCAAAGGGGAACCCGATGCCCGCCGGCTACAGCTCCATCGCCAAGCGCGTCTCCCGCTGGACGGGCAAGCCCATGACCTTCCTGCTGGCCCTCGGCATCATCCTGCTCTGGATCGTCACCGGCCCGATCTTCGACTTTTCCGATACATGGCAACTGGTGATCAACACCGGCACCACCATCGTCACCTTCCTCATGGTCTTCCTGATCCAGAACACCCAGAACCGCGACACCGCGGCGCTGCAACTGAAGCTCGATGAACTGATCCGCGCCACCCAGGGCGCGCATAACGCGCTGCTCGACCTGGAGGAACTGGAGGAACGCCAGCAAGAGGCCTTCCGCAGCCGCTATGAACGCCTCGCGATGGAGGCGCGGCGCAAGCTCGCCGAAGGCGGCGCCGATGCCGACACGCCCGAAAGCTGACCCGCGACCGGCGCTTGCTTCTTGCCCAAATACTCAAAAAACCCACGCCATCGCCCGCATGGCGCCGGGCAAAGGCGGACCGGCCCCGCCTCCCATGGCAATGCCGGCCGAGGGGGCTCGATGCCCCCGAGGGCGGCCCCTGTCTTCAGGTCACCACGCGGTTCACATGGCCCATCTTGCGGCCCGGCCGGGCCTCGGCCTTGCCATAGAGATGCAGCGCTGCATTGCGTTCGCGGGCGATCTCGGGCACGCGCAACACATCGTCGCCGATCAGGTTCTCCATCACCACATCGGAATGGCGGCTGCCATCGCCCAGGGGCCAGCCGGCCACGGCGCGGATATGCTGTTCGAACTGGTCCACCGCACAGCCATTCTGCGTCCAGTGGCCCGAATTATGCACCCGCGGCGCGATCTCGTTCACGATCAGCCCGGCGGGGGTCACGAACAGTTCCACCCCCATCACGCCGACATAATCCAGCGCATTGAGGATGCGCGCCGCCAGCAGGACCGCATCGCCACGCTGGCCCTTGCTCAGCCGCGCGGGCAGGGTGGTGGTATGCAGGATGCCGTCGCGATGCACATTCTCGCCGGGATCATAGCAGGCGACCGACCCGTCCAGCCCGCGCGCAGCGATCACCGACACCTCGTGGCTGAACTCTACAAAGCCCTCCAGCACCGCAGGGGCGCCCTGCATGGCGGCCAGCGCGGCCTCGGCATCGTCGGGCGTGCGGATCCGGGCCTGGCCCTTGCCGTCATAGCCCAGCCGCGTGGTCTTGAGGATGGCGGGCGCGCCGATCCGCGCCAGCGCCACGGTCAGATCCTCGATCCCGTTCACCGCCGCATAGGGCGCGGTGGTCAGGCCCAGCCCGCTGAGGAAATCCTTTTCCAGAATGCGGTCCTGCGACACCGCCAGCGCCCGGCGATTGGGGCGGATCGGGCGCCGCGCCTCCAGCAGGTCAAGCGCCTCGGTCGGGATATTCTCGAATTCATAGGTGATCACATCGACCGAATCGGCAAAGGCGATCAGCGCCGCCGCATCGCCATAACCGGCGGTGGTCACCCGGTCGGCCACATGCGCGGCGGGCGGGTTTTCGGCCGGTTCATAGATATGGGTCCGATAGCCCAGCCGCGCCGCCGCGACCGAGAGCATGCGCCCCAACTGGCCGCCGCCCAGAATGCCGATCACCGATCCGGGGGCAAGCATCTCATTCATCCTTCGGCTCCTCCGGGATCGAGGCCGACAATGCCGCGCGCCAGGCATCCAGCCGCGCCGCCAGCGCCGGGTCGGAAATCGCGAGGATCCCCGCCGCCATCAGCCCGGCATTCGCCGCCCCCGCCGCCCCGATCGCCATCGTGGCCACCGGATAGCCCTTGGGCATCTGCACGATGGAATAGAGGCTGTCCACGCCCGACAGGGCCTTGGTCTGCACCGGCACGCCGATCACCGGCACGCGGGTCTTCGACGCCATCATGCCCGGCAGATGGGCCGCACCGCCGGCCCCGGCGATGATGACCTTCAGCCCGCGCCCCGCGGCCTCCTTGCCATAGGTCCAAAGCCGGTCGGGTGTGCGATGCGCGCTGACGATGCGGGCCTCATAGGGGATGCCCAGCTCGTCGAGGATCGTCGCCGCCTCGCGCATCGTTGGCCAGTCGGACTGGCTGCCCATGATGATTCCGACGTCAACGGTCATGGCGTCCCCCTTTGTTTGCTGGCGCTTTAGCGCGGGGCGGGGCGGGGGGCAAGCAGGGAAGGGGTCAGGCGATGATGTCGGGGATCAGCTGATCCTCGATCTTCACGATCTGGTCCTTGAGCGCGAGCTTCTGCTTCTTCAGCCGGCGCAGGGTCAGCTGATCGGGGCGGCCCGTCTCCTCCAGCGCGGAAATCGCCTCGTCAAGGTCGCGATGTTCGCGGCGCAGAACCTCAAGCCGGATGCGCAGCATCTCTTCGAGGTTGAGTTCCATCGACGCATTCATGGCATGATCCCGGGGCATGTTCCTGACGCGCGGCTGGGTTCGAGTCGCGCAACTGGTATAAATATACCGATTTTTCCGTGCATTGGGAAGAAATCTGCCGCAATTCCGCGCGATCCGTCGTAGCCCGCGGGGCTTGCGCGGCGGGCGCGACCTTCCCATATTGAACGCAAGCCGGCGCCCGACGGGGCCGCGCGCAAGTTGTCGCTTTTCCAAGGACACATCCATGACGAAGATCAGTTTCGGGGCGCATCCCTATCTGCTCGGCTTCGAGCAGCTGGAACGTCTGGTCGAACGCACCGCCAAGTCGGGCGACGGCTATCCCCCCTTCAACATCGAGGCGGTGAGCGAGAATGCCTATCGCATCACCCTGGCCGTCGCGGGCTTCCGCGAGGAAGAACTGGCCATCACGGTAGAGGATCGCCAGCTGGTGATCCGGGGCCGTCAGGCCGATGACAGCGCCGAACGGGTCTGGCTGCATCGCGGCATCGCAAGCCGCGCCTTTCAGCGCAGTTTCGTGCTGGCCGACGGGGTGGAGGTGGCGGGCGCCCATATGGAACACGGGCTGCTGCATATCGACCTGCGCCGCGTGGTGCCCGAGGCGGTGGTGCAGACCATCCCGATCCGGTCGGGGCGCAGCGACGCGCCGGTGCCGCCGGTGAAGCGGATCGAAGCCAAGTGAAGGGAGCGGATCATGGATACGAAAGTGAATTTTCTGGCCGAAGCCGAGGATCGCATCGTCTATGTGCGGCCGGTGGCGGTGACTAAACTGCCCGAGGAGATCCGCGCCCAGGCGGCCGGGCTGGACCGGCTTTATGCCCTGCATCGCCCCGATGGCGCCCGTCTGGCGCTGGTGCGTGACCGCGACATGGCCTTTGCCCTGGCGCGGCAGAACGATCTGGCGCCGGTCAACGCGCATTGATCGGGGCACGCACTGACCCCGGTGCCTTTACCCCGGCCTTCGCGCGGCTGCGCGGGAGGAATTTGAGTATTTGGGCAAGAAGCAAAGCCCGGAGCGCAGAAAGGGGCGGCAAAACGGGCCGCCCCTTTTTCATCTCTGCGCCTGGCCGGATCAGTGCCCGGCGAGGAAGCGTTCCGCGTCCAGCGCGGCCATGCAGCCCATGCCGGCGCTGGTGATGGCCTGGCGGTAGATGTGATCGGTCAGATCGCCCGCCGCGAAGACACCGGGGATCGAGGTGCGGGTCGAACCGGGTTCGACCTTCACATAGCCGCCATTGTGCAGCTCAAGCTGGTCCTTCACCAGTTCCGAGGCCGGGGCATGCCCGATCGCCACGAAGAAGCCGGCGCAGGGCACATCGGTCGTCGCGCCGGTTTCGACGTTGCGGGCGCGGACGGCGGTGACGCCCAGCGGCGACTCGGTGCCCAGAACCTCGGTCACTTCGTGGTTCCACAGCAGTTCGACCTTGGGGTTCTTGAACAGCCGGTCCTGCATGATCTTTTCGGCGCGCAGGCTGTCGCGGCGGTGGATCAGCGTGACCTTGGTCGCGAAATTCGTGAGGAACAGGGCCTCTTCCACCGCGGTATTGCCGCCGCCGATCACCACCACCTCTTTGCCGCGATAGAAGAACCCGTCGCAGGTGGCGCAGGCCGAGACGCCAAAGCCCTTGAACTTTTCCTCGGAGGGCAGGCCCAGCCATTTGGCCTGGGCGCCGGTGGCGAGGATCACCGCATCGGCCGTATAGGTGGTGCCGCTATCGGCGGTTGCGACAAAGGGCCGCTGCCCGAGATCGAGCGCCGAGATATAGTCGCTGACGATGCTGGCGCCCATGGCGCGGGCATGTTCCTCCATCCGCACCATCAGGTCGGGGCCCTGGACATGCGTGTCGCCGGGCCAGTTTTCCACCTCGGTGGTGATGGTCAATTGCCCGCCCGGTTGCAGGCCCTGCACCAGAACGGGTTCCAGCATGGCGCGGGCGGAATAGACGGCGGCGGTATAGCCCGCCGGGCCGGAGCCGATGATCAGAACCTTGCTGTGCCGCGTCTCGCCCATATTGCCCTCGTCGCCCTGCTGTCTGCATCTGTTGCGGGCTTCATATAGGCAGGCGCGGGGCCAAGGGCAAACCCCTTTGCAGCGGGGTGGAAGGGGGGCGAAACGGGCAAGATGCGAAATAATATTGCGCAGGGCGGCGTAAAATCCTAATGTCCGCGCAAAGACACCGCCCGACCTGACTGCGGTGCGCACAACAAGGAAGTATCTCATGGCCGGTTCGCGGCTGGACCCGATCGACCGTCACATCCTGGCCGAGTTGCAGGCCGATGGGCGGATGACCAATGTGGAACTGGCAAAGCGCGTCGGCATCTCGGCGCCGCCCTGTCTGCGCCGGGTGCGCACGCTGGAGGAGGCGGGCTATATCCGCGGTTATCACGCCGATATCGACGCGCGCGAGCTGGGATTTGAAGTGGCGGTCTTTGCCATGGTCCGGCTGCACAGCCAGGCGGAAAGCGATCTGTCGGCCTTTGAGACGCGCTGCCGCAACTGGCCCTTGGTGCGCGAATGCCACATGCTCAATGGTGAGATCGACTTCATCCTGAAATGCGTGGCGCCCGATCTGTCGAGCTTTCAGGGCTTTCTGACCGGCGAGTTGCTGAAGGCCGAGAATGTGGCCAGCGTGAAGACCAGCCTGGTGATCCGCTGCGCCAAGGATGAGCCGGGGCTGCCCTTCGACGTGCTGGAGGAACGGCTGACCCGTTCGGCCTGACCGCCGCATAGCCCCACGGCCCCGCGCGAAACGATCAAAGCCGCCCGAGGGGCGGCTTTTGTATGGGGTCTGGGGGGATTCAGAACAGGCGGCCCCTTTAGCCTGGCAGAGGGTCCCGGCAGGGCCGCCCGTACTGGAGCATCACACACGAACCTGACCGGCGGAACACTCCGGCCTCGGGCGAGGGGTGCCGATGGTCTTACCGCGCCATCGCCCGATACAGCCCACCCGCAGTTGGGTCGGCTGTAAGGCAAAGATGGCAAAAGCGCGGCGGTGTGTCAAAGAAATTCCTCTTTATGTTCCGTCGGTTCGACAGTGTCGCGGGCGGGGCGGGACTGTTTCCGACGGTTGGGCAATCCCGGCGCAGCACGTCCGAATCAAACGGGGCGCAAAAGAAAAGGGCCGCCCCGGCGCAGGGCGGCCCTTGGTCATGGAGCGGAGAGATCAGCGCGCGGCGCGGGCGGCGCTTGCGGCAGGGGTCTTCGCCTCGGCCGGTTTCAGCGCGGCGGGGCGGCGGCGTTGGCCACGCGCCCAGGGCATCGCGGGTTGCGCGGTTTCCGACGCGGCGATCACGGATTTCAGCCAGCGGCGTTCTTTCTTCATGGGCTTCCCCTTTTCTCTGCTCGGTGTGGTGACCCGTTCGGGCTTGAGAGAAGGATGACAGGCCATTGCGGCAAGGCTGGGCGGGGAATGTGGCATTTTCCGATCCGGTCCCGGCGGGGCCGCCTGCGGCGCAAGCCCAGGCGGCATTGGCGACAATACCGATCTTCTGAGCCGATTGTTGCGCCCTTCGCGCGCCGCGCCCTGTTTTCGCCACAATTCGCGGCGCCCGGTTACAGCCGGATGCAGGAGATCAGCCGCCCGTAATCCGCCTCGCGGGCATGAGTCGTGCGGCGATAGGAATAAAAGCGCGCGGGGTCGCGATAGGTGCAATGCCGCGTCCATTCCGCCGATCCGACCCCGGCCGCCCGAAGCCGCCACAGCGCATAGCCGGGCAGGTCGAACAGCGCGCGGTCGCCTTCGCCCTGGGCGAAAAACCGGGCGGTTTCGCGGTCATCATCCAGAAAACCATAGACGAATTCCGGCCCGACCTCATAGGCCGCCTGCGAAATGGTCGGCCCGATCACCGCCGTGATCCGGTCGCGCCGGGCACCCAGCCGTTCCATCGCGTCGAGCGTCGCCTCCAGCACGCCGTCTCGTGTGCCGCGCCAGCCGGCATGGGCGGCGCCCACCACGCCCGCGTCGCGATCGGCGAACAGCACGGGCTGGCAATCGGCGGTGAGGATGCCCAGCACCAGCCCGGGCGTCGCGGTGACCATGGCATCGGCTTGCGGCACCGGGCCGTCATGCGGCCCCTCGATCACCGCGACATCGGGCGAATGCACCTGATGCACGGTGATCAGCTGGGCGGGCGGGGTGCCCATGGCCTCGGCCACACGGGCGCGGTTGATCTGCACCACCTCGGCGATGTCGGTCGATCCGGTGCCGCAATTCAGGCCGGCAAAGATGCCGGACGAGGCACCGCCCTTGCGGGTGAAAAAGCCGTGCTGCACGCCGGAGAGCGCGTCAGCGGTGATGATCTCGATCTGGGCGACATGGGGCATGGGTCAGGCAAATCCGGGCGGGGGCGGGGTTCCGGGGGCATGCAGCGCGAGCGCTTTGAACAGCGTCCCCATTTCAGAGGGGGCGGTCAAGCGGCGCGTGGCGGCGAGATGGGATTCAAGCGCCGGTCCGGTCAGTCGGGCGGCCAGCGCGGCGCTGCGGGCGGCGATGCCAAGCGCGGCCAACAGCGCGCCCTGGGTGACGCAGGCGCCGGCACAGGGGGCGGCGGCCTGGGCCAGGGCCTCGAAATCGACATGGGCGGTCAGGTCGGCCTCACCCGGCGCGGCCAGCGGATCGGCAAAGGCGTGGTGGCGCAGGGCCTGGAACGTGTCGCCGCGCGACCGCCAGCCACCATAATCGACGATCAGCGCGACACCGCCATGGCGGGCGATCCGGGAGGCGATCTCGGCCATGATCGGGGCGGCGGCGGGGCAGATCTCCACCACCTCGCCGGGGCTGGTATCGGCCAGCCGGTGATCGAGCGCCGCAATCGGCGCCGGCGCGGCGCGCGCAAAGGCCAGCCGGTCGGGCGCGGTGACCATGGTTTCGCGCCAGCCTGCCACATCGCGGGTGAATTGCCGGATCGGCAGCGCGTCGAAGAATTCGTTGGCGATCAGGAACAGCGGCGCTTCGGGCAGGTCGCCCGCCGTGTCGGCCCAGGCCACAGGATGCGTGCCCAGCGTCGCGCGTTGCCGGTCCCGCAGCGCGGGCGACGCCTCGACCAGCACCACCTGTGCGGCGGCGTGAAAGCCGGGCACCCGGGCGGTGGCGCGCAGGATGTCGGCCATCAGGGTGCCCCGGCCCGGCCCCAGTTCGGCCAGGGTAAAGGGCGCGGGCGCCCCGCGATCGAGCCAGGCTTGCGCCAGCGCCAGCCCCAGCAGTTCGCCGAACATCTGGCTGATTTCGGGGGCGGTGGTGAAATCGCCCTCGGCGCCAAAGGGCGGGCGCGTGGTGTAATAGCCATGCTGCGGGTGCAGCAGGCATTCGGCCATGTAATCGGCCAGCCGGATCGGCCCGGTAGCGCGGATGCGCCGGATCAGCAGCGCCTCAAGCGGGGTCACGACGCGCCGCCCGGATCACGAACCACAGCCCCGCCGCGATCATCGGCAGCGACAGCAATTGCCCGGCGGTCAGGCCGTAACCGCCCAGATGCATATAAAGGCCCAGCGGGTTGTCTTGCGTCACGAATTGCGCATCCGGTTGGCGGAAGAATTCGACCGTGAACCGCGCCAGACCGTAACCGGCAAAGAAGATGCCGGCGATCAGGCCGGGCCGGCGCAGCGCATTCCTCGTCCCGAAGACGAGCCAGAGCAGCACAAGCCCGAGCAGAAGCCCCTCCAGCCCCGCCTCATAGAGCTGGCTGGGGTGGCGCGGCACCTCGGCCCCGGTCAGGAACCACTGCCCCGGCACCGGGCAGCCCTGCGCGGCCGGGTCGTGGCACATGGTCGGGAAGATCACGCCCCAGGGCATCTCCGTGGCGCGGCCCCACAGTTCGGCATTGATGAAATTCGCCAGCCGGCCCAGCAGCAGGCCCGGCGGCGCGGCCAGTGCCAGCAGATCGGCCATCGGCAAAAGCGCGATCCCCTCGCGCCGGCAAAAGATCAGCCCCGCCACGACAACCCCGAGGAAGCCGCCGTGAAACGACATGCCCCCCTCATAGACCTTCAGGATGTCGAACGGGTGCGACAGGTAATAGCCCGGCTGATAGAACAGCACGAAACCCAGCCGCCCGCCGATCACCACGCCGAGGATGATCCAGGTCAGCAGCCGGTCCAGTTGCTCTGGGCTCAGCGGCGGCGCGGCGGACCACAGGCGCGGGGTGCGGATCGCGCGCGCCACCAGCCACCAGCCGATCAGCAGCCCCGCGATATAGGCCAGGGCATACCAGCGCAGCGCCAGATGCAGGCCGAACAGGTCGATCGCGAAAATCTCGGGCGAGAGGCCGGGGAAGGGCAGGTTGGACATGCGGGTCTCCGGGGTGGGTCCGGCGGGCGGAACTGGCCCGGTTGTCGGGCGGGGCTGCGGCATTGTCAACCGCCGCCACCCGCCCCCGGCCCTTGCGGGCGGCGCCCCGGCACCGCATATAGGCAGCATGGCACAGGAGTAGGCCCATGCAGACGCGCAGCAAGATCCTCGACGACATTTCGCAACTGATGACCAATGCCATGGGCGTGGCGCAGGGGGCGAAGACCGAGGCCGAAACCGCGATGAAAAGCCTGATCGACCGCTGGTTGGCCGATCGCGACTTCGTCAGCCGCGAGGAATTCGACGCCGTGCGCGCCATGGCCCAGAAGGCCCGCGAGGAGAATGAGGCGCTGTCGGCCCGTCTGGCCGCGCTGGAAGCCGCCGCCGCGGATGGCAAGGCCACCAAGAAGAAGTGATCTTCGGACCTTGGCCCGTATGCGCCCGCCGAAAGGCGCGCTAGAACAGGGGCATGACTGGCCAAATCACCTTCTGGCGCCGCCTTTCGCTTGCCGCGCAATTCGCGCTGGCCGGGGGCGTGGTCATGCTGGTCGCGATGCTGGTCGTGGGCCAATGGGTCGCCGCGCGGATCGAAGAAACGGTGATCCGCAACTGGGCCAACGCGACCGCCCTTTACATGGAAAGCTTCATCTCGCCGCTCAGTCAGGATCTGGCCGCCAGCGATGAGCTGAGCCCGCTGGCGCATCGCGCGCTGGACGAGGTGTTTCAGGCCACCTCGCTGGGCGAAAGGGTGGTGTCTTACAAGATCTGGAAAAAGGGCGGGCTGGTGGTCGATGCCTCGGATCACAGCCTGTTGGGACAGCGCTTTGCGGTGGATGATCACCTCAAGGCCGCCTGGGGCGGCGAGGTATCGGCCGAGCTTTCGGCGCTGGATGCGGCCGAAAACGTGGGCGAGGCCTCGCTGGGGATGGAGTTGCTGGAAATCTACAGCCCCATCCGCGAGGTCTGGTCGGGCCGGGTGATCGGCGTGGTGGAATTCTATGAACGGGCCGACGGGCTGATCGGCGATATCGCCCTGGCGCAGCAACGCAGCTGGGCCACCGTGGCCGCCGTCTTTGGCGGCATCGCGCTGGCGCTGTGGGGGATCGTGGCGCGCGGCAGCGCCATGATCACCAGCCAGCGGGCAGAGCTGGAACGTCAGGTCGCCGCGCTGGCCGAGATGTCGGAACATAACCGCGTGCTGCGGTTGCGGGTGCAGGGGGCGGCGGCGCGGGTCGCCGCGGCGCAGGATCAGGTGATGCGCCAGATCGGGGCCGATCTGCATGATGGGCCGGCGCAATTGCTGGGCTATGCGGCGCTGCGGCTGGATGGAATGCCGGTGCCCGACAGCGCGACCGAGCGCCTGCAAGAAGTGGAACGCGCGGTCAAGGATGGCATCCGCGAACTGCGCTCCATCGCGCGGGGGGTGGCGCTGCCCGATATCGCGGCGCGCAACGCCTGCGACATCTTGCAGGGCCTGGCCGAGGCCCATGCCGCGCGCAGCGGCACGCCGGTCGCCGTCAGTTGTGACGACACCGGCCTGCCGGTGCTGGGCGTGGCCGAAAAGACCTGCCTGTACCGCTTTGTGCAAGAGGGGCTGAACAATGCCTGGCGCCATGCCGACGGGCAGGATCAGGCGGTGACGCTGGTCATGCACGGCGAGCAGCTGGTGCTGACCGTCCGCGATCGCGGCCCCGGCCTGCCGGCCGAGCCCGCCGCCTCTGACGGCATGGGCCTGGCCGGGCTGCGCGACCGGATCGAGGCCCTGGGCGGCACCTTCACCATGGCGAACCGGCCCGGGGGCGGGGCCGAGTTGCGCATGACGCTGACGCCCGCATCGGCATGAGGGACGGAATGGACCAGATCAGGATCGTCATCGCGGATGACCACCCGCTTTATCGCGAAGGCGTGGCGCGCAGTCTGATGGAGGATGTGGGCCTGTCGGTCGTGGGGCAGGCGCAGGACGCGCCCTCGGCGGTGGAACTGACGCGGCGCCTGTCGCCGGACCTTCTGCTGCTTGATATCTCCATGCCCGGGGGCGGCGGTCTGGCCGCGCTGCGCGAGGTGCGCGCCCTGCCCAAGCCCCCGGTGATCGCCATGCTCACGGCCTCCGAGGAGGATGACGAGGTGATGCAGGCGCTCAAGGCCGGGGCGCTTGGCTATGTGTTGAAGGGCGTGGGCGCGCGCGACCTGATCGGCATCGTCAAGGATCTGGCGCGCGGGCAAAGCTATGTCTCGCCGGTGCTGGCGGCGCGGCTGCTGGCGGCGATGCGCGATGGCGGCGCGGCGGCCCGGCAGGCCAATCCGCTGGCCGATCTGTCGAAACGCGAGGAAGATATCCTGCGGCTGGTCGCCGAGGGGCGCAGCAACAAGGAAATCGGTCTGTCACTGGATTTGCAGGAAAAGACCGTCAAGCATTACATGACCTCGATCCTGCAAAAGCTGCATCTGCGCAACCGGGTCGAGGCGGCGGTGCTGGCGCGCGAACATCTGAAGCCGCGCTAGCGCGGGATCATCTGGCGCAGCCGCGCGGTATCTTCGGTGGTCAGCGGCCGGCGGCTGACGATATTGCCGCGCGGGTCGAACAGCCGGTAGCGCCGCGCGCCAAACTCCTCGCGCCAGCCGGCGCTGTCGGTGATGGTGATCTTGCCGGGGCGAATGTCGATCAGCGCGGCAAAGCCGCTATCGGCGCGGCGTGTCAGCCGGTTGCGATCGGTCGCGGTGGCGGCACGCCGTTCCACAAGCTGACCACGGGCATTGCTGCGCTGATACTGCCCGCGCCGGATCTGTTCGCGGCTGCCATCGCGCGACAGGCGGATCACGCCTTCGGGCAGGCGGGGCAGGCTGTCGGGGCGGTCGCTGGCGCGGCGCGAATCGGACCTGTGATCGTGGTCGTCATCATCGTCCGACCCACCACCGCCCGGCGCGCTCTTGTCATCATCATCGTCGTCATCGTCGTCGCCCCGGTCGTCACCCCCGCCGCCCGAGCCGCTGTCGTCATCATCATCGTCGTCGTCATCATCGCCATCATTGCCGCCCCGGGCCCATGCCGGGGCCGCCAGCCCCTGCATCGGCAGGCCCACAAGCAGTGTCAGCAGGAAAAGACGACGCTCCAGCATGGCAGTTCAGCGCAGGCCTCTCAGACGGGTGTAATCGGCGGTGGTGGCGGTCCGGCGGGTCACGGTGCGGCCGGCGGGGTTCTTGCGTTCATAAATGCCAAATTCGATCTCTTCCTTCCAGCCATTCGCATAGTGCACCTCGATGTGGTTCGCGCTGCGTTCAATCTCCACCACCTGACGGCCGGCACGGGTGGCGGTGCCGCGCGGACGGCGGTCATCGGACCGAAGGTCATCGGTGCCGCGCCCCCGGCGATGGTCGGCACGGTCGTCACTGTCATCATCGGCACCATGGCGGCCGCCCCGGCGGTCATCGCCACTGCGATCGTCCCGGCGGTCATCGCGCCCACCCCGATCATCTCGCCCCGAATCGTCACGGCCGCCCCGGGCCTCGGCGATGCTGGCCTGCACCGCCACAGTGCCGTCCTGCGGATCAAGCCGCAGGGACAACGGCGTGGCGGCCATCAGCGTGGCCAGCGCCAGCAATACGCCCCCAT
>Ga0209053_1001014_pt1 | contig 15130 bp, 17 predicted proteins | sample EBPBio152010_DNA_FD_185864 | JGI IMG/M metagenome (GOLD analysis project Ga0209053, IMG submission 185864) | Wastewater treatment Type I Accumulibacter community from EBPR Bioreactor in Madison, WI, USA - Reactor 1_7/15/2010_ DNA (SPAdes)... | ecosystem: Engineered > Bioreactor > EBPR >... | reverse complement strand
TCGCGGCGCCGATGGGCGATCCCAACGCCTCCATCCCCACGCCGCAGCCCGTGCATTACCGCCCGATGTTCGGTGCCTACGGGCAGGCGATGCAGGCGACAAGCGTCACCTTCGTGAGCCAGGCGGCCATCGCCAATGGCCTCGGCGGGCGGCTCGGCCTCCGGAAAGAACTCGTGGCCGTGAAGAACGTGCGCGGTGGCATCGGCAAGAAGGACATGATCCATAACGGTGCTACGCCGAAGATCGACATCGACCCCGAGACCTACCACGTGCGGGCCGATGGCGAGTTGCTGGTCTGCGAACCCGCGAAGGAATTGCCGCTCGCGCAGCGCTATTTCCTGTTCTAGCGTTGCGGGGATGTCTTCAGCCAAGCGAGTCTCCGCATGATTTTCGTGATCGCCACCATGCGCATCAAGCCCGGCACTGCGGATGCGGTGCGGGCCGCCGCCGCCCATTGCCTTGTAGAGACGCGGAAGGAACCGGGCTGCCTCAGCTACGATCTCCACCAGAGCATCAGCGACCCGAATTGCGTGGTCTTCGTCGAGCGCTGGGAGACGCGGGAGCATCTCGCGGCACATTTTGAGACCCCGCATCTCAAGGCCTGGCGCGCGGCCGCGGCAGAATTCGTGCTGGAGCGGCGCGTGGAAATCATCCATCCTGATCGGGTGGAAATCCTCTGACGCAGGCGTGACTTGCGCGTGGGTGCCCCGCGCGCCATCTCTCGATCATGCAGATCGCGCTTCCCTGGAAAGACCGCCAAGGCCGCTTCGCGCCGCTGAAGGCCTTGGCGCTCGCGGGCGTCATTGCGCCCGGCCTTTGGATCGGCTGGCATTGGCTGAACGGCACGCTCGGCGCGAAACCGCTCGAGGTGGCGCTGCATGAAACCGGCCTGTGGGCCGTGCGATTGCTGCTCGTCACGCTCGCCATCACGCCTTTGCGCCTCATTACCGGCTGGGGGAAGCTCGTGCAATTGCGCCGCATGCTCGGCGTCGCGGCCTTGGCTTACACGCTCATCCACCTGTTTCTGTATGTCGTGCAGCAGCGCTACGATCTTGTGGTGGTGGCGCTGGAAATCATCAAGCGCTTCTACCTCACCATCGGCTTCGTGAGCCTCGCGGCGATGGTCGCGCTGGGCGTGACCTCCACCGATGGCGCGATCCGCCGCATGGGGGCGGAGGGCTGGAACAAGCTGCACCGGCTCATCTATCCGCTCACCGTGCTGGCGATCTTTCACGCCTTCCTGCAGGCGAAGATCAATGTGAGCGAGGAGGTGGTGCAGATCGGCGTTTTCGTGGTGCTCATGGCCGTGCGCGTGCTGCACAAGCGGCGCTGGCTGAATGCGTGGACGCTGCTTCTGCTGGCGCTGCTCGCCGTGCCCCTGACGGCCGGGCTGGAAGCCCTGTGGTATGGCCTCGCGACCGGCGTGCCGTGGCGGCGCATTCTTGACGCAAACCTCATGCTCGCGCTCGCGCCGCGCCCGGCCGTGGTGGTGGGGGCAATCGCGCTCTCGCTGCCGCTGCTCGCGATTTTCCGTGCCCGGCCTTCCGCCGCTGGCACGCGCCGTGCTACCGCTTGAAGTCGTTTTGTTGACCCCGGAGAACCAGCATGATCCGCGCCACGGAAGTCGTCGCCAAGGGAGATTGGCGCGGTGACCCCGCCGATACCGTGGTGCTCGATTTCGACGATCGCCATCGCCGCCGTTTCGCCATGGAAGGCGTGGGCGGCCTGAATTTCCTGCTCGACCTGCCCGAGGCCGTGGCCTTGCGAACCGGCGACGCGCTGAAGCTCGAAGATGGTCGCATGGTGGAAGTGGTGGGCGCGAGCGAACCTCTCGCCGAAATCCGCGCCGAAAGCCCCGAGCATCTCCTGCGCCTCGCCTGGCATCTCGGAAACCGGCACCTGCCGGTTCAGGTCGTGGGCCAGAAACTGCGCATCCGGCGCGATCACGTGATCGAGGCAATGGTGCAGGGCCTCGGCGGGCAGGTGCGCGCGATCGAGGCCGCTTTCGACCCCGAGGGCGGGGCCTATGCGCAGGCGACGCATGCCCATCATCATGGCCACGATCATCACCATGATCACGATCACGGGCACGCTCATCACGCGCACAAGCATGACCACGCCCACCACGATCACGCCCATGGGGAGGGATGCGGCTGCGGGCATGACCATGATCACCATCATGACCATGCGCATGATCACGCACACCATCATCATGGCCACAAGCACGGATAAGCCGTGACGAGCCTCGAATTCCAGCGTCAGGCGTGGTTCTCGCCGGCCTTTCCGGTGGGCGGCTTCGCCTATTCCCACGGCATCGAGTCGGCTGTGGAGGAGGGGATCGTCACGAACGGCGCCGCGCTCGCGGGCTGGATCGGTGACATCCTCAGCCTTGGCACGGGCCGAAATGATGCGATCCTGCTCGGGGAGGCTTGGCGGCTGTCGTCGCGTGACGATGCAACGGCGCTCACAGACCTCTCCGATCTCGCGCTTGCGCTCTCGCAGGCCGCCGAGCGCCGTCTCGAAAGCGCGCAGCAGGGCGCGAGCTTCCTTGCGCTGGTGCGCCGTGCCTGGCCGCATGACCGGCTCGCCATGCTCTGGCCGGAGGAGGGGCGGGACATCGCCTTTCCCGTGGCGGTTGGCCTCGCCGGTGGCTTGCATGGACAGCCGCTGGACGTACTCGCCGCGAGCTATCTGCAAGCCTTCGCGGGCAATCTGCTGGCTGCGGGCATCCGTCTGGCCATTATCGGGCAGAGCGAGGCGCAGCAGCGGCTCGCGGAGCTTCAGCCCCTCATTCTCGAAGCGGCGCAGGCCTCCGCCCTGCCGCTTTCCGCGCTCGGCGGCTCGGCCCTGATGGCTGACCTGATGGCGCTTCGGCACGAAACCCTCAACGGAAGGCTTTTCCGCTCATGACAGGATCGTTTCAATGAATGGGCCCCTTCGCGTCGGCATCGGTGGCCCGGTCGGCTCGGGCAAGACCACGCTCACGGCGGCACTCTGCCAGCGCCTGCGATCGGCCTGCGATCTCGCGGTGATCACCAACGACATCTACACGAAGGAGGATGCGGAAATCCTCGCGCGCCTGCAGGCCCTGCCGCTGGAGCGGATCATGGGCGTGGAGACCGGAGGATGCCCGCATACGGCCATTCGCGAGGATTGCTCGCTCAACCTCCATGCCATCGCGGAGATGCGCAAGAAATTCCCCGCGCTTGAACTGATCCTGATCGAGAGCGGCGGCGACAACCTCGCCGCGACCTTCTCACCCGATCTCGCGGATCTCACGCTCTACGTGATTGATGTGGCGCAGGGCGAGAAAATCCCGCGAAAAGGCGGTCCCGGCATCACGCGATCGGATCTGCTGGTGATCAACAAGACCGATCTCGCGCCGCATGTCGGGGCCGATCTCACGGTCATGGCGAAGGATGCAGCCAACCAGCGGGGCCCGCGCCCTGTGGTCTTCACGAACCTGAAGACCGGCGAGGGCGTGGCCGAAATCATTGCCTTCCTGCAAAAGCGCGGGGGGCTGGCTCTGAAGGCTGCCTGATTTCCCGGCTCAGGCCGGCTCGATCAGGCTAACCGTAAACGTGTGCATCACACCGTCTTCATCGCGGATCGAGACGTAATCCCCGATATTGAAGCTGTGCGCGCCGAAGCGAAAACCGGATTCGTCATCCTCGTCGCCAGCGATGTCATAGGTGAAGAGCCAAGTGCCGCCCTTTGGCCCGCCGCGATGGACGAGGTGGCCGAGGTCCATTTCCTCCTTGCCCCAGAAACGTCGCACGGTGCAGGCCGCCTTCGCGCTGGCCCATCCTGCGGCATCGAGATGCCCGGCATCATCCAGCGGCGCGACGATCTCGTAGCCGTGGGCCTGCGAGCCATTCGGATAATCCTTGCTGCGTGCCAGGGTGAGGGTGATGCGCTGAAGCGGCATGCGTGAAACTCCTGTGGGGCGAACGATCAAGCTTGGCCGAGAGTTTCGCGTTCGTCCAGCAGGGTCCATGATCTTGGTCAAGGCGAGACATCCGCGTGGAGGCAGGGCTTGGCGTTTGCCGGAACGCCCGCCCTCGGCTATGTCCAGAAAGACAGGTTTTCGAATTTGCCGGAGCGGCGCGTGGACGACGATGGAGAAACGGGCGGAGGCGTCCTCGAGGCGCCGTCCGCAAGCGTGGCTACGCCGCGCCCGCTTCTGCGGTCTGGCGCGCGCGCCGGTGCCCATGTCGCGCGCTATGGCATGCCGGGCGGGCGCGATCCGCGCTATGCCGCGCTCGATTTGGGCACGAACAATTGCCGCCTGCTGATTGCCCGGCCCGATGGCGATGGCTTCCGCGTGGTCGATGCCTTCTCGCGAATCGTGCGCCTCGGCGAGGGCATCGCCACCACAGGCAACCTCTCGGATGGCGCGATGTCGCGCACGCTGGAAGCTCTCGCGATCTGCCGGCGCAAGATCGAGGAGCGCAATGTCGCCCGCGTGCGGCTTGTCACCACCGAGGCCTGCCGCGTGGCCGGGAACGGCCCAGCCTTCCTCGCCCGCGTGCGCGAGGAACTCGGGCTGGAGCTGGAATTGCTGGATCGCCGCTCGGAGGCCCTGCTGGCTGCGGCGGGATGCTCCGCACTTGCGCATAAGCAAGCCGAGAGCGTGGTGCTGTTCGATATCGGCGGCGGCTCGACCGAACTCGTCTGGCTCGCGATGCGGGATCGTGTGCAGGATCCGGGCATTGCCAGCCGCGTGCGCAGTTGGGCCTCGCTGCCGGTAGGCGTTGTCACGCTCGCCGAAAAGCATGGTGGCGTGGAAGTCACGCGCGAGACCTTTGAGGCGATGGTCGCGGAAACGCTGGAGCTTCTGGCCGAGTTTGCCGAGGCCGCGCGCCCCGCCATCGACAGCGCCGGTTTTCATCTGCTCGGCACCTCCGGCACGGTGACGACGCTGGGCGGCCTGCATCTCGGGCTCGAGAAATACGATCGTCGGCAGGTCGATGGCCTCTGGATGAAGAAGGCCGAGGTCGATGCCGCCATCGAGAACCTGCTGGTCATGTCCTATGCCGCACGCGCCGCGAATGGCTGCATCGGGCGCGACCGGGCGGATCTCGTGATCGCCGGCGCGGCGATTTTCGAGGCCATCCGCCGCGCTTTCCCCTCCGAGAGTATGCGAATCGGTGACCGGGGCCTGCGGGAGGGCATGCTGATCGAGATGATGCGCGCCGATGGCGTTCTCAAGAGGCGACGTCGATGAGCGAACCTCCTAAAAATCACACGCCGGGCAAGCAAAAGGGCAAAGCCAAGGTTTCGGGCCGCGAGATGGCGGTGCGCCTTCGCACGGCCGGCAAGCGCACGACCAGCCAGCAGAAATGGCTCGAACGGCAATTGAACGACCCCTATGTGGCCAAGGCCAAGGCGGAGGGGTGGCGCAGCCGCGCGGCCTTCAAATTCAAGGAAATCGACGACAAATACAAACTGCTGAAACCGGGCATGCGGATTGTCGATCTCGGCTGCGCACCGGGCGGCTGGTGCCAGCTGGCAGCCCAGCGCGTAGGCTCCACCGAGGCTCATCCGCGCGTGGTCGGCATCGATCTCTTGCCGGTCGATCCCATTCCCGGTGTCGTGCTGCTCGAGATGGATTTCACCACGGAAGAGGCCGATGAGCGGCTGAAAGCCGAACTCGGCGGGCTCGCCGATGGCGTGCTCTCGGATATGGCGGCGAACACAACAGGCCACAAGAAAACCGACCACCTGCGCATCATCGGCCTTGCGGAAGCGGCGGTGGTCTTCGCGCGCGAGGTGCTGGCACCCGGCGGCTTCTTCCTCTGCAAGCTGTTCCAGGGCGGGGACACGGCAACGATCATCACCGAATTGAAGCGCGATTTTGCGACTGTTCGGCATGTGAAGCCAGCCTCGAGCCGCGCGGGTTCCTCCGAACTTTACGTGCTTGCGACGGGGTTTCGCGGATGAACTTGCCGGAACATCTGTTCTTCGATCTCGATGGCACGATCACCGATCCCGCGCCGGGCATCGTCGGCGCGGTGCAGTTCGCCCTTGCCGAGCAGGGTCTGCCAGTTCCCGTGCACGAGGATCTCACCTGGGTGATCGGCCCGCCCTTGCGCAAAGCCTTCCCGAAGCTGGGCGTGGAAACGCATCGCGTGGAAGAAGCGCTTGAATCCTATCGCGTTTCCTATGGCGGCGGCGGCATGTATCGCGCGGTGGTCTATGCCGGCATGGCCGAGCGCCTGCAGCATTTCCGGGAGAAGGGGCACCGCCTTTCGGTGGTGACCGCAAAGCCGCATGTGTTTGCGAAACCCATCCTTGCGCATTTCAGGCTGATCGAGCTGTTCGATGAGGTCTATGGCCCGGAACTCGACGGCACACGCGACCACAAGGGCGATCTCATCCGCCATATCCTTGCGGAAACCGGCATCCGGGCCGGGGATGCGATCATGATCGGCGACCGCGCGAATGACATCATCGCCGCGAACGAGAATGCCATGCCGAGCATCGGCGTGCTCTGGGGCTATGGCAGCGCGGATGAACTCACGAGTGCCGGCGCGCATCGCCTGGTGGCGCACCCGGATGAGATCGGGGCGTGATGCCCGGTTTTCTCTTGCCGTGAAAAACAGAGATTAAACAGACGCTTGTGCGTTATTTCTGATTCTCTTCCAGAGCATCCAGCCATGCCTCGATCTCATCGAGGCTGGCGGAAAACGGATATTCCTGATCCCCGAAGACGATCTTCATCGTCTCGCCGTCGCGCAGCATATAGCCGCCATGGGCCAGCACGCGCTTGTCCGGCTTCTGGCAGGTCATGACGTGCAGGTTGTAGCGAATGGCGAGGCGCTTGGCCCGCCGCTCGCGCGAATTCGTGGCTTCTTTCCGGCTCATATCTGCCGTTTAAACGCGCCGCGCGCGGGTGAAAAGCCCGGAAATCGCGGTCTTCGCGCTTCGCCCCCACATCACGAAGGGCAGGAGCATCAGCTTCGCGGGATCGGTGGCGGAAATGCCATCCTTCGCAAGGCCCATCGGCTCATGGCAGGGACCGGCGGCGCGATAGGTGCCGAACAGCATATCCCAGGCGGGAATCATGTTTGCGAGGTTCTTGCCATAGGCCTCGGGCAAGTCGGCGTGGTGCCAGCGATGGAAGCGCGGGGAAGCAATGAGCCAGTTCAGCCGGCCATGGTCAATATCCACCTCGAAATGCACATAGGCGTTGTGCAGGCTCGCGACGATATAGGCCGTCGCCACAAGCTCGGGCGGAATGCCGAGCCAGCTTAGCAGCGTGATGTAAAACGCCTTCATCAGCAGCAATTCCAGCACATGCACGCGGAAGCTCGTGAAGCCGTTCACATGGCTGTCCGAGTGGTGCACGGCATGCACCGGCCATCCCAGTGGCGTGTGCAGCGCGCGATGGCACCAGTAATCGCAGAAATCCTTGCCGATCAACGCGATGACCGCCGTGACGATCCACGGCACGCCTGACCAGAAAACGGGATCGATGCTCGGAATACCCAGCGCCTGATAGCCTGCCTGAAACTGCCTCGTGACAAGAAAAACCAGCGGCGCCAGCGCGAGATTGGCCGCGAGAATGGCGAAGGTCGTGAACGTGTTCATCAGCGCCTCGCGGGAGAGCGCGCGCTTTTCGATGCCCGTGAGGCCCAGCACGAGGATGACCGTACTCACAAAGCCCATGACGATCAGCGTCTTGGGATCGGAGAAGAACTCGCGATAAATGAAGAGCAGAATCTGCCCGGCTTCTCCGATCATCCCCGGCCTTTCCTTCTGAAAGCGGGGAGAAGTTAGCGCGGCTTCCTTGCGTTTCGGTTGCGGCGTTACATCGTTGCGCCGATCTGCCAGGGCACGAATTCGGCATCGCCATAGCCCAGCAGTTCGGATTTCGTGCGTTCGCCCGAGGCAATTGCAAGCAGGCGATCAAAAATTTCCTGCCCCTTCTCGGCGATGCTCACGCCATCGAGAATGTCCCCGCAATTGATGTCCATGTCATCGCTCATGCGGTGGAAGATCTCGCTGTTCGTCGCGAGCTTCATCGAGGGCGTAGGCTTGCAGCCATAGGCGGAGCCGCGCCCGGTGGTGAAGGCGAGAAGGTTCGCGCCACCCGCGACCTGCCCGGTGGCGGCTACGGGGTCGTAGCCCGGCGTATCCATGTAGACGAAGCCCTTCTCGGTGACGGGCTCGGCATAGCGATAGACGGCATTCAGCGTCGTGGTGCCGCCCTTTGCGGCAGCCCCTAGCGACTTTTCGAGAATGGTGGTGAGCCCGCCCGCCTTGTTGCCGGGGGAGGGGTTGTTGTTCATGCTCATCTTGTTGCGCTCGGTGTAATCCTCCCACCAGCGGATGATCTCCACGAGCTTCTCGCCCACCGCGACGTTCCGCGCGCGGCGCGTTAGCAGGTGCTCCGCGCCATAGATCTCCGGCGTTTCCGAGAGGATCGCCGTGCCGCCATGCTTCACGAGGATATCCACCGCAGCACCGAGCGCGACATTCGCGGTGATGCCGGAATAGCCATCCGAGCCGCCGCATTGCAGCGCAAGCATCAGCGCGCTGGCGGGCGCGGTTTCGCGCTTTACGGCATTCGCGGCCGGCAGCATTTCGCGGATCGCGGCGATACCCGCCTCGACCGTTTTCTTCGTGCCGCCGCTCTCCTGAATGGTCAGCGCGCGGAATCGCTCGCCTTCGTTCAGCCCGTAGGCTTGCTTGAACTGGCCGATCTGGAACACTTCGCAGCCGAGGCCAACGAGGATGGCCGCACCCATATTGGGGTTCGCGGCATAACCGAAGGTGGTGCGCTTCAACACATCCACCGTCTCGCCCTTCTCGGCGATGCCGCAGCCCGTGGAATGCACCAGCGGGATGACGCCATCGATATTCGGAAAATCCCGCAGGAGGCCGGAGCGGTTGATCTCCTCCGCGATGAATTTCGCGACCGAAGCCGAACAGTTCACGCTCGTGAGGATGCCGACATAGTTGCGCGTGCCGAATGTGCCATTCTCGCGCCGAAAGCCCTGAAAGGTCGCCTGCGCCTCGACGGGCAGGATATCCGGCTCACGGCCATCCTCGGCATGGTGATAATCCCGCGCGAAGGCCGCGAAAGCGCAATTATGCTCGTGAATCCAGTCGCCGGGTTCGATAGCCGCCGAGGCAAAGCCGATGATCTGGCCGAATTTCAGCACGGCCTCGCCGGGTGCGATGCCCTTCACCGCGAGCTTGTGCCCGCGGGGAATGCGCGCCTTAACCCGCACGCCCTCGATCACCTGCCCCTCGGGCAGCACATCCACGGCGATCACCACGTTGTCGCTCGCGTGTAGCCGCAGGCTGCGCGGGGCGAGAGGGGGCGGAACGGGCGCGTTCATGGGTTCATTGCCTCACGCAAGCGGGCGGTTTTCCAATTGGCTCACGGCCTGCATCACGCCGCGCAACTCCGCGAGCCCGCGCAAGCGACCGATGAGCGGATAGCCGGGATGGGTCTTCCGCCCTACATCATCCAGCAATTCATGGCCATGATCAGGCCGGAAGGGGATGCGCCAATCCGCGCGCCCCTCATTCTTCCGGCGATGCTGCTCGGCAAGCAGCGCCTGCATCAGCGCGACCATATTGGTGTCACCGCCGAGATGCTCGGCTTCCATGAACGAGCCATCCGGGTCTTTCGCCACGTTGCGCAGATGCGCGAAATGGATGAGCGGCGCGAATTGCCTCGCCAGCGCCGGCACATCGTTCATCGGCCCGGCGCCCAGCGAGCCCGAACAGAAGGTGACGCCATTGGCCTGCGAGGGCACAGCACTCGTGATGAAGGCGAGATCCTCGCCATTCGAGACAATGCGCGGCAGGCCGAAGAGTGCGCGCGGCGGATCATCCGGATGCACGGCAAAACGCATGCCGAGTTCTTCCGCGAGCGGGATTACTTCACGCAGGAACCTCGCGAAATGCGCGCGCAGTTCCGCCCGCCCGATGCCCTTGTAGCGGTCGAGCATGCGGCGGAAGCCGGGAATATCGTACCGTTCGTAAGCGCCGGGTAGGCCGGCATTGATGTTGACCAGAAGCGCGGATTTCTCGCTCTCGCTCGCCGCATCGAACCAGGTTTTCGCCCGCGCGATCAGCTCCGGCGCGTGATCGGCCTCGGCGCCCGGACGCTGGAGCATGAAGCAATCGAAGGCGCAGAACTTCACCGCATCGAAGCGCAGGGCGCGTCCGCCGCCGGGAATGGGATAGGCGAGATCGGTGCGCGTCCAATCGAGGATCGGCATGAAATTGTAGCAGATCGTCGTGATGCCGCAGGAAGCGAGGTTCCGCATCGACTGCCGATAGGCGTCGAAATGCCGCTGCAGCGGTCCCTCGCCGAGCTTGATATCCTCATGGAGCGGCAGGCTTTCCACCACATTCCAACGCAGGCCAAGGCTCGGGTCAGCCGCGAGCAGCGCCTTCCGCTTCTCGATTTCCTCCACGCTCCACACCACGCCATAGGGGATGTGATGCAGGGCCGTGACGATGCCCGTGGCACCGGCCTGCCGGATCTCGCGCAGGGTGATGGGGTCGTCGGGGCCGAACCAGCGCCAGCTTTGTTCCATACTTCAAGCCTTCAAGAGTTGGCCGTGAGGATGACCTTGACCTGCCGGCTGCGATCCATCGCCATCCGCAGGCCCTCGGGTGCCTCGCTCAACGGCAATTCGGCGGTGATCAGGTCTTCGACCGGCACCTTGCCTTCAGAAATGAGCCGCACGGCATCCATGAATTCCGTTCCGAAGCGGAACGTGCCGCGCAGGTCGATCTCCTTCACCATCACCTGGTTGGCGGGGAAGGGGATGTCGCCGGTGGGCTGGTTGCCGATCTGCACGACGATGCCCGCCTTTCGCGCCGCGGCAACGGCCGAGGCAAGCCCGGCAGGAGCGCCGCTCGCCTCGAACACCACGTCGTAGAAGGCACCCTTGCGCTTCAGGGCCTCGGGATCAGCGGAGAGGTCGAGCGTTTCCCCTGCACCAAGCTTCGCCGCGAGCGCGAGGGGTGCCGCCGCGAGATCGGCCACGGCGAGGCTCGCCGCGCCCGCCGCTTTCGCGCCGAGGAGGGTAAGGAGCCCGATGGGGCCCGCGCCAATCACTAGAACAGACCGACCGGTGAGATCCCCGCCGCGCTTCACGGCATGCAGGCACACGGCCAGCGGTTCAGCGAGAGCCGCCTCGCGGAAGCTCACATGGTCGGGAATCGGCACGCATTGCGCAGGGACAGCATCGAATTTTGTCGCAAAACCGCCCTGCATATGCGGGGTCTTCGAGGCAGAGCCCATGAAATAGATGTTTTCGCAATGGTTCTCGCGTCCCGCCTGGCAAGCCGGGCAGGTGCCGCACCAGCGCGACGGGTTCACGGCCACGCGCTGGCCGAGTTTCAGACTCGTCCCGGCATTGATCTCCACCACCGTGCCCGAGATCTCGTGGCCGAGAATGAGCGGCGAGGTCATCCGGAAATCGCCGGAACGGGCGTGGCGAAAGTAATGCATATCCGAGCCGCAAATGCCCGCCGCACCGAATTCCACGCGCACCATGCCCGGGGCGAGGGGCCCGGGATCATAGGCGACGTAACGCAGGTCTTCGGGGCCGAAGAGCGTGGCAGCGAAGGCAGCACTCATTTGATCATTCCCAGATAGCGCGGCAGCCAGAGCGTGATTTCCGGCACGAAGGTGATGAGCACCAGCGCGGCGAAGAGCGGCGCAAGCCAAGGCAGGATCGCCATGGTCGTGCGCTCGACAGAGAGCTTCGCGACGCGCGCAAGCACGAAGAGCACCATGCCCAGCGGCGGATGCAACAGGCCAATCATCAGGTTCAGCACCATGATGAGGCCAAAATGCACGGGGTCGATGCCCATCTTCAGCACGATTGGCAACAGGATCGGCACGAGGATGGTGATGGCCGCGATGGTATCGAGGAAGCAACCCACGAACAGCATCAGCAGGTTCACGAGGATCAGGAACACCCACTTGTTGTCGGTGATCGCGAAGATCAGCCCGGATAGGGCCTGCGCAGCCTGTGATACGGTCAGCAGCCACGCGAAGATCGAGGCGGCCGTGACGATAAAGAGCACGGAAGCGGTGGTTTCGATCGTGTCGAAGGTCGCCTTTGCGAGTGCCTTCATCGTCATCGAGCGATAGCGCACGAGGCCGAGGAAGAGCGACCACATAACGGCGGCCACGGCGGCCTCGGTGGGCGTGAACCAGCCGAGCGTCATGCCGCCGATCAGGATGACCGGCGTCATCAGCGCCATCACGGCCGAGAACTTGAAGATGTAGTCGAGCAGCAGCACGACGCCGAGCGAGAGGAAGATGGCGGCATTCTCCGACATGCCGAGATAGCCGAGGCCAATCACGGCCGCGGGGAACAGGAAGACCACCGCCACCTCGATCAGCGCCGAGCCAATCTTCGCGAGCGCGAAGGGTGCATCCGAACCCCAGCCCTTGATGCGGGCAAAGACCGCCACCGTGATCATCATCAGCAGCGTCATGAGCAGGCCGGGCAGGATGCCCGCGAGGAAGAGCGAGCCAATGGAGACATTCGCCATCATCCCATAGATGACGAAGGGTAGGGAGGGCGGGATGATCGGCCCAAGCGTGGCCGAGGCAGCGGTGACACCCACAGCCACCTCCACCGGGTAGCCATGCTCCTTCATCGCCTTGATCTCGATGGTGCCGATGCCCGCGGCATCGGCAATCGCAGTGCCGGACATGCCGGAGAAGATCACCGAGCCGATGATATTCACCTGCGCGAGGCCGCCGCGCATCCAGCCCACGAGATCCACCGCGAACTTGTAGATGCGGCCCGTCACGCCCGCGATGTTCATGAGGTTGCCCGCGAGGATGAAGAAGGGCACCGCCAGCAGCGGGAAGCTCTCCACGCCCGCGATCATGCGCTGCGCGACAATGACGTCGGGCGCGACACCATAAACCGCGATATAGGCAAGCGAGGCCATGACCATGGAAACAGCCACGGGAATGCCGAGGATCATCAGCAGGACGAACCCACCCATCAGAAGCAGCATGGTTCAGCCCTCCTGCGAGCCGTCAAAGGCGCCGGGGCGCTCAAGCACGGAATAGCCGCGCCGCACATTGCCGATAAGCACCTGCACACCGCGCAGCGCCATCAGCACAAAGCTGGCGAAGACGATGTAGAAAAGCGGCGATTTCGGGAAATCGATCGTGGTCATGCGCTCGTCATCGATGAGCGCCGAATAACGCCAGACCAGCACCGCGAGATACGAAAAGACCGCGATTTTCGCGACATCCACCAGCGTCGCCATGACACGCGCCAAACCCGGTGAAATCATTCGGTAGAGGAAATCGACGTGGATGTGCCGCGTGAGGCGCACGCAGCCCACCGAGCCGAGAAACACCACGGCCACGAGGCAGTAGATCGCGATTTCCTCGGTCCAGGCGAAGGAATTGTTGAGCACGTAGCGCGTGAAGAATTGCAGGAATACGCAGCCGCACATCAGCCAGAAAATGGCCAGCGCCAGCCAATCTTCGACGCCGTGGCCCGAAACATCCACGGGAGCTTCCGCTTCCTCGAAGGTCCGGGCGATTTCTTCGCTCGTGATGGGGGTATGTGTTTCGCTTGTCTCGCGCAACATGGCTTTGTCGTCCTGCCCTCGGGGGAGAAAACGGCGCACCCCAAGTCGGGGCGCGCCGCGAAGGAGTGAGGGCCTTAGAACTTCACGGCCTGGATGCGATCCCAATCGGCCTTGCGATAGCCGAACTGCTCGAAGGTCACGCCCTTGCCCACCGCATCGAGGAATTCCTGACGGTTGATCTCGGTCACGGTCAGGCCCTTGTCCTTGAAGAACTGCACGAGCTTCTGCTCGTCGGCCTTGATCATCTTGGTCGCGCGCGCCGCGGCTTCCTGGCTGACTTCCGTAAAGATCTTCTTCTCCTCATCCGAGAACTTCGCCCAGGTGCCCTTGGCGACAACTGTGTTGAGGTGGTCGACGATATGGCCGGTCAGCACGATGTGCTTCTGCACCTCGTAGAACTTCTTGGCCTCGATGGTCGTCAGCGGGTTTTCCTGCGCTTCCACCGTGCCGTTCTGCAGCGCGAGATACACTTCCGCGAAGGCGATCGGCGTGGTGTTGGCACCGCAGGAGCGGGGCATGGCGAGATAGGCGGGCACGTCCGGCACGCGCATCTTCAGACCCTTCATGTCGGCGCAGGTCTTGATCGGCTTGTTCGAGGTGGTGTGGCGCGTGCCGTAATAGGTCGTCGCGGTAATGACGTGGCCGGTCTTCTCCTCGTAGCCCTTCGTCAGTTCCTTGTAGATGTCCGCCTTGGTGTAGGCGAGCAGATGCTCTGGGCTCTTGAAGGTGAAGGGATAATAGGTCACTCCGATCGGCGGGAAGGCGCGCGCGGCGAAGCTCGAACCGGAGATGATGATATCCACCGAGCCGAGCGTCAGACCCTGGTTGATGTCGGTTTCCTTGCCGAGCTGCGAGGCCGGGAAGACCTCGATCTGGTACTTGTTGTTCGTGCGCTTGGCGAATTCCTGCGCGGCCCAGACGGATTCGGTGTGGAAGGCTTCAGAGGTCTCGTAGACATGCGCCCATTTCAGCTTGGTCTGCGCGGTGGCGGGCAGCGTAGCGAGCGCGGTGCCCATCAGGGCAGCGCCCGTGAGGCACAGGATGCGGCGGTTGATCATGGGGTTTCCTCCTTGGTTTTTCAGTTTGCCCCGGCCCTTATGGTTGGGACCGTTGGATACTGGCCCCCACATTAGGAGGCTGGTTCAGAAAATGCGCAAGCGTTTGCCGGGCTCCCCCCGAAAGAAGCGCCCGCAACTCGCCGGCGAAAGCGGTGCGCAAATCGTCGCGGGCGGGAAGATCAGCCCCGAAGATGGCCTGAAGATCGAGCAACCCGCCCGAGAGTTTCGCCGCATCGCCTTGCGCGGCAGCGGAAATCTCAGCGAAGCGAGCGGCGAGAGGATCGCGGATATCGATCGGCTGGCCTTTCTCATCCTGGCCCGCGGCGTAGCGCATCCATCCGGCGATCCCGAGGAGAAGCGCAGGCGAGGCGAGCCCGCGTTCGAGCCGCCAGCGCAACGTGCCGAGCAGGCGCTGCGGCAATTTCTGCGAGCCATCCATGGCGATCTGCCAGGTGCGGTGGCGGATC
>Ga0209053_1001013_pt1 | contig 15157 bp, 11 predicted proteins | sample EBPBio152010_DNA_FD_185864 | JGI IMG/M metagenome (GOLD analysis project Ga0209053, IMG submission 185864) | Wastewater treatment Type I Accumulibacter community from EBPR Bioreactor in Madison, WI, USA - Reactor 1_7/15/2010_ DNA (SPAdes)... | ecosystem: Engineered > Bioreactor > EBPR >... | reverse complement strand
AGGGGAAATAGCCGGGGCGCGGGCCAACATCAGGCCTTGCCCTCCAACCCCGCCGCCGCCGCGCCGGTGGCGCCGGGAATGGGCATGGTGAAGGTCTCGGAAAAGCTGGTGTAATCGTGATAGCCCACACGGGCCAGCGGGCGGATCCTCGCGTAATCGAGCTTGCCATCGGCGGTCAGCACATGATCGGCAACATGTATGCGCATGACCTCGCCAAATACCACATCGACCCAGCCGTGCCCCGAATTGCCGCGCAGCCGGTGGGTGGAGAGGTAACGGCATTCGAAATGCGCCGGGCTTTCGGCCACGCGCGGCCCCGGCGCGTCGATGCAGGGGGCGGCAGTGACGCCCGCGCGCAGGAATTCGTCATCGCCCTCGGGCCATTCCACCGCGCTCTGGTTCATCGCCTCGCGCAGGTCATAGGTGCACATGTTCCAGACGAACCAGCCGGTTTCCTCGGCGTTGATGACGGTATGTTTGCGGCGACCGTCGGCATATTGATTGGCCGCGAACATCACCATCGGCGGATCGAAGGTCAGGTTCTGCCACTGGCTGTAGGGCGCGAGATTGGGGATCCCGGCTTTCGAGATGGTGGACAGCCAGCCGATCGGGCGCGGCACGGTGCAGGCCTTGAAGGGCGAATAGGGCAGAGGGCAGGGTTCGGACCCCGGCGCGTAATGCATATGCTGTTCCTTCCGTTTGCTGTGGAACCGGGGGGTTCACACCCCCGGACCCCTGTGGAGTATTTAGGCAAGAAGCAAGAGCCTCAGTTGCCGAGGATGCCGGGCAGGCGCAGGCCGTGGTCGCGGGCGCAATCCAGCGCGATGTCATAGCCCGCATCGGCATGGCGCATGACGCCGGAGGCCGGATCGTTCCACAGCACGCGTTCGAGGCGTTTCGCGGCCTCGGGCGTGCCGTCGGCCACGATCACCACGCCCGAATGCTGCGAAAAGCCCATGCCGACGCCGCCGCCGTGATGCAGGCTGACCCAGGTCGCGCCGGAGGCGGTATTGGTCAGCGCGTTCAGAAGCGGCCAGTCCGACACGGCATCCGAGCCGTCGCGCATCGCCTCGGTCTCGCGGTTGGGCGAGGCGACGGAGCCTGAATCGAGGTGGTCGCGGCCGATCACCACGGGCGCCTTGAGCTCGCCGCTGGCAACCATCTCGTTGAACATCAGCCCGGCGCGGTGGCGGTCGCCAAGGCCGATCCAGCAGATGCGCGCGGGCAGGCCCTGAAAGGCGATGCGTTCGGCGGCCATGTCCAGCCAGCGGTGCAGGTGCTTGTTTTCCGGGAATAGTTTCTTCATCGCGGCATCGGTTTTCGCGATGTCCTCGGGGTCGCCCGACAGCGCGGCCCAGCGGAACGGGCCGATGCCCTTGCAGAACAGCGGGCGGATATAGGCCGGCACGAAGCCGGGGAAGGCGAAGGCGTTGTCCAGCCCCTCGTCCTTGGCCACCTGGCGGATGTTGTTGCCGTAATCAAGGGTGGGCACGCCGGCCTCATGGAAGCCGACCATCGCCGCGACATGCTGTTTCATCGAGGCGCGGGCGGCGCGTTCGACCTCGGCCGGCGCGGTTTCCTGTTTTGCGCGCCAGTCGCCGACGCTCCAGCCCGCCGGGCAGTAGCCGTGCAGCGGATCATGGGCGGAGGTCTGGTCGGTCACGATATCGGGGCGGGGGCCGCCCGATTGCATGCGGCGCAGCAGTTCGGGAAAGACCTCGGCGGCATTGCCCAGAAGGCCCACCGATTTCGCCTCGCCCTTCGCGGTCCAGTCGGCGATCAGCGCCAGCGCCTCGTCCAGCGTTTTCGCCTTGGCATCGACGTAGCGGGTGCGCAGGCGGAAGTCGATGCGGGTCTCGTCCACCTCGACCGCAAGACAGCAGGCCCCGGCCATCACCGCGGCCAGCGGCTGCGCGCCGCCCATGCCGCCAAGGCCGCCGGTCAGCACCCATTTGCCGGTCAGATCGCCCGCATAATGCTGGCGCCCGGCTTCGGCGAAGGTCTCATAGGTGCCCTGCACGATGCCCTGGGTGCCGATATAGATCCATGATCCGGCGGTCATCTGGCCATACATCATCAGGCCCTTGCGATCCAATTCGTTGAAATGTTCCCAGGTGGCCCAATGCGGCACGAGGTTGGAATTGGCGATCAGCACGCGCGGGGCGTCGGCATGGGTGCGCACGATGGCGACGGGCTTGCCCGATTGCACGAGCAGGGTCTCGTCCGCCTCCAGATCCTTCAGCGCGGCGCAGATGCGGTCGAAATCCTCCCACGTGCGGGCGGCGCGGCCGATGCCGCCATAGACCACCAGCTCATGCGGGTTTTCCGCCACATCGGGGTGGAGGTTGTTCATCAGCATGCGCAGCGCGGCCTCGGCCTGCCAGTTCTTTGCGTTCAGCGTGGGGCCGGTGGGTGGAAAGATGTCGCGGGTGTTGTGACGGCTGTTCATGGGCGGCGATCCTCAGGCAAGCAGATGGGCGGCGATGATGCCGCGCTGGATTTCGGACGATCCCTCGTAAATCCGCATGATGCGGACATCGCGGGCATGGCGTTCAAGCGGGAAGTCGGCGGTGTAGCCATAGCCGCCATGCAGTTGCAGCGCGCTATCGGTGACGCGCCCGGCCATTTCGGAGGCGGCGAGCTTGGCCATGCTGGCGGCCTCGCTGAAGCGCTGGCCGAGGGCGCGTTGCCGCGCGGCCTCCAGCGCGAGCAGACGGGCCGCGCGCAGGTCGAGCGCCATGTCGGCCAGTTGCCAGCGGATGCCCTGACGGTTGGCCAGCGCCTCGCCGCCGATGATGCGGGTCTTGGTCCATGCGACGGCGGCATCAAGGGCGGCTTGCGCGATGCCGATGCACATGGCGGCGACCTCGACCCGGCCATTGTCCAAGACCTTCATCGCGGTGCGAAAGCCGGTGCCCTCGTCGCCCAGCAAGGCGTCGGGGGGCAGGTGGCAATCCAGATCCAGTTCCCACACATGGCCGCCGCGCAGGCCCATGGTGCGTTCGGCGCGGCCGGGGGTCAGGCCGGGCGTGCCCTTGGGCACGAGGAAGGCGCTGATGCCCTTATGGGCTTTCGAGGGGTCGGTGACGGCGTAGACGATCAGGAAATCCGCGACACCGCCGTTGGAGATGAAGCATTTGGCGCCCTTGAGGTGCCAGCCCTCCGCCGTGCGGGTGGCGCGCGTCCGCATATCGGCGGGGTCGGACCCGGCATTGCGTTCGGTCAGCGCAAAGGCGCCAAGGGCGGTGCCCTCGGCCGCCTTGGGCAGCCAGTGGTCGCGCTGCGCCGGGGTGCCGCCGATCAGGATGGAATCGGTCGCGAGGTAATGCGCGGTCAGCGCCGAGACGGTGGACCCGCAGCCGCCCGCCACCAATTCAACGGCCCTGAGCAGCGCCTGCGCGCTGATGCCGGGGCCCCAGGGTTCGGGCAGGTTGGCGCCCATCATGCCGGTCGCGGCAAGGGCGGCAAGCTGGTCATGGACGAAGGCGCCGCTTTCATCGGTGGCGGCGGCTTTCGGCGCCAGTTCCTGCGCGCAAAAGCGGGCGAGCATGTCGAGGAAGGCGCGTTCCTCATCGCTGAGCATATGGAAAAGGTCAGTCATGGTCGGCAAGTCCCAGTCGGGTCAGGATCGCGGCGCGATCAGCGCCAAGCTGCGGGGCCGAGGTTGCGGCAATCGGCTTTTCGCCATTGAAACGAACGGGTTGGCCGATCGTCCGGGCTTGGCCCAGCACCGGATGCGGCAGGTCGGACACCAGCCCGCGCGCCTGCGCATGGGGGCTGTCCGCCGCCTGCGCCAGGGTCTGCACCTCGGCCGTGGGGATGCCGGCGGCGGCGAGGGCGGCCACCACCTCGGCGGTCGGGCGCGGGCCGGTCCAGGCCTCGATCATCGCGCGGACCTCGGGCTCATGCGCGGTGCGGGCCTCATCCGTTGCCAGATGCGGCGCGGGCGTGGCGCCGATTAGCGCGCAAAGCCGCTGCCACTGGCCGTCGCCCAGCACGGCGATCACCGCCTGACCGTCGGCGCAGGCGAAACAGCCAAACGGGGTGGAGAGCGGATGGCGGTTGCCCGTCCGTTCCGGCGCGCGGCCGGCATAGAATTGCAAGGCGTGGCTGGTCGGCAAGAGCGAGAACAGCGCGTCGAACATGGCCACGTCGATGGTGGCGCCTTCGCCACTGCGGTCGCGCTGGTGAAGCGCGGCCAGAATGGCCCAGCTTGCGTAAAGCCCGGCCATCAGGTCGCCATAGCTTTCGCCGACCTTGAGGGGGGCGCCGCCTTCCTCGCCGGTCGCGGCCATCAGGCCGGACATGGCCTGCGCTACCAGATCATAGGCCGGCAGATGCGCCGCCGGGCCGGATTGGCCAAAGCCCGAGATCGAGGCATAGATCAGCTCCGGCTTTGCCGCGCGCAGCGCCTCGGCCCCCAGACCCAGACGGGCCGCGACGCCGGGGCGGAAGTTTTCCACCACCACATCGCATTGCAGGGCAATTTCACGGGCAAGCGCCTGATCCTGCGGCGCTTTCAGATCCAGCACGATCGACTGTTTGCCGCGATTGACCAGCGTGAACAGCGCGCTTTCACCGTGGAGGAAGGGGCCGATATGGCGGTAATCGTCGCCCGAAGGCGGCTCCAGCTTGATGACCTCGGCGCCCAGATCGGCCAGCAGCGCGGTGCAGAACGGCCCCGCCAGCACCCGGGTCAGATCCAGCACCCGCAGACCGGCAAGCGGCGTCATGCCAGCACCGGCAAATGGGGCGCCACGGCGCGGGCCAGCGTGCCTTCGGATACCAGCCGCGTCGCGGCGGCCAGATCGGGCGCCATGTAGCGGTCTTCGCCCAGCGGCGCGATTTCGGCGCGGATCGCCGCCATCACCGCCTGCAAGGCGGGGCTGGTCTTCAGCGGTGCGCGGCAGTCGATGCCCTGCGCGGCCGACAGCGCCTCCACCCCCAGAATGACGCCCAGATTGGCGTTCATCCGCACAAGCCGGCGCGCCGCATGGGCGGCCATGCTGACGTGATCTTCCTGATTGGCAGAGGTCGGCGTGCTGTCGGTGGAACAGGGCGTCGCGAGATGCTTGTTCTCGCTCATCAGGGCGGCGGTGGTGACCTCGGCGATCATCAGCCCGGAATTGAGACCCGGCGCCGGCGTCAGGAAGGGCGGCAGATCGTGGCTCAGCGTCGGGTCCACCATCAGCGCGATGCGCCGCTGCGCGATGGCGCCGATTTCAGACACCGCCAGTGCGATCTGATCGGCGGCAAAGGCCACATATTCGGCGTGGAAATTGCCGCCCGAGACGATCTCGCCGCTATCGACCAGCACCAGCGGGTTGTCGGTCACGGCATTCGCCTCGGTCTCCAGCGTGGCGCCCGCGGCGCGCAGCAGATCCATCGCGGCGCCCATGACCTGCGGCTGGCAGCGGATGCAATAGGGATCCTGCACGCGGGTATCGCCCTCGCGGTGGCTTTCGCGGATCGCGGATCCGGCCAGCAGCGCGCTTTGCGCCGTGGCAAATGCGATCTGGCCCGGATGGCCGCGCAGTTGGTGGATCATCGGATTGAGCGGCGCGGTTGACCCCATGATGGCATCGGTCGAAAGCGCGCCGGTCACGATGGCCGCGCCAAGATTACCCCAGGCGCCCCACAGGCCCGCCAATGCGCAGGCGGTGGAAAACTGCGTGCCGTTGATCAGGGCCAGCCCCTCTTTCGGGCCCAGCACCACGGGGGCAAGCCCGGCTTGGGCCAGCGCCTCGGCCCCGGGCAGCCGCTTGCCCTGCCAATAGGCAAAGCCCGCGCCGATCATCACCGCGGCCATATGCGCCAGCGGCGCCAGATCACCCGAGGCCCCGACCGAGCCCTGCACCGGAATTTCCGGCACCACGCTGCGGTTCAGCATGTCTTCGATCAGTTGCACGGTCGCCCAGGCGGTGCCGCTGGCGCCCCGGCCCAGCGACAAGAGCTTCAGCGCCATCATCAGCCGGGTGGTGGGGGCGTCCAGCGGCTCGCCCACGCCGCAGCAATGCGACAGGATCAGGTTCCGTTGCAGCGTCGCCGTATCGCCCGCCGGAATGCGCACCGAGGCCAGTTTGCCAAAGCCCGTATTCACGCCATAGATCGCGTGATCGCCATTGGCGGCACGGGCGACCAGGGCGGCGGCGGCCTCGACCCCGGGCCGGGCGGCCGGGTCGAGCCGCAGCGGCACCGCGTCGCGCCACAGGGTTTCCAGAAGCGAAAGCGGCGTTGCGCCAGGGGTCAGCGTCAGGGTCATGCGTCTTGTCCGAAGATGCGGCGGTGAAGCGGGTTGAAGCCGAAACGATAGGAAAGTTCGGCCGGGTGATCGGCGTTCCAGATCGCCAGATCGGCGCGCAGGCCGGGGGCGATGGCGCCGCAATCGTCAAGGCCCAGGGCGCGGGCGGCGTGCAGCGTCACGCCGCTGAGCGCCTCGTCCGGGGTCAGGCGGAACAGGGTGCAGGCCATGTTCATGGCCAGCAGCAGCGAATTCATCGGCGAGGTGCCGGGGTTCAGATCGGTCGCCACCGCCATCGGCACGCCATGGGCGCGGAAGGCCGCGACAGGGGGCGCCTGGGTCTCGCGCAGCGCGTAGAAGGCGCCGGGCAGCAGCACCGCCACGGTGCCGGCCCGGGCCATGGCCTGCGCATCGGCCTCGGTCGCGTATTCGACATGATCGGCCGACAGCGCGCCATGATCGGCGGCAAGCCGCGTGCCGCCCAGATGCGACAATTGTTCGGCATGCAGTTTCACCGGCAGATGCAGCGCGCGCGCCTCGGCAAAGACGCGGGCGATCTGGTCGGGGGAAAAGGCGATCCCCTCGCAGAAGCCATCCACCGCATCGACCAGCCCCTCGGCATGGGCGGCGCGCAGGGCGGGCAGGCAGACCGTCTCCAGATAGGCATCGGCGCGGCCCCGGTATTCCGCCGGCACCGCATGGGCGCCCAGAAAGGTGGTGCGGATGCGCACGGGCCGCATCTGCCCCAGCCGCCGCGCCACGCGCAACATGCGCAGCTCCGTCTCGATATCCAGCCCGTAGCCCGACTTGATCTCCAGCGTGGCCACGCCTTCGGCGATCAGCGCATCCAGCCGGGGCAGGGCCTGCGCCAGCAGGTCGTCCTCTGACGCCGCCCGGGTCGCGGTCACGGTGGAGACGATGCCGCCGCCGGCGCGGGCGATGTCTTCATAGCTGGCGCCGCTCAGCCGCATCTCGAATTCGCGCGCCCGGTTGCCGCCATGCACCAGATGGGTGTGGCAGTCGATCAGCGCCGGGGTGACGAGGCGGCCTTGCAGATCGGTCACATCGTCCTGCGCCAGCGCGTCGGGCAGGTCGGCCATCGCCCCGGCCCAGAGGATGCGCCCCGCGCGCAGCGCCACCGCGCCGTCGCGGATCAACCCTTGATCGGTCTGTGTCGCCAATGTGCCATGGATCAGCAGCATGTCGGCCCTTGATTGATTGCTTGTTTTGGCTATTATGTGCATACATAAATGGGAGTCAACCGGCAAATGATCAGTCTTTGGGCCGAAACGGCGCTGCTGCCCTCGGGCTGGGCGCAGGGGGTGCGGATCGACATCGTGGAGGGGCGGATTGCGCGCGTCACGCCCGATGTGGCGCCCGAAGGGATGCGACTGGGCCTTGTGCTGCCCGCACCCGCCAATGCCCATAGCCACGCCTTTCAGCGCGCCATGGCCGGCATGACCGAAAGCCGCGGCCCCAATCCGACCGACAGTTTCTGGACCTGGCGGCAGTTGATGTTCCGCTTTCTCGACCGGCTCGACCCCGACCAGATCGAGGCCATCGCCGCCTTCGTGCAGATGGAAATGCTGGAGGCGGGCTATGCCTGCAACGTGGAATTCCACTATCTGCACCATGCGCCCGGGGGCGTGCCCTATGCCGATCTGGCCGAGACCAGCGCCCGCATCGCGGCGGCGGCGGCCGAAACCGGGATCGGGCTGACGCTTCTGCCGGTGCAGTATCAGTTCGGCGGGCTGGACCGACGCGGGCTGGGGCCGGGGCAGATCCGCTTTGGCAACGATCCCGACCGTTTCGCGCGGCTGCATGCCGGGGCAGGGCGCGCGCTTGCGGGGCTGGCCGATGCCCGTCTGGGCGTGGCGCCGCATTCGCTGCGCGCGATTGCGCCCGAAGACCTGCCCGCGCTGCGCGCGCTGGCGGGCGGGGCGCCCTTTCACATGCATCTGGCAGAACAACTGGCCGAGGTGTCAGAGGTGGAGGCCGCGCTTGGCGCCCGCCCGGTCGATTGGGTGCTGGACAACATGCAGCCCGGCGCGGATTGCTGTTTCATCCATTGCACGCAGATGACGCCGCGCGAAACCGAAGGTCTGGCGCGGTCGGGCGCGATTGCCGGGCTCTGTCCGATCACCGAGGCGAGCCTGGGCGACGGCATCTTTGACGGGCTGCGCTGGTTCGGCGCGGGCGGGCGCATCGCCATCGGGTCGGACAGCAATATCCGCATCGCCCTGGCCGAGGAACTGCGCAGTCTCGATTATTCGCAACGGCTGCGCGACCATTCCCGCGCGGCGCTGGCGACCGAAAGCCAGTCCACCGGGCGGCGGCTGTTCGAGGCGGCCTGCACGGGCGGTGCCCAGGCGGCGGGGCGCGATTGCGGCGCCATCGCGCCGGGGCTGTGGGCCGATCTGCTGGCGCTGGACATGGGCCAGATTGACCTGTGCGACAAGGCGGGCGATATGGCGCTGGATACCTGGATTTTCGCGGGCGACGACCGGATGGTCAGCGATGTCTTCGCGGCGGGGCGGCATGTGGTGCGGCAGGGCCGTCACATCGCGCGCGACGCCATCGCCGCCCGCTACCGCGCCGCCATGGCCCGGCTGAAGGAGACGGCATGACGGAAAGCAGCGCGATTTCCTGGCAATCCATCCGTGACGAGGTGCTGCGCCGCATCCGCGCCCGCGAATGGCGGCCGGGGCAGCTGATCCCGCATGAGGCCGATCTGGCGACCGAATTCGGCTGCGCCCGAACCACCGTCAACCGGGCGCTGCGCGAGGTGGCCGATAGCGGCATGATCGAGCGCCGCCGCCGCGCCGGCACCCGTGTCGCGCTGCACCCCGTGCGCCGCGCCACGCTGGAGATCCCGGTCCTGCGGGTGGAGATCGAGCGGCGCGGGCAGGCCTATGGCTTTACCCTGCTCAGCCGTGCCGCCGAATTGCCGCCGCCCGGCATCTGCGCCCGGATGGGCAGTGCGCCGGACCGGCCGCTCCTGCATCTGACGGGGCTGCACACCGCCGATGGCCAGCCCCATGCGCTTGAGGATCGCTGGATCGCGACCGACGCGATTCCCGCCGCGGCGCAGGCCGATTTCACCACGATCAGCCCGAATGAATGGCTGGTGCTGAATGTGCCGTTCGAGGGGGGCGACCTGACCTTTTCGGCCCATGCCGCCAGCGAGGGGGAGGCGCGCGCCCTGCGCTGCGCGCCGGGCGAGGCGCTGTTCGTGACCGAGCGCAGCACCTTTCAGGCCGGGCGCAGCCTGACCTCGGTGCGGCTGGTCTTTGCCCCCGGGCATCGGGTGCATACGCGGCTTTAGCGGCGCGCTGCGGCGCGGCATCCTGTCAAGCAAATGTCACCTGACAAAAGCCGCCCCCCTGCCTAGAGTGGCGGCATGAGATGGACCGCCGCCCTATTGCATCTGGCCTTGGTTCTGGCGCTGGCCTTCGGGCTGGTTGCGCCGATGGCCAGCCATGCGCAGGTGATGGAGGCGACAGGGGCCCATGCCGCGCATCACGGTCCGGCGCATGCTGCGCTGATCGGGGGGATGGACGACAGTTGCCGCCAGCATTGCCTCGGCCTGTCGGTGCCGCCCGCTGCCGTCGCGCCGGCGGTGCCGGGGGCTGCGCTGCGGCGGGTGATCGCGCTGGCCCCGATGGCTCTGCCGCGCGGCCGGGCGCCGCCGCCCGAAGGTCCGCCGCCCCGCCTGTGATCCGGTTCCCCGCCGCAGCCGCGGCCTGAAACCCATTTTGCAGGAGTCGCAGATGACCCAACTTTCCCGTCGCAGCTTTCTGGCTGCCACTGCCGCCATGTCGGCGGCCTGTCTGATCCCCGCCCGGGCGCGCGCCGCGGGCGATGCCCTGACCCTGAGCGCCACGACCCGCGTGATCGAGGTGCAGGGCCGCGCCGCCACCGTCATGGGGCTGATGAATGCGCAAGGGGGGCTTGGCCTGACGCTTGACCCCGGGCAGCGTTTTCGCGTCGATCTGACCAATGATCTGGCCGAAGCCGCGATCGTGCATTGGCATGGCCAGATCCCGCCCAATGCGCAGGATGGCGTGCCCAATACCAATGCCATGCTGAACCCGGGCGAATCGCGCGCCTATGATTACGCGCCGCGCCCCGGCACCTTCTGGATGCACAGCCACATCCCCGATCAGGAGATCGGCCTTCTGGCCGCGCCGCTGATCGTGCGCCGCCCCGAGGAGGTGCAGGCCGACCGGCAGGAGGTGGTGATGTTCCTGCACGATTTCGCCTTCCGCAGCCCGGCCGAGGTGCTGGCCGAGGTGGCGCAGGGCATGGCGATGGATCATGGCGCGATGAATCACGGGGCCATGAACGGCGGGGCGCCGATGGGCGGCATGGCGGGGCATGACATGTCGCAGATGATGGCGGGCATGGCCGAAGGCGGCATGGGCGGCATGGCCATGGATCTCAATGATTTCGAATGGGATGCCTATCTTGCCAATGACCGCACGCTGGCCGACCCCGATGTGGTGGCGGTGGAAAAGGGCGGGCGGGTGCGTCTGCGCGTGGTGAACGCTGCGGCGATGACCGCCTTCTGGATCGACACTGGCGCGGTGCCGGCGCGGCTGGTCGCGGTGGATGGCGATCCGGTCGTACCTGTCACCGGCACGCGCTTTCCGCTGGCGCAGGCGCAGCGGCTGGATCTGGAGATCGACCTGCCTGACGCTGCCGCCCTGCCGGTGCTGGCGCTGCGCGAGGGCGGACGACAGCGCACCGGCATCGTGCTGGCCCCGCCGGGCGCCGAGGTGCCGCGCCTGGCCGACCTGTCAGAGACGGCGCATCCGCCCGTGGCCTCGGGGCTTGATCTGGAACTGGGGTTGCGCGCCGTCACGCCGCTGGCCGACCGCCCGGTCGATCAGCGCCACATGATGATGCTGGGCGGCGGGATGCAGCCCTATCTCTGGACGCTGGACGGCCGCAGCTGGGACAATCGCCTGCCGGTGCAGGTGAAATCCGGCGCGCGGATGGAGCTGACCTTCCACAACATGTCGATGATGGCGCATCCGATGCACCTGCACGGCCATGTGTTCCAGGTGGTCGAGGTCAATGGCCAGCGCATCGCCGGCGCGTTGCGCGATACGGTGCTGGTGCCGGTGATGGGCAGCGTGACCGTGGCCTTTGACGCGGGCGAGGTGGCGCCCTGGATGCTGCATTGTCACCATATGGGCCATCTGGCGACCGGGATGATGACCGAACTGGCGGTCTCGGCCTAGACCAGCCGGGGCGCGGGGCCGGCGGCGATCAGGGTCACGCAGGTCTCCGCGCCCTTCATGCGGATCGAGGTCACATCCATCGGGCGGCGGTCCAGATCGCCGCCCAGCACCTCGATCGTGCCCATGCCGTGAAAGGCCGCGTCCAGCAGGCGCAACAGCGCCTCGCCCTTCAGCACAGCCTCGACCCCGCCGGCGATGCGGGTGATGCTGCCGGGTTCCACCCGCCGGTCCCCGATGATGAGCTGCATGACCGATCCCCCTGAAAAGGCAGGACAACCCGCCGAAATCACTCCGCAAGGCTAAGGGGATTCGGGGGCCGGAGTCCGCGCGCTTGTCCACAGGCGGGGGCAGAGTCCTGTGGAGGAAATCTGTATGGCACGGTCGATAACCCCACCCACGAAAAAAGCCCGCCCCTTGCGGGACGGGCCGAGACTCGCCAGTCTCTCGTGGTTTCTCAGCTACAGCCGCTGGTGCCGCCGCAGGTGTTGCACTTCATGCAGGTGCCGTTGCGGACCAGCGTGTAGTTGCCGCATTCGCCGCAGGCCTCGCCCTCGTAGCCCTGCATCTTGGCCTTGGTGCGGGCGTCCATGCTGACGGTGCCGGTGGCAAGGGCGGTGGCGCCGCCCAGAACGGGGCCGGTGCCGGTGGCAAGGCCGGTTTCGGGCAGCAGCATCGACAGGGCCGAAGGTTCGCCCGACAGGGCGGTCGCGCCCATGCCGCCTTGCAGCACCACCAGATCCTTCGGCAGCCGCTTGCGCAGATAGCCGGTGGAGGAGATCTGGCGCAGCACCTCCAGCGATTTGGAGGCGGCGGTTTCGCTTACCGGCTCCAGATTGCTTTCGCGCTTGCCCTCGGCCACGCCGCCGCCCAGCTCGTCAAAGCTGGCGCCCTTGGGGGCGACATGGGCCAGATCGGTGCGGTCCAGATAGCTGACCGCCAGTTCGCGGAACACATAGTCGAGGATCGAGGTCGCGTTCTTGATCGAGTCATTGCCCTGCACCATGCCCGCCGGTTCGAACTTGGTGAAGGTGAAGGCGTCCACGAATTCCTCCAGCGGCACGCCATATTGCAGGCCCACCGACACGGCGATGGCAAAGTTGTTCATCATCGCCCGGAAGCCCGCGCCTTCCTTGTGCATGTCGATGAAGATCTCGCCAAGGCTGCCATCACCATATTCGCCGGTGCGCAGATAGACCTTGTGCCCACCCACGACCGCCTTCTGGGTATAGCCCTTGCGGCGTTCCGGCAGCTTTTCGCGGTGGCTGCGGACGATTTCCTTCACGATCACCTTTTCGATGATCTTTTCGGCCAGCGTCACCGCCTTTTCCTGCGGCGTGCCGGTGGCGAGGATTTCCTCGGCCTCCTCGTCATCCTCGACCAGGGCCGCGGCCAGCGGCTGCGACAGTTTCGAGCCGTCACGATAAAGCGCATTGGCCTTGATGCCCAGCGAATGCGACAATTCGTACGCCGCCAGCGTTTCCTCGATCGAGGCCGAATTCGGCATGTTGATCGTCTTGGAAATCGCGCCCGAGATGAAGCTTTGCGCCGCCGCCATCATGGTGATGTGGCTTTCGACCGACAGGAAGCGCTTGCCCTTCTTGCCGCAGGGATTGGCGCAATCGAAGACCGCCAGATGATCGGCCTTCAGGAAGGGCGCGCCTTCCAGGGTCATCGTGCCGCAAACGTGGTCGTTGGCGGCGTCGATCTGCGCCTTGCTGAAGCCCAGATGGCGCAGCAGGTCAAAGCTCGGGTCGGCCAGTTTATCGGCCGGAATGCCCAGCGTGCCCTTGCAGAATTCCTCGCCCAGTGTCCACTGGTTGAAGACAAAGCGGATGTCAAAGGCCGAGGGCAGGGCGCTTTCGATCTTTTCGATCTCGCGCGGGCCGAAGCCATGGCCGATCAGCGCGGTGTGGTTGATGCCGGGGCAATTGCCCAGGCTGCCATGGCCCACGGCATAGGCCACGATCTCGGCCACCTGACCCGAGGAATAGCCCAGCGTTTCAAGGGCGCCGGGCACCGACTGGTTGATGATCTTGAAATAGCCGCCGCCGGCCAGTTTCTTGAACTTCACCAGCGCGAAATCCGGCTCGATCCCGGTCGTGTCGCAATCCATCACCAGACCGATGGTGCCGGTGGGGGCGATGACGGTGGTCTGGGCGTTGCGGTAGCCATGCTTTTCGCCAAGCGCCAGCGCCTCGTCCCAGGCCGATTTCGCCAGCCGCACCAGGTCGATATCCGGGCAATTCGCGGCGTCGAGGGCGACCGGCGCCACGTTCAGCGCCTCATAGCCCGCGTCATGGCCCCAGGCGGCGCGGCGGTGGTTGCGAATGACGCGCAGCATGTGCCGGGCATTGCGGGCATAGCCCGCGAAGGGCCCCAGCTCTGCCGCCATTTCGGCGCTGGTCGCATAGGTCACGCCGGTCATCAGCGCGGTCAGCGCCCCGCAAAGCGCGCGGCCCTCGGCGCTGTCGTAACCCAGACCCATATTCATCAGCAGGCCGCCGATATTGGCGTAACCCAGGCCCAGCGTGCGGAAATCATAGGAAAGCTGCGCGATCTCCTTCGACGGGAATTGCGCCATCATCACGCTGATTTCCAGCGTCACGGTCCAGAGCCGCGTCGCGTGGATATAGGCCTGCGCGTCGAACTGGCCGTCGCGGTAGAAGGTCAGCAGGTTCATCGAGGCCAGGTTGCAGGCCGTATCATCGAGGAACATGTATTCCGAACAGGGGTTCGACCCGCGGATCGGCCCGTCTTCGGGGCAGGTATGCCAGGCGTTCACCGTGTCATGGAACTGGATGCCCGGATCGGCGCAGGCCCAGGCGGCATGGCCGACCTGATCCCACAGCTCGCGCGCCTTGACGGTCTTGGCGGTCTTGCCATCGGTGCGGCGGATCAGCGCCCAGTCGGCATCCTCTTTCACCGCCCGCAGGAAGGCGTCGGTCACGCGGACCGAGTTGTTGGAGTTCTGGCCCGAGACCGAGATATAGGCCTCGCTGTCCCAATCGGTGTCATAGGTCGGGAATTCGATGCTGTCGAAACCCTGCCGCGCATATTGCAGCACGCGGTTGATATAGGTTTCCGGGATCATCGCCTTTTTCGCGGCGCGGATCGCGGTTTTCAGCGCATCGTTCTTCGTCGCGTCGCAGGCGTCGGTCACGCTGCCATCCCAGCCACGGATCGCGGCGAAGATCGCGTTCAGGTGCTGTTCGTGCATCTTGGACCCGGCCACGAGGCTCGCGACCTTTTGCTCCTCGATGACCTTCCAGTTGATGAACTGTTCGATATCGGGGTGATCCATGTCGCAGATCACCATCTTGGCCGCGCGGCGCGTGGTGCCGCCCGACTTGATGGCGCCCGCCGCGCGGTCGCCGATCTTCAGGAAGCCCATCAGGCCCGACGACTTGCCGCCGCCCGAGAGTTTCTCGCCCTCGCCGCGCAGGCTGGAAAAGTTGGTGCCGGTGCCCGAGCCGTATTTGAACAGCCGCGCCTCGCGGACCCAGAGATCCATGATCCCGCCTTCGTTCACCAGATCGTCGCTGACCGACTGGATGAAGCAGGCATGCGGCTGCGGATGTTCATAGGCGCTGTCGGAACGGGTCAGCTTGCCGGTCTTGTAATCGACATAGAAATGGCCCTGGCCGGGGCCGTCGATGCCATAGGCCCAGTG
>Ga0209053_1001010_pt1 | contig 15190 bp, 17 predicted proteins | sample EBPBio152010_DNA_FD_185864 | JGI IMG/M metagenome (GOLD analysis project Ga0209053, IMG submission 185864) | Wastewater treatment Type I Accumulibacter community from EBPR Bioreactor in Madison, WI, USA - Reactor 1_7/15/2010_ DNA (SPAdes)... | ecosystem: Engineered > Bioreactor > EBPR >... | reverse complement strand
ACTACACCAACCGCGTCGGCACCCAACGCGCCGTCCGTAACCACATCCGCGGCCTGAACGCCCTGGGCTACAGCGTCACCCTCAGCCCGGCCGCCTGACCACGAACCCGCACCTCACGACGTGGCCACCCGTGTGGTCACCTTCCATTTTCGGATTAGTGGTGACGAGTCTTGCATCGGCAACCAACGCCCTGCCGGCACCTTGGCAGGCCCGGAAGTCCAGGTGCGCGTCGACGAGCGGGAGGGTGTCGCGCGACAGCCGAACGCGGCGATGCTCGCGAGCGTGGGAGTCACCGCGAGGATAGTGCAGGGCTGAATTGTCAAGACGCCCATAGCGATTGGCCAGCGAGAAGCTCAGGGTCAACGCCTCCGTGTCGATAGGAAGGCGTCGGGCGCGAGCGCACGACTGCATGGGGCGATGTGCACGCCCAACATGGGAAGGACGTCGTATGGCAGAAGCCGAGGGTGCTTCTCGTTGGCGCACCGGATTCCATCAGGTATACCGCGTCAGTAGAACTATCCCGGGGGGTTTATCCCGACGACCACATTCTTTAGCATTCCGCGACAGACCTTTTAGCTGCGCAGCGCGGGTGTGGATATCGGCTCCACTTTGGATTTCTGCAACCCGAGCGCGACAGCGACGAACCATGGGGTACCCAATGTCGATGCCGTGATCCGAGCGCAAGGTTCCCCAACGCAGAGGGGTTGTTGACACTCACGCATATCGAGCGATGCCCACGGGAAAAATGTACCGGGGGCGAGGTGCGTCGTTGCATGCATTGCGCACCCCTCAGCCTCTGCGCAGAGGTCCCTGCTCCAAGCTGGGGTTGCCGAGACCGAACGGGCGTCGAAAGCGTCCGCACACGTGGCCGCTCGAACCGAGGCGGCTCACTGCTCAACTAGCCTGACCCGGGTGAAGAAGTTCTCGGTTTTCCCTGAAGGCGAGTCAGGGCAGCGGCTGTCCTCACTGATTCGCTGCGGTGGCGGCCACATTTTCGCCCCAAGAGGCCGAGGGCAATTGGTGGGCCCCCGTCCCGCGCGCGGCCACCGGCTGCCATCAGGCAGAGCAAGGCCAGGGCGGAGCTCGTCTTAGCTTCGAGCACTTCCCAGAGGATACGCAGTTAGAGCAAGTTGCGAGGAGTTCCGATGAGGGCAGACACTGCACGTTTCGTCGTCGCGACGGATTGGTCGCAACCAAGGCACATGGCCGCAGTCATGCATGCCTACTCGGAGATAGGGAACCGGGGCGCGGGCACTTCTCTGGTGATAGCAGTCCCTCACGAACCTGGCCCAGATGATGCTAGGCGCGTGAGAAAGATGTTGCAGCGCGCCCCGGGACAGGTTCAGGCCGAGGTATTCATCGAGGCCTTCGAGGAAGCGCGGGCAAAACCCTGCGCAGCGGCAATTGTCCCCACCGGGTCAGAGGACTTCCTTCTGTTGCAGGTCGCCTCTTGGGTGGCCAGACTGACTCGCTTGACACTGGTCGGTGAACATTCGGACGAATCGACCCTACTCGGCTCGTTGCTGGACTCATTTGAGGAGACATCGCGTAAGACGCTGCTGAGCGCTGAAAGTCCAAGTCACATTGAGCCCAGCTGGCACGGAGTCTACGCAGGTCAAGGTCGGTTTATAGTCGCGCTGAAGACAGGTGGTAGGGCCTATCTTCCTGTCGGGGACCGCGCGACTGCGGTCAACATTCTGCAGACGGGTCTGTACGAGCCTGATCTGCAGGGGTATATACAACACAGCGTCCCGAGGGGAGGGCTCGTACTGGACGTCGGAGCAAATATCGGCCTCGTCACGATCGCCCTAGCGCATGCCGTGGGCGCCGAGGGCCGGGTCATTGCGTTTGAACCCGTTCCTGCAAACATACAGTATTTACGGTGGAACGTTGAGACGAATTGGCTCATGGACGTTGTAGACATCATCTCGAAGGCTGTTAGCGACGTCAACGGCCTCACAACCATGTCGATATCCGATGAGTGGAATGCGTTAGGATCCATCACTAAGGGCGAAGTGGAGCTGGCGGGGAGACACGAAACTACTGGCCAGCGTCGGATTGACGTGGAGATGATTCGCTTGGACAGCTACTTTCCTCTAGATGTTCACATTGATCTCGTCAAGATTGATGTTGAGGGGGCCGAGCACCTGGTCTTTAAGGGGATGGAGCGCCTCCTCGAAGGTGGCCGGATTGACAGGGTCGTCTTTGAGTGTGCGCGAGAGCATTTCGACCGTTCTCTCGTGGGACCAGAAAATGCTTGGGATGACTTCATGACTAAGTTACATCAGTATGAAGAGTCCGGCTGGACTTTCGGGGTGCCACATGAGGATGGAACGCTGTCCGAACTCACAGTGGCGGGCATAGCGGCTCGCGCAAACTTCTCGTCGATCGCCATGGAGAAACCTGGCCTGGGAACTCAGTGCAAAGAGTGGCCCGTGTGAGTAGCCATAGTGGCGCCTGAGAATGTTGACGTTTTTAAGGAGGACGGGGTGTCTGACGGCGTAGAGGCTCACGTGGCACACGTCTGGACAAGTGGCGAAGAAGTGGTCTGCGAGTTCCCTTCTGAGCTTGAGCTGGATGTAAGCATGCATCTTGCTGAGCCGCATCCTCGTGGACTGCTTGGCCTTCCCTACTGCCAAAACGTCCCAACTGAGGTGCAGACAGTTCGCTTGATTCGTAACGGCTTGTGCCTGCCCATCAATTCGTTCGCCGGCGATGAAGTACTTTTGGCCGCGCCCGAATCAAAGCATGTTCAGCTTCTGGAGCGCATGGTTGCACCCGGGCTTGTCAGGGTCCTTCTGTCGGTCACGTCCGCGCTTATTGGATCGCGGGTGCTGGCGCGTAGCGATGTCGCAGAGTTGTTGATGCAGACTGTCGAGGTGCCACACGCCCTCCTGCTTGGTGACTATCCGAGAGAGTGGTGGGAGGACACTTTGTGTCGCCTTGACATGATCTGGCCATCGGCCACGGGAGCGCCAATGTCGCCTGAGAGCCCGGTTTTCCAGGGCGTGGCTACGTACCTCGCGCTTCGCGAGGTTGCTCGTCGCCGAATTGCCGAGCCGTTTCGAGTCCCACGTGAGCTGTCGCAAGCACCCGCAACTCCGGGAGCCTACTCATGAGCACGGCTACACCTGCAAAGCTGGAGACTCTGACGATTTGTCATCGCGCGGCTACTATTCCGCAGAAATGGGTTGGGAAGGAAATTGCGGTAGGAGGATATTCATCGGGCTCCTCGACGCATCTCTCTCGCTTAGCGCCTGGGTGGTACGCTCGTTACGATCATTCGCACAGCGCCGCGGCCCTTTTTGCGGCGCCCAGACTACTTCAAGGGATAGGGGAGGGTATCACTCATGTGCGGATGCAGCAATATCGAAAAGTCCTGAGTCATGTTGCCGTGGGAAGGCAGCATCGTGAGCTGCCCACGCTACGAGAAGTCATGCCTTCGCAGGCGGCGAGCTTGTCTGACACGGATCGTGCGCTCGCGCCAGGATGCGATTTTATGGTCCCCCCCGCGTTGAGTTTTCGGAGGACAGTCCTCGCGCATTATGCGAGTTGTCATCTTCCTGTCGACTTCCTTGAGTACGCGGTAGCGGCCATCGATGCGGGCGTTCTTGCCGAGAATGAGGTCGTAGATATGCTCCATGAAGACAGGCTGATCGCAGGCGCGCTGGAGCTGGGCATCTACCCATTGGAGTTCTTCGTAAGCGCCGTGAAGAGTCTAGAAGCTATCTCGCGCAGATTCATCGAGAGGGCAGATTCGAGGCTTGCCTCTTATGGAGCTGATCAGGCGCGCGCACTCTCATCTTGTGTAGAACGCGCCGGTTCCTACCTCGTACTGGCTGAGCTCGAGCGCCGTTTTGGAACGAATGTCCCGATTGGGACCACGGCTTGGATCGTCTGCATCACGGATAACGGGGGTGGCTATGTGCCTGGCCGTGCCGAGTGAACGCTTGCCACTTACACCTGTGGTTTCATACACAATATGTCACCGTTCACCGATCCTCCCGGACCAGTGGGTAGACGAGGAGATAGCGGTTGGCCCCCACAATACCGGCAGTCCTTTGCATATTTCTCGGCTCGTTCCGTTGTGGCACGAGAGATATACGTACGCGCACAGTGCGGCTGCCCTATTTGGTGTCAATCGAGCCCTTGGCAGCCAGGCGCCCAAGGGCGGGCACGTCCGCATGCAGCAGTATCGCAAGGTTCTGTCGCATGAGCGCCTCGGAAAACCAGACACCTATCTGCCGTCCATGGGTGTGATCTCTGCCAGTGAGTCGGCTCGCCATGCCCATGTGGGTCTGTCGCTTGCTACGGGATGCGACTTTCTCGTACCGCGCCCAGTGAGATTTCAGCATTCCGTGCTCGAGCACTACGCTCGCAACCATCGGGTGCTTGACTTCATTGACTTCGCGCGAGTGGCCCTCGAGTGTGGTGTACTTTCCGGGCAACAGGTTTCCATGATGATGTTGGAGAGAGTGTACTTCGCTGGTGTTCTGGAGTTGGGGATCTACCCTGTTGAGTTCTTCCAGCGGGCTTTGACGCAGATTGAGACGGTAGCCGACGAGTTCGCGATGAAGCATGCCGCGCGATTGACGAGCTACGATGCGGAGCAGAGTCGGGCGCTTGCGTGGTGCGTAGAGCGGATGGGTTCTTTTCTGGTTCTTGAAGAGTTAAGGGAACGGTACGGCCGAGACGTTCCAGAGGGGACCTTCGGGTGGATTGTCTGTGTTGCGCCAGAGGGAGACGCGTACGTCCCCGGTAGCGGCGATTAGGGGCTCTTCCTACTTGAGTGTGGGGTCATAGGTTGAGTCCGCCGGCGATGAGGAGCATGCGGAGGCGGTAGTTGTCGAAGTTCTTGAAGCCGCGGGCGACGCGGCGGTGGAGTTCGATGAGGCCGTTGACGGCTTCGGTGCCGCCGTTGCTGGCGCCGTTGGTGGTGAAGTAGGACAGGAATGCCTCTCGCCACTGTTTCAGGGTGCGGCCGAGGCGGGCGATCTCGGGGATGGGGCAGGTGGGGAAAGAGTCGATGATCTGTTCGGCGATCACCTTCCCGGCGGCGTGGTCCTTCTGGCCCGAGTTGGCTCACGTAGCGACTGATTTTCGCCGCTCGGGTCCGTGAGCTGGGGCGTTCTGGTCGGCGGGGTTCGTTTCGGGTCACTAATCGTAGGGTGTGGTGGTGGCTTTCATCCGGACGGTCCGCACGGCTTCGGGCGCGACGGCGGTGCAGATCGTGGCCAAGGTGAAGGGCCGCAACCGGGTGTTGGAGCATGTCGGGTCGGCGCACACCGAACTGGACCTTGCGCTGCTGCAGCAGGCGGCCCGGGAACGGCTCGACGAAGTGGCTCCGCCACTGGACCTGCCGGTCGAGGTGCCTGTCCGCCCGGCACGGCTCCTGCCTGGGCCGGCCGAGGGGGTCCTGGACTGGTCCTCCCCGGCCGCGCTGGGCGAGCGTGACGGGCTGGTCGCGCCGGCGCGGATCCTGGCGACTGGCAGTGAGGTCCTGTATCGCGCGATCGGGACCGTGTACGAGGAGCTGGGGTTCGCCGCGGCGCTTGAGGATCCGGTGTTCGCTGACCTGGTCATCGCCCGCGTGGTCGAGCCCACCTCGCTACTGGACGCCGGCAGGGTCCTGATCGAGCTGGGGGCGCGGCCGGCCAGCTACGCGACGATGAAGCGGACCCTGGCCAGGGTCACCGGGCGGGACTACCGCGCCACAGTCGCATCCGCGTGTTTCGCGCACGCCACCAGCCATGGGGACCTCACCCTCGTCTTGTTCGACGTGACGACGCTGTACTTCGAGGCAGAGCACGAAGACGAGCTGCGCAAGGTTGGCTACTCCAAGGAGCGGCGCGTCGACCCCCAAGTCGTGGTCGGGCTTCTGGTCGACCGGACGGGTTTCCCGCTGGAGCTCACCTGCTGGGCGGGCAACAAGGCCGAGACCGCCACGTTGCTGCCCACGATCAGGGCGTTCCAGGAACGGCACGGGCTGGCCGACTTCGTCGTCGTCGCCGACGCCGGGATGCTCTCATCGTCGAATCTGAAGGCGCTCGACGAAGCCGGGATGAGGTTCATCGTGGGATCCCGCCAGGCCAAGGCCCCCGCCGATCTTGCCTCACACTTCCGCTGGCACGGGGACGCCTTGGTTGATGGGCAGCTCATCGACACCATCACGCCCCGGCACGCGGGCACTACCAGCGAAAATGACGTGGCGAAGAAGGTCGAGCCGGTGTGGGACCCGGCCATGCATCCGAAGTCGTGGCGCGCCGTTTGGGCGTACTCGGCGAAGCGGGCCGCCCGGGACGGGCGGACCCTGACCCTGCAGGAGAACCGCGCGAAGGCCGTCGTGGCGGGGGAACGCGCCGCCAGGACCCCGCGGTTCGTGACGGTCCACAAGGGCGACGCCGTCCTGGACGAGAACGCCCTCGCGCGAGCGCGGCGGCTGGTCGGGTTGAAAGGCTACGTCAGCAACATCCCCCACACACTGATGCCCGCCGCCGAGGTCATCGCCTCCTACCACGACCTGTGGCACGTCGAGGCGTCGTTTCGCATGTCCAAGACCGATCTGCGGGCCCGGCCCATGTTCCACCACAACCGTGACGCGATCGAAGCCCACCTCACCATCGTCATGACCGCCCTCGCCCCTCGCCCGTGAGATCCAAAGCCGCACCGGGATCACGATCCGGCAGGTCAACCGGCAACTACGGCCCCTGCGAAGCGCGACCATCCGGATCAACGGCGCCACCCACCGCATCCCACCCGAAATCCCCGAACCCCAGCAAGCCATCCTCAACGCACTGCAGAAACCGGGTCACTAACGATTTGAGCCAACTCAGGTGATCTGTTCGGCGATCACCTTCCCGGCGGCGTGGTCCTTCTGGTGGTAGGCGGAGCGGAGCAGTTGGGCGCAGGACCAGGCGACTTCGACCTCGCGGTGTTCCTCGCGGGCGGTGAACACCGCGTTCAGGCGGGACTTCTGTTTGTCGGTGAGGTTCTCTCGTCCGGCACGCAGGTTGTTCCGGACCCGGTACAGCGGGTCGTTCTTACGGCCGCGGTGACCGAGGGTGTCCTGTTGGACGCGGCGGCGGACCTCGTCGACGGCTTGAGTGCCAAGCTTGACGACGTGGAAGGCGTCCAGGACGGCGGTGGCGTCGGCGAGCTGGTCGTCGATGGCGTTCTTGCACCCGTGGAAGGGGTCCAGGGTGGCGACCTCGACCCGCTTGCGGAAGCCTTCCCGCGGGCGTTGAGCCAGTCCTTGTAAGCGGACCCGGTACGGCCCGGGACCAGGTCCAGCAGCCTGGCGCGCACCACGACCTTGCCGTTCTTGCCTGGGTGGCGGGTGAGGTCGACCATCCCGGTCAGCTCCTTGAGGCCGCGCCCGCCGTCCTCGGCCGGTTTCGTGGACACGTGGTGCCAGACGTGCTCGTCGACGCCGAGGGTGTCCACCCCCTCGAACCGGGTCGGGTCTTCCGCGGCCGCCTTGAGCAGGGGCTTGATGGAGGCCCAGACCGTGTTCCAGGTCGTGCCCAGCTGTCGGGCGATCCCGGCCACCGAAGCGTGTTCGCGGCGCAGTTGCCCGATCGCCCACCAGCACGCCCGCACCGTCAGCAACGCACGCGGCGCCGCGATCTTCTCGTCCTGCTCCACGAACGTGAGCCGCGCACAGCCGGGGTCCGGGCAGCGCCACCGCCGCTTGCGCCAGATCACCCTCACCGGCCGCCCGAAACACGGGGCGTCCACCAGCCTGGCCTCGACCCGACCGTGCGCGTGCGCGAGGACCCCGCATGAGATGCATGCCCATCACCGTCGGCGCCGACTCCACCCGCACCGTCAACACCGCCCCCGGCCCGTCGTCGCGGTCCACGCCAATCACGTGCAGCCCGTCCAGGCCGACCAGCAGGTCACACCGCACGCAATAGCCGCCCTTCGGGCAGCACAAAGTAGGCTCGGGCATCGTCGAGGTCCTCGGGGTCAGGAGAGGTAGAAGTCCCCTGATCCTCGGGGGCCTCGACCCCCATCCACCGCACTCCAACACCCGTCAGCGCGTCGTGCTCACCCCACACTCAAGTAGGAAGAGCCCGATTAGGGCAAGCTGGGCAGCGATACAGCGGTCGTGGTCAACCAGCGCTTGGGCGGCCGGCTGCGATCCAGCGGCCCGTGTAGCTCGTCGGGCTGGGGAACACATATTGTAGAAGGACCTCGTCAAGGGTCTCGTGATGCAGGGGCTTGGCGAAGACGCGACGACAGAAGGCCAGATCCTCGGCCATCGCTTCCGCGGCGAACCGGATCCCCCCAATCGCATGGCGCGACCAGGCCCGGGCCCACACGCAGCCATACGCGTGGGCGCGCCATCCGAAGGCCGAGGCGGGCTCCGAGCCCCACATGAAGCCGAAATGCAGGATGTCGGGGGACCCGGTCTCCTCGATCCGGTGCTCTAGTCGGGCGAGCGCGTCGTCGCGGACGTACCAGTCGTCGGCGTCGAGGAAAAGAACATAGTCACCGGTTGCGGCATCGAGTCCAGCGTTCCGAGCTAGCCCGGGATGACCCTTGCGGCTGACGATGACCGTCGCTCCCGCGCCTCGCGCGATCTCCGCAGTGTCATCTCGGCAGCAATCCGCGACGACGATGACGTCGTCGAACTCGCGCACCTGGGACGCGACCGTGTCGAGGGCTACGCCCAGGGTCGCCGCGGCGTCGTGAGCGGGGATGATGAGGGAGAAGCGGGCCGGCATGAGGGCTCAGCGCCGGGTTGGCGTCGTGAGGACGACGTTCAGGTGGCCCTCATGGTGAAGGAGTACCTCGAGGGGGGCGGGGAGGGCCTGCCCTTCCTCGCCGATGGCAGCGAGTGTCCACCCGGCTTCGACGAGGCGGGTGAACTCCCCGGCGGCACGTGTCCAGTCGTCTGGTCGCGCCAGCGGAGCGACGCTGCACAGCAGGCGGCTGATTCGGTCGGCATCCAGCAGCGGGCGCAGCCGTGTGAGAGCGAGTCCAAGGCGGTGGGGTTGGCAGAGCATCGCGAGCTCGAATGGGTCCGCTGATTCCATCAGCGGCGCTAGATCTGTCGTCGGCACCTCGGTGTGCTCGGCTGCGGCCATGAGTGTCGTGGGATGCTGTCGTGAACCGTGCCAGGGGTTGCCTAAGGCAGGCCCGTACCAGCCGGGCGGCTCGTCGAACGGAGTCGGGCCACGGTGATCATCGAGCTGGGCCTCCACCAGCTCTACCGTCTTGTCGGCCCGATTGAGGATGAGGTTTTCGCGGAGGAACTGGAGATCCGACGGAGACGCTTCCAGCGCCACCACGCGGCCGGTCGGTCCGACCAGCTGGGCGACGAGTACCGTTTCCTCTCCGAAGCCGGCACCTATCTGTAGAACGCGTTGTCCAGGGAGGACCTTGGATCGGAGGTAGGCGCTTCGCTCCTCGTCAACCTCCCCTTGGAGAAGGAGACGAGGGGTGCGCGCGAGATCGTGGCTCGGGCAGACGAGGCTACCGGAGAAACTCGTTCGGACGAGCAGTCGACCGCCTCCGATGTATGTTCCCTGATAGGGCGGGCGCGATGCATGAAATGCCATGGCCGTGGTGAGTGCGTCGGCTTCGGCGCCGATGTCGGCGTAGCCATGAAGGGCTTTCTCTAGGCGTTCGGGCACCCCAGAGTTACGCGGTCGCTCATCTGCGGACTGGACCAACCGGCTGATTTCAGCGAGTTGCATCAGGAGGGCGTCGATGTCTCCTTGAGGGACCACGAAGCCGTCGTGGGGTTGCGAAAGCACTTGGCGGAATGACTCTAACGAGACGTTTAGCCGATCGCCGCCCGGGATGCCACGTCGAAGGGCATCTACCTTTTTTTCGTCGTTGTTGGACGGCGTCGAGGGAGTGGTGATCACCAGCAGGCCATCGTCAGCAATGGGAGCAACGAGGGTGGCAGCGGCCAGGACGATCGTGGGTCGGCTCCAGTTCGTTGCGACCACGAAGCGCCGCTTCGTAGGCCGAGAAGATTGAGTCATTTTGCGCCTCCAATGGATTGGCGTCTGTCACCCCTTCGGCTACCAGAGCTTCGGGATTAGCGCTGCCTCTGAGCGGCATGAGAGTCGTTTGCGGGACGGTCCAGAGGTCGACAACTACTGTGCGGTCGCCGGAGCTGAGCCACGCCTACCACGAACGGCCCTATCGGCCGCTGGATCTCGGTTGTGAGCGCGATCCCGGACCGTGTCTGCTCCGGAAGGGGACGCGCTCCCGCGACTCTCCCGACGGCATCAGAACCCGTGGGCTCCTCGGATTGCGGCGCCCGTAGTGCCTGGACGCCTCGGCGAGAATCGACCTGCCGGCGTCGGAGCAATCTCCAGCATGCGAGGCGGTCACCGGTCGAGGCTGCCCTCGCCGAAGGGAGGCACGTGTCAAGCAGCCCGTTGCCCGCAGTGGGAGACTCCACGGTCGACCAGGATCCTCGCCTGGACGGATCGGCCTCTTCAGGAGGTTCGCGTCAGCAATGGGCATGACCGGTCGATGGATGGAGGTGACGACTCGGCGTCCTGCGTGCGCATGTCTCCCTAGACAATCGCCGCTTCCCAGCGGCCCATCGTTAGCAGGCGGCCTGCCCTCCGCGGTCGGCTATCCGGAAAAGGGGTGATCCTGTCCATGGCAATCAGTAGGCTGCTCCATATCGTCTGGATAGGTGACGAATCGAGGCGACCCGAGCAGTGCATCGGGAGTTGGCGCCGCCTCAACTCCGATTTCGAGGTCCGTGTGTGGGGGAACGCCGACCTCCTCAGCCGCACTTGGATTAACGGGCGCCACATCCGCGCGCTCGCGGCGGCAGGGCGCTTCGCCGGTGTCGCAGACCTGATGCGCTATGAGATCCTCTTCTCCGAAGGAGGCATGGCGGTCGATGCCGACGCCGAATGCGTGCGCCCGCTGCCGGACTGGCTACTCGATCCCTCGGAGTTCGCGAGCTGGGAGAACGAGCATTTGCGGCCCGGTCTAATCACGAATGCGTTCATGGGCGCCGTTCCGGACTCGCCGTACATCGGGCAGTTGATCGCAACCGTCCACGACAAGGTAACCGTCACCGATGCTCACCCCTGGAAGACGACCGGCCCCGCCGTTGTCACCGACGTGTGGAAGCGCTACCAATATCCGCTCACGATCTACCCGTCCCACTACTTCACCCCCGTGCACTTCAGCGGTCAACCCTACGCGGGGACAGGGCAGGTTTTCGCGCGCCAGTTCTGGTCCAGCACGCGCGCGGATGTCGAGAGCCGAGGTCTCGCTGTCGCCGACGGAGTAGGGGTGGCCTCGTGACCCAGGCGAGCGAAGCATTACTTGACGTTGCGATGATCGTGAAGGACGAGGAGGGCTACCTCCCCACGTGCTTGGAGTCGCTCGAACAGTTGCGGCCGATCCTAGGGGTTGTCCACATCTACGACACGGGTTCGTCCGACCGCACCGTGGAGATTGCGCGCGCTTGGGGGGCGGAGGTCACCGAGGGCTATTGGGACGATGATTTCGCTCGGGCTCGAAATGCAGCAATGGCCCTCAGCTCAGCCCCCTGGGTGCTGATTGTGGATGCCGATGAAAGGGTTTCGGTTGAAACGGATTCTTTGGAGTCCGAATTAGTCTCGGCTTCCACTGAGGTCGACGTGGATGCGTTTGAGTCATCAGTGCTGCTCCGTTCTGATGCGAGCTATTCTTCGGCGACCTCGATTCGCATCTTCAGGCGCGCAAGGGTCTGCTACCGAAACCGGGTTCATGAACGGCCCGTCCGCATGGATGGTGGTGACCCATGTCTGAGACGATTGCCATCTTCAACCGTTTCTATTGTGCATATTGGCTACACCAGCGCCGCCTTCTCGGGGAAACTCTCTCGCAATCTTAATATCCTAGAAGTCGAAGTGGAAGCTTGTCGGGCCAATGAAAGTCAGGCTCAGCTCGCCGAGGCGCTGCTGAATCGTGGGCGATCCCTCGCCGGAGTCGGCGACGTACGTGCGGCCGAACGGGACTTCGAAGAGATGCGGAAGCTGGACTGTCACCCAAAATTTCGCCTGCTCGGGGGTGAACGCCTGGCTCAACTGTTGTTAGATCAGGGGCGCTGGGATGAGGTCGAACCCCTTCTCCAGGAGCTTCGCCAGGAGGGCCAAGACAGGGATATGACCGCCTGGCTCTGGGCTCGCCTGGCCATTGGCCGGGGGATGCACGATAGGGCACTTCCGCTGCTGCGGCTGGTAAATCGCCCCAAGTCCGCCGTGGGGATGGTGGATTCCTGGGCGCCCGTCCTCAGGGCGCGAGTGCAGGCGGCGACCATGGTAGGTGAGTACGAGGAAGCGCTCGCTGCGGCAATCCCGCTGCTAGCTAAGCACGGGGGAGGGGCTGGGCTCGGTCCGTTGGTGGTGGCCTTGTGGGCAGACCGGCCAACCGAGGCGCTCGCCCGCCTTTTCGCGGAGTTCGGGCCGGAGCACGCGGTGGGGGTCGCCGCCGAGATGGAGCTAGCTGGGGAGCCCGGACCGCAGGTCGCGTCCTCATTGAGGCAAATGATCGGTCTGGGCACCGACTGGCAGCACCAGCCCTCTGGTTCGGTGGCCGTCAGTCGCGCTCAGGGGTCGTCCGGTGGCGCCACCGAGGACGTGGAACCGTGACGCCCCAAGCCCTGCTGGATGTGGCGATGATCGTGAAGAGCGAGGAAGCCTACCTGCCCGCATGCCTGGCGTCCCTCGAACAGTTGCGACCGATCCTGGGAGTTGTCCACATCTACGACACGGGGTCGTCCGATCGCACCGTGGAGATTGCGCGCACCTGGGGGGCGAAGGTCACAGAGGGCTACTGGGACGATGACTTCGCGCGCGCCCGCAATGCTTCGCTGACATTCGGGTCGGCGCCGTGGATCCTCTGGACTGATGCGGACGACGTAGTGCAGGCCAACGTCTGTGCCCTCGCGGCGCGTCTGCGTGACGAGCTCGGGGGGGCGGTTCAAGCATTCAGTTCCTTACTCGTGGTCGACGGGCACGGTGGAACGCTGACTGCCCATTCGATCCGGGTCATGCGGCGTGGGTCGACCTGCTTTGAGAATCGCGTCCACGAGCGCGTGGTGCTGAGCAGTGGGGGGCTGGCTTCCTGCGCCCAGCTATCTCCCGACGTACTGACCACGGTGCACACCGGCTACACGGCGGAGGCGCATGCGGGCAAGGTCGCCCGCAACCTTGCCCTGCTGGAAGGGGAGCTCCAAGAGGCGCGCCGCCACGGCGGACCTCACCTGACGGAAGTGCTCTGGAATAGGGCCCGCACCCTCATGGGCGCGAACCGCTTCGAGGAGGCGATCGACGATCTCGTCGAGGCTCGGCGCCACGTCGGGGGGCTGCGAGTGTTCCGTCTCGAGGCTGGAGAGCTCCTCGCGATGCTGTATCTCGAGACGAGTCGCTACGACGACGCAGAGGTTGTCCTGCAAGAGCTTCGCCAGGAGGGGCAGGATCCGGAGATGACCGCTTGGCTGTGGGGGAAGTTAGCACTCGGCAAGGGCGAACCACGCGAGGCGCTGACCCTGCTGCGCCTCATCAATCGTCCGAAGTCGGGAGCAGGTCGCTTGGACAGCTGGGTGCCGGTGCTGGCGGCCCGTGCTCAGGCCGCAGCCCTCGCTGGAGAGTACGACGAGTCGCTCGCCGCCGCTCTTCCCCTGCTTGCCAAGCACGGCGCAGGCGGCGGGCTTGGGCAACTGATCCTCGCGATGTGGGGCAGTCGCCCCGATGAGTCGCTCGCGATGCTCCTCGCCGAGTTCGGGTCTGCTCATGCCGCCGCAGTAGGGGATGAGCTTTGTCAGGCGGGAGCGCGGGGGGAGCACGTGAATCTGCTCTACCGCGAACGGCTCAGTATGGCATCGGGCTGTGCCGTGGTGGCGAGCTGACCGGCCACCCGCTCGGCGGAGGAGCAACCCCCGCCTGGCCCGAATGCCGGCCCAGATCTGACGCCGTCGCATGTCGCATCTCAGTTTTGCGACGAGGGTACCGATAGGAAATGTGCGGGGGTGACCCCGGTCGGGATGGTCGACCGACCGCCGACTATGACGGTTCCGCCAGGGAAGGCGGGGCTGGGCCCCATTCCACGAAGGAGAACATCATGGGTCTGCAGATCAACACCAACATCGGCGCTCTGAACGCTTACCGGAACCTGTCCGGTACTCAGGGTGCGATGCAGTCCAGCCTGGAGAAGCTGTCCTCCGGTCTGCGTATCAACCGCGCTGCTGACGACGCTGCCGGCCTCGCGATCAGCGAGAAGCTGCGTGGACAGGTCAACGGTCTCAACCAGGCGTCCCGCAATGCGCAGGATGGCATCTCGATGGTTCAGACGGCTGAGGGTGCCCTCGATGAGGTCCACTCGATGCTGCAGCGCATGCGTACGCTCGCGGTTCAGGCCTCGAACGGCACCAACTCCACCGCGAACCTGGGCCAGATTCAGTCTGAGATCACCCAGCTCACGACGGAGATCGGTGAGATCGCCAAGCGCACCAAGTTCAACGGTCTGGACCTGTTCACCACGGCGACGACCACCCTGCAGGTGGGCGCGAACGCCAGCGACACGATGACCTTCGCGGGTCAGGCGCTGACCTCCGCCGCTGTCGGTGGCACCAACATCAGCGCTGTGGACGTCACCACGGCGACGAGCGCGAACACTGCGATCACCACGCTGGACAGTGCGATCGATGGCATCGCCTCGCACCGCGCGAGCCTCGGTGCGATCCAGAACCGCCTCGAGCACACCATCAAGAACCTCGGTGTGTCCGCGGAGAACCTGGCCGCGTCGGAGAGCCGCGTTCGCGACGCCGACATGGCCAAGGAAATGACGCAGTTCAGCCGCAACCAGGTCCTGCAGCAGGCCGGCATCTCGATGCTGGCTCAGGCCAACCAGGCCCCGCAGTCGGTCCTCAAGCTGCTCGGCTGAGTTCTCTCGATCGGCAGGCGCCTTGGCGTCCGTCGGGTGACGGGGGTGGAGCTTCGGCTCCACCCCCGTTGCCGCGTGCGGCGAGATTTGCTCAAGGAAATGTCCGCGCCGCCGATAGGAACCCGTCGGGGATTCCCGGCGGTCGGCGCGGCGCGCGCCCGACACAGGACACAGCGGTTCCGCCAGGGAAGGCGGGGCTGGGCCCCATTCCACGAAGGAGAACATCATGGGTCTGCAGATCAACACCAACATCGGCGCTCTGAACGCTTACCGG
>Ga0209053_1000999_pt1 | contig 15354 bp, 12 predicted proteins | sample EBPBio152010_DNA_FD_185864 | JGI IMG/M metagenome (GOLD analysis project Ga0209053, IMG submission 185864) | Wastewater treatment Type I Accumulibacter community from EBPR Bioreactor in Madison, WI, USA - Reactor 1_7/15/2010_ DNA (SPAdes)... | ecosystem: Engineered > Bioreactor > EBPR >... | reverse complement strand
GTCGCCGGTTGCCGCGTCAGCGCGGCGGCCTCGGCATTGGCGCCGCGGGCGGCGTCGATCGCGGCCAGCGTGCCGGCATCCGACAGGTCGAACCCGGCGGAGTTGCGGCGGGCCGCACCGAACAGATCGGCCGGCGCCACCAGCGAGGCCGGCGCCCGGGCCGTTGCCAGCGCAGCAAAGGGATCGCGCGCGACCTCCTCGGGCGGGATCGTGTCATCCACGATCTGATGCACGAAGGACGAGTTCGCGCCGTTTTCCAGCAGGCGCCGCACCAGATAGGCCAGCAGGTCGCGATGCGCGCCGACCGGGGCGTAGATGCGGCAGCGCCCCTTGGTTTCGGCCAGCACGATGTCATGCAGCCGTTCGCCCATGCCGTGCAGCCGCTGGAATTCAAAGGCCACACCGCCCGCCATTTCCAGCACCGCCGCCACGGTCTGCGCGTTATGGGTGGCGAATTGCGGATAGATGCGGTCGGCATAGCCGATCAGCTTTTTCGCGTGGGCAATGTAGCTCACATCCGTCGCGGTCTTGGAGGTGAACAGCGGAAAGCCGGGCAGCCCTTCGACCTGGGCGCGCTTGATCTCGCTGTCCCAATAGGCGCCCTTCACCAGCCGGACCATGATCTTGCGATCCAGCCGCGTGGCGGTGGCATAAAGCCAGTCGATCACCGCGCCGGCACGCTTGCCATAGGCCTGCACCACAACGCCAAACCCGTTCCAGCCCGCCAGCGACGGGTCGGCCAGCACCGCCTCGATCACCTTCAGCGACAGGACCAGACGGTCCTGTTCTTCGGCGTCGATATTCATACCCATGCCGCCGGCCTTGGCCTCTTGCGCCAGTTTCAGCACGACCGGCACCAGTTCGGCCAGAACGCGGTCTTCCTGCGCGACCTCATAGCGGGGATGCAGCGCCGACAGCTTGATCGAGATGCCGGGATTGGCCTCGACCGAACCTTTGGTGCAGGCCCGCGCGATGGCGGCGATGGCCTTGGAATATTCCTGCGCGTAGCGTTGCGCGTCATGGGCGGTCATCGCGGCCTCGCCCAGCATGTCATAGCTGTAGGTAAAGCCCTGCGCCTCGCGCTTTTCGGCGCGTTCCAGTGCGGCGTCGATGGTCTGGCCCAGCACGAATTGCCGGCCCATTTCCTTCATCGCGCGGCCGACGGCGGTGCGGATCACCGGCTCGCCCAGGCGCTTCACCAGCCCGCGCAGCGTGCCGGCCAAGCCGGGCTGATCGGCGTCCAGCACCTTGCCGGTCAGCATCAGCGCCCAGGTCGAGGCGTTCACCAGGCTCGACGATGCCTCGCCCATATGGCGGCCCCAGTCCGACGGCGCGATCTTGTCCTCGATCAGCGCGTCGATGGTTTCGCGGTCAGGCACGCGCAGCATGGCTTCGGCCAGGCACATCAGCGCCACGCCTTCGCGGGTGGACAGGCCGTATTCCGACAGGAAATGTTCCATCAGCGTGGGCTTGGCCTCGCTGCGGATGCGGCGCACCAGATCGGCGCCGCGGGCCGAGATGCGGTCGCGCAGCGGCTGGTCCAGCGCTGCCTGCGCGACAAGCTGGTCCAGCAGCGCCGCCTCGGGGCGGAACTTGGCGTCAAGGTCGAAAGCGGCGAGATCGGCATGAGTCATGGGGGCACCCTCTGGCGTTTCCTCAGCATATACCGGAATCGCATTGGTCGATGCGCCTGTTTGTGGCAGTTTTCCTAGGCGATATGACCATGAAACTGGGTGTTTTCACGATGAGCGATGTTCTGGACCCGATCAACCGCAGGATTCTGGCCGAACTGGTGGCCAATGCGCGGATTCCCGTCAGCGAGTTGGCGGCGCGGGTGGGCCTGTCCAAGACCCCCGTCGCGCTGCGCATCCGCCAGATGGAGGAGATGGGCCTGATCACCGGCTATCGCGCGATCCTGTCGCCGCTGCGGCTGGGGTTGACCCATGTCACCTATGTCGAGGTGAAGATGAGCGATACGCGGCAGACCGCGCTGGATCGGTTCAATACCGGGGTCCGCGCCATTCCCGAGGTCGAGGAGTGTTACATGATCGCGGGGGGGTTCGATTACCTGCTGAAGGTGCGGTCGCGCGACATGACGCATTTCCGGCAGATCATGGCGGACCGCATTTCGGCGCTGCCGTTCATTCATGCGACCTCCAGCTATGTGTCGATGGAGGCGGTGATCGAGCAGAACTGGATGGCGGTCTGACCGGGTTGTGATGCGCGGCCGGGCCGCCCGGCTTGACGGCGGCGGGCGGTTTGTGCAGTCTTTCCCAAAGCGCTTTGAATGGCTGTCGCCCAGGCGCGTTTTTCCGAAAAGGGGCTGTGATGTCGATCCGAGTGACCGTCTGGGGCGAGAATGTCCATGAACACGAGAACCGCGTCGTGGCGGGTGTCTATCCCGACACGATGCATGGCACGATTGCCGCGGCCCTGAACCGTGAAGAGGGGATCACCGCCCGGAGCGTGACCCTGCAAGACCCCGATCACGGGCTGACGCCCGAGCGGCTGGCGGAAACCGATGTGCTGATCTGGTGGGGCCATGCCGCCCATGGCGAGGTGCGCGACGAGATCGCGGAGCGGGTGTGCAATGCGGTCTGGGCGGGCATGGGAGCGATCTTCCTGCATTCGGCGCATTTCGCCAAGCCGTTCAAGCGGCTGATGGGGGCGCCCTGCAACCTGACTTGGCGCGAGGCGGGCGAACGCGAGCGGCTCTGGGTCACCAGCCGCCACCACCCGATCACCCGCGGCCTGCCCGATCATTTCGAACTGGAACATGAGGAAATGTATGGCGAACCCTTTGGCGTGCCCGAGCCGCTGGAGACGGTCTTTGTCTCGTGGTTCGCGGGCGGCGAGGTGTTCCGCTCGGGTCTGACCTGGCGGCGGGGGGCGGGCAATGTGTTCTATTTCCGCCCGGGGCATGAAACCTATCCCACCTATCACGATGCCAATGTGCAGCGCGTGATCGCCAATGCGGTTCGCTGGGCGCATAACCCCTTGCCGCGCATCGCCGATCCCGGGGCTGCGCCCAATGTGCCGGTCAGCGCCGCGCTGGAACCGATCGAGGAACGCGGCCCCCGGCTTCATGCCGAGGGCGAGGCGGGGTATCGCTGATGGTGCGGCTGCTGATCGTGGGCACCGGCGGCATGGCGGCATCGCATGCCAAGGCCTTTGCCGCCATTCCGGGTGTCGCGCTGGTGGCCGGAGTGGACCGCGACCCCGCGCGGCTGGCGGCGTTTCGGGCCGCGCATGGCATCGCGCAGGGCTTTGCCTCGGTCGAGGCGGCGCTGGCCTGGGGCGGGTTCGATGCGGTGACCAATGTCACCCCCGATGCGGTTCATTGCGCCACGACACTGCCCTTTCTGGCCGCCGGCAAGCATGTGTTGTGCGAAAAGCCCTTGGCCACGTCAGAGGCCGATGCCGCCCGCATGGCCGATGAAGCGCGGGCGGCGGGGGTGGTGGCCATGGTCAACCTGACCTATCGCAATGTCCCCGCGCTGCAACAGGCGGCGCTTATGGTGCGGGCGGGCGCGATCGGTGCGATCCGGCATTTCGAGGCGAGCTATCTGCAAAGCTGGCTCACGCAGGACGCCTGGGGCGCCTGGGACCGCGAAAGCCAGTGGCTCTGGCGGCTTTCTACCGCGCATGGGTCAAAGGGGGTGCTGGGCGATGTGGGGATCCATATCCTCGATTTCACCACCTTCATCGCCGGGCAGGAGGCGGCGCAGGTGTCGTGCCGGCTGGCGACCTTTGACAAGGCGCCGGGCGGGCGGATCGGGGATTATGTGCTGGATGCCAATGACAGCGCCACGATGCAGGTCACGCTGGCGAATGGCGCGCTTGGCACGGTGACAGCGACGCGCTTTGCCTCGGGTCATCTGAACGATCTGCGGTTGCGGATTTATGGCACCGAAGGCGGGTTGGAGGTGCGGTTCGAGGGCGGCGAAAGCCGGCTGCGCGCCTGTCTTGTGCCCGATCTGAAAACCGCGCGCTGGCAGGATATCGACTGCCCGCCGGTGCCCACGGTCTATGAACGCTTCATCGCGGCGATCCGTGGTGACGGCCCGGCCGAGCCGGATTTCGCCCGTGGTGCCGTCTTGCAGCGGCTGCTGGACCGGGCCGAGGCTTCGGCCGCGGCGGATGCGCGCAATCTGGCGATCTAGGGGGGGAATGACGATGGAACCGAGGCTTCGGCTGGGCATGGTGGGCGGCGGGCAGGGGGCCTTCATCGGTGCGGTGCATCGGATTGCCGCGCGGATGGATGACCACTTTGCCCTGCTGGCGGGGTGCTTTTCATCGGACCCGGAGCGCGGCCGCGCCTCGGCTGCGGATCTGCGCATCGACCCGGCCCGCAGCTATGCCAGCTTTGAGGCCATGGCCCGGGCCGAGGCGCGCCGCAAGGACGGGATCGAGGCGGTGGCGATCGTCACCCCCAACCATCTGCATGCGCCGGTGGCGCGGGCCTTTCTCAAGCGCGGTGTGCATGTGATCTGCGACAAGCCGCTGACCGCGACGCTGGCCGAGGCCAAGGCGCTGCGGGCGCAGGCCGAAAAGGCCGGGGTGATCTTTGCGCTGACCCATAATTACACCGGCTATCCCATGGTGCGGCAGGCGGCTGCCATGATCGCGGCGGGCGAGCTGGGCGAGATCCGGCTGGTGCAGGTGGAATACGCGCAGGACTGGCTGGCAGAGCCGCTGGAGGCGACGGGCCAGAAACAGGCCGATTGGCGCACCGATCCCGCCCGCAGCGGGCTGGGCGGCGCCACGGGCGATATCGGCACCCATGCCTATCATCTGGCGCGTTTCGTCACCGGCCTGCCGCTGGAAAGTCTGGCCGCCGATCTGCACAGCTTCGTGCCCGGGCGGCGGCTGGATGACAATGCCCATGTGATGCTGCGTTTTGACGGCGGCGCGCGCGGGATGCTGTGGTGCAGCCAGGTCGCCACCGGCATGGAAAACCGGCTGGTGCTGCGGGTCTTCGGCACGAAATCCGCGCTGGAATGGAGCCAGGAAGACCCCAATTACCTCTGGGTCGGGCCATTGGGTCAGCCGCGCTATCGTCTGACGCGGGGCGGGGCGGGCAGCGGGGCCGAGGCCGCGCGGCTGACCCGCGTGCCGGCGGGCCATCCGGAGGGCTATCTTGAGGGCTTTGCCAATCTTTACGCCGAGGCCGCGCGCGCCATGGTCGCCCGCCGCGCCGGCGTGGCACCCGATGCGGCGGTGCGCTTTCCCGGCCTGTCGGACGGGGTGGAAGGGGTGGCCTTTGTCGATGCCTGCGTGCGGTCGTCGCGCCGCAACGCGGCCTGGGTGCGGCTTGGCCTCTGAGGCGCGGGTCAGACGGCGTTGACCGCGTAATCCTGCGTGCCGGACCAGACCAGATCCCAGCTCGCGCCCGGGCGCACATTCTGGATCGCTGTCGGGGCAAAGGCCACCAGGCAGCGCCCGCGGGCCGCGCGCACCGACGGGTAGATCAGCCCGCGATGCCCCTCACGCGCCAGGGTCTGCGCCAGGGCCTGCCCCTGCGGATAGCCGGTCGCCGGATCGGGATGCAGCGCCGGGTGATCGGGGTTGTCGGTCAGGTCCGGGAAATCGCCGATGAAATCCGCCAGCAATTCGACATAGCGCGCGCTGTCGTGAAACAGGCCGATGAAGGCCAGTTCGCGCGTGCGGTGATACGCCACCTCGGCGACCGAGGTCAGGCTTTCCCAACTGCAATACCACGCGCCCCGCGTTTCATCGTTGAAGCGGTTGCCGCCGGCGCGGGTATAGGTGAAGGCCGCGTTGACATGACTTTCGCCGTAAAGCCGCAGGTCGTTGCGCCGCCGCGCCCAGGCCAGTTCGCGGTGATCCAGATGCAGGTTGCGGCCGCGTTCGGCCTGAAGGCGCGCGCTGGTCAGGCCCTCGATCTCGGCCAGGATGACCAGTTCGTCCTCGCTGTCCACCAGCCCGCGCAGGGCGGGCGGCTTGTGATAGGTGGCGGGGATCAGCCGCACCAGGGCGCGGTCACGGATGGCGGTGATCTTCACGCGCCGCCCCGCAGCGCATCGAGATAGGCGCGCACCCGCAGGAATTGCGGCAGGCCGTCCTCGATCATTATGTCGATCGGCCGGGCGCCGCTGAACAGCGGGCCCTGATTGGGCAGCGCAATCCAACGGGGCGCGATCTCGTCGCTGAAATAGAGCGCCAGCGCCTTGTAGATGCCGACCAGTGCCGACAGGCGCAGCAGCTGGTCATGGGTCAGGTCGCCGGCAAAGCCGGGCTTGCGCGCGCGTTTCCAGGTGCTTTCCGACATGTCGGCCAGGGCGGCGGCTTCGGCCAGTGGCAGGTGCCAAGCCTCGGCGATGCGGGCAAAGGCCTTGAGCGCGACCGCAGCGCGGCTGTCAGCGGGGGATTGGGGCAGGGCAAGGGTCATGGATCATGCCTCCTGCCCTGCAATATGGATCATATGGCCCGAAATTCAAGGCCATATGGCGTCAGATAAAGCTGAAATCGGCGGCGGTGATCAAGGTATGGGCCAAATTTTCGATGATGATGACATTGGTGCCAAAGCTGACGCGCACATGGGCGCCCATATCCGCCACCGTGACCCCGGCGAAAGAGGTCGCGCCGCTGTCGATCACGATCCGGTCGAGGCCATCTTCCCAGCCGCGGATCGAGTCGGTGCCGTCGCCTGCGTTGAACAGGAACCGGTCGGCGCCGGTGCCGCCCAGCATCAGGTCATTCTGGGTGCCGCCATTCAGCGTGTCATTGCCGGCGCCGCCAAACAGGCTGTCATTGCCGGCCCGACCGTTCAGGATGTCATTGCCGCCGCGCGCATCGATCAGGTTGCCGGCGGCATTGCCGCTGATGGTATCGGCCAGTTCGCCCGAGATCACCTGTTCCATATTGCGGATGATGTCGGTGCCCTGGCCGGTGACCTGCGCCCCGGTGACTGACAGATCGACCCTGATCGCCGCCGTGCCATACATGTTCAGCACATCGAAATCGGCCCCGCCGTCGATCAGGTCATTGCCGTTGCCGCCCAGCATCATGTCATTGCCGGCACCGCCATAAAGGCTGTCATTGCCGTCAAGGCCGTTCAGCGTGTCATTGCCGCCGCGTGCGTCGAACAGGTTGGCGGCGGTATTGCCGATCAGCCGGTCGTTCATGTCGCCGGAGATCACCCGCTCCACGTTGCGGATGATGTCGGTGCCCTGGCCGGTGACCTGCGCGCCGGTCACGCCGAGATTCACCGAGATCGCCAGCGGCACGAACATGATCAGCGTATCGGTATCGGCGCCGCCGTCGATCAGGTCATCGCCATCGCCGCCGACCAGGATGTCATCGCCGACCCCGCCATACAGGCTGTCATTGCCCTGCCTGCCGTCCAGCGTGTCATTGCCGGCGCGGGCGTCCAGCAGGTTGCCGGCCGCATTCCCCCACAGCTTGTCGTTGAAGTTGCCCGTGATGGCATTTTCCACGTTCAGGATGGTATCGGTGCCCTGCCCGGTATTCTGCGCCGTCGCCAGGCCAAGATTGACCGAAATCGAGGCGTTCTCCCACAGGATCAGCAGGTCGGTATCGGCGCCGCCGTCGATCAGGTCATCGCCATAGCCGCCGATCAGCGTGTCGTTCCCGCCGCCGCCCAGAAGGCTGTCATTGCCGTCCTGGCCGTTCAGGTTGTTGGCGCCGGCCGATCCGGTGATGCTGTCGTTGAACTTGGTGCCCAGCACGTTCTCGATGTTGAACAACTCGTGCAGGAACATCGGCACAGAGATGCCGCCGCCGATATCCTGCCAGGCACCGGCCGAGTTGCCGGCAAGGTTGATATGCACCACCCCGCCGACGATGCTGGCGGCATTGGCCAGTTCGGACAGCACGTTGCGGTAATCGGCGGTATCGGTGTCGGCGCCGCCATCCAGCCGGTCAAAGCCGCGCCCGGCGACCAGCGTGTCATTGCCATCACCGCCATAGAGCGAATCGTCGCCGTCATAGCCGGTCACGCCATCGGTGCCGCCTTGCAGATAGTCGGCGCCGCCCCAGCCCACCAGCGTGTCAGAGCCCGCATTGCCATGCAGGCTGTCCATGCCGCTGCCGCCATTCAGCCGGTCATCGCCGCTGTTGCCATGGGCAAGATTGTTGCCCTCGCCGGCCCAGATCACCTCATTCACCGTCGCGCCATAGATCGTGTCATTGCCGCCGGTGCCGTCGGTGGTCAGCTGGTCCATCTCGCCCGAGTAATTGTTCCAGTTCTGGAAGGTCACGGTCGCAAGATTGGTGACAACGCCCGCAATCGCGGTAATGCGCAGCGCGTCGCGGTCGTTCGATCCGCCGATGACCGTCTGCACGGTCGAGACGCCGCCCACCTGATTGGCGTTCAGCACGATCTCGCCCCAGGTGATGCGCACGGCCTCGATGTTGTAAAAGCTGACATTGCCGTAATCATGGCGCGGTTGCAGGCCCAGGCCGCTGGCAAAGGTGCCGGTCAGCGCCCAGGTGTCGAAATCGGCGCCGCCATCCAGGTAATCGGGGCCTTCATAGCCGACAAAGGTATCATTGCCCGCGCCGCCATAGAGATCGTCGCCCGCCGCGCCCCCGATCAGCGAATCGTTGCCCGCCCCGCCATAGAGCCCGTCGGAGCCGCCATAGCCATACATCGTGTCATTGCCGTTATAGCCGAACAGCACTTCGGTTCCGGCATTGCCCTGAATGAGGTCGTGGCCCGACAGCAGCGCATCGACGAAGGGCGTCTCGCCGGGGCGAAAGCTGTTGGCAAAGATGTTGATTGCTTCGTTGTTGAAGGTCGTCTTGTTGGAATTCACCGCGAAGGCGATCCCGTCGAGCGAGTTGTAGACCTTGCCGGTCACGTCGATCACGTCGATCCGGTTGATGATGCTGCCGGCCATGACATAGGGCTTCAGCACATCGAAGGAATTATACAGGTTCTGGATGTTGAAATGGCCGTAGAGCCGGAAAAACAGCTGCGGAAAGCCGGAAACGCCGGACATCTGGATCGTCAGATAATCCATGTTGTAGGCCGCGCCATTCCAGGCGCCCTGCACCAGTTCCACGATACTGGCATAGGTCCAGTTGCCCATGGCCGATTGATCGAAATAGGTGGTCCCGTCAGGGCTGCGATTGACAACGGTGAAACTGGACATTTTTGCCTCCGGGCTAATGCCGAAGGCTTAATCCGCGGCGCGGCGGCGCGCATACTCCACAAATGGTATGGATCGCACAGAGTTGCGGCCCCTATCCGTCCAGCGTGGCACCGGCGCCGATCTGGTGCGAGATGCGCGCGCAGGTTTCCAGCAGCAGCGCCCGCGTTTCCTCCAGCGGCACGACCGAAGTGCCGGTCAGGCGGCGGATGAAGGGCACGGTGACGGCCGCCACCACCCGGCCGCGAAAATCGAAGATCGGCGCCGAAAGGTTCTGCACCCCTTCGATGGTGAAAGAGGGCGCCTCGCAGAAACCGGCGGCGCGCACGGCGGGCAGGTCGCGCCGAAAGGCGGTCTCGCGCTCGGGATCGGGCGGGGTGATCTCGGCCAGCAGGGCATCCAGGCGGTCCTGTGCCATCCAGGCCGCCAGCACCCGCCCCGAGGCGGTTTCATACAGCGGGATATGCGCGCCCAGCCGCACGCTGGTCAGGTTGTTGTCGGGGCAATCGACCTGGGCGATGACCAGCACCCGGCCGCCATGCAGGATGCCCATATGCAGGGTCTGGTTCACCCGGTCGGCCAGACGCTGCATCGCTTCGCCCGCAAGCGCGGTTAGGCGGCGTGTCGGCGGGTGGCGATGCGCGATCTCGAACAGGCGCGGGGTCAGTTCATAGCGGTCGCCATCGGCGCTGACCTCCACATAGCCGCGTTTGCGCAGCACCATGAGCATGCGAAAGATCTCTGACGTGGTGCGCCCCAGTTCCTTGGCGATCTCGATCTGGCTCAGGCCCTGCGGGTCGCTGGCCAGCAGTTCCAGGATATCCAGCCCCTTGGACAAGGCAGGGGCGCGATACTTGTCTTCTTCTTCGGATTCCGACATCGGCCCCTCTTTGCGCTTTGACGCAATAGACCGGGAAATTGCCCGTTGCGCAATCGCCCCGCAGCGGGATTTCGTTTGATATATAAAATTACCTTTTACTTGCGAACGCATCACGCTAGTCTGGTGACAGGGATGGAGGACGGCATGACAGCGATCACGCTGAAAGGCATGACATGGTCGGACCCGCGCGGATATGACCCGGTGGTGGCGGCGGCGCGGGATTTCGCGGCGCGGCATCCGGGCGTGACGATCGCCTGGGACAAGCGGAGCCTTCAGGGCTTTGAAACCACGCCGGTGGATGAACTGGCCGCGACCTATGACCTGATGGTGATCGACCACCCGCATGTCGGTGCCATCGTCGCGGAAGACTGTCTTCTGCCCTTTGACGCGCCCGAGGTGGCGCGGCTGGCCTCGGAAACCGTGGGCAAAAGCCATGCGAGCTATTTCTACGCCGGCCGGCAATGGGCGCTGGCGATTGACACCGCCGCGCAGGTGCAGGCGATCCGCCCTGACCGGCGGCCCGCCCCCGCGACCCGCTTTGCCGAGGTGCTGGAGGCCGCGCGCGCGGGCCGTGTGCTGTGGCCGCTGCGCCCGCCGCATGTGTTGATGAGCTTTTTCACCCTGGCCGCCAATCTGGGCACGCCCTGCGCGGTGTTGCCCGGGCCGCTCTTGCCCCGGGCCGTCGGGGCGCAGGTGCTGGCGGCGATGCAGGCGCTGGCCGATGCGGTCGATCCCGCCTGTCACGGAATGGACCCGATTGCCGCGCTGGATGCGCTGGCCGATAGCGCGCGCCACGATCTGATCCCGCTGACCTATCTTTACGCGACCTATGCGCGTGACGGCTATCGCGCAGCGCCGATCCGGTTTCACGACATCGCGGCGCTTGGGCAGAGCGGGCCGCTCGGCTCGGCCCTGGGGGGGACGGGGATCGCGGTTTCAGCCCGGACCCGGCACCCGGATCTTGCGATGCGCTTCGCGCTCGAACTGGCGGGGGCCGCGGCGCAGCGCGGGCTTTACGCCCAGAATAACGGTCAGCCCGGCAATGCGCTGGCCTGGGGCGATGCGGCGGTGAATGCGGCGGTGAACGGCGCCTATCATCAGACCCGCATGACGCATGAGGCCGCCTGGCTGCGCCCGCGCCATGCCGGCTATATGGGCTTTCAGGAGGAGGGCTCGGCCATCCTGGCCGATGCGCTGCGCGGCAAGACCACGCATGCCGCCGCTCTGATCGCCCTCGATCACCGCTTTCAGGAGAGTTTCGGATGATATTGCCGCTGGAAGGCCTGCGCGTGCTGGATTTCAGCCAGTTCCTTGCCGGGCCCTATGCCGCGCTGAAACTGGCCGATCTGGGCGCCGATGTGGTGAAGGTAGAGCGTGCGGGCCAGGGCGACCTGTCGCGCTATCTCTATCTGACAGATACAAGGATCGGCGGCGAAAGCACCATTTTCCACGCGATCAACCGCAACAAGCGCTCGGTTGCCATCGACCTGAAATCCGATGCCGATCGCGCGGCGGTGGCGGAACTGATCCGCGGGGCGGATGTGGTCTTGCAGAACTTCCGCCCCGGCGTGATGGAACGCCTGGGCTTCGGCTATGAGGCGGTGAAGGCGCTGAACCCGAAGATCGTCTATGGCTCGGTCACCGGCTATGGCAGCGCGGGGCCCTGGGTCGATCTGCCGGGGCAGGATCTGCTGGCGCAGGCGCGGGCGGGGGTGATGTGGCTCAATGGCGGGGCGGAGGACGGGCCGGTTGCCGTGGGCCTGCCGATTGCCGATATCCTTGCGGGTGCGGCTCTGGCGCATGGGGTGCTGGCGCTGCTCTTGCGCCGGGAAAGGGCGGGCATCGGCGGACAGGTCGAAACCTCGCTGATCGAGGTGCTGGCGGATCTGCAATTCGAACTGCTGACCACTTGGTTCAACGATGGGGGACGGATGCCCAGACGCTCGGCCCAGAACCCGGCACATGCCTATCTCGCGGCGCCCTACGGGGTCTATCGCACGGCAGATGGCCATGTCGCCATCGCCATGGGCAAGCTGGACCTGCTGGCGCAGATCACCGGGCTGGATGCGGCGATCGCCGGCCTCGATGCCTTTGCCGAACGCGACCGCATCAAGGCGGGCCTCGCCGCGCGGCTGGCAACGCGGCCCACGGCGGACTGGATGGCGGCCTTTGTCGCCGCCGATATCTGGGCCGCCCCGGTGATGGACTGGCAGGAGTTGACCGGCTCCGGCATGCTCGATCTGCTGGAGATGGTTCAGGAGGTGCGCCGCGGCGAGGTGGCGCTGCGCACCACGCGCCTGCCGATGCGGATCGACGGCACCCGCCCCGCCTCACCCCGCGCGGCGCCGGCGCTTGGCGATGCCAATGACCTTCTGTCGCGCGGCTGGGGCTGAGGTCGCAGGGGGGCTGTCTGCCCCCCACGGCCCTTCGGGCCTCCCCCCGAGGATATTTATGAACAGATGAAGGGGCAAAAGCGCGCCTTGCCCTTCATCTGTTCCGAAATATCCTCAGGGGGTGAATTGAGCCGCAGGCTCAAGAGGGGGCGCGAGCGCCCCCTTGTCTTGCGTCAGGCGTCGTTCACGCAGACCTGTCTTTGGCTGCCCAGTCCTTCGATCCCGAGTTCCACCACATCGCCGGCCTTGAGATAGCGCGGCGGCTTCATGCCGAGGCCGACACCGGGCGGGGTGCCGGTGGAGATGATGTCGCCCGGATGCAGGGTGAAGAATTGCGACAGGTAGGAGATCAGGAAGGGCACCTGATAGACCATGGTGGCGGTCGAGCCGTCCTGCATGGTCTGGCCGTTCACCTTGAGCCACATATGCAGGTCATTGGGGTTTGCCACCTCATCCGGGGTCACCAGCCAGGGGCCGGTCGGGCCGAAATTGTCGGAGGATTTGCCCTTGGACCACTGGCCGGCGCGTTCGATCTGATAGGCGCGTTCGGACACGTCGTTGATGACGCAATAGCCGGCGACGTGATTCAGCGCCTCGGCCTCGGTCACATATTTCGCGGGCTTGCCGATGACGAAGCCCAGCTCCACCTCCCAATCGGTCTTTTCCGACCCGCGCGGGATCAGGATCGGGTCATCCGGCCCGCAGATGGCGGAGGTGTATTTGGCAAAGATCACCGGCTCGGGCGGAACTTCCATGCCGCTTTCGGCGGCGTGGTCGGAATAGTTCAGCCCGATGCAGATGAACTTGCCGGTGCCGCCGACGCAGGCGCCAAGGCGCGGGTTGCCTTCGACCAGCGGCAGGGTTTCCGGGTCGATGGTGGCGAGGCGGCCGAGGTCGGCCAGCACCGCGCCCGCGATGTCGGGCACATGGGCCGAGAGGTCGCGCAGCCGGCCGGCGGCGTCGAGCATCCCGGGTTTCTCGGCGCCGCGTGCGCCGTAACGGACGAGTTTCATGGGTCTTCCTTTCCGAAAGGCTCAGGTGGTCCAGCCACCGTCGATGACATGTTCGGTGCCGGTGGTGAAGGCGGATTCGTCGGCGGCCAGATAGCAGACAAGGGCCGCGATTTCATCGGCGCGGCCAAGGCGGCCCATGGCTTGCCGGGCGATGAACGCCTTCATTGCGCCTTCGTAATCACCCGTTGCGCGCAGGCGTTCATGCAGGCTGGGGCTATCGACCGTGCCCGGGCAAATGGCGTTGCAGCGGATGCCGCGCGTGACGTAATCGGCGGCCACGGCGCGGGTCAGGCCGACCACGGCCGCCTTGGAGGCCGAATAGACCGCGCGGTTGATCGGCCCTTTCTTCGGCCCTGCCACCGAGGACATGTTGATGATCGACCCCGCGCCCTTTTCCAGCATCCCCGGCAGCACGGCGCGGATCATGCGGAACTGCGCCTTGGCGTTCAGGTCGAAGGCGAAATCCCATTCGGCTTCGGTCGCCTCCAGCACGGTGCCGTTATGAACGACGCCGGCGCAGTTGAACAGAATGTCCACCGGGCCGATCTCCTCCATCAGGGCGGCGATGGCGGCGCCGTCCAGCACGTTCAGCGCGCGGGTGGTCAGGCCCGGCATGTCGGCCAGCAGCGCGGGGTTCACGTCGGTCGCGATGACCTCGGCGCCCTCGGCCGCCATGCGCAGCGCCGAGGCGCGGCCGATCCCTTGCCCCGCCGCGGTGATAAGCGCGCGTTTGCCTTGCAGTCTTTGCATCTTTCCCTCCTCAGGCGGCGCCGGGCAGACAGGCCGGGCCGATCGGCTCGAATGACTTGTAGGTCAGGATGAATTCGCGGTGACCCAGTTCTTCGGATTTCGTCTTGGCGCCCCCGGCCACGGCCACCACCAGATCGCGGATTTCGCGGCCCACCTCGGCGATGGAGCGCGCGCCTTCGATGATGTCGCCGGCGTTCACGTCCATGTCGTCGGCCAGGGCGCGATAGGTATCGGGGTTGGCGCAGATCTTGATGACCGGCGAGATGGCGGAGCCGACGACCGAGCCGCGTCCGGTGACGAACAGCGTCAGATGTGCGCCCGAGGCGATCATCTCGACGATTTCGGCATTGTCGCTGATGTTGGGAAAGCCGAAGCGCACGTCGCCATCGGGCACGACATCCATCAGGTAAAGCCCGCCCTGCGGCGGCACGTCGCCGGGTTTGATCAGGCCGGAAATCGGGCTGTCGCCGGATTTCACATAGGCGCCCAGCGATTTTTCCTCGATGGTGGACAGGCCCCCGGCCGCGTTGCCTGCGGCAAAGCTGCCATAGCCCAGCGTTGCGTAATAGCGTTCGGCCTTTTGCACGCTGTCGCGCAGGGCCTGCCCCAGTTCGGGGGTGATGGCGCGGGCGGCCATGATTTCCTCGCAACCGATCAGCTCGCCGGTTTCCTCGAAGATGCAGGTGGCGCCTTCGGCGACCAGCAGGTCAAAGGCCCGCCCCGCTGCCGGGTTGCCGGAAATGCCCGAGGTGCCGTCGGAGCCGCCGCAGACGGTGCCGACGATCAGCTCGTCCACCCCCATGGCGACGCGCGGCACCCCGGCGATCTGCGTCAGCGCGCCGGCCACCCAGTCGCGCCCGGCCTGCACCGTGGCCCGCGTGCCGCCGGATTTCTGGATCACCAGCGTTTTCACCGGGCGGCCCGAGGCATCGACGGCGTTGGCGGCGCGCACCTTGTCGAAGCTTTCGCAGCCAAGGCTCACGAACAGCACCGCACCGACATTGGGGTGGGTGCAGAGCCGCTCCATCATGCGGGCGGCGTATTCGTTGGGAAAGCAGCCGGGAAAGCCGATCAGCTGCACATCCTGATCGCGGAAACCCGCGACGATTTCGCTGGCGACGAAATGCGCGCATTCCACCAGATAGGCCACCACCACCGTATTGCGGATGCCCTTGCGCCCG
>Ga0209053_1000998_pt1 | contig 15362 bp, 16 predicted proteins | sample EBPBio152010_DNA_FD_185864 | JGI IMG/M metagenome (GOLD analysis project Ga0209053, IMG submission 185864) | Wastewater treatment Type I Accumulibacter community from EBPR Bioreactor in Madison, WI, USA - Reactor 1_7/15/2010_ DNA (SPAdes)... | ecosystem: Engineered > Bioreactor > EBPR >... | reverse complement strand
GGTCATGTGAAATTCAATGAAATTGGCACTGGTTATCAATCAACCGGGCCCAAGCCCTTGCCTTGAATTTGCCGCAGTTGGGCCGGATGCGTCAAGAAAATGTCCCAATTACGGCGCTTTTGCCCAAGATCTTAAGGAACTGGCAAGGATTGTTCGCCAAATCGGAACAGGACCGATCAAGGTGAAATGCGCCCCGGCAATTCAGGAATGACGACATAAACCGACCATAAACCTGTGGTTGTCGCGCCACCGTTTTCTGCTGCGAATCGGTCCAGGGTGATTCGTGTCAATCGCGAATTGCCACGCAGCCGCAACCGCCGGAGGAAATCCGCCGAAACCGCGCCGCCAGACCCGCGGATCAGCGGACCAGCGTCGCCTCGTCGCGCACAAAGGTATCCAGCGACCCGTTGCCACCCCAGCCGGTGATATCCACGATCTCCACGTCGATCGTGCCATCCTCGCCGCCGCTGTTCTTTTCCATGGGCCGCGTCAGAAACAGCGAGGCATAGGAATTGACCCGCATCTCGGTGGCGCCGCCGCCTGCCTCGGCCAGGCAATCAATCAGCGCGGCAAAGATGATGCGCCGCCCCTCCTCGGCCGGCAGGGCGCCGTTCTTGCTTTGCGAACAGATCGGGGTGCCGACTTCCTCATACTGATCGGTGGCCGCCGGGTTGTTGCCGGTCGAATGCCGCGCGACCAGATCGTTGGCCGTGCCGCGCGTGGACAATTCATAGCGATAGACATCATAGCGCGAGGGCATGGCGATGCCGGGCGACTGCGCCGCGGGAAACGAGTTGAAATCGGCCAGGGCCGCAGGCGGTGTCGTCTGGTAATTCGCCTGCCAATAGGCGTTGATATCCCAGTTGCCCGACCCGATGAAGGCGCCGGGCACCCCCGATCCGGGCGCCTGCATCACCGCATTGGCAGGAAAATTCTGCGCCCAGGCTGGGGTCGCGGTCAATTCCTTGTTGCAGGCGTTGTTCGGCCCGGTGTTGGCCCGGACATAGCCCTTACGCACGTTCACATCCGGCGGATATTCGTCGGCGTCATTGCCCATCGGCCCGTCATAGATATCCATCCGCACATTCAGACCCTGGCGGATGCTGGTGGCCGCGCCGGGTTTCGTCGTCACCCGGCGGGCGCTGTAACAGGTCGGGTTGTAGGCGCCGGCAAAGACCCGGCGAATGGCATTGGCCGAGGCGGTCGTATTGTCATTCGCGCCATTGACCTGAAGAAAGCCGAAATTCCCCGGCGCCGCGGTGCCGTTGCCCTTGGGGTGCAACCGCAGCAGCCGGCCATGCAGCTGCCCGTTGGCAAAGGATTGCTGAAGGTCGAGGTTCTGGCTTTCAAACGGGTTGCAGATGAACAGCGGCGTCACATCGCAGGCGGCGGTCGCATAGGTCGCCACGGCCTCGGCCGCGACGGGGGCTGCGCCCAGCAGGTTGCCGGTGGTCAGCAGGTTCTGGCTCTGGGCATGGACCAGCACATAGGCGGCCTCGGTGCCGTCGGTCGTGCTGTTGGCGGCGATGAAGGTCGCATCCAGCGGCAGGTCGTCGCTCGCCGGGATCGCGGTCAGATAGGTGATCGTATAAGCGCTGTTCGTCCCGCCCATTTGCAGCGTGATGCGGGCGGTCGCGTCGGTCTGGCCCAGATAGCTGACCGAATTCGACAGGTTCGCCATGGCGGCATTGGCGCGGGTGATCGAATCCACCCCGCCATCCAGTTCGCGCGCACCGGCAAGCGCCATGGCATCGGCGGCGGCCTGAAGATCGGAATGGGCGTTGTTGCCGCGCCCCACATCAATCAGGACGACGGTAAACAGGATGAGGGCGGGCATCAGCACCAGCCCCAGTGTGGCGGCAAAGCCGTCGGTATCGCGGGTGAAATCACGCATGGTAATCCTCGGCGCAGGCTGAAAACGGGGCTTGGCAGGAACTGCGGTGATTATGCCTGTCCCGGGGGGGCGGTGTAAAGCGTTGCGGTCAGGCGCCGCGCAGGGCCAGCGCGACGAGCGCCGCCGCGATCATCGGCACCGCATAGGGATAGCGGCGGGTGCTGGCGAAATGCGCAAGGCGCGCGCGCACCGCCCCTTCGGGCAGGATCGCCGGGCCCAGCCGCACGCTGAGCCACAGCAGAAGCGAGGCGGGGATCAGCGCCAGCGCGTAAAAGGCAAGGCCGCCCCAGCCGATCACGACACCCAGCGGGAAATAGAGCTTGGCATCGCCCGCGCCCATCATGCGCAGCAGCCAGAAGACAAGGCCCAGCAGGAACAGCATCGCCCCCGCCGCCAGATCGGGCAGGATCGCATGGCCCGCGCGGCTGACCGAAAGACCAAGCGCCAGCGCGGTCAGCACCAGCACATCCGCGTTGCGGATCTTGAGCCGCCGCGCATCCCCCCAGGCGATGCGCAGCAGTTGCAGGATGACGGCAATCAGCAGCGCGCCCGCGATCCAGGGCAGAAGGGTCGCCATGCCCTGCACGCGCGCGCCCCTCGATCAGATCCCCCTTAGATCGCCCTTGGCGCGGCGCTGGTAGCTGACCGAATTGCGCAGCAGTTCCAGATTGTTGGCGACCTGCGGATTGTTGGGCGCCTTTTCATAGGCGGCAAGGAATTGCTTGCGTGCGCCTTGCAGATTGCCCCGCAGCAACAGCGAATAGCCGTAATTGTTGCGGAAGACGACGGTGGTGCCGATGATCGGCTCCAGCTTGCGATAGGCCAGGTCGGCCTGATCGAAACGGTTGAGCATGTCCGACGCGGCGGCATAGCCCAGAAGCGCCTCGGGGTCGCTGGGGGCCACATCGAGCGCCTTCTTGTAGAGCGTGGCGGCCTTGCCGTAATTGCGCGATTTGAACTGCGTCTTGGCCGAGACGAGCAACTGGTCATCGGGGTAATAGTCGCGATTGGCGGTATCGGCCACGGTGCTGGCCTTGTCGCCGAAACCGGAAACGTCCCCGGGGCCGCCATCCACACAGGCTGCGAGGGCCAGAAGGATCATCGCGGGCAAGAATCTGCGCATTTCATCTTCCCAATGCTCGAAATTGGGCCATCTTTGCGCGGCGGGGTAGGCGGTGTCTACCCATTGTGTCGCAGAACGGGGGCGGCCGGGCATTTTGGCGCAGATCTAGTGCGCCTTTGCCACGTTTGCCGGATCAAAGCCCGCTGAACAGGAACCACTTCAGCATCCACCAGCCGCCCGCCAGATGGGTCGCAAAGATCGCCGCCCATGTCGCGGTGACCAGCAGCGCAAGCCGGCGCGGCATGGCGCCCTGCCGGGGGGCAAAGCTGTCGGGATGGTAAAAGATATGCGCCCCGATCAGACAGGTGAAGGCGAGCGTGGTGGATTGCACATGCACCGCCAGCGCGGTGGCAAAGGCCGAACAGGCCAGCAGCAGCGGCGCCGCCATCCGGGCCGAGAAGGCGCGGCTGATCAACGCCAGGCAGCGCGCGCCATCCATCGGCCAGAGCGGCAGCAGATTGAGCGCGTTGAGCGCGGCGATCGTGCCGCCCATCCCCATCAGTTGCGCATGCAGCGGGCTGCCGGCGGTGGCGAATTGCGCCGCCCCGATCAGCAGCACCATCGGCCCGATCGACAGGCCCGCGCCCATCAGGGTGACAAAAGCCTCATGCCCCGCGCTATGCAGCGCCTGTTCAGAGGCCGGGCCACGCGCCGCCATCGGCAGCAAGCGGAACCGCACGTCACTGTGCCCGCAGGCACGATAGGCCAGGAAATGCCCCAGCTCATGCAGCACCAACCCGACCACCAGGCCCGAGGCATGTGGCAGCCGGAATACCGAAAAGACCAGCGCAAAGAAGGCAAGGCCCAGCCAGAAGGACCGATATTCGACCTGTGGCAGCGTCAGGTTGCCCTGACCCACAGCCTGCCCTGGTCGCATCGCGACGGATGCAACAAGTGCGAGCGCAAGAATGACGATCAATCCGGCCATGTCGGTTTCCCTCTGCGTTACAATACGATCTTTCCGCATGGATTGGGCGCTAATTTGCAGGAATTGTGACCGCTTTGGGACAGATTGCAGTAAGACCCCTGCGAAAGGGTTAATAAAGCCGGGACAAAAACGTTCCCGCGGCGACAGTCAGATTTTTGCGAGGATGGGATATAAGTGGTGCCCAGAGCCGGAATCGAACCAGCGACACACGGATTTTCAATCCGTTGCTCTACCAACTGAGCTATCTGGGCACGCTGTCAGCCTGTGGCTGCTTGGTGGGGGCGTATTAAGCGAGGGCGCGGGGGCTGTCCAGAGGGATTTGCCGAAAAAATCAGTGCCGGGGCGGATTTTCGCGGGCGGCTTGCAGCAGGCCGTCAGGGGCGGGGTCGTCTTCCTCTTGCGCGGGGCCGGGAATGACATAGCCGCCCTTCAGCCAGCGCCCGAGGTCGATATCGGCGCAGCGGCGCGAACAGAAGGGGCGGTATTGCGGATCGCTGTCCTTCTGGCAGATCGGGCAGGTCATGCCCGGTCCCCCAGCAGGTCGCGCAGCGCCAGCCGGTCACGCTTGCGCACCAGCTCGTAAAGCCCCAGATGCGTCCAGCCCGACAGGCTGGTTTCCGCGGATTCGCCCTTGAATGCCGCGCGCAGCACCTGATCCAGCGTGGCGCGGTCTTTCTTGGGCATCGGGGCGAAGTCGATCACCACCTGACCGCCCAGACCCCGCAGCCGCAACTGCCGCGGCAGATCGCGGGCCGCGGCGATATTGGCCTTGAGGCTGGCGGCGGGCGAGGTATCGGCGCCGGTATTGACATCCACCGCCACCAGGGCGCGCGTCGGCTCCACCATCATATGCGCGCCGCCGGGCAGGGAGACCCGCGGATCGGACAGCGCATCGAGCATCTCGTCAATGCCATGATCGGCAAAGCGGCCCTGCACCACCTCGTCGGGCGCGGGGTCGGCCCATTCGCGCCAGGCGGTTTCATGCGCGTTCGGGCCTTCGACCAGCAATTCGGGCGTGCCGTCCACATCGTTCAGCACGGCAACGGCCAGATCGCGGGCCTCGAGGATATCCTCGCCGATCTCGGCCTCGTCGGCCTCGGCGCAGGCCGAGCGCAGGATCAGCCCGAGATCGCGGGGCGCCCCGTCCATCGCGGCCTGGGCCAGCGCATCCAGATCGGCGCGCAGATCTTCGTCATGAATGCGGCGGCTGATGTTCAGCCCCGGCGCGCCGGGCGTCAGAATGGCATAGCGACCCTTGAACAGAAGCCGCGTCGTCACCGGCACGGCCTTGCCCGGCTCGGCGGTGCCGGAAACCTGCACCAGCACCGGCTGGCCCGGCGTCAGACCCGACACCTGGCGCAGAAAGCCGGTCCGGCCTTCGGGCAGGCGCACGAAGACACCGCCCTGGCCCTTCATCGGGCGATCCACCGTGCCGCGATAGATCGCGCCGGGCAGGGGGGCGTCATCGACCGGGTCGATCGCCAGATCCTGCAACACGCCATCCACCACCAAGGCGGCGGCCTGCCGGTCGCCCCAATTGTCCAGCACGATCACGCGGCCCTTCATGCGTCACTCCGATAGAGGGGATAGCCCGCCGCCGTCAGCAGCGCGGCGGTTTCAGCCACGGGCAGGCCCACGACCCCGGTGAACGACCCGGAAATCCACGGGATAAATGCGCCGGCCAGGCCCTGAATGGCATAGCCGCCCGCCTTGCCCTGCCATTCGCCGCTGGCGAGATAGGCATTCAGCTCGGCATCCGACAGGCGCTTCATCTTCACATCCGTCACCACCTCGCGACACCAGAGCCTGTCGGCCCGGCGCACGGCTACGGCGGTGATCACCTGATGGCGCCGCCCGCCCAGCAGGGTCAGGAACTGCGCGGCCTCACCCGCATCGGCGGGCTTGCCCAGAATGCGGCGGCCAAGCGCCACGGTCGTATCGGCGCAGAGCACGACATCATCGCCCCCCGCCGCGACCGCCAGCGCCTTTTCCCGCGCCAGACGCGCGCAATAGGGGCGCGGCAATTCGCCCTTGCGGGGGTCTTCGTCGATATCGGGGGGCAGGATGGCATCGGGCACAAGCCCAAGCTGCGCCAGAAGATCCTTCCGGCGCGGGCTGGCCGATCCGAGGATCAGCTTCACTTGAAACGATAGTTGATGCGGCCCTTCGACAGGTCGTAAGGGGTCATTTCCACCTGAACCTTGTCGCCAGCCAGAACACGGATGCGGTTCTTGCGCATCTTGCCTGCCATCGTCGCGATCAGTTCATGGCCGTTTTCCAGCTCGACCTTGAATGTCGCGTTCGGCAGGAGTTCCTTCACGACACCGGGGAATTCGAGCAGTTCTTCCTTGGCCATGGTCACTCCAAATGGGTCTGGCCCGCGAGGGGTCGCAGGCTCGGGCGGTAAATGCGCCTGATTCCCCTGATTTTCAAGCGCGAAATGCGCGCCTAGCCGATCACGCGACGCAAAAGATCCATCCAGTTGCCCCAGCAAAGGCGTTCGATCAGCGTCTCGCCATAACCGGCGGCGCGCATGGCGGCCACCAGACGCGGCAGGTCGGCGGCTGATTCCATCCAGTCGGGCACAGTGGTGCCGTCGAAATCCGAGCCGAGCGCCACCCCCCCTTCGCCCAGCCGCGCGATCAGATGATCCAGATGTTCGATCATGCGGCTGGCCGGCATGGCGGGGTTCTTCACGCCGTCGGCACGCAGGAAGCCCACGCCGAAATTCAGGCCCACCAGCCCGCCGGTTTCGGCCATGGCGTCCAACTGCCGGTCGGTCAGGTTGCGCGTGGCCGGGCAAAGCGCATGGGCGGCGGAATGGGTGGAGACCAGCGGCCTTGTGCTGATCCGCGCTACGTCCCAGAAACCGGCCTCGTTCAGATGCGCCAGATCGACCAGCACGCCCAGCCGGTCGCATTCGACGACCAGTCGTTTGCCGGCCTCGGTCAGGCCGGGGCCGGTATCGGGCGAGGTGGGAAAGTTGAAGGGCACGCCATGGCCAAAGATGTTGTCCCGGCTCCAGACCGGGCCAAGGCTGCGCAGCCCGGCGGCATGGAGGACGTGCAATTCATCGAGCCCCGCGCCGATGCCCTCGGCCCCCTCGACATGCAGGATCGCGGCCAGCGCGCCGGCTGCGCGGGCGGACTCGATCTCGGCCACCGTCCGGCACAGGCGGATCGCGTCGGGGCGGGCGGCGACCATGCGGATCAGGATCGCCGCCTGTTCCATGGTGACGCGATGCGCCTTTTCCACACTGACAGGCGGATAGGCGCGATAGGTGGCCATGGGATCGGGCGCGCCGGCCTTTTCGCCGGGCACCCAGATGGCAAAGAACCCGCCCGCCATGCCGCCCGCATGGCAGGCCGCCTGCGACACCATGCCCGCGCGCCCCTCGAAATAGCTGCGCCCGTCATGATCGCCCTCGGACCAGAGGCAGGAGAGCAGATCGTTATGGCCATCGAAAATGGCAGGGCTGGTCATGGATGCTCCTTTTCCGGGCAGGCGTCGTGCCGGATCACGTCACGATTCAGCGCCGTTGACAAGGCTGCGCAAAAGTTGCCCAATTGGTCAAGGATTCTGGCCGGACCGCCAGAGGCCATCTAGAAAATGACAAACAAAAACAGGGAGTTCATCATGTTCCTTTCCCCGATCCTGCGCCATGCGGGTGTCGCTGCGACGGCTGCGCTGATGCTGGGCACCGCGCCGGGCGTCCTGCTGGCGGAAACTCCGCCCGACACGCTGGTCATCGCGGATGCGATCGACGATATCGTCTCGCTCGACCCGCATGAGGCCTATGAATTCTCGGGCCTCGATGTGGTCAACAACGTCTATGACGGGTTGGTGGAACTGGATCCGTCGCAGCCGACCGGACCACAGCCGGGTCTGGCGGAAAGCTGGTCGGTCAGCGAAGACGGCATGACCTTCACCTTTAAGATGAAGCCGGGCATCACCTTTTCCTCGGGCAATCCGGTGACGGCGGCGGATGCGGCCTATTCGCTGCAACGCGCGGTCAAGATTAACAAATCGCCGGCCTTCATCCTCAACCAGTTCGGATGGACGGCGGAAAATGTCGATCAGATGGTCACGGCCGACGGCGATACGGTCGTGCTGAAGACCGACAAGGCCTATGCGCCGACCTTTCTCTATAACTGCCTGACCGCGGGCGTGGCCTCGATCGTCGATATGAAGACGGTGATGGAACATGACGCGAATGGCGACATGGGCAATGAATGGCTGAAAACCAATTCGGCGGGGACGGGCGCCTATGTGCTGAAATCCTACAAGCCGAACGAGGGCTATATCCTTGAGGCCCGCGCCGGACACTGGCGGGGCGATGCGGCGATGAAGGCCGTGTTCATGCGCCATGTCCCCGAGGCCGCGACGCAGCGCCTGCTGCTGGAAAAAGGCGATATCGACATCGCCCGTGAACTGACCCCGGTCGATATCGAAGGCATCACCGGCAATGCCGACCTCAAGATCCAGAAGGATGTCGGCGGCCAGATCTTCTACCTGTCTTTCAACCAGAAGAACGAGCTTTACAAGAACCAGAAGTTCCTGGAGGCGATGCGCTATGCGATCGACTATCAGGGGCTGGCGGAAACCGTGCTGAAAGGCAGCATGGTGCCGCATCAGGCCTTCCTGCCGAACGGCTATCTGGGCGCGCTGGAAGACACGCCGTTCAGCTTTGACGTGGAAAAGGCCAAGGCCCTGCTGGCCGAAAGCGGCGTGACCGCGCCCAAGATCGTGATGGATGTGCGCAACGCCACCGACCGGATGGAAATGGCGCAGTCGATCCAGAACACCTTTGGTCAGGCCGGCATCACGGTGGAGCTGAATATCGGCGAGGGGGCGGAGCAGCTGAAACGCTATCGCGCCCGCCAGCATGACGCCACGCTGCAAAGCTGGGGCCCGGATTACCCCGATCCGCAGACCAATGCCGGGTCTTTTGCCTGGAACGACAACAATGCCGACGATGCCTCGACCGGCACGCTGGCCTGGCGCAACAGCTATGACCCCGGCCCGCTGAACGACATGACGGCGGCCGCCGTGATGGAGCGTGACGGCGACAAGCGCGCGGCGATGTATCGCGACCTGCAAGAGCAGCACCGCACCACCTCGCCCTTCATCGTGATGTTCCAGATCGGCTACAATTCGGCGATGCGCGGCAATGTGAGCAACTTCTTCACCGGCGGCGCTATCGACAGCGCGGCCTACTGGCTTGTGACCAAGTAAGACGAGGCGCCCCCGGGGTCCGCTCCGGGGGCGCGGCTTTTTCCCATGACCGCATCCTCCGCCCCCGTCTCGCCCTGGCCCGCGCGTCTGCGCGGGCTTGCCGGTGCGCTGATTTCGCTGGCCCTGACCCTGCTCGGGCTGTTGTTCGTCACCTTCATCATCAGCCGCGTGGTGCCCATCGACCCGGTTCTGTCGATCATGGGGCAGCGCGCTTCGGATGCGCAGATCGAGGAGGCGCGGGTGGCGCTGGGGCTGGACAAGCCCCTGTGGCACCAGTTCCTGATCTATGTCGGCAACATGCTGCGCGGCGATCTGGGCACCTCCATCGGATCGGGAGAGCCCGTGTTGCAGGCGGTGGCGCGGGTCTTTCCGGCGACGCTGGAACTGGCGACGCTGGCCACCATCTTTGGCGTGCTGGCGGGGGTGCCCGCGGGGGTGCTGGCCGCCACGCGCCCGGGCAGCCTGGCCGACCATCTGGTGCGGCTGGTCGGGCTGATGGGCTATTCCATGCCGGTCTTCTGGCTGGGCCTGATCGGCCTTCTGCTGTTTTACGGCATCCTGGGTTGGGTCGGCGGGCCGGGGCGGCTGGACGCGCTTTATGACATGCAGTTTCAGTTCGAGGTGACTCCCGTCACCGGGATGATCCTGCTCGATACCGCGCTGGCCGGCAAATGGGACATGTTCGCCAATGCCTTCAGCCATATCGTATTGCCGGCGGCGCTGCTGGGCTATGTCTCCATGGCCTATATCAGCCGCATGACCCGCAGCTTCATGATGAACGAGCTGGGGCAGGAATATATCACCACCGCCCGGGTCAAGGGCATGCCGGAATGGCGGGTGATCTGGGTCCATGCCATGCGCAACGTGCTGGTGCCGCTGATCACGGTCATCGCGCTCAGCTATGCCTATCTGTTGGAAGGGTCGGTCCTGACCGAGACGATCTTTGCCTGGCCCGGCCTTGGCAGCTACATCACCGAGGCGCTGGGCCGCAACGACATGCCCGCCGTGCTGGGCGGCACGGTCGTCGTGGGCGTGGCCTTCATCACGCTCAATCTGGTTTCCGACCTGCTCTACCGGCTGGTCGATCCGCGCGCGAGGTAAGCCACCATGACCCTGACCGAATGGTTGCGCGACCCCAATCCGGCCTCGCGGCGGCAGGCCCGTCTGGGCCAGGCCTGGCTGGCCTGGCTGCGCCTGAAACGTAATCCGCTGGCGATGGCGGGGCTTGCCATCATCGTGCTGCTGCTGGTGCTGGCCGCCTTTGCGCCGGTTCTGGCCACGCATGACCCGATCGCGCAGAACCTGCAAAACCGCCTGCAACCGCCCGGCAGCCCCGGGCATTGGCTGGGCACCGACGATTTCGGCCGCGATATCTGGAGCCGGATCGTCTATGGCGCGCGGATCACCCTTTCGGTCATCGCGCTGGTTGCGGTGACGGCGCCGGTGCTGGGGCTGATCATCGGCACGGTGGCGGGGTATTTCGGCGGCTGGGTCGATGCGGTGCTGATGCGGGTGACCGACATCTTCCTCGCCTTCCCGCGCCTGATCCTGGCGCTGGCGCTGGTCGCCGTGCTGGGGCCGGGGATCGAAAACGCGGTGCTGGCCATCGCGCTGACCGCCTGGCCGCCCTATGCCCGCGTCGCCCGGGCCGAGACGCTGACCGTGCGCAATTCCGACTATATCGCCGCCGTGCGCCTGCAAGGGGCGGGGCCGGTGCGCATCATCTGGGGCCATATCATGCCGATGTGCCTGCCCTCGGTCATCATCCGCGTCACGCTGGACATGGCCGGCGTCATCCTGATCGCCGCCGGTCTGGGCTTTCTGGGGCTGGGTGCGCAGCCGCCCCTTTCGGAATGGGGCCTGATGATCAGCGCCGGCCGCAAATACCTGTTCGAGCAATGGTGGGTCGCCACCATGCCGGGCCTTGCGATCTTCATCGTGTCGCTGGGTTTCAACCTTCTGGGCGATGGTCTGCGCGATGTGCTGGACCCGAGGAGCGCGGGCAAATGACCCTTCTGTCGGTGGAAAACCTGCGCGTCACCTTTGACACCGAGGCCGGGCGGGTCGAGGCCGTGCGCGGCGTTTCGTTCAGCCTGGGCCGTGAACGGCTGGGCATCGTGGGCGAAAGCGGGTCGGGCAAGACCATGACGGGCCGGTCGGTCCTGCGGCTGATTCGGCCGCCGGGGCGGATCGAGGCCGACCGGATGACATTTGACGGCCAGGATCTCATGCGCCTGTCCGAACGCGAGATGCGCGCGCTGCGCGGGCCGCGCATCGCCATGGTGATGCAGGATCCGAAATACAGCCTGAACCCGGTGCTGCGGGTGGGCGATCAGTTGATGGAGGGGCTGCGCCAGCGCGACCGGCTGGGCCGCGCCGCCGCCCGCGCCAAGGCCATCGCCGCGCTGGAGGCCGTGCAGATCCGCGATCCCGAACGGGTGATGGACGCCTATCCGCACGAGCTTTCGGGCGGGATGGGCCAGCGGGTGATGATCGCGATGATGCTGATCCCCAACCCCGACCTGCTGATCGCGGATGAACCGACCAGCGCGCTGGATGTCACCGTGCAGGCCGAGGTGCTGCGCATCCTGGACGATCTGGTGCGCGAACGCGGCATGGGGCTGATCTTCATCAGCCATGACCTGCGGCTGGTCGCGCGGTTCTGCGACCGGGTGCTGGTCATGTACAAGGGTCGCGTGGTCGAGGAACTGGCGGCGGCCGATCTGCTGAATGCGCGCCACCCCTATACGCAGGGCCTGTTGAACTGCCTGCCGCGCATCGGCGGCGACCGTGGCCCCCTGCCGGGGCTGGACCGCACCGCCCCCTGGGCGCAGGAGGCCTGACATGGCGCTGATCGAGATCGACAATCTTTCCGTCACCTTCACTGCGCAGGGCCGTCAGGTTCGGGCGGTGGAGGGCGTCAGCCTTTCGGTGCCGGCCCGCGAAAGCTATGGCCTTGTGGGCGAAAGCGGATCGGGCAAATCCACCATCCTGCGCGCGATCTGCGGGCTGGCGCCGGTGTCGGCCGGCACGATCCGCATCGGCGGCGAGGTCTTGCGCCATGACAAGGCCTTTGTGCGCCGCGTGCAGATGGTGTTCCAGGATCCCTATGCCAGCCTGCACCCCCGGCACACACTGGACCGCACCCTGTCGGAACCGCTGGCGATTCACGGCCTTGGCGATGCCGACCGCCGCGTGATGCAGGCGCTGGAGGCCGTGGGCCTGCCCACGAGCTTTCGCTTCCGCTATCCGCATCAGCTTTCGGGGGGGCAGCGTCAGCGCGTCGCCATCGCCCGCGCCCTGATGCTGGAGCCGGAGATCGTGCTGCTGGACGAACCGACCAGCGCGCTGGACGCGAGCGTGCAGGCCGAGGTGCTGAACCTGCTGTCGCGCCTGCGCGACGAACGCGGCCTGACCTTCCTGATGGTCAGCCATGACCTCGCGGTGATCGACCATATGTGCGACCGCGTTCTGGTCATGCAGCATGGCCGCGCGGTCGAGGAACTGACCCGCGACGCCCTGGCCGGCGCGCAGATGAAGACCGATTACGCCCGCAGCCTGTTCGAGGCTTCGGCCGACCGGATGATGGGCTAGGCGCGGGTCACGCCGGCGGCGATGCGCGCCGCCTGCTCTTCCCAATGCAGGTGGTTCAGCACGCCGCCCGCCCGCCGCACCGCCGCGATATCGGCACGCGAGACGGTGGCATAGGCCCAGCCGGGCTGGTTGAGCGGGGTTTCGGCAAAGATCCCGCTTTCGGGAAAGCCCAGATCGGGCGGGCCATAAATCGCGGCGGCGCCGATGTTTTCATCGACCGCCGGGCAGAAATCGCACAGGCCCACTGTGGGCGCATGCACCACGACGCACTGGTTTTCCAGCGCCCGCACCATGGCGCCGACCCGCACGCGGGAAAAGCCGCGCAGGCTGTCGGTGCAGGAAGGGGCGAGCAGGATCTCTGCCCCCGCCTCGACCAGGGCGCGCGAAAGCAGCGGAAATTCGCTGTCATAGCAGATGACCACGCCGATGCGTCCCAGGGGGGTGTCGAACAGCGTCAGCCCCGTGCCGGTTTCGACAAACCAGGTCTCGCGTTCGAACCGCGTCATGATCTGCTTGTCCTGATGGCCCAGCACGCCGTCCGGGCCATAAAGCGTGGCCCGGTTCACCGGGCGGTCGCGGCCAGGAAGGAAGACCGGACCCGAGGCGCCGAGGATATGAACGCCGTAGTGCCGGGCAAGCCGCTGATGCAGCAGATCTACCTGCGGTTTCCAGCGTGCGACTTCGTGCAGGCAAGCCTCCAGATCGCCGGCAACGGCGCGGCCGCCCAGGCTTCCCAGTTCCATCGCGCCATATTCGGGAAAGACCAGAAGCTGCGCGCCATGGTCGGCGGCGCCTGCCACCCAATCGGTCAGCTTGGCCTCATAGGCGGCGAAATCCATCAGGAAATCCAGCGGATAGGCGGCGGCGGCAATGGTCAATGCGGTCATCTTCGATCCCTTGGTTCTGGGGGCAGTCTGGCCGACCGACGCGGGCATGGCGCGCCCGGGGGCGACACCTTACCATGCCAGTACGCCGTCATCGGTTTCGCCGCGCACCTCGCGGCGCAGCCAGTCGCGAAAGGCCACCAGCGGCGGATAGGTCTCGGCGGCCAGCGGCCAGACCAGGTAATAACTGCCCCGGCTGGGCACCGGCCCGCCCCAGGCATCGACCAGCCGCCCGTCGGCCAGTTCGGCCTTGGCCAGAAACTCCGGCAAGAGCGCGACCCCCATGCCATAGATCGCCGACTGGATCATCGGCGCGAACTGGTCAAACAGCATCCCCAGCGGCGCGCTGCCCGTCACCCCGTGATGCGCCAGCCAGTCCGCCCAGGCATTCGGCCGGGTCTCCAGTTGCAGCAGGGGCAGGCCGATCAGATCCTCGGGGCCGGAAACCGGGTGGCTGGCCAGAAAGCCCGGCGCCGCGCAGGCGACCATGCGCTCGTCAAACAGCTTGGCAAAACCCGCGCCCTGCCAGGTCGCCTCGCCGAAATGGATGGCCGCGTCAAAGCCCTCTTCGGCGAAATCGAAGGGGCGCAGCCGGGTGCCAAGGTTGATCGTCACCCCGGGATGCGCCGCCAGAAAGCCCGGCAGTCGCGGCGCCAGCCAACGTGTGCCGAAGGTCGGCAGGATCGACAGCGCCAGCGTGCCGCCGCCGGGGGCCGAGCGCACCCGCATCGAGGCGCGGCTGATCAGATCCATCGCCTTGGCCACGTCGCGCGCATAGGCCAGCGCGGTGTCGGTCGGCACCAGCCGCCGCCCCTCGCGCCGGAACAGCGCGACGCCCAACTGCGCCTCAAGGTTCTGGATCAGCCGGCTGACCGCGCCCTGGGTCAGGCTCAGGTCATGCGCGGCGGCCAGCGTCGATCCGGTGCGGATCACCGATTCAAACGCCATGAGCAGCGAAACCGAGGGCAAGAGGCGGCGAGGGGTGGCCATAATATATGTCTTTTAGGCATTCATAAACGCCAATCTAACGTTATTCAGCCGCAAAACAATCCCTTATACACATATCTAACAGATCACCCGAAAGGCAGACCGATGGCCCTGAAACCGAAAGACGCCCCCGACCTTGGCCGCTTCGACTGGGAAGATGCGTTCCGGCTGGACGCGCAGCTGACCGATGACGAACGCGCCCTGCGCGATGCCGCCCGCGCCTATGCGCAGGACAAGCTGCAACCCCGCGTGATCAAGGCCTTCGCGGCCGAGGAAACCGATCCGGCGATCTTCCGCGAGATGGGCGAGATGGGCCTTCTGGGCGTGACCGTGCCCGAGGAATATGGCGGGCTGGGTGCCTCCTATGTGGCCTATGGCCTGGTGGCGCGCGAGGTGGAGCGGGTCGATTCGGGCTACCGTTCGATGATGTCGGTGCAGTCCTCGCTGGTGATGTATCCGATCTATGCCTATGGGTCGGAGGAGCAGCGGCTGAAATACCTGCCGAAGCTCGCCTCGGGCGAATATGTCGGCTGCTTTGGCCTGACGGAGCCCGATGCCGGTTCTGACCCGGCGGGGATGAAGACCGTGGCGCGCAAGACGGCCAATGGCTATGTGCTGAACGGCTCGAAAATGTGGATCTCCAACGCGCCGATCGCGGATGTCTTCGTGGTCTGGGCCAAGTCCGAGGCGCATGGCGGCAAGATCCGGGGTTTCGTG
>Ga0209053_1000997_pt1 | contig 15363 bp, 15 predicted proteins | sample EBPBio152010_DNA_FD_185864 | JGI IMG/M metagenome (GOLD analysis project Ga0209053, IMG submission 185864) | Wastewater treatment Type I Accumulibacter community from EBPR Bioreactor in Madison, WI, USA - Reactor 1_7/15/2010_ DNA (SPAdes)... | ecosystem: Engineered > Bioreactor > EBPR >... | reverse complement strand
GCCGAAGGGCCGAAGGTCGATGGTTTCCAGCGCCCAAAGCCCCATGTCCAGCGCCTTGCCGGTCAGCGACAGGCCCAGCGTGCCGGGAAAGGCATCGGGAAACAGCGTGACGATCTTCGCGCACCACGCGCCCTTTACCCGCTGCGGCGCCATCAGGTCGCGCGGTTGCAGGCTGGCCGAGATGGTCAGCCGGCCATGGCTTCGGGGTTTGGCGGGTTCGTCGGTCGGATCGCTCATGCCTTCGCTTTAGGCCAAAGCGCGCGGCGCGCAAGGGGTTTCGGCGGCCAGGCGGATCAGGATGCCGCCGCCAGCAGGGCGCGTTTGGCCCGGGTCAACTCCTCCTCCGGCAGGCCCCGCCGGTTGAGCGCGACCAGCCGCGCCGCCAGTTCGGCCGAGCCGCCGCCATTGGCTGACGGCACCGGCGGCAGGGCTTCGCGCAGCGGCTCGGGCAGGCCGGCCAGATCATACAGCGCCTCAACCGGGCCAAGCCGGCGCGGGCCATGGCGTGCCAGCGCGGCAGCAATCACCGGGGCGCTGGTCTCGTGCCCGATCCGCGCCAGCAGGGCGGTGAAATCGGCCGCGGGGGCCAGACGGGTCGCGAAATCCTCGGGCGTTTCGGTCAGATGCGGATGCTGCGCCTGCTGCCAATAGACCGAGGCTAGCCAATCGCCCGGCGCCCGCGTGCCATAGACCAGCCAGGCCGGGGCATCGGGCCAGATCTCGGCCACCGCGCGCAGGGCGATGGTGGCCAGGCGCGGCGACATGTCATAGCTGTCGATTCCGGGATGGCCGGGCATCAACCCCGCCAGATCCTCGCAGGACAGAATAAGACCCGGCGCCCCCGCCACCGGCGCAAGCCAGGCCCGCAGCGCCCGCAGCACCATGCGCCGCGCACCGATCCCCGGCGCGCGCGACATCTGGCGCGCGGCCTCGACCAGCAGCGCGCCGCCCGCATCGCCGGGCAGGCGCACGGCCCAGCCCGCCTCGCGCAGCGCCGGGCGATGCGCCGCAAGGGCGGCCTGCACCGATGAGGAGCCGGTCTTGTGAAAGCCCGCATGCAGCAGGATGCGCGGCGGCATGGCTCAGGCCAGCGGGGCAAGCGCCCGGTTGCGCTGGATCAGCGCGCGCAGGGCCGCGCCCACCCCGGATTGTTCGGGGAACCGCGCCCGCGCGGCATCCAGCGCGGTTTCATTCGGGCAATCGCCCCAGGCATCGGCATTCTGATCGAGCAGCAGGGCGCAGCGTTCGGCGAACAGCTCCAGAAGGGCCGGATCGTCACCCGCCACCTGCATCGCCTGCACCGGCGCGGCGCGGCCCTGGCAGGCCTCGACCGTCAGCGGATCGGTCGCCTGAAGGATGAAGGCCCGGCGCAGCGCCGGGCCGGCATCGGCCAGCCGGTCATGCAGCGCATCCAGCAAGACCTCCGGCTCCAGATGCCCGCGCAGCGCGGCCAGGTGGCCGTCGATCACCGACGCCTCGGTGTCGGGGCGCAATTCGGTCAGCGGTTCCGTCAGCCGGGCGGCGAACAGGCGCGCGGCGGCGCGGCGTCCGGCCTCGGCATCGGGTGTCGCCGCGGCCTCGACCTCGGTCAACGCATCGTCGAGAAAGGCATTGATCGCCGCCGACTGCCCCGGCGGACAGGCCAGACGCGCAATCGGAATGGCAAGCAGCGACAGGAAGATCGGCCCCATGAAGGGCAGCGTCACGCTCAGCCCCGCGACGCCGGCCAACCCGCGCCCGACGCCAAAGCAGATCACCACCAGCAGGGTCTGCACCACGGCGCGGGTGGCGATGGCCAGCCAGCTGTCGGGGCTTTGCCAATCGGCCGCCGTCTGCGGCCATTCCTGCGGGCGCAGCACGATCAGCCACAACAGGAAGATCGCGATGAACACGGGCACTACAGCCCAGCCATACCCGCCCATCCCCGCCAAAAGCGGGCCGACATACAGACATGCCGTAGCCATCTGCAAGATCCGCAGCCGAAGTGTCATGCTCTGCCTCATCCGTGGCTTATGCCATTCTGGTGGGCGACAGAGTGAACCTTGCGGCGCGTTTAGTCCAGTCCCTCCGGCAGATCGGCGACCAGAATCCCCGCCGACAGGTCCACCGAGGGCACAGTCGCCAGCGTGAAGGGCAGCAGAAGCGCCGATTTGCGGCCCGGCCCGTTGATTTCCAGGATATCGCCCGCGCCATGGTTATGCACGGCGATGACCTTGCCCAGATCGGCGCCGCCGGTATCGCGCACCGCAAGGCCGATCAGGTCGGAATAATAGAATTCGTCATCGGGCAGCTTCGGCAGGCGGCAGCGATCGGCATAAAGATGCACGCCTTTCAGCGCGTCGGCCTCTTCCTTGGTGGTCACGCCCGACAGGCGCGCGCCCAGCCCCCCGCTCAGCGGGCGGGTCAGGCGCAGCTTGAAGCTGCGGCTGCCATCCTCGGTGAACAGCGGGCCGTAATCGGCGATGGCCGTCGGTTCCACGCAAAAGCTTTTCACCCGCACCTCGCCCTGCACGCCAAAGGCGCCTGCAATCGCGCCGACGCAGATGCGGTCACTGTGATCGGGGGTATCGGCGCACATGTCAGCGGGTCTCCATGATGAGCGCGGGGGCGCGGCGTTCCCAGCCGGCGCGTTCCAGTTCGGGGGTCTCGGCCTCGGCCTCGGGGATGCCCACGCAAAGATAGCCGATGAAGCGCCAGCCCGCGGGCACCGCCAGATCGCCGCCCAGCCGCGCGGGATCGAGGATCGACACCCAGCCCAGCCCCAACCCCTCGGCGCGCAGGGCCAGCCAGAACAGCGTGATGGCGCCCACCACCGAATAGGCGCGCGCCTCGGGCATGGTGCCGGCCCCCAGCCCCGCGCCCTTGCCGGTCGCATCGTCGCAAAAGACGGCGAATTGTTCGGGCGCTTCGCGCAGACCGGCCAGTTTCAGGCTGGCATAAAGCCCCGCCTGCGCCCCCTGATAACGGGTCAGCGCCTCGGCGTTGCAGGTCTCGAAATTCGCGATGACGGCGGCGCGGGCCTCGGGGCTTTGCACCCGGATCAGCCGCCAGGGTTCGCTGAGCCCGACCGAGGGCGCCAGCGCAAAGGCAGACAGGCAGCGGTCCAGGACCGCCGCCTCTACCGGATCGGTGCGAAAGCGGCGCACGTCGCGCCGCCATCGCATCAGGTGCCACAGCCCCCGCCGGATTTCCGGGCCGGGGCTGACGGCGCCCTCGCTCACTCTTCGGCCGGGGCCGCCGAACGGGCGGCTTTCTTCTTGGCGCGCTCGGCCATGGCCTTGCCCGGCACGGCGGCTTTCGGGTTGTTGCGGGCCTTCTTCTCGGTCAGGCCGGCAGCCTCCAGAAAGCGCGCGACGCGGTCGGTGGCCTGGGCGCCCTGGCCCAGCCAGTATTGCACGCGCTCCACGTTCAGCTTCACGCGGTCTTCGCTGTCCTTGGCCAGCAGCGGGTTATAGGTGCCCAGCTTCTCGATGAAGCGGCCATCGCGCGGCATGCGGCTGTCGGCGGCGACGATCGCGTAGAACGGGCGCTTTTTCGAGCCGCCACGGGCCAGACGGATTTTCATGGACATGGGTGTTCTCCTTCAGTGTCCGGGGAAGCGGGCATGCCCGCGTTACTTTTGCAGTTTCTCGTGATGCCTGATGACTTCGCTGATGATGAAGGTCAGGAATTTCTTCGCAAAATCCGGATCGAGATCCGCCTCTTGCGACAGTTTCTCCAGCCGCTCGATCTGCCGCGCCTCGCGCGCCGGATCCGAGGGGGGAAGATCGTGTTCGGCCTTGAGCCGGCCCACCGATTGCGTGTGCTTGAAGCGTTCGGCCAGCGTATAGACCAGGATCGCGTCCAGCCGGTCGATGCTGTCGCGGTGGTCCCGCAGCAGTTCGGCGGCGCGGCGGGTTGCGTCGGTCGTCATGCGTAGGCCTCCATTCCGCCATCGCTCAGCGTCTCGGGCGCGGGGTGGCGCCAGATGGTGCTTTCGCCGAATTGTTCATGCACGAAGATGCCGTCGGGCGCGCAGCCCATGCGCCGGGCCAGCGCCTGCGAACGGGCGTTCTCGCGGGCGATCAGGCTGATGACGGTGGGCCAGCCCAGCACGTCATAGACATAGCCGCGCGCGGCCTGCGCCGCCTCATGCGCCAGGCCCTTGCCCTCGGCCCCAGCGGCCCAGACTGACCAGCCGATTTCCGGCTCGGGCCAGCCTTCGGGGAACCAGGGGCCGCACATGCCCAGAGGTGAGCCGCTGGCGCGGTCGGTAAAGATGAACATGCCATAGCCGCGATGCACCCAATGGCCTGTCATGTGGCCAAAGGCGCGCCAGGCCATCGCGCGGGTGATCGGCCCGCCGATATGCGCCGAACGGTCCGAGGCCATGAAATCGGCATAGACCTCGAAATCCGGGGTCACCGGCGCCCGCAGGATCAGCCGCGCAGTTTCCAGCACCGGGGTCGGGCCAAAGCTCAGCATGGCTGCCCCCTGCCCCGGCGCGAAAGCACGGCGATATGATCGCGGCGCGCGGTCATTTCTTCTTCATCAGCCCCGACAGGCCCGAGGGCAGGCCCATGCCGCGCGGCAGGCCGGGCATGCCGCCGCCAAGGCCCGGCATCCCGGATTTCATCGCGCGCGCGGCCTCTTCCAGCTGCGCCGGGTCCATGTTCTTGAGGTCGGGCATGCCGGCGCCCTTGCCCATCATGGCCTTGGCGACCTGCTTCATCATGCCGCCCTTGCCCATCTTCTTCATCATGTCGGCCATCTGCTTGTGCTGTTTCAGCAGACGGTTCAGCTCCGACACTTCCAGCCCGGCGCCCTGGGCGATGCGCTTCTTGCGGCTGGCTTGCAGAAGGTCGGGATTGGCCCGTTCCTTCTTGGTCATCGAATTGATCAGCGCGATCTGGCGGCGCAGCATGCGGTCGTCAAAACCCGCCTCCTCGGCGGCCTTGGCGGCTTTGCCCATGCCCGGCAACATGCCCATGACGCCCTGCATGCCGCCCATCTTGAGCATCTGGTCAAGCTGCATCTTCAGGTCGTTCATGTTGAACAGACCCTTGGCAAAGCGTTTGGCCATGCGTTCGGCCTGCTCGGCCTCAAAGGTCTCGCGCGCTTTCTCGACCAGCGCCACGATATCGCCCATGCCGAGGATGCGGCCCGCCACACGCTCGGGTTCAAAGGCGTCGATCGCCTCCATCTTCTCGCCCAGACCGACAAAGCGGATGGGCTTGCCGGTCACGGCGCGCATCGACAGCGCGGCACCGCCACGGCCGTCGCCGTCCATCCGGGTCAGCACGACGCCGGAAATGCCGACCTTGCCGTCAAATTCGGTCGCCACGTTCACCGCGTCCTGGCCGGTCAGGCCATCGACCACCAGCAGGGTTTCGCGGGGCTGGGCGATGTCGCGCACCGCCTGAACCTCGTCCATCAGCACTTCGTCGATGTGCAGACGGCCCGCGGTATCGAGGAACAGCACGTCATAGCCGCCCAGATTGGCCTGGGTCTTGGCACGTTTGGCGATCTGCACCGCCGATTCGCCCTTGACGATCGGCAGGCTGTCCACGCCGATCTGCCCGGCGAGGATCTGCAACTGCTCCATCGCAGCGGGGCGCTGCGTGTCCAGCGAGGCGAGCAGAACCTTCTTGCCGTTCTTTTCCTTCAGCCGCTTGGCCAGTTTCGCGGTCGTCGTGGTCTTGCCCGACCCTTGCAGACCCACCATCAGGATGGTCGCGGGCGGATTGTCGATCTTGAGCGCATCCGCCGGGCCATCGCCCGACAGCACGCGCACCAGTTCGTCATGCACGATCTTGACGACCTGCTGGCCCGGCGTGACCGATTTGGTGACGGCCTGCCCGGTCGCCTTGGCCTTGACCGCCTTGATGAAATCGCGCGCGACCGGCAGCGAGACATCCGCCTCCAGCAGGGCCGTGCGCACCTCGCGCAGCGCGGTCTCGACATCGGCCTCGCTCAGCGCGCCCTGTTTGGTCAGACGGTCAAAGACGCTGCCAAGGCGTTCGGAAAGCGATTCGAACATGCGTCGTCTCCTCAAGGGCCGGGCCAGCGCCCGAAGGTTCAATGCGGTAAGGCACCCGTGGGCGCAACGCGCTGACGGATGGCGATCCCCGCAAATGCGATGGGACCGGAAGCACAGGCCTCCGGGAATTTGGGGCTGTGGATAGGCGCAAGGGGCGCCGGAGTCAAGCGACGAAGCGGTTTCCGCCCCCCCTCGGACCTTGAACATAAAGACCCCGCAAGCCCTGTGCGGGCTGCGGGGTCTGTTCTGGCGGCGCGCCGGTGCGGCGTGCCGTGGCGATCCTTGCGGATCAGCTGTCGGATTGCGGCAGCAGGCCCACCAGTTGCGACAGGGTGTAATCGGCCGGGTTCACGCCCAGTTGCGCGGCCAGCTGCACCTTGCCGGCATTCAGGCTGGCGGCGTCAGAGACGGCGCGCGTGGCGCCCGACAGGATCGCGGCCTCGGTCGTGGTGTCGCCCGAACGGCGGGCCTCGGTCAGACGCGACAGTTCGGTCGCCGAGAACTGGCCGGGGGCCACGCGCAGTTGCGCTTCGATCTGGGCGATGCCGGCATTGCCGCTGGCCGCACCCATGCTGGATTTCGACACGCGCGCCCCGGACAGGATCGCGTCGATCCGGCTGGTGTCATTGTCGCGCTTGGCTTCGGCCAGTTGCGACAGTTCGGTGGCGGTCAGGCTGCCGGGGGCCACGCCGAGCAGGTTCGACTGCTGCACGAGGCCGGGGTTCAGCCCCTGAGCCGAGGCGGCGCCGGCGGCGGTGGCCAGAACGAGGGCGGCGACAATGGTTTTCACGGACATGATGATCTCCTGTGTCCTTCGGTTGCGACCCGTGCCGATTGCACCGGGCCTTCCGTTCAACGGTGCCCGTCGGGCCATCCGTCTTCGGTGAGACAGAGTTAGACCCGCAAAAATATTTTAGGAATATCAATGTATTGATAGGTTGCTGTGCAGCCACGCACAACACGAAGCCGTGTCGAAAGCGTGACGGAAAGGTGAAAGCGCCGCCCCTTGCAATCGCGCCGCCGCACCCGATTTGAACCGTTGGGTTCATTTACCCTGCGCCCGGGGCTGTCCGCGCCGGCTTGTCATTCCCGGCAGGGGGCGTCACAGATCAGCGGACAGGATCAGGAAAACAACGCATGCGCGCCTATGCCATCGGCGATATTCACGGCCATCTCGATCTGCTGGAGGCGGCGCATGATCTGATTGCGCAGGACATGGCGCGCGAGGGTCACGCCACTGTGATCCATGTCGGCGATCTGGTGGACCGGGGCGAAAACAGCCGCGGCGTGATCGAATTCCTGATGGCGGGGCAGGCGCGGGGTGCCGATTGGGTCGTGCTGAAGGGCAATCACGACCGCATGTTCAGCCGTTTCCTTGAAACGCCCGAGGCGGCAGAGCCGGGCCTGCGCGCCGAATTGTCCTGGCTGCATCCCCGGCTGGGGGGCGGGCCGACGCTGGCATCCTATGGCGTGCATGCCCCGGCCGACCGACCGGTCGCCGCCGTGCATGCCGATGCGACGCAGGCGGTGCCGGCGGCGCATCGCGACTGGGTGGCCGGGCGCCCCTCGCAGCACCGGCAGGGCGATTGCCTGTTCGTCCATGCCGGCATCCGCCCCGGCATTCCCTTTGCGGAACAGACCGAAACCGATCTGGTCTGGATCCGCGAGCCGTTTCTGTCAGACACGCGCGATCATGGCGCGTTGATCGTGCATGGCCATACCGCGCTGGACGCGGCCACCCATTACGGCAACCGGCTGAACCTTGACAGCGGCGCGGCCTATGGCGGGCCGCTCTCGGCGGTCGCGATCGAGGGGCGGGTGGCCTGGCTGCTGACCCCGCAGGGCCGCGTCGCGCTGGAAATCGCCGCCTGACCCCGCAAACAAGCCACTGGCCTGCCGCGCGAATTTCGCTAGGCTCCGGCAAAACCCTGCTGGAACACCGCCGATGACCCGCAACGCCTGGCCCTTTGTCGCGACTGCCCTGATCATCCTGGCGGCCTGTCTGTGGCTGCTGCATGTCGGGCGGGTGCCCTATTGCAGTTGCGGCTATGTCAAGCTCTGGCACGGGCAGGTCATCAGTTCGGAAAATTCGCAGCATATCGCCGACTGGTATACGCCTTCGCATCTGATCCATGGCTTTCTGTTCTATGGCGCGCTCTGGCTGGTGGCGCGGCGGCTGTCCTTTGGCTGGCGCCTGTCGATCGCCACGCTGATCGAATGCGGCTGGGAGATCCTGGAGAATTCGGCCGCGGTGATCGAACGCTATCGCGCGGTCACCATCGCGCTGGATTACTTTGGCGACAGCGTGATCAATTCGCTGTCCGACATTCTGGCGATGGTGCTGGGTTTCTTTCTGGCGGCCCGGCTGCCGATCTGGCTGTCGGTGCTGATCGTGATCGGGTTCGAGGTGCTGACCACCTGGTTGATCCGTGACGGGCTGACGCTGAACGTGCTGATGCTGCTGTATCCGCTGGAGGCGGTGAAGTCCTGGCAAGGCGGTATTTGAGGCAATATCGACCCAAGCGCCGCCTTTGTGACACGCCACCGCGCGATTGCCCCCACAGCCTGCGCCGAGGCTGACGGCATGGGGGCGTCACATAGCCAGCGGAGCATCAGGGATGACGGTCGAAATGCAGGACGGGATCAGGGTTCTGAAACTCAAGGATTGCGCGGGCGCGCGCGGCGCGGCGTCGGATGACGCCCTGACGCTGCTGCATCTGTGGCGGCTCCTGGGCGGCGATCACATGCTGCGCGACATGACGATCAGCCCGCGCCGCTTTCTGTAACGCGGGCTGCGGGGCGCGCGCGCGCCGGTCAGGCACCCTGGCCGCGCGCGCCGGGCAAGGGCGCCCGGCGCAGCACCAGCGCCAGCAGCGCCGCTACCGTTACCGCGACGGCCAACCCCGCCATGACCTGAAAAAAGCCGCGCGGGCCCATGCCCTCGGTCAGGCGTGCCAGCAGGAAGGGCAGGCTGATACCACCGACCAGCCCGCCCGCCACGATCAGCGGCGAGACGCGCGGATGCTGGCCCATCCGCCGGGCGGCCTCGACGAAATAGCCCGGAAAGATCATGCCGGCAAAGCCGCCGGCCAGCACGAACATCCAGTAGGGCGGCAGGACGACCGCCGCCGCCATGCACAGCGCGACCCCACCGACCGACAGCGCATAAAGCGCAAAGGGCGCGATGCGATGCGCGGCAAAGGTCAGGCCGATCCGCGCCAGCAGAAATGCGATGAAAAAGGCGCTCATCGCCTCCGCGCCCTGCACCTCGGTCGCGCCTGCCCGCACCAGCGCCGCCGGACCCAGCCCGATCAGCGCAGCCTCAAGGCCGATGCCGCAGGCGCCAAAGGCCAGAATCGCCAGATCGGGCCGAAAGGCCGGCGCTGCGGCGGCCATTGCCGGCTGGCCCGCATCGCGCGCCACCGCCACCAGCAGGGCAAAGCCTATGGCCAGCGACAGGAAGATCAGCCCATAGGCCCCGCCCAGCACAACCAGCGCCATTGGCGCCAGGATCGCACCGCCGCCAAAGACCGCGTTGGTCAGGCTCAGCATGGCCGGGCCGCGCGCGCCGAAACTGGCCAGCAGCCGCGGGTTGAACACCACCGCCGCGCCGCCCTGCCCCATGCCCGACAACGCCGCCCCCGCCAGCGTGACCGGCCAGCCGGCCCCCGCGCCCAGCAGCGCCGCCCCCGCCGCCAGCAGCAGCACGACCACGCGCGGCGTGATCCGCGCGCCAAGCACAAAGGTCAGTGCGACCCCGCCCGCCGATCCCAGCCAATGCACCGTGAACAGCCCCGAGACCTGCGCGACGCTCTGCCCCGTCTCGCGCGCCAGCATGGGCAGGGCCGGGCCATAGACCGCCTGCAAGCCCCCCATCAGGAAAAAGGTCACAAGGCCGACCGCCAGCAACAGGATGCGGTCTCCGGCGGTGTCAGTCATGGTCATCTCTCCTCGCGCGCCGCGCCTCATCTGCCTGCGTCAGGGCAAAGTCAACAGGTCTTGCCCGAATCTCGGACGTAACGTCACACTCGCCTCGGCGCGCGACAATCGACAGTCTTCTCACGATTTCACAAAGGGGCTTCTCCATGACCGACATCGTCATTCTTTCCGGCGCCAGAACCGCCATCGGCGGCTTTGGTGGCAGCCTGGCCGGCATCGCGCCGATCGACCTGGCCGCGCATGTCGCGCGCGCCGCGCTGAACCGCGCCGGGGTCGAGGGCGCGCAGATCGGCACCACGGTCTTTGGTCATGTCATCAATACCGAACCGCGCGACATGTATCTGAGCCGCGTCGCCGCCAGCCAGGCCGGCGTTCCCGACAGCGCCCCGGCGATGAATGTGAACCGCCTTTGCGGATCGGGGGCGCAGGCCATCGTCTCGGCCACCCAGGCGCTGATGCTGGGCGATGCCGATTTCGCCCTGGCCGGCGGCGCCGAAAGCATGAGCCGCGCGCCCTATGCCCTGCCCGCCGCCCGCTGGGGGCAGAAGATGGGCGACACCAAGGCGATGGACATGATGACCGGCGCGCTGACCTGCCCCTTTGGCACCGGCCATATGGGCGTCACCGCCGAGAATGTGGCGGCGGAATGCGGCATCAGCCGCGCCGATCAGGATGCTTTCGCGCTGGAAAGCCAGAACCGCGCCGCCCGCGCCATTGCCGAGGGGTATTTCAGGGATCAGATCGCGCCCTATGAAATCGCCGGGCGCAAGGGGCCGGTGGTGTTCGACACTGACGAACATCCCAAGGCCACCTCGCTGGAGGCGCTTTCGGGTCTCAAGACCGTGTTCCAGAAGGATGGCACGGTGACGGCGGGCAATGCCTCGGGCATCAATGACGGCGCGGCGGCGGTGATCCTGGCCCGCGCCGATGCGGCGGAAAAGGCGGGGCTGACGCCGCGCGCGCGGATCCTTGGCTATTCGGTGGCCGGGGTGCGGCCGCAGGTGATGGGCCTGGGCCCGATCCCGGCGGTGCGGCAGCTTCTGGCGCGGACCGGCCTTTCGGTAGCCGATTTTGACCTGATCGAATCGAACGAGGCCTTCGCCGCGCAGGCGCTTGCGGTGTCAAAGGAACTCGGCCTCGACCCGGCCAAGGTGAACCCCAATGGCGGCGCCATTGCGCTTGGCCATCCGGTCGGCGCTACCGGCGCCATCCTGACCGTGAAGGCGATGTATGAGCTGGAGCGCACCGGCGCCAAGCGCGCCATCGTCACGATGTGCATCGGCGGCGGTCAGGGCATCGCCATCGCGCTGGAGCGGGTCTGACAACCGCCATGGCCCCCGCTCCGGCGGGGGCCTAGCGCAGCAGCACGCGCACCCGCGACGACCGCCCCTCGGCGTCGATCACGCTCAGCGTGACGAAACCGGCGCCGGGCAGGGTCAGCAGCGTCTCGCGGCTGCGCAGCCCGGTGCGCAGCGGCACACCATCGGCCATCAGCGTCAGCGGCAATGTGCCGCCGCGCAGCTTGACCAGCACCTGCCCGTCCAGCCGTTCGACCTCGGCGCCCTCGGGCGGGAAGGTCAGGCGCGGGGCATCCGCCGCCGCCTCAAACGCCGCGGTGCGCGACCGGAAACGGCGCAGCGGCTGCGGCAATTGCGCGTTTGACACCAGAAGCGTGGCCTTGGGCGCGGGCGGCAGCGGCGTCAGGCTGCGGCTGACCCGGCCCATGGCCTGAAACAGCACCGGCGCCGCGCTGTCGGCGCCAAAGGCACCGGGCACCGGCGTCCCATCGGCCCGCCCCATCCAGACCCCCGCCACATGCGCCCCGTCAAAGCCGATGGCCCAGGCATCGCGATGCCCGTAAGAGGTGCCGGTCTTGTAGGCCAGCCGGTTTTCCGGCGCGCCGGGCGGCGGCGGCAGACCCGCCAGAATATCGGCCACCTGCCAGGCCGCGACGGCCGACATGACGCGCTGCCCCTCATGCCCCGCGCCGCTGCTGCGCAGGGGCAAGGCGACACCGCCCCGGGCGATGGCGGCGTAAAGCTGCACCATGTCTTGCAGCGTCACCCCCACCCCGCCCAGCGATATCGCCAGCCCCGGCTCGTCACCCTTCAGCACCGGGGCCATGCCGGCACGACGCATCCCGGCGATGACCTTGGCCGGGCCTAGCGCATCGGTCAGCAGCACCACGGGGATATTGAGCGACAGTTGCAGCGCCTCGCGCAGGCGGATCGTGCCGCGCCAGGTCTTGTCGAAATTGTGCGGCGCATAGGTGCCGAAATTCACCGGACGGTCGTCGATCATGGTTTCGGGATGGGCCAGCCCCTCGTCAAAGGCCAGACCATAGACCAGCGGCTTGAGCGTGCTGCCGGGCGAGCGCAGCGCCTGCGTCATATCGACGAAACCCTGCCGCCGGTCGGCCAGAAACCCCGCCGACCCGACCGAGGCGAGGATCTCGCCCGACCGGTGATCGGCCACCAGAATGGCGATCTGCAACTGGTCGCCCTTGCCCGCCACCGCCTCGCGCGCCAGCGCCTCCAGCCCGCGTTGCAACCCGGCCTCAAGCGTCAGGCGATGCAGCGGCAGGCCCGGTGCCTCGGCCAGGGCGCGGTCCGCCAGATGCGGCGCCAGCATCGGCACGGGCTTGCGGGCATCGGGCACCCGCTCGCCCGCGGTTTCGCGCGCGGCCTCGGCGCTGATGACACCATCGCGCAGCGCGCGTTCCAGCACGCGGCCCCGCGCCTCGGCGGCACGGCCCGGATGGCGGTCGGGGCGCCGGCTTTCGGGGGCCTGCGGAATGGCCACCAGCAACGCCGCCTCGGCCGGGGTCAGGCGCCGCGGTTCCTTGCCGAAATAGGCCAGCGACGCGGCGCGCACCCCTTCCAGATTGCCACCATAGGGTGCCAGCAGCAGATAAAGCTGCAAGATCTGATCCTTGGTCAACCGCTGTTCCAGCGCCAGCGCGACCCGCATCTGCCGCAGCTTGCCCGCCACCTTGCCGGTGCCGCTCTGTTCCAGCAGCCGCGCCACCTGCATGGTCAGCGTGGACCCGCCCGACACGATGCGACCATGGCGCAGCGCCTGCCCCGCCGCGCGCACCATCGACCGCCAATCCACCCCCGCATGGCGGTAGAACCGCTTGTCCTCATAGGCGACCAGCATGGCAAGATAGGTCGGGTCCACCGCATCAGGCGGCAGCGCCATGCGCCAGCGCCCATCCGCCACAGTATAGGCGCGCAGCAGGATGCCGTGGCGATCCACCACCTCGACCGAGGTCGGCAGGCTGAGCGCGGGCAGATCGGTGGCCGCCACCCAGTCGCGGCCGCGATCCAGCCCGAAGGCCGCCGTCCAAAGGGCGACGGCCAGCGCAAGGGGCCAGCGGGCGCGCATCACTCGGCGATCGTGATCCGGCCCGTGCCGCTCTGGGCGCGGAAGCTCGGGCGATACATGTCCTCGACCGAGGCCGCCGGATGGGTAAAGGCGCCGGGCGAGACCGCCCGCACGATATAGGCCAGCCGGAAGGGCGCGTTGTCATAGCGATCCAGCGCGGTCAGGAACCGATCCTGCCGGAATTCGCTATGCGCGGCATCGGTTTCAAGCCCCAGCCAATCCAGCGCCTCCACCGCGCCGCCGCCGATCAGGTTGGGGTTGTCGATCTCCAGCCCGGCGGGCAGCGGATCGTTCACCATCAACCGCGCCTCGCCGCGGCCAAAGGGCGTCACCTCCAGCACCGCGACCAGCCGGTCGCCCACCTTCAGCCCCTCCAGCGAGGCGGCCTTGCCGTCCAGCGTGTAATAGCTGCGGGTGATGCCATAGCCATTGCCGCCCGCCGTCAGCGGCTCGGCCGGGGTGCCATAGGTGGTGACGGTGAGGAAGGTCCTGGCCCCGTCATTCTGCACCACGGTCGGCGCGCCGCCCTCGGACAGCACGCGCACCAGCGGGCCGTCAATCGCCGCGCCGTTCAGCGTGACATCCGCCCCCGCCCCGTCGATCAGCGCGTTGGAGGCCAGCAACGTCCAGACGCTTTCCTGCGTGGACATGGCGCCGGTCGTGCTGATGCGGCTGACCAGTTCGTCGCGGTTCACCGCCTCGGACCCGGCCTCGACCGCCAGCGTCAGCACCGCCGCCGTATCGCGCAGGTTGGTGCCGTAATCGGCGCGGTAGATCTGCGCGGTATCGGGCTTGGCCGCATCAAGCCTCGCCATCGCCTTGCGGAACATCGCATCCGCCCGGCCCGGATCGCCATAGGAGGCCAGCGCCGCGCCCAGTTGCGCCTGCGCCAACGCGGTGGCAAAGGCATCGCCCTTCACATCGGCATAATAGCGCAGATCGCCAACCGCCGCTGCGCCCTCGCGCGCCAGCACCATCAGCGCATAGGCCAGATCCTCGCCGCCCTTGTCGAAATCGGCGTAGTAATTGACCTGGTTGCGCAGATTGTCGAGCGCGTTGCGGAAGGCGAGATCGGGCACCTCAAAGCCCTGCGCCCGCGCCCGCGACAGGAAGTCGCTGACATAGGCATCGAGCCACAGATCCTGCCCGGCGCTTTCCGGCGCCGACCACAGGCCGAACGACCCTTCGGCATTCTGGTTTTGCAGGATCTCGGTCACCGATTGCGCGATGCGCAGGCGGATATTCTCGGCCCCCTTCAACTGCATCACCTGCGCGACCTGATCGAAATAGACCAGCGGCAAGGCGCGCGACGTCATCTGTTCGGTGCAGCCATAGGGGTAGCGGTCCAGCGCCTCCAGCAGACCCGGCGCGTTCAGCCGCGCGATGGGGCCGACCGCCAGCGTGGCCTTCGCGCTGCCAGGCAGGAAGCCGTCAAAGGCATTGGCGTCGAAGGTGAAGCTCTGGCCCTTGTCGAGGTCAAAGCGGCTGATCCGCGCGATCTCCGGCTCGTTCGATTGCACGGGCAGGGTCAGGGTCTTGACCAGTTCCTTGCCCTCCGGCGTGGTCAGGGTGACGGTGATGCGGTGCAGGCCCGGCGCCGTGGCCGTGACCGGGATGCGGATCACCTGTTTCTGCTTTTCGCCCAGGTCGATCTCGGTGGGCACGGCGCCCAGCGTGACGCCTTCGGCGGTTGCGGCCAGTTTCATGCGCCCGGCGGGGCCGGTGGCATGCACGATTTCCAGCAGCAGGCGGCTGTCATCGCCCGGCGCCATGAAGCGCGGCAAGGAGGCGCTGACCACCACCGGGTCGCGCACCAGGATATCGGCGCTGGCCTGCCCCACGCCCTTGCCTGACCAGGCGACCGCCATCACCTTGACCGTGCCGTTGAAGGCCGGCAGGTCAAAACGGGCATGGGCCAGCCCGTCGGCCCCCACCTGCACAGGGCCGGTGAAATAGGCCACCAGTTCCTCGGTCGGGGGCGGGGCTTGCAGACGGGCCTGCGCGCCGGCATCGCCGCC
>Ga0209053_1000996_pt1 | contig 15373 bp, 12 predicted proteins | sample EBPBio152010_DNA_FD_185864 | JGI IMG/M metagenome (GOLD analysis project Ga0209053, IMG submission 185864) | Wastewater treatment Type I Accumulibacter community from EBPR Bioreactor in Madison, WI, USA - Reactor 1_7/15/2010_ DNA (SPAdes)... | ecosystem: Engineered > Bioreactor > EBPR >... | reverse complement strand
CAGCACCGGACCGATCAGTCCGTTGACGAGCGCCAGCACGACGGCCGCCACGACGGCAACGCCGAACGACGTGACGGTGATGCCGGGGACGACCTCGGCGACGAGGAGCAGGGCGCCGGCGCTCAGGAGCCAGCGGAGGGTGAAGCGGATCATCGGAACGGGAGTAAGGAAACGGAGACCCCCTCCGTCGCCGGCTCGGCCGGTGGCGCCTCCACGAGGGGAGGACGGGGGAGACGCTCAGGCGCGGGTGAGGCGGCCGTCGGCGTCGCGGCGGTACGGGACCCACGCCAGCGCCGTTTCGACGACGTGGAGCTCGGCGGCCTTCGCCTTGATCTCGACGGACGTCAGCGGCGCGAGGTCGGCCGACGGCGCGAGGTCCACGGCCTCCAACTCGCGCGTGAGTTGCGCTTCCAGCTCGGCCATCTCGGTCTGGAGCGCGCTCACCCTGCCCTCGGCGCGAGCCACGTCGCCCCGCTGGTCGGCGGTGCGTCCGGCCGACCGGGCAGCCGTGCCGATCTGCGACACCATCCCGCGCGCCGAGCGGCGCCCGAGGAACGCCCCGAGGAGCGACGTCCCGACGCGCAGCGCGGTGTCCATCGTGCTGCGGCTCGCCTGCGACGACTCGCGCTGGACCGCCTCCTCGGCCGTCTCGATGCGGCGCTGGATCGCGTCGAGCTTCGTCTGGAAGCGCGCGCGGAGGTCGGCCTTGCGCGCGTCGCGCGCCTCGCGCGAGAGGTCCGCGACGCGGATCCGGAAGTCGCGCTCGCTCTCGCCTGGACGGCTGACGGCCTTCGGGTCGGCGCTCTGGAACAGCGTCAGCGGGCGCTCCGCCTGCACCCAGCGCTTCAGGTCGTCGGACAGCCTGTCGTACGCCGAGGGCATCGTGAGCGCGGCGGGCACCTCACCCCACGTCGCGCCCTCGGCGCCGCCGACGGTCGCCTCGGGACGCTCGGGCTGGGCGTCGGCGGCCGACCAGTCGGGCGACGCGGCGGCCTCGGCGAGGAGCGTGAGGCGCTCGGTGTGGTCCACAGCCGGCGACGCGCGGCGGTAGGGGATCTCGACGCGCGCAAGGAGGTGGGGCGCGTAGTGGTCCGCGTCGCCGGCGAGGACGACCTGCGGGACACCATCGAGCGCCGGCCGGCTGGAGCCCGTTATTGCAATCGGTGGTGGCACAGAGGTGAGCGTCACCGGCGAGGCGGGCGGCGGGGTGGCCGGTGACGCCGGAACAGGAGCGGTCGCCGTCGGCGCGCCCGTCGCCGGTGCGGGCTTGCGGTCGGCCATCACCGTCGCGATCTGCTCGCGCGTCAGCGGCCCGGCGAGGAAGCTCATCGCCCAGCGCGTTGCGACGAGCGTCGGTCCGCTGTCGTGGACGTTGTGCATCAGGAACTGCCGTTTGCCGATGCCGGACAGGATGCGGTCCATCTCGCTTCGGTCGGCGCCCGGCGCGGCGCCCTCGAGGCCGTCGAGCAGGCGCGCCTTGTCGCGCTCCGTCTGGAGCCGCCCCACGAACCACGTCCCGCAGTTGGCGAGCGCCTTGTAGTCGAGGTCCACGGGGTTCTGCGTGGCGAGCACCACGCCGAGGCCGAACGCGCGCGCCTGCTTGAGCAGCGTCAGCAGGAGCGTCTTGCTCGGCGGCGCGGCCGTCGGCGGCAGGTAGCCGAAGATCTCGTCCATGTACAGGATCGCGCGGAGGCTGGACGTGCCCGGCTGCGCGCGCATCCACCCGACGACTTCGCCGAGCAGGCGCGTCACGAAGAACATGCGCTCGGCGTCGGACAGGTGCGCGATGCTCATCACGGCGACGCGCGGCTTGCCGGCGTCGGTGTAGAGCAGGCGCCCGGCGTCGAGCGCCTCGCCCTCGGTCCACGCCGCGAAGCCCGGCGAGGCGACGAGCCCGTTGAGGCGCATCGCGAGGCCCTGGCGCTGCTTCGCGGGGAAGAAGTCGTCCACGGGCATCACGCCGAGCGTCTCGAACGGCGGCGCCTGGAGCGCGCGGATGAGGTCGGTCACGGCGAGCGTGCGGCCGGCGGCCCACGCGTCGGCCACGACGCGCGCGAGGAAGACGTGCTCGGGGCTCGCGAGTGGGTCGGCCTCGATGCCGAGCAGCGACAGCACGCTCCCGACGGTGCTGTCCACGCGGTCGCGCAGGGTGTCGGCAGCCTGCCCCGGCGCGCCGGGGTCGGCGCCGGCAGGCGGCGGCGCGAGCGCGCCGAGGACCGAGACCGCGACGCCGGCCGACGCGCCCGGCGTGTAGACGGTCACCTCGGCGGCGTCGCGAAGGCGCTGGATGCGCTCCGCCGGCTGGTCCCACGCTGCGAGCCCGTCCCGCCACTGCGTGGCGGTGCGCGCGGCGAGGTCATCCACGCTCAGGCCCTCGCGCTGCGCGGCGGCGGGGTCCACCCACGGCGCGAAGTCGGCGTGCGCGAGGCTCGGGAACGTGAGCGCGAGGTTGGCGAGGTCGCCCTTGGGGTCGATCGCGATCACCGGCACGCCGTCGAGCGCGGCCTCCTCGAGCAGCGACACGCCGAGGCCGGTCTTGCCGGAGCCGGTCATGCCGACGATGAACGCGTGCGTCGTCAGGTCCTGCGCGTCGTAGAGGACGGGCGCGGGCGTGGCCTCGCCGGTGGCGGCGTCCACGGCGCGTCCGAGGTAGAACACGCCGAGGCCTTCGTAGGGGGCGGACATCGCGGTCGGGAGCGGGTGAGCGCCGGAAGGTAGCCGGGCGCTCCGCCTCCGGTCAGCCCGCCGGCGGGTACCGCTGGTGAACCGCCTCGACGGAGTCCACGATGAGCGTTTCCAGCACCCGGACGTCCACGGCCGACAGGCGGCGGAGCGTCAGGCAGACCACGCCCATCTTGTGCGGACCGAGTGCCGCGAGGAGGTCCGTCTGACGCGCGCCCGGCACCGGGAGGTAGACGTTCAGCCCGGCCGCGCGCGAGGCGAAGCCGGTCAGGAACGCGTCGCCCTCGCGTCCGCTCTCGTACACGTAGTGGTACTGACCGAAGCCGACCATCGTCGGACCCCACATGCGCGGCTCCTCGCCGGTGACGCGCCGCATGATCTCGATCAGCGCGAGGGCGTCGGCCTGCCGGTCGGCGCGCAGCGTCGCGAGGTGGTCCTCGACGCGGACGTCGGTGGGACGGGTCTTGCTCTCGGACATCGCTCGTAGTGGTGAGGAGGGAAGGACGGGCGTGGGGTTACGTCCACCGGATCGCGTCGGCGGCCCGCTCGGCGACGTCCCGCGCGTCGTCGGCCGTCGCCCCGGTGGCCGTCACGTGGCCCATCTTGCGACGCTCTCGGACGTCGCGCTTGCCATAGAGGTGGACGCTCGCGCCGGCGACGGACAGCGCGCCGGCGAGGTCGGGCGTCGCCGGACCGTTCCTCGTCCCGAGCACGTTGACCATCGCGGCGGCGGGCACGCGGAGCGCCGGCGACCCGAGTGGCAGGTCGAGCACGGCGCGGACGTGGTTTTCGAACTGGCTCGTTGCGTGCGCCTCGATCGTCAGGTGCGCCGTGTTGTGCGGGCGCGGCGCGATCTCGTTGACGAGAACCGACGGCCGCTCGTCGACGCCCCCAACCGCCGTCAGGAACAGCTCGACCGTCGCCACGCCGACGACGCCGGCGGCCTCGACGGCCGCGAGCGCCACGCGTCGCGCCTCGGCCTCGACGGCGGGTGCGACGCCGGCCGGCACGACGGCGGCATGCAGCCGGTGGTCGCGGTGTTCGCTCCGCACGACCGGGTAGACGACCGTCTCGCCGCCGGGACGCCGCGCGACCGTCACGGCGGCCTCGGCCTCGAAGGGGACGAACGCTTCGAGCAAGAGGCCGTCGGGGCCGGCGAGGCGGTCCCACGCGGCGTCCACGTCAGCGTCCGAGTGGCAGGTCGCGTTGCCGTAGCCGTCGTACGAGCCCTCGAACTGCTTGGCGACGACCACGCCGCCGAGGGCCTCGCGCGCGGCCCGCGCGTCGGCCAGTGTCGCCGGCGCGGCGAAGGGTGGCTGCGGCAGGCCGGCGGCGTCGAACGCCGCGCGCTGGCGCCCCTTGTGGCGCACGAGCACGAGCGCGTCGGGCGCGGGGCGGATCGGCAGGTCCGGCCGAAGCGCCGCGAGCCGGTCCGCCGGCGCCCACTCGCTCTCGACGGTCACCACGTCGCAGCCGTCGGCGAACGTGGCGAGGACCGTGTCGGCCGTCCAGTCGGCGACGGTCGCGTCGGCGAACGGGTCGGCGGGTCCGTCGGCGTCGGACGAAAGCAGGCGGACCGGAATGCCCAGACGCGCGGCGGCGAGCGTCGTCATGCGCCCGAGCTGTCCGCCCCCGAGGATCCCGAGCGTCATCGGCCCGCTCATCGTCCGTCGAGCGTCGAGAGCGCGCGGCTGCGCTCGGTGGCGATGGCGACGGCGTCGATCAGCATCGTCCGCAGCCCGTGGCGCTCCAGCTCGGCGACGGCCGCGATGGTGGTCCCGCCCGGCGTCGTCACCTCGTCGCGGAGGATCGCCGGGTGGCGGCCGGTCTCTTGCACGAGGCGCGCCGCGCCGAGGACCGTCTGCGTCGAGAGCGTCAGCGCGACGCTGCGCGGGAGGCCCTGCTTCACGCCGGCGTCGGTCAGCGCCTCGATGACCATGAAGACGTAGGCCGGGCCGCTGCCCGAGAGGCCGGTGACGGCGTCCATGAGGTGCTCCGGGACCGTCTCGACGTGGCCGACGGCGCGAAAGACCTCGCGGGCGAGCGCGATGTGGTCGTCGGCCGCGTGGCGTCCGGGCGCGAGCGCCGTCGCGCCGCAGTCCACGAGCGCGGGCGTGTTGGGCATGGCGCGGACGACCGCGAGTGGCTGCCCGAGCGCCTCGGCGAGCGTGTCGGTGGTCACGCCGGCGAGCGTCGACATCACCAGCGTGCCGGGCGCGACGTGCGGCGCGATCTCGGCCAGCAGCGGCGCGGCGTTCTGTGGCTTGACGCTCAGCAGGACCATCGTCGCGCCGGTGACGGCCGCCGCGTTGTCGGTCGTCGTCTCGATGCCGGGGAAGTCGGCGGCGAGATCGTCGAGCGCCTGGGGCGTCCGCCGCGTGACGCGGATGCGCCCGGCGTCGAGGTCGCCGCCGCGCCGCAGCCCGCCGACGAGCGCGCGTCCGATGTTGCCGGCGCCGAGCACGGCGAGGGTCTGGGTGGCGAGCACGGACGCGTGGATGAGAGGAGGCGTGGAGGAGTGGAAGCTATGGGCGCCGCCGGCGTAGCGAACTTCCATCCACGCTCCCTCTCCTCGTCTCATCCTCTCGTCCCCGCCCACCCTCACGGCCGACGGCCTCTCGATGCGCTACGGCCGCCACCGGCTGTTCGAGGGGCTGTCGTTCGCCGTCGAGGCCGGCGCGCCGCTGGCCGTGACGGGCACCAACGGCGCGGGCAAAAGCACGCTGCTGCGCGTCCTCGCCGGCCTGCTGACGCCGCTCGCTGGCGCCGTCCGCCTCGTCGCCGGCGGGGCGGACGTGGACGCGCGCGACCTCTCGCGCACCGTCGGGTTCGTCGCGCCGGCCCTCGCGCTCTACGACCCGCTGACGGCGCGCGAGCACCTCGCTTTCCTCGCCCGCGCGCGCGGCCTGCCGCCGCCGGACGCCGACGCGCGGCTCGACGCGGTCGGCCTCGGCGGACGCGCCGACGAGCCCGTCGCGACGTTCTCGACCGGGATGCGCCAGCGGCTCCGCCTCGCGACGGCGCTCCTCCACGATCCGCCCGCGCTCTTGCTCGACGAGCCGGGCGCGACGCTCGACGCCGGCGGACGCGCCCTCGTCGCCGCCCTCGTCGCCGACGATCGGCGCGTGGTGGTCGTCGCCACCAACGACCCCGCGGAGGCCGCCCTCTGCGTCCGGACCCTCTCGCTGGGTGGGTGAGGGGGGAGCGGCCAGCGGGGAGCGGCCAGCGGGGAGCGGCCAGCGGCCCTGTCCCAGGACCCACAGCCCGCCGCTCGTGGCCGTTCCCTCGTCGGCTCCCGGCCCCCCGCGTTCGCCTGTCGTTCCCCCGCTGGCCGCTCGCTGCTCCCCGCTCACGCGCGAGCGCAGCGAGCCTCCCCGCCCGTAACTTTCAGTCATGGACGAAACCTTCGACTGCATCATCGTCGGCGGCGGCGTCGCGGGGCTGAGCGCCGCGATGACGCTGGCGCGCGCCGACGCGAAGTTCCTCCTCGTCGAGCGCGGCGAGTGGAGCGGCGCCAAGAACGTCTCCGGCGGCGTCCTCTGGGGGCGCGACCTCGCCCGCCTCGTGCCCGACTACTGGGCCGACGACGACGCCGGCTTCGAGCGCTACGTCGCCCACCGGCGGCTCACGTTCATGGACGACGGCGCGGCCTTCTCGCTCGACTTCAAGAGCGACCACTTCGCCGAGACGCCCTACACCGGTGTCACCGTCCTCCGCTCGCGCTTCGACGCGTGGCTCGCCGGCAAGGTGCAGGAGGTCGTCGACGCCGGCGCGCACGCCGAGGACTCGCTGCTCGCGACCGACGTGCTCGTCGAGGCCATCGTGCGCGACGACGCCGGCCGCGCCGTCGGCATCCGCGCCTCGGGCGAGGAGTTCCACGGCAAGGTGGTCATCCTCGCCGAGGGCGTCAACAACCTGCTCACCCGGCAGGTGGGCCTGCAGGACGCCTACGTGCCCGCCGACCACCTCGCCGTCGGCGTCAAGGAGGTCGTCCGCTTCCCGCGGACCGTCCTCGAAGACCGCTTCCAACTGTCGGGACGCGGCGGGATGTCCAACGAGTTCGTCGGCCCCGGCGCGACCGACGGCGTCGAGGGCGGCGCCTTCCTCTACACGAACACGGACTCCGTCTCGGTCGGGCTCGTGCTCGGCATGAAGGCGCTCCGCGCAGCGCGCAAGACGCCGTACGACCTCCTCAACCGCTTCAAGCAGCACCCGGCGGTGGCCGACGCGCTCCGCGGCGGCGAGGTGGACGAGTACAGCGCCAAGGTGGTCTCGATGGGCGACATGCGCGTGATGCCGCGCGAGATCTACGCCGACGGCCTGCTCGTCGCCGGCGAGGCCGCCAACCTCGTTCTCAACGCCGGCCGCGCGATCCAGGGCATGGACTACGCCATGCGCAGCGGCATCCTCGCCGCCGAGGCCGCGATGGAGGCGGTGCGCGCGAACGACACGAGCGCGACGTTCCTCAAGAGCTACCGAACGGCGCTCGAGAACAGCTACGTGATGCAGGACCTGCGCGGCTTCCAGCAGGCCGTCCACGTCCTGCACGACCCCGCGATGACCGACGCCGTCCCCCGCATGGCGTGCGACTTCGGGCGGGAGTTCTTCACCGTCGACAACCGCCCGACGCGCAAGGCCTACCAGATCCTTCGCGACGTCCGCAAGGAGCACATGGGCTTCTGGGACCTCGTCAAGCTCGGCACCAGGGCCGGGCGCGCGCTGTAGCGTGCCAGTGGCCAGTGGCTCGCTCCGCGAGCGCCAGTGGCCAGTCGCACGCGTTCTATCTGCCACTGGCCACTGGCCACTGCCCACTGGCTTCCCATGGCCGACACGACCGTACCCGCTCTCTCGATCGCCGCACGGCTCGGCACCGTCGCGTACCGCAACCAGGGACGCGGCGAGGCACGCGCGCACATCGTCGTGGACACGGCGATCTGCAACAGCGTCTGCCCGCACAAGTGCACGACGTACGTCTGCCCCGCCAACTGCTACACGCTGGACGAGATGAACCAGGTGCACTTCCAGTTCGAGGACTGCATCGAGTGCGGCACCTGCATGTACGCGTGCGACCAGGGCGCCGTCGCCTGGAGCTACCCCGACCCCGAGGTCGGTCGCGGCGTCAACTGGAATCGGGGCTGATGCGCGGGAGCAGCGAGCGGGGAGCGGCCAGCAGAGGGAATGCGGCCGGCGACGGGCGTCGATGTCAGGCGGTGCGACGTGTCGTCCGCTCGCGGCGCATCGTGGCGAGGAGGATCGTCACATTGAGCAGCTTCGTCGCCGCGACCTGCACGAGGAGCGCGCCGGCGACGGCGGCCTGCGCCTCCGAGATCGCGCTCGACAGCGTCACGCCGATGCTCACGAAGAGCAGGTCCTTGGCCGGCACGAGCGGGATGCGCGACACGAGCAGCTGCGTCGCCAGCAGGACGACCCACGAGCGGAGCGGCGTCCCCGGCACGGCCACGGCCCACATCGCCACCGTGAGCGCAGCGACGGCGACCACGCGTCCGGTGTGGATGCCCGACACGCGCAGCGCCTCGCGCGCCGACAGCGCGAACGCCCGCCGACGCAGCACGGCCAGCACCACTGCCACCACGACGAGCGGCAGCGCGGCCAGCGCCGCCAGCCGGCCCGTGGACGCGCTCCAGCCGACGCCGCTCCACGCGAGCGCCGCCGCCGCCACGGCCAGCGTCGCCGCCATCGCGACCGTCGCCGAGAGGATGTTGTTGTCGCGCACGTCGCGGATCGCCTGCCCGCGCTCGACGCCTGCGCGCTCCGCCCAGTCCACGAACGCCGCCTCGCCCGAGTACTCCAGCACGTCCTCGTTGTAGACGCGCTTGCGGAAGCTCGCGGCCATCAGGCCGCGCCGGGACACGCGCCACCACGGCGCGTAGATCAGCGCGTCGGCCACCGGCACGGCGGCGTAGACGAGCAGCAGCAGCCCGTAGAACGCCGGCGCCGACGGCAGCGAGGTGAGCACGTCGCCCCAGCCGACGTGCCACAGCCGCCACGCGAGCAGGCTCCAGACGGCCACCTGAAGCCCCTGGCGCACGCGCCGCCGCGTGTTCGGGTGGCGCCGCCAGAGGCGGCCGGCGAGGCGCGCGCGCGCGCGCAGACGGAGGCGGTCCAGCAGGGCAGGGGCGGAGGCGGCGGGAACGTAGCTTCGGCCGCCCGATCCCTGCCGCCCGCCGATCTTCACCGCGTGTCCGAGCCCCGCATCCCGTCCCGCGCGCACTTCGTCTGGCTGGGTCCGCGCCTGAGCGCGCTGGCCTACCTCTCGGTCCGCGCCGCGCTCGACCGCGCCGGTCTGGACGAGGTCACGCTCCACTTCGACACGCCCGCGCTGGCCGACACGCCGCCGCTTCGCGACCTCGCCGGCCGCTCGGGGTTCTCGGCCGCGCCGCTCGACGTGCGCGCCTTCGCGGCGCTCGACGCCGGGACGCCGGGTGGACTCTCGCCGGCGACGTGGGAGCGCCTCGTCGCGCTCGATGCGCTCGGCGGCATGACGCCGGCGATCCGCTCGGACCTGCACCGGCTGGAGCTGCTCTGGCTCTTCGGCGGCATCTACCTCGACACCGACGCCGTCGCGCTGGCCGACCTGCGTCCGCTCCTCGGCGACGCGATGTTCTGCGGGACCGAGCAGATCTGCTTCCCGATGGTCGTCAAGGGCGGGTTCAATCCACTGCGGTGGGCGCAGGGCGGCCTGCTCACCGGCCTGCGGCAGATCGTCGTGTCGGGGGCGCGCCACCCGAGCCGTCCGTTCCAGACCATCGCGCCGCTCTACTTCCACGAGCCGATGGGCGCCGTCTGTGGCGCGGCGCCCCGCCACCCGCTCGTGCGCGCCCTCATCGAGCGCGCGGCGTCGCTGCCCGACCGCGAGGCGCGGCGGCCGAACCGCATCGGACCGTGGCTCTTCCAGGAGGTCATCGGCGACGGGCGCGGACACGACGTCCGCCTCCACGCGCCGCACGCCTTCTACCCGTTCCCGCCGGAGATCTCGATCGACTACATGCGCCCCGACCCCGAGGGCGCGCTCGGCGACCGGCCGTTCCCCGAGACCGTCGTCGCGCACCTGTGGGACTCCGTGATGAAGGCCAAGCTCGGGCACGCCGTCGGCGCCGACGACCTGCGCGCGATGCGGCACCACACGCTCGTCGGCCGCATGGTCGAGCCCTACCTCGACGACCTCTTCGCCGTCAGCGCCTGACGCGCCGGCACCGATCCGAAGCCGATCAGAACGGGAACAGCAGCGGGATCAGGGCCAGCATCACGGCGAGCAGCACGAGCTGGATCAGCAGGCCGGTGCGGAAGAAGTCCGCGAACCGGTAGCCGCCCGGCCCCAGCACGAGCATCGTGATGGGCGACGCCACCGGCGTCGCAAAGGCCGACGACGCGGCGACCGCGACGGCCATCAGGAACGGCTCGGGGGCGACGCCGAGCGACGCCGCCGCGCCGACGGCCACCGGCGCCACCAGCACGGCCGTCGCGGTGTTGGACATCACCTGGCTCAGCAGTCCGGTGACGGCGAAGACGGCGGCCATCAGCGCGAGCGGGCCGTAGGCGCCCACGCGCGACACCTGCCCGACGATGAGGTCCATGCCGCCGGTCTTGTCGAGCGCCGTCGCCATCGGCAGGATGGATGCGATCAGCACGACGCTCTCCCAGTTGATCGACCGGTAGGCGGCCTCCACGTCCAGCGCGCGCGTCAGGACCATTGCGACCGCGGCGGCGAGGACGGCGACGGCCGGCGGCACGAGGTCCAGCGTCAGCACCAGCATCATCGCGCCGGCGACGGCGAGCGCGGCGATCTGCTTGGGCGCGAGCGGACCGTCGGCCAGCCGCTCGCGCGCCCGCGCGACCACCACGAGGTCGGCCGCCTCCTCGCGCAGCCGCTCGATGCGGCGCGGCGTCGCGATCACCAGCAGCGAGTCCGCGAACCGCAGCGGCGTCGCCGCGACGTCCCCCAGCGGACGCCCCCGGCGGCGGACCGACAGCACGTTGGCGCCGTAGCGTTCGCGGAAGCCCCACTCGGCGAGCGTCTTGCCGATGAGACGGGAGCGCGGTGTGAGCAGCACCTCGGCGAGCTGCGCGTCGGGCGCCGGACGCGTCCCGGCGAGCGTCAGGCCGTGCGCGTCGGCGAGGCGTGCGATGGCGTCGGGCGCGCCCTGGAGCTCCAGCTCGTCGCCGGCCTGGAGAGCGCTCACGGCGGTCGACGAGAGGCGCCGCCGGCCGGCGGGTCCGCGCCGCCGGATGCCGAGCACGTTGACGCCATGCTGGCGCCGCAGGTCGGCGCCCGCCGGCGAGACGCCGACGAGCGGCGACCCCGCTTCGACGCGCGCGCGCGTCACGTCCCCCAGCGCGTACTCGGTCAGCAGGTCGGACCCCTCGACCTCGGCCACGTCGCCCGACGCGGGTCCGTCGGCCGGCGCGCGCGTGGGCAGCAGGCGTCCGCCGAACGCCACCAGCACGCCCATCCCGACGGCCAGCGACGCGAGCCCGACGGGTGTGAAGTCGAAGAAGGCGAAGCCCTCGTGGCCTGCGCTCACGAGCGCGTTGGAGACGACGAGGTTGGGCGGCGTCCCGATGAGCGTGACGAGCCCGCCGAGCGACGAGCCGACGGCGAGCGGGATCAGGAGCAGCGACGGGCTCAGGCGCGCGCCCCACGCGAGCGTCGCCGCCACCGGCAGCAGCACGGCCACGGTCCCGGTGGACGACAGGAAGGCCGACAGCACGCCCGCCGCCACCATCAGCATGGCCGTCAGGGCCGGACGGCTCGTGCCGGCCGCCGCGCCGATGGCGTGCCCCGCGCGCTCGGCGAGTCCGGTTCGGAACAGCGCCCCGCCGACGACGAACAGCGCGGCGATCATCACGACGACGGGGTCCGAGTATCCCGCCAGCGCCTCGGTCGGCGTCAGGATGCCGGAGAGCGCGAGCGCGAGCAGCGACATCAGCGCGACGAGGTCCAGCCGCAGACGGTCGCTGACGAAGAGCGCGATCGTCGCGCCGAGGATGACGAAGACGAGGAGCGCGTCGCCGCTCATCGGAAGCCGGGAGGGTGAGGCCACAAGGTCGGCCGACGGCGCCGCCCCACCACGCACGGCGTGTGAGCCGCGCGCGAAGGTGTCGGGACCCTTGCGCGAACTCGTGCGCGGGCGCCGCACCCTACGTCCGGTGCCGGGATCGCCCGGCAGGCCGGCGGGGTAGGGCGGGTCACCTTCCCGGCGGGCCGCTCTGGTCCGCTTTCCCATCTCCCGTCCCCCGCCATGCGCGCTCTCGCACTCGCCCTTCTCCTTCCCCTCGCCGCCTGCGGTGGCAACGACGCCCCGGACACCGCCGGCACCGCCTCGACGGCCGGCACCGCCGCTGAACCCGGCGCCTCGGCCGGCACCACCGACGCCTCCGGCGCGACCGCCGAGGTGGTTGATGGCGCCGTCACGCTCACGCCCGTCGGCGAGCAGATGCTCTACGCCCAGACGGCCTTCACGGCCACCGCCGGCTCGCAGCTACGCGTCGTCTTCCAGAACACCGCCACCGGCGCCGCGATGCGTCACAACGTGGTGATCCTCCAGCCGGGCACCGACCTCAACGCGTTCGGCATCGCCGCCGCGTCGGCGGCCGACACCGACTACATCCCGGCCGACATGCAGGCGCAGGTCGTCGCCCACACGCCGATGTCGAACCCCGGCGAGACCGTCGAGGTCGCGTTCACGGTCCCGACGACGCCGGGCGAGTACCCCTTCCTCTGCACGTTCCCCGGCCACTACGCCACGATGCGCGGCGTGATGACCGTCGTCGCGGCGTGACGCTCCGTCGCGCGGCGGGATGCGCCCTGCGTCCCGCCGCGCCCCGTCTCATGCGCGACCTCGCCACCGACGACGACATCGCCGCGGTCGTCGCGGCGTTCTACGCCGACATCGGCGCCGACCCGGCGCTCGGGCGCTTCTTCGCCGGCGTCGACCTCCCGGCCCACCTGCCGACGATGACGGCCTTCTGGTCGTCGGTCGTCTTCCAGACCGGGACGTACCACGGGCGCCCGTTCGACCCGCACGCGCGGCTCGTCGGGCTGGAGCGCGGCCACTTCGACGCCTGGCTCGCACGCTTCCGCGCGACCGTGGACGCCCGCTTCGCCGGCGACGCCGCCGAGCGGATGAAGACCCGCGCGGAGCAGATCGCCGGCCTCTTTCAGGTCAAGCTCGGCCTCTGGGAGGTCAGCGCACCACCGTCACCCGCCGCGTGACAGTCGCCCCGGGCGTCTCGACGCGCACGAGGTAGACGCCCGCCGCGAGGTCGCGCGTGCCGACGTCCAGCACCGTCGCGCCGGCGGCGAGCGCGGCGTCGGTGCGCGCCACCTCCTGCCCGAGCACGTTGATGACGCGGAGCGTGACGGACGCCGCCGCCGGCAGCGTGACCGACACGCGCGCGGCGCCGCGCGCCGGGTTTGGGAAGGGCGCCGAGACCGAGAGCGCGCCGCCGGGCGCGTCGTCGGCGCTCGTCGGGAACTGCCCGGTCCCGCCGGCCTCGCGGTAGCGCGCGACGAACTCCTGGAGGTACAGGTTGGCGAGCGCGGCCGACGCCACGATGACGGTGTTCTCGTTGTTGCTCTCGTTGGCCGCGCGGCTCCAGTTGTGCGAGCCGGTGATGACCATCGGGTCGGAGTCCGGGCTCTGGGCGTCGACCAGCGCCGCCTTGTGGTGGAGCAGGCCGAGCGCGTCGCTCGGGAAGGCGAGCACGTCCGCGAACGCGGCCAGCTCCGCGAAGACGCTCCCGGTAGTCGTCGTCTCGCCGACGACGCCGCGCACCGTCACGCCGGCGTCGTGGCGCGCGCGGACGGCGTCCACGATCGGCAGGCGCGTGATGAGGTTCAGGTTGAGCGCGAGCTCCGAGTCGGCCGTCGCGAGCGCGCGCAGGATGTGCGCCTCGGTCGAGCCGTACGCGCCGGCGCCCTGCGGGCTGAACAGCACGCGCACGTCCGTCTCGCCGAGGCGGACCACGCTCGGCGAGACCTGCGTCTTGCGCACGCCGAAGCGCGACGACGCGGCGACGGGCTGCGCGCCGCGCCCGCCCCACATCTGCTCAAACTCCTCGGTGTAGACGGCCGCCATCGAGGCATCCTGCACCCAGAGCACGTTCTGCTGGTGGTCGTCGGTGCCGGGGTCGGTCGGGTTCCACGAGCCGGTCATGACCCACGCCGTGGCGGGCGACGCGCGGTCGACGACGACGAACTTGTTGTGGTGCAGCGGCGCGGGGTCGTTGCCGCCGAAGGCGTCGGTGATGAGCGGGATGCCGGCGGACGTGATCGTGCCCGGCGGCGCCGTGCTGCTCGTCTCGTCGTCCATGATCACGCGGACGCGGACGCCGCGCTGGTGCGCGGCCACGAGCGCCGACGCGATGCCCGCGCCCGCGCTGCCCGAGAGGCTGTACAGCGCCACGTCGACGGTCTGCGTCGCCGCGTTGATGCGCGCGATGAGGCGCGCGTCGAAGTCGGCGTTGCCGGTGGCGACGGGGCCGGTGGCGACGGTCGCATCCACGCTCTGGTTGAAGAGCGCCTCGATGGTGCCGGTGGACGTCGAGCGCGTGACGACCGGGTAGCCGGCGACGCGCGCCGTGTCGGCCCCGGCCGACGAGCGGAGGTCGAGCCGGTAGACCGTCGCGGCATCGAGGTCCGTCAGCGTGATCTCGTGCGTCGTCGTGCGCTCCTCGACGCTCACGCCGCCGGTCTCACCGGTGACGGGGTTCGTCCAGCGCACCTCGGTGTGCGACGGCGCGTCGGTCGTCCAGCGCACCGTCACGCTCGTCGGCGTGGCGGCCGTCTCGAACGGCGCCGTCGGCGCGATCACCGGCGCGTCGAGCAGCGGCGTCAGGTCGGTCGACGCGCGCGGCATCAGCTGGTAGCCGCCCTGGAAGGGCGCGCTCGGGCGGAACTGGCTCACGACGCCGACGACGTCGAACGGGCCCGTCGGCGCGGGCTGGTTCGCGAAGTCGACGCCGGGGTTGACGCGCACGTCGAGCGTGCCGGAGGCGTCGGTCAGCAGGTAGTTGGTCCCCGAACCCTCGCTGTTCCAGACGGTCGTGTTGACGGTCACGCCGGCGACGCGGACGAGGCGGCTCTCGTAGATCTCATTGGCGGCGCTCTGTGAGGCGATCTGTGCGAGCGTGAGCGTCGGCGGCGCGGGCGCGCCGGGCGTCCCGATCCGCGCGACGACCGTCGTCTCGTCGTTGAGCTGGTTGAGCCCGAAGAACTGGTCCACGCGCCCCATCAGCACGACCTCTTCGCCGACCTCGACGACGGCGCTGACGCCCTCGGGCGAGAAGACGGCGAGTCCGCCGGTGGCGTCTTCGAGGTAGCTCGGCCCGCGCTCGCCGGTGCCGGTGCGGAACTGCCGCGCGACGGTCACGACGCCCTGCACGGTCACGGCCTGCCCGAGGCGCGTGCTCTGGCCCGACGCGTTGTTGGCGCGGACGGCGGAGATCGGCTCGGGCGTGGACCACACGCGCAGCACCGGCTGGTCGGGCAGCGCGACCGTCTGCGCCGAGCCGGCGCCCGTCCGGACGCCCACCTCCACGAACGCCGACGCGTCGGGGATCGCGACGCCGGCGACGGAGATGGTCACCGGCGCGCTCGCCGTCGCGGCGAGGCCGGAGACGCGCACCGTGCGTCCGCTCACCGCGACCGTCGCGCCGGCGGGGAGCGTGC
>Ga0209053_1000994_pt1 | contig 15408 bp, 14 predicted proteins | sample EBPBio152010_DNA_FD_185864 | JGI IMG/M metagenome (GOLD analysis project Ga0209053, IMG submission 185864) | Wastewater treatment Type I Accumulibacter community from EBPR Bioreactor in Madison, WI, USA - Reactor 1_7/15/2010_ DNA (SPAdes)... | ecosystem: Engineered > Bioreactor > EBPR >... | reverse complement strand
TGCCAGATCGGGGTGCTGGCCCAGCGTCACCTCCATCTTGTGTGCGGTGCCGTTCGACCCGATCGCATAGGGGATCCGGGCAGCGTCCAGTGCGTCAAACACTGCCATCACGCCCGGGATCAGCGCAGTGCCCGCCGCCAGCCGGGCATAGAGCGCCTGGTAAAAACCCTCGACCCAGCCTTCGGGAATATCGGCGCCCAGTTCGGCGGCGATGCGGCCGCAACGCTCGATCGTGCCGCCCAGAAAGCGGCGCTCCATCTCGGCATGGGTCATGACCAGCCCGCGCGCGGCCAGATCCTCGGCCAGCAATTCAAAGGTGGCGGGTTCGCTGTCCACCACGACGCCATCGCAATCGAACAGCACGGCGGCGGGGCGGGCGGGGGGCGGGGTCATGACGGGTCAGTGCTTTCGGGCAAGGGTGATCACCGTGCCGCCATAGCTGCGCTGGTCGATGAGGTCAAAGCCTTCGGCCAGGGCGGGCGGCGTGCTTTCCTCCCACACGATCAGGGCGCCGGGGGCCAGCCAGCCGCCTTCGACACAAGAGGCAAGCGCCCGTTCGCCCAGGCCCTTGCCATAGGGCGGGTCCAGAAAGACCAGCGTATAGGCCGGGCCGCGATTGGGGCCCATCCGGGTTGCATCGCGGCGCCAGACATCGGTCGTGCCCATGGCGCGCATCAGCTCGATATTGCGCCGCAACAGCGCCCGCGCCGCCGTCCCGTCATCGACAAAGGCCACCCGTGCGGCGCCCCGGCTCAGTGCCTCCAGCCCAAGCGCGCCGGTGCCGGCAAACAGATCCAGCACCCGGGCGCCCCCGACCGGATCACCCGATTGCGCCACCCGGCCATTGACCAGCAGGTTGAAGATCGCCTCGCGCACGCGGTCAGAGGTCGGGCGCAGATGCGCCTCGGGGTCGCCCTCGCCGACATCGGCCAGTTTCAGCCCGCGCGCGGCGCCGCCGATGATCCTCATTTCAGCAGGGCCTTGAGGTCGGGCAGGGTTTCGACCGCCGCCGGGTCGGGCGACCGCCCGGCCTCGATCAGCCGCTTGCCCACCATATAGGCGCGCGGGTCGTTCATCGCATCCACCGCCAGCAGCCGGTCGCCCTGATAATACCAGAAGGACACCGCGCCCTCGCCGCGCCGGGTGACGATGCGGTCATAGCCGCTGTTCAGCCCGGCGATCTGCAACTTGCAATCATATTGGTCCGACCAGAACCACGGCTTTGCCGCATAGGCCGCACTGCCGCCCATCATGTTGGCGGCCACCAGTTCGGCCTGATCAATGGCATTGCCGACCGATTCCAGCCGCAACCGCCCGTCGCCATGCGGGAACGAGGCGCAATCCCCCGCCGCCCAGATATGGGCAACCGAGGTGCGGCCCTGCGCATCGGTGCGGATGCCGTTTTCAAGGGTGCAGCCCGCGGCCTCGGCCAGATCGGTGACGGGCAGGATACCCACCCCCGCGATCACGAAATCGCAGGCGATTTCCTCGCCCGAGGTCAGGCGGGCGGCGCTGACGTGGCCATCGCGGGCCAGCAGCCGCTCCAGCCCGGTGGCCTCCAGGATGCGCACGCCATGCGCGGCATGCAGGTCGCGGAAGTAATCCGCGGTTTCGGGCGCGGCCACCCGTTGCAGGATGCGCGGCGCCATTTCGACCACGGTCACGATCAGGCCCAGCTTGGCGGCCACCGCCGCCGCCTCCAGCCCGATATAGCCGCCGCCGATGATGACGACGCGGGCGCCGGCACGGAATTCGGCGCGCATCGCATCCACATCGGCCAGGGTGCGCACGGTAAAGACGCCCGCCAGATCGCCGCCGATGGCCGCCGGCAGGCGGCGCGGCACCGACCCGGTGGTCAACGCCAGTTCGTCATAATCCAGCACCTCGTCGCCCAGCCGGATCTGCCGCGCGGCGGGGTCGATGCCCGTCACCTTTTGCCCAAGGCGCAGCGTGATCCCCTTGTCGGCATAGAATTCCTCGGGGCGGAGATAGAGCCGGTCCAGCCCCATCTCGCCCAGCAGATAGGCCTTGGACAGCGGCGGGCGCTGATAGGGCGGGGCGGGTTCGTCGCCGATCAGGGTGATGCGGCCATCAAACCCGTCGGCACGCAGCTTTGCCACCAGGGCCGCGCCGGCCTGCCCGGCCCCTACCACCACGAAATGCGCCATTTCCGTGCCCCCCCTCTGGTCCTGCACCGGGCTGGACCCTATAACCGGAGGCAGTGGAAACGCAACGCGCGAGGGATGGACAATGACGATTTCTGAGGGGGCGGCGCTGCCCGGGGCCAAACTGCTGCGCATGGGCGAGGCAGGGCCGGAAGCCGTGGATCTGGGCGAACGCCTCAAGGGTCGCAAGGTGGTCATCTTCGGTCTGCCGGGCGCCTATACCGGCACCTGCACCACCGCCCATGTGCCCAGCTTCATCCGCACCCGCGACAAGTTCGCCGCCAAGGGCGTGGATGAAATCATCTGCGTGTCGGTCAACGACCCCTTCGTGATGAAGGCCTGGGGCGAGGCGACCGGGGCCACCGGCGCGGGCATCACCATGCTGGGCGATGCCGATGCGGGCTTTACCAAGGCGATCGGGCTGGAATTTTCCGCCCCGCCGGCCGGGCTGATCGACCGTTCCAAGCGCTATGCGCTTTATGCCGAAGACGGCGTGGTCAAGGTGCTGCAAGTCGAGGACAGCCCCGGTCAATGCACTGTTTCGGCGGGCGAATCGCTGCTGGACGCGATCTGAGATCGCGCCTTGTCCCGGGCGGTGCGCCGCCCGGGATCAGCCCCCGTTCATGCAGGCGCAGACCAGCGGATCCTCTGGCCCCAGCGTCTCGGCCCCGGCCGAAAGCCGGTCCGCTGCGCGGGCCAGTTTCACATCCAGATCCGACAATCCGTCGCAATCATGGGTGGTCAGTGTGATGTCCACCAGATTGAAGACATTGGTCCATTCCGGGTGGTGATTGAGCTTTTCCGCCACCAGCGCCAGCCGGGACATGAAGCCCCACGCCTCAGAGAAGTTGCGGAATTTCAGCACTTTGCGGATCGCCTCGCGGCCTGTGACGGGCTGCCAGCCGGTTTCGGCCAGTTGGGTCAGCGCCTCGGCGCGGGCGGTGTCGGACAGGCGTGGGGTCATGGCTTGCCTCTGGCCGCGTCGTCGATCTGGCTGGCGCGCCGGGCGGCGGGGCGGTCGCGCAAGCGGGCGGCATAGGCGGCGAATTCCGGTTCGGCCGGCAGGGTGCCGAATTGCAGCCCCCAGCCGATCTGCGACCCGACATAGACATCCGCCGCCGAAAAGGCGGGGCCGGCGATGAAATCGTGTTGGGCAAGCTGGCCCTTCAGCGCCGCCACCACATCGTCGAAACAACCATAGCCGACGCGGCCCTTCTGTTCCGCCGTGATCTCCACGCCCAGCGAGCGATTGACCACCGCCGCCTCCAGCGGGCCGGCGCCAAAGAACATCCAGCGGTAAAAGGCGGCCCGATCGGCCGGCATCAGCCCGGCCTCGGGAAAGGCATCGGCCAGATAGGTGCAGATCGCGGCGCATTCGGTGATCACCCGGTCGCCATGGGTCACGGTCGGCACCTTGCCCATCGGGTTGAGGCGCAGGTATTCGGCCGCCTTCATCGTGGTGCCATAATCGAGCAGGACGGTGTCATAGGGCTGGCCCAGCTCCTCCATCATCCAGCGGGCGATACGGCCGCGCGACATCGGGTGGGTGTAAAGGGTCAGCTTGTTCATCCGGGCCTCCTGCAATGCCAACATGGCACGGGGCGGGCGGCTTGTCAGTCGTCTTGCACCGGGCCGCGGCGGAAGGGGCCATAGGCGGTCAGGACCTCGATCTCCTCGCCGATGGCGGCGCGTTCGCGCGCGAGGTAGTCGGCCACCGCACGGGCAAAGCCCGGATCGCGCAGCGCATGCAGGGAATGGGTTTCGACCGGCAGATAGCCGCGCGCCAGCTTGTGTTCGCCCTGCGCCCCGGCCTCGACCCGGCGCAGGCCATGGGCAATCGCCCAGTCGATCGCGCGATGGTAGCAAAGTTCGAAATGCAGGCTGGGGTAATCGGCCACGCAGCCCCAATAGCGGCCGAACAGCGCCTCGGACCCGATGAAATTCAGCGCCCCGGCCACCGGGCGGGTGCCGTCAAACGCCATGACCAGCAGGATGTCATCGCGCATGGTCGCGTGCAGCGCGTCGAAAAAACCGCGGGTCAGGTAGGGGCGGCCCCATTTGCGGCTGCCGGTATCCTGATAGAAATCCCAGAAGGCATCCCAGTGATCGGGGCGCAGCGCGTCCCCTGTCAGGGTTTCGATGCGCAACCCGTGGCCATTGGCGATCTGGCGTTCGCGGCGCAGCGCCTTGCGTTTGCGCGAGGCGAGCGTGGCCAGGAAATCGTCATAGCTGCCATAGCCGTCATTGACCCAGTGGAATTGCTGGGTGACGCGGTGCAGCAGCCCGGCCTCGGCGCCAAGCGCGGCCTCCTCGGCGGTGCAGAAGGTGATGTGCAGCGACGACAGCGCGTTGCCGTCCATCACCCCGCGCGCGGCCTCGATCAGGGCGGCGCGGGCCCCTGCAACACCCGGCAGGGTCAGAAGGCGCGGGCCGGTCACGGGGGTAAAGGGCACGGCGATTTGCAGCTTGGGGTAATAGCGGCCGCCCGCGCGTTCATAGGCCTCGGCCCAGCCGTGATCGAAGATGTATTCGCCCTGCGAATGCGCCTTGGCAAACAGCGGCGCGGCGGCGATCAGCCGGCCGTCATGGCGGATCAGCAGGGGGTGCGGCTCCCATCCGGTGCCAGGCCCGACCGAGCCGGAACTTTCCAGCGCCCGCAGAAAGCGATGGGTGGTGAACGGGTCGCGCGGATCGGTCAGCGCATCCCATTCCGCGGCGGGGATGTCGGCGAAACTGTCGGCCAGTGTGGCGGTGGTCTCGGCCATGCGGCCCCCCGGTCATTGCGATAGGCGGCGCGCGGTCAGGTGCGCGGCGCCTGATAGCCCTCGAAGGTGATGTTCTCGGCCACGCGGCGGGCGCGGGCCTCGGCCTCGGGCGAGGTGATGGTCCAGCACAGGATGCGCGCCCCGGCAGCCTTGAGCGCAAGGACGCGCGCGCGGTTCAGGTCGGCGGCTTCATGGCTGATGAAGCCGGCGCCGACCCGGGCATAATCGGGGATCTCGCGCAGGCGGGCGCAGAGATCGGGCGGCAGCGGGGCATATTCGACCGGATCGAAACTGCCGGTGGTCAGGCCGCGCGGCAGATCGGGCGCCAACCGCGCCAGTTCGGCCACGGCATCGGGGTTGAAGGACATCAGCGCGACCGGCCCCGCATAGCCGCGCAGGGCCGCGACCGTTGCCTGTTCCAGCGGGCCGATGCGGCCCCCCGGCGTCAGCATCTGGTCCTTGACCTCGATCAGCAGCGGCACACGCCCCGCCACGATCGCCAGCACCTCGGCCAGCGTCGGGATCCCCTCATCGCTGTCGCGCAGGGCGATGGCGCCCAGTTCGGCGGCGCTGCGGTCCTTGACCCAGCCGGTCGCGGCGGTCAGCCGCTCCAGCCCCTCGTCGTGAAAGACCATCGCCTGCCGGTCGGCCGACAATTGCAGGTCGATCTCGATCCCGTAGCCGGCGGCGATGGCCGCGCGGATCGCCGCACGGCTGTTTTCCGGCCGGCCCTGCGCACGGTCATGCAGCGCGCGATGCGCCAGCGGCGCGGCCAGAAAGGCGGCGGGCAGGGCCGGGCCGGTGGGCATCAGGCGATCTCGAAAATGGCGTCGATCTCCACCGCCACGCCCAGCGGCAGCGACGGGGCCGAGACGGCGGCGCGGGCATGGCGCCCGGCATCGCCCAGCACGGCGACCATCAGATCCGAGGCGCCGTTGATGACCTTGGGCTGATCGACGAAATCGGGGGTGGAATTCACAAAGCCGCCCAGTTTCACCAGCCGCACCACGCGGCCCAGATCGCCGTCACAGGCCTTTTTCACTTGCGACAACAGCGAGATGGCGCAGGCCCGCGCGGCAGCGGCGCCCTGTTCCACGGTCAGATCGGCGCCCAGCTTGCCCTTGATCGGGCCATTCGCATCGGCGCTGATCTGCCCCGAGACATGCACCAGATTGCCGGTGATGACAAAGCCCACATAATTCGCGACCGGGCTGGGCGGATCGCTGAGCGTCACGCCAAGATCGGCAAGGCGGGCTTCGATGGCGGCGGTGTTCGACATGGCGGTCTCCTGTAACGGTTCGGGGGCAGGCTAGCGGCAAGCGAAAGGGGCGGCAAGGCCGCCCCCGACGCCGCGCAGGCAAGTTGCGTCACTGTTCGCGGAAGGCGCGGTTGAAGTAATCCATGAAGGGCTTCACCAGATAGGCCAGCGGCGTGCGGTCGCCGGTGCGGATGAAGCTTTCGACCGGCATGCCCGGCAGCAGGGTCTGGCCGCCCAGCTTGGTCAACTCGCCCGGATCGGGCACGATCTCGATCCGGTAATAGGGCGCCTGCGTGCGCTGATCGACCAGCGCATCGGCCGACACCACGGTCACATGCCCGGTCAGTTCCGGCGTAGTGCGCGACGAAAAGGCCGAGAAATGCAGCTTGGCCTCCTGCCCGGGATAGACCTCATCGACATGGATCGGCGAGACCTGCGCGGCGATGACCAGCGGGCGATCCTGCGGGATCAGATACAGGACCGGGTCGGCGGGGCGGATCACCGACCGCGGTGTGGTGACCTGAAGCCCCAGCACCACGCCAGAGACGGGGGCGCGGATCTCCAGCCGGGTGACCTGTTCGGTCAGCGCGCGGCGGCGTTCGGCCAATTCAAGCTCCTGGCTGCCGATATCGCGCAGCTGGGTATTCGCCTCTTCGCGATGCGCGGCGGCAAGGCGCAGCACCTCCAGATCAATCTCGGAGATGTTTTCCTCAGCCTGCGCGCGCGAGGCGGCGAGTTCGCCCACCTGACCTTCCAGCCGGGCGGCCTCGCGTTGCAGGGCCAGAACGCGGGTAGCCTGGGCCAGCCCCTTGTCCAGCAGGCTTTGCTGATCGGCCAGTTCCTTGTTGATCAGGTCAAGTTGCACCGTCAGCGCCTTGGCCTGCGCATCGACGCCCTGGATGCGGGATTCGATCTGGGCGCGGCGTTCGGCCATCTGCGCGGTCTGCTTGGCCAGCGTTTCGGCCCGGGCGGCGAACAGATGCACCTGGCCTTCCATCTGTTCGGCGACCTCGGGCCGGGCCTTGGCGGTTTCCACCAGTTCCGGCGGGAAGGTGATGCTGGTCTGGTCGTCGCGTTCGGCGGTCAGCCGGGCGCGGCGGGCCATCAGTTCGAACAACTGGCCCTCGACAATGGCCAGTTCCGACCGCCGGGTCGCCCCGTCCAGCTTGAGCAGCACATCGCCCGCCTTCACGGTCTGGCCTTCGGTGACGAAGATCGCCTCGACCACGCCGCCATCGGGGTGCTGCACCACCTGGCGGTGGCTTTCCACCTCGATCTGACCCGAGGCGACGACGGCGCCGGCGATATTGGAGGTCACGCTCCAGACCCCGAAACCGCCGATCAGCACCGCCATGGTCACATAGCCCATCAGGAGGTGGCGCCGGGCCGACCAGCCGCGCGGCTGGCTGGGCGGCGGGGGCTGCACCACGGCGGGGGCGGGCCGGGTCAGCGCCTTGGTGCCGCTGTCGGTCGGGGCGGGCATTTTCGCGGCGGCTTCGGGCACGGGAAGCTGCGGATCGGGCTTGGCATTGGGTTCGGTCATCTCGGGCTCTCCGGTTCTGGGCGTGGCAGGGCTGAGGCGCGGGGCCTCAGGTCACGCCACCCGGTCCGGCGCTGCGGTTGATCTCGCCATGGTTCTTGACCATCTCGCGCAGCACCTGATCGCGCGGGCCAAAGGCGCGGCGGGTGCCGTCCTCGATCACCAGCAGCAGGTCGCATTCCTGAATGGCGGCCGGGCGGTGCGCCATGATCAGAATGGCGCAGCCCGCGGCCTTCATCTGCTTGATCGCCTCGTTCAGCGCCACCGACCCCTCGTTGTCGAGGTTGGAATTCGGCTCGTCCAGCACGATGATCACCGGGTCGCCATAAAGCGCGCGCGCCAGGCCGATGCGCTGGATCTGGCCACCCGACAGCCGCCCGCCAAGCGCGGAGACGCGGGTGTCATAGCCTTCGGGCAGGCGCAGGATCATGTCATGGGCGGCGGCCTTCTTGGCGGCCTCCACCACCTTCAGCCCGTCGGGGCTGCCTTGCAGACGGGCGATATTCTCGGCGATCGTGCCTTCGAACAGGGTCACGCGCTGCGGCAGATAGCCGACATAGCTGCCCAGCACATCCGGGTCGTATTGATCGAGCGAGGCGCCATCCAGCCGCACCTTGCCCCCCGCGGGTTTCCAGGCGCCGATCAGCGCCCGCGCCAGCGTGGATTTGCCCGATCCCGACGGCCCGATGACGCCAAGCGCCTGGCCCGGTTGCAGCACGAAATTCACCATGCGCAGCGTGGCATAGCTTTCGCCGGGCGGCACCACGGTCAGGTTCTGCGCCTCAAGCAGCGCGCGGGGGCGGGGCAGGGCGGTGCGCCCGCCCTCGACCGGCACGCGGGAATAGAGTTCCGACAGGCGATGCCAGGCCTCTTGCGCGCGCTGGACCACCGCCCATTGTGTCACCGCGGTTTCGATCGGCGACAGGGCGCGCCCCATCAGGATCGACCCGGCGATCATCGCGCCCGAGGACAGTTCGCCCTTCAGCACCAGCCAGGCGGCAAGGCCGAGCATGGCCGATTGCAGGAATTGCCGGAAGGTCTTGGTCAGCGTCGAATAGCCGCCGCCCAGATCGGCCGCCGCGATGCTTTCGGTCAGCGAAGCCTCGCGCGCCTTCTGCCAGCGGTTGAACCCGGCCTCGCGCATGCCCAGGGCCTGCACAACCTCGGATTCCGCCTTCAGCGTGTCGGCGATGCGTTCGGCCTGCATCGTGGTGCTGTTGGCTCGTTGCAGCGGCACCTTGGTCGCGCGCTGGTTCAGCACCGTCACCGCGACCAGAATGATGCCGCCGGCAATCGACAGCCAGCCCATCATCGGGTGAAAGATGAAGATCGCGCCCAGAAAGAGCGGCACCCACGGAATGTCGAACACCGCCAGCAACACCGGCGAGGCCCAGAGCCGCTGGATCGATTCCAGATCGCGCTGCGCGGCGGCGGCGGCGGGATCCGAAGGCGCAACCTGCGCACGTTTCAGCGCGGCCTCAAAGGTGCGGCGGTCCAGCCGGGCCTGAAACGCCGCGCCCACCCGCGCCATGACGCGGCCGCGGACGTGATCGAGAATGCCCATGATCAGGAACAGAAAGATGATCAGCGCGGTCAGCGCGAACAGCGTCGGCTCCGACCGCGACCCCAGTACCCGGTCATAGACCTGAAGCATGTAAAGCGGCCCGGTCAGCATCAGCAGGTTCACCACCACGCTGAACAGAAAGACCGAGAACAGCAGCCCGTTCGCCTCGCGCCGCGCCGCGCGCAATTCGGTCAGGCCCGGCGTCACATTCAGGCCGATTTCGTTGCGGCTCATTTCTGCTCTCTCCTCGGATGCCCGTTTGGCGGGCTTTGTCGGCTTGATACCGCTTTCGTCACTGCAATGTCACGGTCTTGAATTGTCATGGGCGGCCTGACCGCTTAAGGCTTGCACTCTGGCCTGTCTCGCTATGGATAGCGCCGGAGATCGCAAGTCAGTAGGCGGCAGGACGATGGCGTTTCCATTGAATTCAGCATTGTTGCAAAATTATGGCAAATTGGCGGGTGTTTCCGTCCTCGCGCTCGGGGTGCTGGGCGCCTGTGCCGCACCGCCCCCGCCTGTACAGCCCAATGACCCCTACGAGCAGACGAACCGTGTGATGCACAAGGTCAATCTGGGCTTTGACCGGATGCTGGTGCGGCCGGGGGCCAAGGCCTATGGCGCCATTCTGCCGCGGCCGGTCAAGACGGGCGTCGCGAATTTCGCCACCAACCTCGATCTGCCCGGCGATATGGTGAACGGCCTTTTGCAAGGCAATATCAACGGCTTCGGGCGGAACTTCTTCCGCTTTGCCATCAACTCCACGCTGGGGGTGGGCGGCCTGTTCGACCCGGCGAAGTCCTTTGGGCTGGATCAGGACAAGACCGATTTCGGCCAGACCCTGCACGTCTGGGGCGTGGGCGAGGGGCCCTATGTCGAATTGCCGGGAATCGGGCCTTCCACCGTGCGCGACGTGATCGGCACCGCGGTCGATATCGCGGCCAACCCGGTCAGCCTGGCGCTGCCGACGCCCGAGAGCTATTACGCCACTGTTGCCAAGGTGGGATCAAAACTTGGTGATCGGGACCGCTATTCCGAAACCATCGACTCCGTCCTATATGATAGCGCCGACAGCTATGCGCAGACGCGACTGCTCTATCTCCAGAACCGCCGGTTCGAGTTGGGGCAGACCGAGGCGGGTGGCGAGGACAGCTTCATCGACCCCTATGAGGAGTGACGGTTACATGTTCCAGATTTCCCGCCGGACCTTCGGGGCCACGCTGTTGGCCGGTGCCGCCGCCACCACGCTGCCGCGCGGCGCGCAGGCGCTTGACCTCAATTCGGCCCGGGCGCTGATCGACCGCGCCATCGGCGAGGTCAATTCGGTGATCAATTCGGGCAAGTCCGAAAAGGCGATGTATGGCGATTTCGAGCGGATCTTCGCGAAATACGCCGATGTCGCGGCCATCGCGCGTTCGGCGCTGGGGCCGGCGGCCCGCACCGCCAGCGCGGCGCAGATGAAGACCTTCACCAAGACCTATCAGGCCTATATCAGCCGCAAATACGGTCGCCGCTTCCGCGAGTTCATCGGTGGCAAGATCGAGGTCGTGGATGCCAAGCCGCTGAAAAGCTATTTCGAGGTGATCTCGGTCGCGCATCTTCAGGGCGAGTCGCCCTTTGACCTGCGCTGGCATGTGTCGAACAAGTCGGGGCGCGACCTGTTCTTCAACATCATCATCGAAGGCGTGAACATGCTGGCATCGGAGCGCGAGGAAATCGGCGCCATGCTCAAGCAGCAAAAGGGCGATATCAACGCCCTGATCGGCGCGCTGGCCTCGGCCTGACCCTGCCTCAGCGGGCGGCGCGCCCCGTGCGCGCCGCATCCGGCCTATTGCCAGACCACATCCCCCAGAAAGATATAGCCCGCGCCATAGATCGTCTTGATCAGGGTCGGGTTCTTCGGATCCTCGCCCAGTTTGGTGCGCAGCCGCGAGATGCGCACATCCATCGCGCGGTCGAAACTCTCCCCCGCCACGCCGCCCAGCGATTCCTGCATCTGCGCGCGCGAGATCAGCCGGCGCGGGCTTTCCAGGAACAGGCGCAGCACCTCGCCCTCGGCATGGCTGAAGGCCACCTCGGCGCCGTCGTCCGAGACCAGCAGATAGCGGTCGAAATGCGCGGTCCAGCCGTTGAAGCGCGCGGTCTGGCCGCCACGTTCGGGCTCTGACCGGGTCTTGCGCAGGCGGACGCGGACGCGGGCCACGACCTCGGCCGGGTCGAAGGGCTTGATGATGTAATCATCGGCGCCCAGTTCCAGCCCGGTCACCCGGTCCTGCACCTGCGCGCGCCCCGAGATGATGATGATCGCCGCGCCCGATTCCAGTGCCAGCCGATGCACCAGCGCCAGCCCGTCGCGGTCGGGCAGACCCAGATCGACAAGGCAGACATCGGGCGTCATCCGTTTCAGCGCGGCCTCGAATTCGGTGGCGCGGCCATGAGTGGTGACCTTGAACCCCGCCTCCTCCAGCGCGTCGGCCAACATGCGGCGGATCTCGGGTTCGTCGTCCAGAATGGCGATATGGGCGGTCATGCGGGAGTTCCTGTAGAGGGACCGCCAACGGGGGCGGCGGCGATGGCGGCGGCCAGGGCGACGGCGTCAAAGGGTTTGCCCAGCACCGGCACCGGCGCGCTGGCGCGGCGCGGGTCGCCGGGGGGCAGCGCGCTCATCAGCAAGAGCCGCGCGGGATGGCCCTCGGCGATCAGCCGTTCGACCAGCGCGACACCGCTTTCGGCGCCAAGCTGGATATCCGACAGCACAAGCCCGATCCCCGGCACGCCGGTCAGCATCGCCGCCTCGGTCGCGCTGGCGGCCTCGATCACCGCATGACCCAGGCTGCGCAACAGGTCGCGCACCGCCTCGCGGATATCGGCGTCATCCTCGACCAGAAGCGCCACCAGCGGCGCCTGCGCTTCGGCCACCGGGCGATAGGGCAGGCGGAGCGAGACGGTCGCCCCGCCGCCCTCGCGGTTGATCAGCCGGACCGAACCCCCGGCGAGCGAGACCTGATCATAGACCATCGACAGGCCGAGGCCCGACCCCTCGCCGCCCTTGGTGGTAAAGAACGGGTCCAGCGCATGTTCCAGCGCCTCGGGGGAAAAGCCGGGGCCGTCATCCTCGACCCTTATCTCGATCCAGGTGTCGCGCAGGCTGCGGGCGCAGATGCGGATCAGACCGCCCGCCGCCGCCATCGCGTCGCGCGCGTTCAGGATCAGGTTCAGCAGCGCATCCTGCAAGGCGCCGGCATCCAGCATCAGGCGCGGCAGCGGCCCGCCCAGATGCACCTCCAGCCGGGTCTGCGGCGGCAGGGTGGGCGTGGCCAGCAGGCGCAGGTCATCAAGCAGCGCCGGCAGGTCGGTCGGCCCCAGCTTGAGAGAGGGCCGCCCCGAGACCGAGGCGATACGGTCCAGCAAGACCCCGCCGCGCCGCGCCGCCGCCAGCGTGCCCGTGACCAGCGCGCGGGCATCATCGGGCAGGGCCAGCCGCTCCATCCGGCTTTGCAGCCCCATGATGATGGTCAGCAGATTGGCAAAATCATGCGCCACGCCCGAGGTCAGCTGCACCGCCAGTTCCCGCTTGCGGGTCTGGGTCAGGGCGGCACGGGCCTGCGCCTCGGCGGTCACATCCATCGACAGGATATAGACGCCGTTCACCGGCCCCTCGCCCAGCCGGTCGGGGGTAAAGGCCGCGCGGATGCGGCGGCCGGTCTCGTCATCGGAAAACTCGAAAACCGATGCCTCGCCCGCCAGGGCCTTGTCGAGATAGGGCTGGATGCGGGCGAAATTCGCCTCGCCCAGGGCCTCGCGTCCGGTCAGGCCGATGATTTCGGAGGGGCGGCCCGGCATCACCGCGCCCAGGCGTCGGTTGGAATAGCTGTAGCGCAGGTTGCGATCCACATGCGCGATATGGGCGGGCATCATCTCGGTCGTCAGACGGATGCGGGCCTCCATATCGGCCAGATCGCGCCGCGCCGCTTCCAGCCGGGTATTGGTCGAGGCCAGCGCCCGGTTGGCCTGGGCCAGCCGCTCGGCCTTGGCCAGAACCTCGTCCGAGAGTTCGGCCGAACGGTCGCGTAGCATCCGCTCCTGAACCTTGACCTCGGTGATGTCGGTATAGACCGTGACCCAGCCGCCCTGCGGCAGGGGGGCGCCTTCGACCGAGATCCAGCGCCCGCCCGGCCGCTCGCGTTCCATATAATGCGGCAGGAAGGTGCGGGCGGCGCGCACCCGGGCCTGCACAGCCGCGTCGGGGTCTTCGACCGGGCCATATTCGCCGCGCTGCACCAGGTATTGAATGGTCTCCTCGAAACCCGCGCCGGGGGTCACCAGATGTTCGGGCAGGGCAAACATTTCCTGAAACCGCCGGTTCCACACCACCAGCCGCAGGTCGCGGTCATAGATCGACAACGCCTGCTGGATCAGGTTCAGCCCCGCCCGCATCATGCCGGCCTGTTCGTCCTCGCTTGCCATTCGTCCCTCCGCCGGACATGGCTAACACCCTGCCGCCGCCGCCGGAAAGAGGGAAATCGGCGCTGTTACAATTCGCAAGGTTTGCGAAAAAGTCGCGTAACCATTGGCGGCAAATCTGCACCCGTCCCCAGGGCGCGCGGCAGATTCGCCCGGGGATACAGCCCTTGAGGAGAGGGGGCGCCCGGCACGACATGACGGGCCAGAGGGAGGAACATCTATGGCGGCCACGGACGAGTTGATCTCGATTCCGGCGCTGCTGGCACGCAACGTAAGGCTTTACGGGGCGCGACCGGCCTGGCGCGAAAAGGAATTCGGCATCTGGCAAAGCTGGACCTGGGCAGAGGGCGCGGCAGAGATCCGCGCGATTGCGCAGGGCTTTCTGGCGCTGGGTCTGAACCGGGGCGACCATGTCGCGGTGATCGGGCGCAACCGCCCCTCGCTCTACTGGTCGATGGTAGCGGCGCAGATGTGCGGCGCGGTGCCGGTCCCGCTCTATCAGGACGCCGTGGCCGAAGAGATGGCCTATGTGCTGGATCACTGCGGCGCGCGCTTTGTCGTCTGCGGCGATCAGGAGCAGGTGGACAAGGTCATCGAGGTGCAGGAGCAGATCCACCACATCGAGCAGGTCATCTATGTGGACAAGCGCGGGATGCGCAAATACGACCACAGCCGGATGAACGCGCTGGCCGATGTGGCGGCCGAGGGCAAGGCGGGGCATTTCCGCTTTGACGCCGATCTGGATGCCCGCATCGCCGAACTGGATTACGACAGCACCTGTGTCATGCTCTATACCTCGGGCACCACGGGCAAGCCCAAGGGCGTGGTCCTGTCGAACCGCAACATCATCGAAACCTCCAAGAATTCGTCGGGTTTTGACAAGCTGCGCCCCGGTGACGACGTGCTGGCCTATCTGCCGATGGCCTGGGTCGGCGATTTCATCTTTTCGGTCGGGCAGGCGATGTGGACCGGCTTCTGCGTGAACTGCCCGGAATCGGCCGCAACCATGATGACCGACCTGCGCGAGATCGGGCCGACCTATTTCTTCGCCCCCCCGCGCGTGTTCGAGGGGCAGTTGACCCAGGTCATGATCCGCATGGAGGATGCGGGCCGTTTCAAGAAGCGGATCTTCGATCACTACATGGCGGTCGCGCGCCGCGTCGGCCCCGCCATTCTGGACGGCCAGCCCGTCGGGCTGGGCGATCGTCTGGCCTACTGGATCGGCGACAAGCTGGTTTACGGGCCGCTGAAGAACACGCTGGGCTTCAGCCGCGTGCGCGTGGGCTATACGGCGGGCGAGGCGATCGGGCCGGAGATCTTTGATTTCTACCGCTCGCTCGGCATCAATCTCAAACAGCTTTACGGCCAGACCGAGGCCTCGGTTTTCATCACCCAGCAGCCCGACGGGCAGGTGCGGTCGGATACGGTGGGCGTGCCCTCGCCGGGCGTCGAGGTGAAGATCGCCGAGAATGGCGAGGTGTTCTACCGCAGCCCGGGCACCTTCATGTCTTACTACAAGAACCCCGAAAGCACCGCCTCGACCAAGGATGCCGAAGGCTGGGTCGCCACGGGCGATGCGGGATTTTTCGAAGAAAAATCGGGGCATCTGCGCATCATCGACCGGGCCAAGGATGTGGGCAAGATGGCCGATGGCA